>PDWJ01000656.1_pt1 | contig 105201 bp, 84 predicted proteins | sample 1430881 | NCBI WGS metagenome assembly PDWJ01 (sample SAMN01162460, study PRJNA174530) | Oral metagenome, whole genome shotgun sequencing project. | biome: Marine environment; feature: Marine mammal; material: Swab sample of the gingival sulcus; isolation source: swab sample of gingival sulcus...
ATATGAATTATTTCTTTTTAAAAATATTGATGGCAACTGGATTTTTACCACATATTAGAAAAATAAAAATGCAACCATAATATTACAGAAAGAGCCATAATTTTAATGTTATGTAAGTAGTTTCCAGTTTCTATATTCAATTTATGTTCTATTACCCTTTTTTACTAGATGCTGATCTATCCCAAGAAAGATATTAAAACACCGGCAGCAACAGCAGATCCAATAACTCCTGCAATATTTGATGCCATACAATATTGTAAAATATTATTTGTCGGGTCATGTTTTACCGCAAGATCATTGGCAACCCTCGATGCCATTGGTACGGCTGAAAGCCCTGTCGCTCCAATGAGAGGGTTTATCTTTTTCTTTGCGAAAAGATTATAGATTTTCACAGCATAAATACCACCTGCTATGGAGATTGCAAATGCTATAAATCCACCTCCTACAATCATTAAAGTTTTCATATTGAGGAAAGTATTGGGGGTCATTGTAGCTCCAACGGAAAGTCCTAAAAATATTGTAGCTATATTCATAAGAGCTCCTCCACCAACCTCAGAAAGTCTCTCAGTATCTGCTCCAATATTCTTTACTAAATTACCAAAGAGAAGCATACCTAATAGGGGTACAGAGCTAGGTACTAAAATTGAAACCAATACGACCAAAACTATAGGGAAAATAATCTTTAAAGCTCTCTCATTTTTAAACTCAACACCACTATCTTTAAACTTTCTATCCTCTTTTTTCATATGTATAAGTATCTCTTTTTTGCTCATTGTCAATCTAACGACAAAGGGTATTATAACCGGAACAAGAGCCATATATGAGTAAGCGGCAATTGCAATAGGTCCTAAAAGATGGGGGGCTAACTTTATTGTTGTGAAGATAGCAGTAGGACCATCAGCACCACCTATAATTCCCAATGATGCAGCTTCATTTAGATTAAATTGCCCCGAGCCTACAGCGGTTAAGAGTACGGTAAATATCCCTATCTGAGCAGCAGCTCCAAAGAGGGCTAATCTTGGATTTCTAAGCATTGGTCCAAAATCTGTAAACACCCCTACCCCCATAAAGATTATAGGTGGAAGGAATCCTGTTTTCAGCAGTGCATAATATATAAAATTCATAAGTCCAAAATCGTGTGCTATCTCAGGGAGAGTCATATGCATAATTTCAGGATTGTTGGCAGCACTTACTACATTCATACCTCCTCCTGGTATGTTGGCAACCAAGATACCGAAAGCTATGGGAATTAGAAGTAGTGGTTCATATCTTTTTTTTATGCCGAGGTACAGAAATAGAGATGCTATTGAGATCATCAGTATTGGAGCACCGGTAAAAACCGATGATGAAAAGAGATCGCTTATTGCTGTCATCTCATATATTTTAGTAAGTATATCCATTTTTAATCTTTCATTTGTCTATAATTTAGATTGTTTAGAATGTTAGTAAAGCGAGTAATATAATAAACGGCTCTACAATTCTCGGTCTTCGGTCTCCCGTCTTTAACTTTTCACCTTAATAAGAACCTCATCCTCATCAACATCATCTCCATTACCAAAACAGATCTCTGCTATAACACCGTCAACTTCAGATGTAACAGGGTTAAACACTTTCATAGATTCAATATATCCTACTCTATCTCCCGATTTTATGAAGTCTCCAACCTTAACACTCTTTTCAGATGACTCCTTTGTCAGAGAAAATTTACCTTCAAGTGGAGCCAGTATCTCTTTAAATGATCCTGATTCTGCTATAGGTTTATCTCTTGTTTTTTCATTTTCCTCTCCATAGCTAACCTCAACTTGATACTTCTCTCCATCAATGGTAAGGTTTATAATCTTAGGCTCAGATGGTGATTTTCCATCAACTTCCAAAGATTTTTCTCTTCTTTCGGCTATATCCTTCTCAAAATCAGCCTTAGCCTTTCCACTTTTGTAAGCTCTATACTGCTCCGGATGCATAGCGAGTTCAAATAGCTCTTCATCATCCTTTCCGTAATCCCAACCGTTATCATCCATCTCTTTTCTAAACTGATCTAAATTGTCAGGATAGAGATCTTGAGGGTTCCCCGTAAAAAACTCTTTACCCTCTTTTTCAGCCAACTTAATAAGCTCCTTATCAATTTTTCCGGGTAGTTTCCCCGATCTTCCCAAGAGCATAGACCAACTATTATCATCAACTAGAGAAAATCTCTCTTTCCCTTTCTCCATCTGGATAATATTGAACATTGCAATATTTTTTACATATTGACTAAAAGGTGTAACTAATGGAGGATACCCCATCTTTGGCCAGATATATGAGACTTCGTTAAATAGAGCAACTAAAAGATCATCTTGGGAGTACTCATCTTTACCTCTTTTCTTCCTGGATTTATTGACAGAGGAGAGGTTGCTTTCAAGGTCAGCCATTAGGGAGCCCATCATGCCACCGGGAAGACCCGGACCAATGAGAAGTGGGTTCATAAATCTGTTTTTAGGATTTATATAGTAACCTAAAAATTGATCTATAAATGATTGGGTTATAGACCTGACCTCCATATAAGCTTTCATATTTATATCGGGAACTTTAAATCCGGCATCTTTTAAAATAGCATGGGCGGTTAAAAGATCTACATGTCCCGTACCAAAAGATAGAGGTTCCATTGCAACATCTATATAATCAGCTCCATTACGAGCAACTTCCAAAATTGAAGCCGGTGCAAAACCTGTCCCCGCATGTCCATGATATTGTATAATAGTGTTTGGATACTTACTCTTTATCGACTTGGTTAACTTCCCCAAGAATACGGGTCTTCCTATGCCTGCCATATCTTTTAGTGCAATCTCATCTGCTCCATACTCTATAACTTTATCTACAATTTCCATATAGTACTCAATGGTGTGGAGATCAGAGTGGGTTATACTTAAAGCAACTTGAGAGATCATACCTGTTTCTTTTGCAAACTTAACAGAGTTCTCTAAGTTTCTATGATCATTAAGCCCACAAAAAGATCTTGATATATCAACACCTTGAGCTTTTTTTACTCTATACATCAGCTTTCTAGTCTCAGCAGGAACAGGACTCATTCTTATTCCGTTTAAGGCTCTTTCAAGCATATGTGTTTCAATTCCGGCTTCATTAAAAGGTTTTGTCCACTCTCTTACCGCATAGTTCGGATTTTCACCAAATAGAAGATTTATCTGTTCAAAACCTCCTCCATTGGTTTCAACTCTTCTAAAACAACCCATATCTATAATTGATGGAGCTACTTTTTTAAGCATATCAATAGTTGGTACATATTTACCCGATGATTGCCACATATCTCTGTATAAAAGGCTAAACTTTATCTCTCTTCCCATTATTACCCTCATTAACCCTAGTTTATCTTTTTTATTGATCTTATTTTAGCTTTCCCCAATGAGATTTGATCTATTGCCGCATTGATAACAGCAAGTTTTTTACTGTCAATAGTATCATTACTCTTTTTTGTAGTAACCTTTTCAATCTTAGGAAAAAATCTGTTGATTATTTTAACCAAAACAAATTAAAAAACATTATCTCTTGCTTTATTTATTAATTGATAACCAAGAGCTGTAAAATCCCATAAAATTATATCTCAAAATATAGATAGAGTGAACTTTACGGGTAATCTAATATTTATAACAATCATTTCCCAACCAATTATAACATGAATATTATATCCTTTCAAGTAAAAAAAATAGATATCCGGTTCATTATTTAACTGTAAATCTATTTCTTAAATTTAAATTTACTGAATAATGTTTATTGATTTAAGTTAATCTTTTCTCGTTCAGATTTTCCTAGACAATAGATCTTTTTATTTATAAATTATCTATGGTAATGAGCTTAGGTATTAATGGTATTTAGTTTTGGATAGATTTAAAGTATGAGCTTATGTTCCAAAATGTAGCCGTAAATAAACAATGATCAAATTGAGCTTACGGTGTTTTTTACATTATTATCTTAATTCTAAAGCTAGTTTGTAATTTTTTAAGTAGTAATTTTATGAGAAGACCAATTTTAAGTATCGATATAGATTCTTTTAACATATATGAGTATGAGAATGGGGTTTACACTGAAAAGAAAAGAGAAACTACTGCATTTAAGTTTTATCTCAATAGCTTACTGGATAGAGATCAATTACTAAAACTTTCCAATTTTTTAAATGAATTTCTTCTGGATCTTAATGGTAAAAGTATAGATTTGGAAATAAGTGATGAGTACTGCTACAGGTTTAACTTACCCTACATTGTTAATGATTCTGAACAGATAGCTTGGGAGATAGATAAAAGGTTAAATGATGGTGTTGAGAACTATATATACTCTTGTGTAGAAAACGGGGTTTCTACCTCTGTTGCAGTTGTGAGAAAAGAGGTAAAAGATATCTTTTTTAATATACTGAAATCTTTAAATTTTAAACTTAACCCTGAAGAGATTATTTGTAGAGAAGGGTTGCATACTCATATTTTTAACAGGTATCCTGAACCAATAGAGAGTGTAAAAAATGGAAGTGATAATAGAAATAAAAAAAACATTATTATTGGCTCTTTGTTTACTATTCTCCTCTTCTCTCTAGTTATATTTATTTTTCGTGATAATATTTTTTTAGATGAAAATAGTATTTCTAATGAAGATACCAATGTTAATAGTAGAATAACTGTTGTTTCCGATTCTGTAAAAGCCAAAGATAAGGCTCTTGTTGAAAGAAATGATTTAAAAAAAGATATTCCAAAAGAGGAAAAGAAAGCTGTTTTTAAACAATTTTCTGCTAAAGATTTTATTTTAAATTTCAGTAACTACAGTTCAATAATAGTTTTTAAGGATAGAATTATAGTTTATCCTCTTAATATTGAGAATGAAATTGTTAAGCTTAATGAGTACAACAAAGAGTTTGTAGAACTGGATAACTCTATAGAGATTCCTATTAGTTTGAAAACTAACTCTAATAAAAATTTTAAATATTCAAAACAGTTTACTTCTATTATATCAGATGAACTGGAAAATTATTTAAATCTTTTATTTGAAAGCGGAGCTGATTTTTCAAAGCTTGTAATAGTTAAGCGAAATAATAAAATATATGTGAAGTTGTTTTGATTAGGATAACAGGTGGTAAATACAGAGGGAGAACATTAAAACCATCTTCTGATAATAGTGAGCTTAGACCCACCACATCATTTTTTAGGGAGTGGCTTTTTAATGTACTCAATAACATGGTAGATCTTCATTCCGTGAATGTTCTTGATCTTTTTTCAGGTAGTGGAATTATGGGTTTTGAGTTTTTAAGCAGAGGTGCCGAAAATGTAACCTTTGTTGAGAAAAGTAGAAAAACCGTTAGGGGTATTGAATCTTTTTTAGAGTTGATAGGAGAAGGTAACTACTCTATTTTTCAAACTGATGTTATAAGATTTTTAACAAGATCAGCAAATTTGGGAAAGTTTGATATAATATTTTTAGATCCTCCTTACAATAGTGATCTAACTGAAGATGTTTTTAAAGTTTTAGAAAAAAATATAGACTCTTTGAATGAGAATACTCTGGTTATTTGCGAAACCTTCTGGAATGAAAATATTAGAAGTGATTTTTTTACACTGCTAAAAGAGAAAAAAAGCGGAACAACAAAAATTTCAATTTTTGGAAAAGAGATCCAATGATAAACTATAAAGAGATAATAGATAGAGAGGGTTTAATAAAAGTACTGCCTCTTAATATTGTTTATATTATGGATATAAAGAGGAGTAGCTCCAGTAAGTATGAACTTATAAGAGGTATTCTTAAGATTGTTCCAAATGTTCCTGAAATAATAGGAAGGTTTAAATCTTTACTCCACTTTGAATATGATATCTTTTCTTCTGATATCTATGATACCTTCTGCTCTATTGGTATAAACAGGGTTATAAACTGTATTATTGTAGATGAGATAGTTAAAAATTTGGAAAACAAATATCTAATCTCTTCTTGGAGTAGTTCACTCTTGGGTGCTTTCTACTCTTTAGAGCTTTCCAACGAGATGAAAAGCATATTTAAAGATGAGCTTTTTTTATCCTGTTTTTTTATTAATATTGGAAAAGTTTTTGTCAAAAAATATTTTCCTATTGAATATGAATCCATATACTCCCTGAAAAGATCAGATTCTGATATAATGAAATTGGAAGATCAGGTTTTGGGTGTCTCTAGTAATCAGGTTTCCTCTTATATATTGAAGTATTGTGGTTTTGATAAATCCATTTGGTCGCCTGTTGAGCTTTTGAAAGCGAATATTGATTCACTTGAAGATGAGGTCTTAAAGGAGAGTCTTTTTATATTGAAAAAATCTATGGATATGGAAAAGATATCCTCTATGCTTGGTAAAGGTGTTGTAAAGTATAAAGATGATCTTTGTAAAGGTATGGAAAAGATTAATTTAGATAAAATTTTAGAAAGTGTTCCTTTAAGATACAATGAGTTTATAGAAGATTCCGGGTATCCTTTAGAAAAGAGTAAAAGATATATAGATATATTGGAAAGTGAGAATAGGATACTTGTAAACTTGAATTCAAGGTATGAAACTATTCTTAAAGAGCTTCATGGAGAGAGGGATAAAAATAAGATTTTGGCTGAAAAGATAGAGAGCATTAATCATAAGCTTCTAAAAATAGCTTTAAAAGATCCTTTAACCGGAGCTTATAACAGGAGATATTTGAAAGAGTTTTTGGCTGTTGAATTTTCAAGAGTAAAGAGAACAAATACATATCTTTTGATAATTGCTTCCGATATAGATTTCTTTAAAAAAATAAATGACACATATGGACACTCAAACGGAGATATTGTTCTTAAAGAGGTTGTTAAGACTTTTAAAGGTTGTATAAGGGCAACTGATATTGTTTCCAGAACCGGAGGTGAGGAGTTTATAGTGGTTTGTCAGTCAGGAAAGAAAGAAAGTGGTGTTTTGATTGCCGAAAAGATAAGGAGAAGCATTGAGAAAACTCAAATAAAGTTGTTATCCGGAGAAACTATTGGTATCACTATGAGTTTTGGTGTTTCAATATTTCCAAATGAGAATAATTTGACAATTGAATCTGTTCTGGATTTTGCAGATAAAAAGCTTTACGAAGCAAAAGAAAGGGGAAGAAACAGGGTCTGTTTCTAATCTGTTTTATTGATATTTGAGTCTTAGTTAGATATGAAAATAATAGGCTGCCTTATATAAAAATTAAACCTATAAATTCAATTATAACATTATGTATAGCATTTGACTTTGTTGAAACCGTTAAAATTGGAATCTTCTAAAAGAAGGATATAATATGAGTACAATGAACCAATGTATCCTTCGAGAACTTTAAAGAATAAAACCTTATATACATTCTATTTATTACACTAAATATTAGATAAATGCTTATATCGAATTAAGGTTGTATTATCTAGGGTTTGCTGAAAAAGATAGATCTTATTAAATTGATGAGTTAATTTTAGATTGTCAGCTGTAGAATTCAGCTTTTTTAAATAGTGTCTACTGAAAAATTTATGGTTAATCTAAGAAAAAGAGGATAAAGACAGTTTATGTACTCTCTCTACCATTAATTTCTCATAACTTTTATGTTTACAATTTCTTCAGTGGAACCTAAATATATTGTATAGCTTTCTCTGGAATTTATAATATTAATTGATTTTTATCTTCCAAATGCATATAATATATTACTGTTATTTATGGATTATAGTGGTTTTCTGCTATCTCTGTTAAATTGTTGTGCCGTAGTTTAAATCATCTTTTCTCTTGATGATTTTGGTATGATTTGCTATGTTTGATATAATTAAAGGTTAGAAATGAAAACAGTTTCAATATTAGGATCCACAGGTTCTATAGGTATAAATAGTTTAAAAGTTTATGAAAATCTAAAATCAAGATTCAAACTTGAAACAATAACGGCAAACAGAAGTATTGATAAGCTTATTGAACAGGCTAAAACCTACTTTCCTAAAAGGGTGATTATAGGGGAGGAGTCTTTATTTAATGATCTTAAGAGAGAGCTTTCATCCTTTCCTATTGAGGTTTTGGCAGGCTATAACGAAATTGTTTCTCATGCAGGAGAATCAGATGTAGTACTAAATGGTTTGGTTGGTTATGCAGGGCTAAGACCTAGTTTTGAAGCTATAAAAAATGGTAAAATTTTAGCTTTAGCCAATAAAGAATCTCTTGTAATGGCAGGAGAAATATTAAAAAGAGAGGCAAAAAGTAGTGGGGCAAAAATTCTTCCGGTTGATTCGGAGCATTCTGCAATTTTTCAATCTTTGAATGGAGAGGATTACTCCAAAATAAAAAAGATTGTTCTTACAGCATCGGGAGGTCCATTTTTTAAAAGAGATATTAATTTAGATGAGGTAACTCCAAAAGAGGCTTTAAAGCATCCTAATTGGGCAATGGGTCAGAAGATCTCTATTGACTCTGCTACAATGATAAACAAGGGACTTGAACTTATTGAAGCTGTACATCTCTTTGATATTGATGAAAGTAAGATAGATGTTTTAATTCATCCTCAATCAATAGTACACTCAATGGTTGAGTATATAGATAGTTCTTTTATTGCACAGTTGGGTATTGCAGATATGAGAATCCCTATTCAGTATGCACTTACATACCCTGAAAGGTTTCCACTCAATCTTCCACAGTTAGATTTAGCTAACATTGGTAATTTACAGTTTTTTAAGCCTGATAATAGAAGGTTTCCATCAATTGATCTTTCAAGGGAGGCTATAAGAGCAAAGGGGACTATGCCGGTTGTTTTAAATGTTGTTAATGAAGCAAGTGTATATAAGTTTTTGGATGGAAAAATAAAGTTTACTGATATAGTTAAAAATTGTGAAAAAGCTATGGAGAACCATAAAAATATTCTGGATCCTGATATAGAGAGTGTACTCGAGCTTAATTGTCAACTACTTGAAGAGTTTAAATAGTATGAATAGTAAAAAACAGATACCTCAATTTAGAGACACAAACTTGACCCCCTTTAAAGAGGAAGGTACAGCTTTAAATGTTGTAGATGGTAAAGAAGTTTTAAGTCCTATTGCACCAAATGCTAAGGAAAGATTTCTTAAGAAAAAGAGATCCAAGCCAAATGCTGATTCTTTGGTTGAGAAGATATTACAGGGCGATAGAGTTTCTTTGGGTATTGCTATAACTCTTATTGAGTCCACAAAATCTTCTGATAGAGATATTGCCTCCAAAATTATAGATAAAACTATCAATAGTTCGGGAAACTCTATAAGGCTCGGTATTACCGGAGTTCCGGGGGTTGGTAAGAGTACTTTTATTGAAGCTTTTGGTATGAAACTTATTGAGATGGGCAAAAAGGTTGCCGTACTTTCGGTTGATCCCAGTTCAGGCATAACCGGAGGTTCTATTCTTGGCGATAAAACAAGAATGGAGAAGCTTTCGGGCTCTGAAAAAGCTTTTATAAGACCTTCTCCTACATCCGGTTCTTTAGGAGGTGTAAATAAAAAGACAAGAGAGACTATATACCTTTGTGAAGCTGCGGGTTATGATGTTATCATTGTTGAGACTGTTGGAGTAGGACAAAGTGAGACTTTAGTACATTCTATGACAGATTTTTTTCTTCTTCTTGAGCTTGCTGGTGCCGGAGATGAACTTCAAGGAATAAAAAAAGGTATTATGGAGATGGCTGATGCTATTGCTATAACTAAGGCTGACGGTGACAACATAGGAAAGGCTAGAATGGCGAAATCTGAAAAAGAGATTGCTCTTCATCTTTCAAGAAATATTACAAACTATTGGAAGATTCCTGTAATGCTAACCTCTGCCGTAACAGGTGAAGGTGTTGTTGATGTTTACAATAAGATTGAGGATTATATATCCATAATAAAGGCTAATGGAGTGTTTGAAGAGAAGAGGAAAAGACAGCTCTTAAACTGGTTTGATTCTCTTTTGGTTGAAAGATTGGAGTATTCATTTAATATGGATAGTAGGGTAAGAGAGAGAAGATTAGAGATTGAGAGTGCTATTTTAGAGAATAAGATTTCTCCTGTTGATGCCAATGATGAGCTTATTAAAATATTTAGAGGGGAGAATGAGTAGTATAAAAATTATACATTGTACCAGTAGTAGTTGCGGAGTTTGTACATCTTTAACTCCTAAACTTTCTAAATTGTCGGAAGGTTTGGGTATTGACTATGAAGAGGTTGATGTAACCGTTTCAAATAGTGAAGCAATAAAGTACAGGGTTCTTTCAGCTCCAACAATCCTTTTAATGGTTGAAGGTAAGGAGTATTTGAGAGAAAATGGTTATATCTCTTTGGATAAGTTTAAGGATAAGATATTAAGAGTAAAGAGTTTAATGGATGAATAGATATATATTAGATATACTAGAAAATAGAGATGGTAAAAAAATTGTGTTTACCAACGGAGTGTTTGATATTCTCCATAAAGGTCATGTTGATTACCTGATAGAGGCTAAAAAATTGGGAGATTTTCTTATTGTAGGCATAAACTCAGATGCTTCCGTAAAGAGATTAAAGGGAGAAAATAGACCCATTAATGGTGAGGCTGACAGATCTTTTATTGTCCAAAATTTGAAAAGTGTGGATAAAACAATAATCTTTGATGATGACACCCCATATACTCTAATTAAATCTATAATGCCCGATATTTTGGTAAAGGGAGGTGATTATGATCCCAATGAAAGTGATAAAAATAGTAAAAAATATATAGTTGGTTCAGATATTGTGAGAGAGAGGGGAGGATCTGTTATCTCCATTGATCTTACAGAGGGAAGATCAACAACATCAATAATAGAAAAAGCTAAAAATAAAGGATAGGTATGCAGTTACACAGAAAGTTTATAAAAGTAGCTAGAGCAAATAAGAATAAAATTGCTATCTATGATAATGCTACTGGAAAAGAGTTAACCTACAATAAGTTGTTGATAGGTTCTCTAATTTTAGCATCATTTTTTAAAAAGAGTGACGAACAATACATTGGTGTAATGGTTCCTACTTCGGCGGGAGGTATTTTATCAATACTTGCCATACTTATGGCAGGGAAAACACCTGTTATGATAAATTACTCAACCGGAGCACAACAAAATTGTGATAGAGCCAGAAGTTTTATAGGTTTTAATACAATTGTTACTTCTAAAAAACTTTTAGACAAGCTGGAGATCTCTCCCGATGATGATATGGTTCTTTTAGAAGATCTTTTATCTACTATCGGTTCTTTTAAAAAAATATCCGCTGTTATGAAATCAAAGCTACCTTTAAAGTTTGTTCACAATGGAAGTGATGATGAAGTTTGTATAGTTCTTTTTACCAGTGGCAGTGAAAAGAGTCCTAAAGCAGTTCCTTTGACTCACAATAACATAAGTAGTAATATAGAAGGAATATCTCAACATTTTGATCTTGAGTCAAATGATATTTATGCTTCTGTTTTACCACTATTCCATGTTTTTGGTCTTACTACAACATTCTGGCTTCCTCTACTTACAGGAGCTTCCTTAATAGCCTTTGCAAATCCTCTTGAGTATAAAACTGTTGTTAGAGAAATAAAAAGGTTACAAGCTACTACCATAACAGCTACACCTACTTTCTTTAACGGTTATAATTTGAGCTCCTCACCTAAAGATCTTTCTTCTATAAGAGTAGCTGTTTCCGGAGGAGATAAGCTTTCTCCTGTGATAAAGGAGTCATTTTATAAAAAACATGGTGTTGAACTTTTAGAAGGATATGGTACAACTGAAACCTCTCCGGTAATTTCTGCAAATACTTCCAAACACAATAAGAGTGGATCCATTGGTAAAAAGCTTCCAAATGTTGAAGTTAAGATTATTGATTTTGAGACCGATGAAGAACTTTCCGTAGGAAATACTGGTAAGATATTTGTTAAAGGTGAAAATGTTATGAAGGGATACCTTCATGATATTGAAGAGACATCTCTTAGGCTTCATAAGGGTTGGTATGATACTGGAGATATGGGATTCATTGATGAAGATGGCTTTATTTGGCATAAAGGTAGATTGAAAAGATTTTTAAAAATTGGTGGAGAGATGATCTCTTTACCAAATATTGAGTATGAGGTTGAAAAGCTTCTTCCTTCAGCTTCTCTCTGTTGTGCTGTTGAGATTCCTCATCCTTCCAGAGGAGCTGAAATTTGGCTTGCGGTTACAGGTGAATTTGATGAAAAAGATTTGAAAAAAAGTTTGGGAGAGGTTCTACCTCCAATCTCAATGCCTAAAAAAATAATTAAATTCAAAGAACTTCCTCTAATGGGAAGTGGTAAGGTAAATTTTAGAGAGGTTACAGCTCTGTGTAGAAAGGTTAGGTAAACTTAGGTTATGTATAGATTTTTATTGTTTATTTCACTTCTCCTATTTTTCAGTAGTTGTGTTTACTTCAATATGTATTTTAATGGAAAGGAGTATTTTGAAAGAGGAGAAGATAAATACAGAGAGTCCAAGGAAATAACAAAAAATAACTACAATAAAAGTATAGAAGAACTTTCAAAAATTTTAGAGTTTTACCCTGAAGATGATATGGTAGATGATGCTCTATTATTGATAGGGAGATGCTATTATAGACTAGAAAACTATTTGAAAAGTAAAAGAAAGTTTAATGAACTCATAAATAACTATCCAGAATCTGAACTTTTACCACAGGCAAAAATATGGCTTAGCGAGGTTGAAATAAAGCTTGGTAATTATGAAAATGTAAAAAAATTACTCTTAGATATTAAGCCGGATTCTACTGACAAGTCATCTATGAAAACCTATTTAAAGATAAAGGGAGATCTTAAATTAAGTCAAAAAGATTCATCAGCTGCTAAAGATTTTTATGTAAAAGCTTCAAATTATGAAGAAAATAATGATGAGAGAGAGGATCTTATTAGAATTGCAGCTTTTATTTCGGAATCAAACAGAAGTTATAAAGAGGCTGACAGAAACTATCTTTTAGCATCAGAAATTACGGAAAGTAGATCTAATAAAGTTTACTATCTTTTAAAACATGGTGAAATGCTTCAAGCAAGAGGTCTTACGGATAGTGCTGTAGGTATATACAAGGAGATGCTAGATGATACTGATTTAGAGAAATATTACTCAAACATAGATTTTAATCTTGGTAAAATATATTTTCTCGCAAAGGATTATGACAAGGCTTATGAAAGATTTAATAATATTGTCCATAGCTCTGGAAAAGGTGAAGGTAAAGATAGCCTTTTGGCAGAATCATCGTACTATATTGGAGAGTATTTTCTTCTGGTAAAAAAAGAGCTTGATAAAGCTTCTTCATATTACGATTCAGTAAGTTTCTTTTACTCAAGGTCAATGTCAAGAGATAGAGCAAGGGAAAGATCAAGATCAATATTTAATAAAAACAACTATAAAAATATTATAGACAATACTCTTTTTTCTATTGATAGCTTAAAAGATGAAATAGAATCTGAAAAATCTGTTGATGATGAGATGTTTTCTGTTAAAGAAGACATGGTTTTAAAGCTTAAAAGATATGAAAAAAGGGTTGCTGATCTAAACTATAAAATAGCAAATATTTTTATTAATGAACTTAATTTGAATGATTCCTCTTTTGAGTATATTGATAGGGGTAAGGTTTATACCAAGTTTCCTCATATAGCATCAAAATGTGAGTATCTTCTAATAGATCAATATAGGGATATGGGACTCAGTGGAAAAGCGGACTCTGTTGAGACTTTAATACTAGAAAACTATCCTAAAACAAGAGCGGCAAATTTTATTAGAGTTAAAAAAAGTTTAGAACCTATAGAGATTATAGAGGATACTTTAACCTACATGTATAATCAAGCGTCAGACTTTATAATTTCTGAAGAGTATGAAAAAGCTGATAAACTATTTGATCTTCTTATAAAAAAATCAAGGGGTGAATCAATTTTTCCTAAGGTTGTTCTTTCTGCTGCCGTTTTAAATGAAAACTATCTTGGAAATAAGGAAAAATCTATAGATTATTACTCTCTTCTTAAGAAGGATTACTATAAAAAAAGTGAAGGTATCTTTGCTGCAAACAAACTTAGGGAGAGCAATGAACCTATAGAGAAGATAAAAGAGGTTGTTGAAGAGGTGGAGCTGGATGAATTTGAGAAGTGGCAACTTATGGACAGGAGAGTTAAATAGAATCTCCTGAAAAATAAAGAAGTTCATATTTGGTTTTTTGTATAGATGTTTTTAAAGTAAAGTTAAATTTTAATTAATTAAAATTTTCAAGTTACCCCTATCCTTAAACTTCTGTTTTATGATTTTTCACTAGACTCTATTTGCAGGAGTATACACCATAGAAAAACATAAAGTCAAATTAGACTAACTGGATAGATATTTAATATTTTTTGATTCTGTTTTTGAAGTTAAAAAAGCGGGCTAGTGTGAGAATCGAACTCACCCAAGACATTATTAGTGCCTCACAGCCGGATTTGAAGTCCGCGAGGGCCACCAGGACCCCATCCTAGCCCGTAGTGTCAACTACGAGAGCAAATTTACACTAATAAATTTTAAAAAGCAAGAATTTAACTTAAAATGTTGATTAATTTAATAAAAAAAAATATATTGTCTAAAAAATTAAGAGACGAAGAATGAAGATTTTGATACTATTACTATTCGTGGTTTCCTTAAATGCAGCTAAATATGCCGGAGAGTTTCTTAAAATAAATCCTGATGTTAGAAGTGAAGCTCTTGGAGGTGCTGGTTGTGCTTCAACAAACTCCTTTACATCTTTTAGAATAAACCCTTCAAACATATTGAGAGATAAGCATTTTGAGATATACTCTCAATACTCATCTCTTTACGGACCTATAGATAATAGCTTGGCATACTACCATTATATTGGTATCAACATTCCTATAAATAGTTTGGGTAGTGCTGTTTCTCTCTCTTGGGTAAGACTTGGCGTTGAGGATATTCCGTACTTTCCAAACTACTCTGATGTTGAGAGGTGGAAGATGATTGAGGCTAATAATGGTGAGCCCGGAAATAGTTCAGGAGATAAATACTTTACCGATAGAGAGGATGCTTTTTTTCTTACTTTAGCTAAAAGTTTTAATTTTACTTTAGATCTTGGTTGGGATCTGTTTAAACTTCCAATAACATTAAACAGTGGACTTAATGTAAAATATATAAACATCTCTCTTGCAGATAGAACTGCTGATGGACTTGGGTTTGATGGGGGTATCTCTCTCTTAATTGATTTAAATACTTTGAGTTCATTAAAAAATTTAAACCCCTTAAAGCTTGGTTTTTCAGTTAAAGATTTTAATAAAACCGGAATCTCTTGGTCTGATACAGCACAGGATGCAATACCCATATCTATGGTTGGAGGTATTGAATATACATTCTCATTTAGAGATATTGATACCGATATAACTTTACTATATGATCATAATTATGAAACTGAAACCAGAACTACTTCAAAAAATTACGGGGGTGAAATTCTTTACAATGATCTGATTGCTCTTAGGGTCGGTTCAGATAATGGGACCCTTGTTTTTGGAGGAGGTCTTTCCTATCTTGGTCTTTATCTGGGCTACAGCTACTCTGACAGGGATCTTGGAATTGTTAACAAGGCTTCTCTCGCATACTCTTTTTAAAATATAAATGGGAAGATAGATGAGATATTTTTTATTTTTAATTCTTTTATTTTTAATTTCTTGTGGAAAAAATCTTGATGGTATAGATAACACTCCACCACAAAAGCCTGTGATTGTATCACAAAATTATGATCCATCTTTTTATACAGAATCAGGGATTAGACCGGTTTCCAATAGTAATCATTTAAGGATTGATTGGTTTGAAAGCGAGGATGATGATATTGAGGGATATTTTCTTGAAAGAAGAGAGCTTGTAGGTAGTGATACTACTTGGATCAGAGTTAGTAATGAAATTACATCAGATACAACACTTGTAGATAATGATCTTGTTTTCGAAAATGAGGATACTCCGTCAAGATTTTTTTACAGAGTTATTGCTGTAGATGAAAGTGATAATATGAGTAAGCCTTCAAACACAAAAAATTTTAAGCTTCTTAAGAAAGCAAAAATACTTGACTTTTATATTTCTGATGGTAAATTAGTGATTGATGCGATCTATCAAGGTAATATTGGAAACGAAACAAAGTATGCTGTTCTGAGACTTATAAATGGCAGTAATATTGTTTACGCAGAGCCAAAAGAAGCCTTTTTGCTTGACGAAAATATTAATTTTTCAGTAGATCTTAACGAAGTTGATATTGATCTTAATAATCTGTATGCCAGAGTTGATATTGTAAATAGTATAAATGGCATACATACCGCAGGTTCGTACTCGCAGCTTAAACTTTTAGAGAATAATTAAATGATAGGAGAATGTGTGAAAAAAATTATTTCGATCCTTCTGATCCAATCTTTTCTATTTACAATGTTTGCAGAAACTACCATTGATATTTTTGATATGGATAGTTCTCCAAAAAATAGTGGTTCACTTATAGATCAAGAGATTAATAGTGGATATATAATTGGTGAAAATGATGAGATAATGATAAAAATTAATATTTGGGGAGAGGTAAAGAGAACGGGGATGTTTACAGTTCCCAGTGATACTGATCTTGTTTCCATGATCTCATTTGTAGGTGGTCCAATGGAGAATGCCAATCTTGGTTCTATTAAGATTGTCAGAACTGTTGTTGAGGAGGGTGAGGAAGCCATAATATTTGTAAATATGGAAGATTTCCTCCAAACCGGAAACTATGATTTGCTTCCTGATTTAAGACCGGGAGATACAATAATTGTTCCTGGAAATGTAATGAGTTATTTCTCTGATTTTATCAATATTGTTGCAAAATTAGCACTTATTGTTAATATATACTATACAGTTTCCAGAATAGATGACTAGAACCCTTGGTTTTTTTAGTGTCGATATCTTTTTCTAAAGGCTATTTGATAGCTTATGAAATATTTTAGGGCTCTCTTTCTTTTCTTTTAGGAGAGCTTTCTTTGTTATCAGGAGCCTATTTAACTCTCTTTGAACATAATAGAACTATCCTTGTATAACATTTGTAATTTGATGGATTTTTTAGTTAAAAAGTTTTTTACACTAAAACGATAAGTTTATTATTTTGTAATAAAATAAAAATATCATTTGATTTTTTTACAATTTTAAATTTAATTCTATGTTTCTAGTTGATTAATTGGTGTCGGAACTAAAACCTTTTTTAGATTCGGCATAATTTTAATTTTAAAAAGGTGGGGATATGAGAAGATTTGGAGTACTAATTTTCATCATGACTCTATTTATGGGTCTAGGTAGAGTCTATTCAGAACCAATACCGGCATCTGAATTTGATCCTGAAAAGGATATAAAGACTAACATGTTCGTAAATAAATCGGATCTAAAAGAGGGAGATAGTTTTAAGTTAATGATAACTTTTGATATTCCTGAAGGTTATCATATCTCTGATAATGAGTATTTTTACATAGATACAGAGGGTGCGTCAGGGTATAAATTTGGGAAGCCTGAGTTTTCTGCAAAAGATAAACATCAAGGACACCCTGTATATAAAAATAAAGCATATATAGTTGTTGAGGGTAAGTATAAAGGTAATCTTTCTCCTGAAAAAAGTACTATTACTTTTGGGCATCAAAGCTGTACCGAGTTTGGTGATGAATCTTGCTTTATGCCTGTTGATATTGAAAAGGTTATAGACTTTTCAAAGGTAAATAAAGCTGCTTTTTCAAATCTTTCGGTAAAAAATCCTGTTGTTGAGAAAAAAGAGGAGAGTGAAGATGATGAGGATCTTGATTCTGAAGAGCAGATTGCTGAGAAGATTAAAACAGCAGGTACATGGTCTCTAATGATCTTTATTTTTGCATTCCTTGGTGGTATTTTAGACAGTATGACACCTTGTGTTTATCCTATAATTCCTGTTGTAATATCATATATGGGAGCTAAATCAGAGGGTAAAAAATCAGCAGGATTTACTCTTTCTCTGTTCTTTGTTTTTGGTTTAGCTATAACATATTCTATTGTTGGACTTTTAGCCGCATTTTTAGGTGGTATATTTGGGGTTGGAGATCTCGCCGCAAATCCTTGGGTTAGAGGTGGAATTGCTGTTATATTTACAGTCTTAGCAGCTTCAATGTTTGGTCTTTACGATATAAATGTTGTTTCATCAAGTCAAAAGGCAAAGATGATGCAGAGTGGTCAAAGTAAGGCAGGTATTTTAGGGGCTGTTATTCTAGGAGCTGTTTCAGGTATTATTGCCGCTCCTTGTGTTGGTCCTGTTTTGGCAGCTCTTCTTATCCATGTTGCTACTGTTGGAGATCTTCTTTACGGTTGGTTGATCTTTATGACATTTGCTTTTGGTTTGGGTCTTCTATTCTTGGTTATTGGTACTTTCTCGGGAGCTATTCACGCTCTTCCACAAGCAGGATCATGGATGATGAATATTAAAAAGTTCTTCGGTTTTGTAATGATAGGTGCTGCTCTATTCTTTATATCAATACTAATTCCGGAGTATGTTCTATTTGGTCTTATATCAATATACACAATCTTTACTGCCGTGTATATAGGAGCTTTTAGAACGCCTGATTCAGATGCGGGATTCTTTACATATCTTGGTAAAGTTCTTGGTCTTATAATATTTATTGTTGGTGTTGTGTTTACTCTTAAAACAACTGCTAAGTTTGTAGATCTTCCTTTTGGTGGTCAGATTGTTCAATCTTCACACAATGAAAAAGCCCATGTTAACTTTAATAAAACAAATAGTAACTTAATGGTTGTTGAGGAAGCTATTGAATCTATAAAAGGAACCGATAAGCTTGTAATGGTAGATTTCTGGGCTGAGTGGTGCTTAAATTGTAAGGCACTTGATAAGAAAACTTGGAATGTTCCTTCCGTTGTGAAGTATGTTGAGAAAAAATTTGTTCCTGTTAAACTTGATATTACAGATAAGAGAAGTGAGTTTTCATCAAAGTATATATCAAAGTATAAAGATTACGGATCAACTAATCCTCCTGTAATCCTTTTCATAAATGAAAATGGTGAAGTTGTTAATAAGCTTCAAGGATTGATTGAGGGTGAGAGAATGTTAAAAAAATTGAAAAAAATTAATTAATAAGAAGGGGTAAAAAATGGCGATTAATATTACATCTGCTAATTTTGAGTCTGAAGTTTTAAAGTCTGAAGGCTTAACTATTTTAAAGTTTGGTGCTGCATGGTGCGGACCTTGTAAAAAGTTGGATCCAATTATTCAAGAGATTGCTAACGATAACGATGGTTTAAAGGTTTGTTACATTGATATTGACAGTGAAAGAGAGATTCCTGTTAACTATGGTGTTCTTTCTGTTCCTACTACTCTTTTCTTTAAAGATGGTAAGGTTTTAGATACTATTGTTGGATTGGTTCCTAAGAACAAGCTTCAAAAGGTTATTGATAAGAATAAATAGTATTTTGTCATAATAGTTTTTTTGAAAATCCCTTTTTAATTTTTAAAAGGGATTTTTTTATATCTTTAATAAAGTTTTATTTTATGAGAATATCTATTGCACTTAAAATAAAAAATTATTAGGTTCTTTGTGAATAAAATTGAGGTGTAAATGTATTTAAAAGAGAGTGAGATAATAAAGTATCTATTTGAGCAGATAGTTTTAGAGGGAAAAGATAGATATGGAAACAATCTGAAAATAAAAAAACAGAATATTTACCCTCCTAAACAGCTTGATATTCATAAAGAGTATAAAAACGGACAAAGTTCTTCAATGGTTGAGATTGATTTTGAGCTAATGGGTTGGAGTAGTTTTGGAGATGAGGAGCTTGAAAAATTTATAAAATCAATTGTTGAAAATGATGAAAATCTTTATCCTATAGTTGATATTACAGTATTTGATCTTGGAGGGGGTGGCAGGAGACAGATAAAGTTAAATATTACGTTTGTTTATACAGGATTAGATGGGTTAAATAATAGTTTTGAAAGCAATTATACTGAAGTTATTAATAAAACAAATAGTAGTTTATCTTCAACTATGTTGGAAGGTGAAAAAAATGAAATTATTAAGGATATTGAACTAAAGCTTGCTGAGATTTTTACTCTGTTAAATAGATTAAAAAAATCTTAAGTTCAAGGAAGCTGTTATAAATAGAAGGTTAACTTACTATGATAAAAGATAAATTGGATAAAGTGTTAAAAGAGATTAAAGAGATAAGTAAAGAGGCTATTTTAGTTGCTGTTTCTAAAACAAAACCTATTGAACTTCTTGAAGAAGCCTATAAGGCCGGTCAGAGAGATTTTGGTGAAAATAAGGTTCAGGAACTTGAAGTTAAAAGGAAATATTTTTTAGAGAAAGGTGTTAATGATATAAGATGGCACCTCATTGGTCATCTTCAGTCAAACAAAGCTAAGACAGCCGTTTTAAATGCTGATATTTTCCATTGCTTAGATTCTGTCAAACTTGCCAGAAGGATTAATAATCTTTCAAAAGAGTTTGATAAGGTTATGAAGGTTCTTATCCAAGTAAATTCCAGTGGGGAGGAGCAGAAATCCGGTATCTCTCCTAAAGAACTAAAATCTTTTATTGAGGATTGTAAAGATTTTGATAATATTGAGATTTTTGGTCTTATGAGTATTGGTAAGTTTAATGCTAATCCTGAAGATTCAAGAGATGAGTTTAAACTTATGAAGAGTCTCTATGATTCTATAGAAAATATTGATCAGGAAAACCTTAAGTTAGAGTTTCTCTCTATGGGAATGAGCAACGATTATCACATTGCTTTAGAGGAGGGATCTAATCTAGTCAGGGTAGGATCATCAATTTTTGGTAAAAGGAATTACGGATAAAGTATGGAACCGATTATTAAGCTATATGATACCATTTACGCAGTAGTACTGTTTATTTTAATTTCCAGAATGATTCTCTCTTTTTCAGGTAGAGGTTACGGTAAATTCTATAATTTGATATATAGTTGGTCTGAAAAAATTTTATCTCCCGTGAGAAGATTTACTCCCAGATTTGGAATGATAGATCTTTCTCCAATAATTGTTTTAGTTGGAATGAATATATTCAGATCTGTTTTAGTGGCATTTATTCTATCTGTTAGAGAGGGAAACCCTTTTGTTTTTGTTAATTATATACTTTCATCCTTACTCTCATTTGTAGGATCTCTTATAACTATATTGGCAATTATGCTGATTATTAAAATTGTTGCAAGAAGATTTAGTAATGGATATTCCCATCTGGCAAATATTCTGGATAGATTTACCTATTTTTTTACCTCTAGAGTTGGAAGATATTTAACTTTTTCTCAAAAAAGATATCTTGATTATATTTCAGTTATTATATTATTGTTGTTTTCTTTTGTAATTAACAGAATAGAGCTTCTTATTCATGGATAAAAAACTTTCCTCCCAAATATCAGACTTTAAATTTCAAAACTCCTTTTTTGGGTACGACAAAAAGAAGGTTGATGCATTTGTTAACTCTACCATTGCAAGTATAAAAAAGTTGGAAGATGAGTTTGAAAGAACCCTCAAAGAACTTCGTGATATGAAGAAATATCATGCTGAGTTTGAGGAGAAGAGAAACATAAGCAGAGAGAGGGAGAGAAAAGCTTTTTTTGATCTGGAGAATCTAAAGAGGGAGATTATTATTGAAAGCAATGAAAAGATGGAGGAGAAGCTTAAAGGTGTTGAGGAGAGAGAGAAAGCTCACTACGATATAATAAGAAAGTATAAAGATGATATTCAATCTTTAAAAAAGCTTAAGTATAGTATTATGGATCAGGTTAAATATTTAGTAAGACAACAAACCGATATGTTGGAAACATTTGAAAGAATAGAGAGAGAGAGAAAAAAAGATGGAATATAATGATTATAAAGAGATAGCTTTAGATCTAAAACTAGATTCTGATTCTGTTATTGCTTTCCATTTTGATAGTAATCAAGAGGGTGTAACTCTCTTTTTTGATAATGGATATTTAAAGCTTTACAAAATAAAAAATCTTGAAAATAGTATATTTTTAAACCTTAACGATTATCAAGATATAAAAGATGATATTAAACGAACAGCTTGGGTTAGATCTCTCATTATTGCCGGAGTTGATAAGTTTATATTCTTCTTAAATCTTGTAAGTTTAGATAGTTATGAAGCTTATACCGTTATTGATGATCATATAAATATGACAGGTAACAATATACTTAGAGGAAAAAATATTGATGAGTTTGGAGAAAGATTTCCCGATTCTACCTTCATATACAAAAATAATTATTCAAAAAAGCTAATTTCCAAATATGATAAAACTATATATTTAGGGTTTATGGGTCCTATTCCGGCAACACCTGCCGAAGAGTTTGCCTTTAGGAAGATGGGAGCAGATTCATACTGTGATCTTATAATAGATGAAGCTCTTTTGATTACACATGCCAAGAAAAGTATTACGGCAATAGGGTATAGAGTAAGTAGAGAAAATTATAGAAGAGATTTAAAAGTAGATAGAGTAGCTGATTTTCTTTCAGAAAATGGATTCTGTTAAAAATAATAGTGGAGATTTTATGGATAAGCATCTTATAGAAAAAATTATTGAAAAACTTCCTGTAATGGATAGGGTTGCTAGGGAGGTTATCTCCATTATTAATGATGAAAATACTACTTCGACACAGCTCGAAAATACCATAAAAAAGGATTCTGTTTTAACTCTAAAGGTACTTAAACTTGCAAACTCTTCATACTTTTCCCCAATGAAACCTATAACTACTACTGCCCATGCAATAAGGTACATAGGTTTTAATACTTTGAAATCTTTGGTTTATTCCATTGCTCTACAATCCATTGGTTCAACTTCCGGAAAAGCAGGGAAAGAGATAAAATATCTTCATAATAAATCTATTGGTAATGGTGTTGTTGCCATGATAGTTGGAAGGTCATATTTTAGAAAAAATAGAAAAGGGTTCTCTCCTGAAGACTATTATACTTTCTCTCTATTTCATGATATTGGCCTCATATCTTTGGTGAATTATGATTACGAAGCCTATAAAATTTTGGAAAAAAAGGTTTTTGAAGAGAGGGTACCCATTGTTAAAGCTGAAATATATTATGACCATTCTCTTATTGGTCAAAAGCTTATGGAAAAATGGCAGCTTCCAGAATCTTTTTCTCAAATGATAAAAACTCATCATCAAGAACTTGACAGTGAAGATAAGTTTTATATTACTTCTAAGATAATAAATATAGCTGAACATCTTTGCTATATAAAGGGTATTGATGGTTTTGCAGATAAAAATTTTGATATTGTTAATGAACTTATTGATTTAAACTTAGATCCTACTGAGTTTTTTAATGATAATGGAGATTTGAATGAGAGTTTTGTTGGGCAGTTTGATGAACTATTGGGAACTCTTTTAAATTGATTTTTACAATAGTTGGTGATGGAGCAGTTGGTCTCTTTATTGGCTATATTCTTTCATCCAATAATGAGAAAGTCTTTTTTAAAGGTATAGACAAAAAGAGACCTGAAAAAGTAAGAATATTGGGTAAGATGGATGATTCTTATACTCCTAAGTACATTGAAAACTACCATCAAATTACTCCAAGCTCTGTAATTATTATAGCTGTAAAGGCTTACGACCTCTCAATTGTTTTAGATGATCTAATAAGATATAATCTTGGCAATAACAGAATTATTTTAATACAAAATGGATTGAACCTTCTAAAAGAGAGAAAATCATATTTTCCAAACTGTTATAGATTTATACTAACCGCAGGTTTAAGCAGAGTTTCTTCTGAAGAAGTTATCTATAATGGTGGTGAAATTTTTATCCCCAAAAGTATGGATACAGAGATTCTTAAAGGTTTCAAGCATGAAATTACTATTTTAAGAGATGATTTGGATACAGTTGTAAACAATAAATTTATAGTAAACTGTATAATAAATCCTCTAACTACGATTTTTGGTTGTAAAAACAGAGGGATACTAAATAAAGAAGCAAAAAGTTTAGTTTTTTCCATATACCATGAAATCGGCGTTGTTTTTAATGCCCATAATATTAATTTTACCATAGGTGTTGATGAGATTCTTGAAATTTCCGATAGTGATAACAGATCTTCAATGTTTCAAGATTATGAAAATGGTAATAGTAATGAGCTTGAATTTTTAAATAGCTATCTCTTAGAGCTTGCAGAGGAGTTTAATATTTCTGTTCCGGTAAATAATATTATAACGAAGATTGTTAAATCTATGTTTGAGATAAGGGGTTTATAGTTAATGTTTAGTAGCATGTTAGAACTTTTTATTATAGGGTCATTAGCGGGCTTATTTGCAGGATTTTTGGGCGTTGGCGGAGGTGTAATCATAATTCCTGTAATGTTGATATATTTAGAGTCTATTATACCTGAAAAGTATCTTTACCTTGTTGTTAGTACCATTGCTCTTTCAGTGGCATTTACCAGTTCTATTTTTGGTTCCGTAAGACATATAAAAAATAAAAATCTTTACAATCATACACTTCTTCCCATAGCTATAGGCTCTGTTTTAGGGGCAATTCCCGGAAGTATTGTAAGTGAGCTTATATCCACCGGTAAATTGAAGGCTATACTTTCAATTATTATAGTTTTTGTATCTATAAAGATGTTAAGACCCCCAAAAAAATGTATTGAAAATGGTAAAATTGTTGATTATCCACCCTATCTTTTTCTAATAGGTTTTTTGGTTGGTGTCTTCTCAAGCCTTACAGGTCTTGGAGGTGGTGTTATTTTTGTTCCTGTTTTAACAACCTACTTCCTATTTAATCCTAAGAAAGCTGCCGGAACATCGGGTTTTATAATGATGTTTAATACTCTTCCTGCCATAATTTATAGAGTTGTTGTTCCCAAAGGAGTGGATCTGCCTCTCTATTCTGTAGGTTACTTTATTCCTGAAATTATTCTTCCAACTATTGGAGGAACTGCAATTTTTGCTCAGGTAGGGGCTCAAATAAATCATAAAATATCACCAAATAAATTTAGGGTTGTGGCTGCTTTAATCTTTTTCATTTTAGCTGTTAGAACAACATATTCAGCTTTTTTCTAAAGATTTTCATCTATCTATAATTATGGTAATAATTATGCTCAATTTTAATTGCTTCAAATAAAAAATTAAAGTAAATTTCCCTCTATGATTTGTAGAATTTTATTTATACTTTTTGCTATAGTGCTACTCTTTGGTAAAGTTTCAAAAAATGATTCCACTATAGTATATTCGGCAAACCACTCCAACTATTTAAGAAACGGGGATGAAAATATTCTTATCTTATCGGGTGATTCAAAACTTGAGTATCAAGATTTTACTTTAACTGCCGATACTATACGATTTAATTCTAAAAAGGGTCTTATATATGCTTCCTATTCGTTAGATTCTGTTTTTACTGATGGAGTTTTAGACTCTGTTAGAATTATAGGATTACCTACATTTACAGAAGGTGATGAAGTAGTTACCGGAAAATCTATGGTTTACGATGTAAATAAGAGGATTGGTAAAGTTACAAAGGCTAATAGCGTTATAAAGAATAAAAAGCCAAAAAATAATCTATTTGTAAAAGCGAGTAAAATCTACAAACATCCCAATAGTGATATAAGTGGGGTTGACGGATATGTAACAGGTTGTCCTAAAGAGGATAATCCTCATTACTCCTTTAGAACCGATTCCATGATAATGACTAAGGATAATTGGGTTTATATTAAGCCTGTAGTTTTTTACATACATAAAGTACCTCTTCTGTACGCTCCTTTTGCCTTTTACAAAAAAAGTAGTGGTAGATCTTCCGGTATTATTTTACCCTCCTATACATACTCCTCATACAGAGGAAACGGCTTTAAAAACCTAGGTTTTTTTTGGGATATTAGCGAGTTTTTGGATTATACAGCTTATCTAGAGTATTCAGATTTTAGTGGTTTCTTACTTACCCAAGATATTAGATTTAGAGAAAGATACAAGATAGAAGGTAATCTCAAAGCTACATATCTAAATAATTACAGTGAAAAAAACTTTAGGATAGAATCTAATTATAACCAAATATTTACACCCACAACAAAATTAAGATTTAATATTGATTATACTTCAAAAACAGATTTGGTAAAAAAGATTGATTATAGTGAGAGTGATAGACTTAAAAACTATCTTACATCCGGAGGTAACTTTTACAAAAAGTGGAGAAATAGCGGAGACAATCTTTCCATAACTTCCAGTTATAAACAGTATCTCGATACCGGAATGGTAAATTTTACCATGCCAAATTTAAACTATACTTTTTCAACCAGAACACCCGGAGAGCTTTTTAATTTGAAGAGTAAAGCTTTGGACAAGATAAAGATAGGAGGTTCCATAAAGTATAAAAGAAACGGTAATTTCAATACTGATCTTAATAATTTTACAGATAAAAACTCTCTCACGCTTTCCCTTTCAGAAAGCTATAAATTTGATAAATTCAAACTATCGGGATCTCACAATTATCTTTTGGAGTATGATAAATTTAAACTAAGAACAATAGATAGTTACGGAAATAATTCATATATTGCAACAAATAGAGACTCTCTATACCATGATTACGGTTTTAAGACAAGCTACTCATTATCATACAAACACTCAATATTAAAGTATCTAAAACTTGAAGAGAGTGCTACTGTTAGTAATGATTATGCAGGAGTTACGACAGATCATCTTCTAAATGAGTATAAAGATTGGAAGAGTAGATTGATATATAACCTTTCAGCTAGTGCAAATACCTCAATCTACGGTATATTTCAGCCGGAAATATTTCTTTTAAAGAAAATGAGACATACAATTTATCCAAAGGTAAAACTTACATATCATCCAAATTTTACCGATAAAAAATATGGATACTATGAAACATACATAGATAGTAATGGAGTAAAAAGGGAGTATGATAAATTTTCAAAATCTATAGTTGGAGCAACACCCGGAAGAGAGTCTTTTAAGTATGACTTTTCTCTTTCCAATATTTTTGATCTAAAACTCTATAAAAATCTTGATAAAAAAGATAGCTACGAGCATAAATTTCTAAAGCATACTTTATCATTCTCATATGATCAACTTAAGGATTCTCTAAACTTCTCTCCTTTGAGTTCAAAGCTTAATCTAACCTTTTATAATGGTAAATTATATTACTACAATTTTTCCAGTAAAACTATGCAAAAACTACCTTTAATTTCTATGAAGGTTGAAGGTTTTTTGAATAATAGTTTTAGTTTTTACGATAAGGATGGATCTTGGATTGGTTTTGATAACTATCTGCTTAGAAAAACAAATGAGAAGTATGGATACAATATCTCTATACCTATAAGCTATAAGGGTAATATAAGTTCAACTATGTTCCAAGATAGTGAGAGCAAAGAGAAGGATCTTATAAGAGATAGAAAAGCAAACTTTTCGGATATATCCATAGATTATAGTGGATCAATAAAGTTTAATCAAAGCTTTGGGGATAGAGGGTATAATAGAACATTTACTTTGAGTAATAATCTTACTATAGAACCTACAGAAAATTGGAAATTTACATATAAATCTTCTTTCAATTTTGATCAACCTAAAGTTACTACATCATCATCTATTGTAATATTTAGAAAAATTCACTGTTTTGAAGGTAAATTTGAGTGGGATATAAACAGATTGGGATATAAAATTGAGATTAGAGCTACCAATGATCTGTTTAGAGATTTAAAATGGGAGAAGGATACTACCAGATCAAGGTGGTATAGATAATTTATGATAAATTATAGTAGTAAAATTATTGATCGCTGGTCTAAAAATAAGTATTCAATGTTTATACATTGGGGTTTATACTCCATTCCTGCAGGGATCTGGAATGGTAAGAAGATATCCGGATATAGCGAGCAGATAAAAGGACATGCAAAAATAGAAACAGAGGAGTATAGAAAACTCGCTCTACAATTTAATCCCCAAAAATGGGATCCTTATGAGATTGCTAAACTAGCAAAAGAGAATGGTTTAAGATCTATTGTTATATGTTCTAAACATCATGATGGATTTTGTCTTTTCCACTCAAAATATACCAAGTTCAATGTTGTTGATTCTACACCCTACAAAAAAGATATTTTAAAAGAGCTATCTATTGCCTGTTGTGAGTATGGCTTAAACTTTGGTATCTACTTCTCACTGATCGATTGGGATTATGAAGGAGCTAATCCTTTTACCTCTGTAAGAAACTCAGATCCTATTCCAAAACTCCATCATCAATACAACCTAAATCAGATTGAGGAGCTCCTGACAAATTATGGAGAGGTTTCTGAATTTTGGTTTGATATGGGATCTCCTACAGCTGCCCAAAGTAGAGAGATGAGAGATTTGATAAAGAAATTACAACCAAATACCCTCATAAGTGGAAGGATATGGAATGATCAAGGTGATTTTGCTGTAATGAGCGATAACTACACTCCTGATCTTAAACTTGGAGTACCTTGGCAAACACCTGCTTCAATCTTTAAAGAGACATGGGGATACCGTTCTTGGCAGGAAAGAGGGGATCTCAATAGTAAAATTTGTGAGAAGATTGAAGATTTAGTCAAAATAGTGAGCTTTGGTGGTAACTATCTACTAAATATAGGTCCTAAAGAGGACGGATCTATTGTAAAATTTGAAAAAGATCTAATTGAAGGTGTAGGGGGATGGATTAAAGAGAATAGAGAGTCTATTTATGAAACTTTGCCTACAAATATGGTAAAACAGGATTGGGGATATACTACTAAAAAGGGGAATAAGCTTTTTATTCATATAAGAAATTTTCCCAATAATAATTTACTGGAGATAAAAAATTTAAACCTTGAAATAACTAAAGCCTACCCTCTATCAGATCATAATCTTTCTATTCGGACATCCGTAAAAAAGGATGGTTTAGAGATAGATCTTTCAAATATTAAAAAGGATAAATTTCTAACAACCATAGCTCTTGAGTTTGATGGTAATATCGTTTATAAAAATCCCAAAACAATCTATCCTGATAAAGATGGGATAACGATATTAAATCCAGATAATTGTGAGAACTACTATAGCTATAGCGGTCATGATTACTACTCAAACAGAGCTGTTGTGGTTAAATTAAAATGGTATCTTTCTAAGAGTAGATTAAAACAATCAGGTATTACGGTAAATTGTAAAGATAAAACCGAGCCATTAAATTTAAGAGTTAATGAGGAAAGATATCCTATTTTTATGAATGATAGAGGAATAGAGAATTTAACAATAGATCTTTACAATGATAGATCAAATGAGATCGAGATAGAGTATTTGGATAGAACCAATCCTCATAAAGAGTTGAACCTATCAAGTTTTGAGATAGTTATTGGTTAGTTAGGATCTATTTTTAATAACATTAGAGAGTCTTTTTGCTATTAGACTATGGTAAAATTTGCTTACATGAATCCCATTTTTTTGAAATATTTTATCCCTTTTACCATCCTCTTCAAAACCTGTTACATAACTTATATTTGGAAATTTATCCCTTACTTTCTTATCCAACTCCCTACAAAACTTAGGCTCCTCTTTAGTTTTAGATCTAAGGTTTGGACCCAATAAGATAAAGAAAATATTGTTTTCATTACAATACTTACCTATCTCTTCTATTAGCTCAATATACTTTCTAATAGCATAGGATTTATTCCCAAATAATTTACCAATAAAATAGTTTGCATCAACTAAAAAGTTATGGATTGAGGATTCCTTATAATCATAATAGTCGTAATACGAGTCAAATATTCTACTTAAAAACAGAAGATCATATTTTTCAGGATTAACTATATTTAAAATAGGTAGATTTAATGAATGTCTTATTTTACCTTCATAATCTATATATTTATAATAAAACTTAATCAAACGAAAAAATGGTTCAGGTCTAATACTAAAAATAAGAATATCAATATCTTTGCTTTTTCCGTGATTTTTAATTTTTTCTAAAACCTTTGCAAATCTCTCATATCTAATTATATCAATCTCAAGATTAGTATTAACATCTTTTTCTACCAATAGTTTTGTTTTCGAAAGGAATATATCCTCAAATATAATATTATGCTGTACGGGAAAACATCCACCGACAAATAAAACCTTTGTTTTTAACTCTCTACTTTTAGCTTTAAACCTCTTTGCAACTAAATACTCTTGAACAGAGATAATCCGTTCCATACTTTTGGATAGACCATTTCCTCTATTAAACTTCTCATAATCTGATATTAACTTCTTCAAATATTGATTAGTTGGATATAATTGATGCCTATTAGCTAATAGTTTATCAAACTCTACCTCTCTATTTTTATCTAGTAAAATTAGAGATGTCTGATTGTTGGATAATGTAATTTGACCACAATTATTACTTGAAAAATTCTTTAGATGTTGAAGCATTGAGATGAAAAAATCATCATTTTTTATAAATAGATATGGAGAGTTTATAAAACATATCCCTTTATCTTTTATACTATTTATAATCTTTTCAACCCATTTCCAATACTCAAAATTATCTTGATGAAAAAATGGTAAAATATTTAAACTCATATTATAATCACAATGTCCAAAAGCAATATTTTTAATACTTTCATTTTCTACAATATCTCTAATATTTGCTAAACCATTACTACTCTCTATTACTGGAATTATCTCTTTATAAGCTATCCCGTTTTTATCGAGTTTCTCCACTATTTTTCCCATTTTATCTAAGCTTTCAACCTTAGGAATAAATATTGAATGGATATTTTTATTCTTAATCTCAAGAATATCTTTTTCCAGTTCTAATGGATTAGTAGAATTAACTCTAACACCTATTTTTATGTCGGATCTAAATTTGCTGATAATAGATGAAAAATAATCTCTATGCTTCTCTTTTAATATAGATGTTTTCTCACTATTGAAACATTGTTGAACTCCATCTTCAAAATCAAAACATATAGTTAATCTACTATCGCCATAGTTTTTTATATGATCTATTTCTGTTTCTTGATTATATTTTATAAACTGATATATCTTCATATATTATGAATCCCTAAAATTATAAAAATATGAAATGAGCTAAAATAGATATAATACCCTCTCTTATTCTCCTAGAGCTAGGGAATTAATACCACATATTTTTCTCTAATATTATCCTTAAATTCCTCAGGCATATCCTCCCAAGCCATAAGACTGACCCTAAAAGGTAAAGAACTCTCCTCAAAAACCTCTTTTGCATCATAAATCTGCTTTTCACTAGCACCAAATACAGTCAAATCTAAATCAGAAACCTTTGTAGCTGTCCATTTAACCCTTGAACCGTAAGCCCAAACCGTTTTATTAGATAAATATTTTTCCAATATCTCTTTTAAAATCTTTTCATGTCTTGGTTCTATATCAATAACTCTTTCTTTATCTTCCACTTTTTACCTTTTCCTCTCTTACTCATTCTTTTAGGGGCTAGGGTCCCCAACACTGAGACTGCCTTAAAAATTCAGGTAATCTAGAAACGAGCAGTACAAATAATTGGTTTTTATACTATTTGACACTAGAACTACTAGGTGATCCATTGCATAAAAAATAATGACGCAGTAATGGGAAGTTTATCAATGGTCTGAATACTATTTCCCCGATAGTTTCTCATATAAAACAATTGAATCTTCTATAAATTCATTCAAAATATTTATAGATTCATCAGCTTTTGTTTCTGAATAGTCATGACTTGTTCCAATTCGTTTTCTATTATAATTATACCACACTTCATAATCATCAATCAAGTAGTTTTCCAAAGCTAAACGGAAAATAGGGTTTGGACCATTTGGAACTTCAACAATACCAACCTCCTCTTCCAAATATTTTTTAAGATGCTTCCAAAGAGTATCAAAGCAAGTTTCAAAGCGTTGAATACAAGACTCTTTAATAGATTCTCTGTCTGACTCTAAGAGCTCATCCCTTTTGAAGGATTTTAAATAATCCTGATATCGTTCATCTAGCCTTCTCAAAGCTTTTTCAAATTTATTATAATTCATATAACTTTATTACTCCCTATCACTTCTTGCCATATATAGCTTTACCTTAGTTTAATACCGTTATATTTATATATACTAAACTATTTTCACATTTTACGATACTTTTTTAATTAAAAATTGTTTAAAAGAGGTTTAGTAGAAATAGAAAGCCATTTTACATTATATGGCTTGTTTGCTAGTATGTAATCAATTAACTTATCAAGTTTTTCTTGATACCAATCTCTATTCGAAGCTTTTCTAGTCTTACCAAAAGGGATTTCCAACAAATTTTCATTCTCAGTTATTTCCATAATTTTGAAAAACTCTTTTCTTGGATAAAATTTGTTATCAATAGAAGTATTTACATCTATTATAGAAGAGATTAAAATATTGTACTCACCATTTTCATCATAAAATTCTTTAAAGTTTTTGATATCTTGTATTGTATTAGAAGATGAATTTATGATAATTCTACACATTTTACCCCTATACTTTTTCTCAGCTACTACTTTAAAATCAGAAAGTTCTTCTAATTTCTTTTTTTTAGAAGAATCTATTGCAACAACCTTAAACTTATTTCCAATAAGTCTTCTAGTCAACCTATACATAGCTTCTTTTTTTCCTACATTTGGAGCTCCTCCAAGTAATAAAATTTCCATAATTTATCCTTTTTTAGTTTTATATATTTTTAACAATAGCTGATATTAATTTTTAGACACCCCTAATTGAATATGGAATAACTATACCCTCTTTTCTATATCTTGCATGAAGCTCTTTAATAAATTGATCCCTTTTTCAACAAACTTGATATAGGTCATGCCCTGTCTCTACGACAAACAATTACCCTACCGTGAGACTATTTACCAATAAATAAATTTACTCATAAAAGAACGAAGCGACAACTCCATTTTTCACTTACTCACATCCTCTCTGCTTTACCTTATTGATTATCCCAACCTTTTTAGTTATCTTCCCACTAAGATATTGCTTTAACTTGAGATTCTTGCAGATAAAATCTATTTTCCCCTTATAGCTTAGATTACTTTAGGAGATGTAATGAAAAAGATTAAGATAGTTACCCTTGGATGTTCAAAAAACTTAGTTGATTCAGAGGTGTTTAGTGGAATATTATTTGATAATGGTTTAGAGGTTTCTCCGGATTTTGAGGAAGCTGATACTATTGTTATAAATACCTGTGGATTTATAAATAGTGCAAGAGAGCAGAGTGTAAATACTATTTTAGAGGCTGTAGAGGATAAAAATAATGGGTTCTACAATAAGGTTTATGTAATGGGCTGTATGTCTGAAAAGTACGGCAAAGAGCTTAAAGAGGAGATCCCTGAAATTGATGGAGTCTATGGTTTAAAAGAGTTTGAGAAGATGGCAAAGGATATTGCTCATGTTGAAAAGGTTGATTTGAAATCCCTCTTTAATGAAAGGCTGGCTCTTGAGAATGATCATTTTGCATATGTAAGAATCTCTGACGGATGTAACCACAATTGTGCATATTGTTCAATCCCTTCAATGAGGGGAAAATATGTAAGCAGAACTATGGAATCTATTTTAAACGAGGTTGAAAATCTTGTAGATAATGGTGTTAAGGAGCTTATAATTATAGCTCAAGAGATAAACTCTTACGGATTGGATCTCTACGGCGAGATAAAGATAATTGATCTTTTGGACAGGATATGCAACCTATGTCAAGATGATACTTGGGTTAGATTGATGTACACCCATCCACCAATGGTAAATGAGAAGTTTGCCAAATTTATAAACTCTAAGAAAAATATTGTCAACTATCTAGATCTTCCTGTTGAGCATACAGAGACAGAGATTTTAAAGATGATGAGGAGGGGTAATACTCGTCAAGGTTTAATTGAAAAGATAGAGATGCTTAGAAAAACTATACCAAATATTATTGTAAGAACATCGATTATTGTAGGGTTCCCGGGTGAAACAGATGAGATTTTTGAGAGTATGAAAGATTTTATTAGAGAGGTTAAGTTTGATAGACTTGGATGTTTTGGATACTCTGAGGAGGAGGGAACAATTGCAGCTGAATTGCCAAATAGGATCTCCCAAGAGGTTATAGATAAGCGTATTGGTGAAATAATGGAGATTCAGCAGGAGATATCTTACAAAAATAATGAAAAACTATTGGGTGAAGAGTTAATAGTTTTAATAGATAGGCATGAAGGAGGGTTCTCTATTGGAAGAACTTATAGAGATGCTCCGGAAATTGATAATGAAGTTTTAATTGAAGAGGATCTGGAAATAGGTAAATACTACAAAGTTAGAGCTGTTGATTTTACAGAGTTTGATATTTATGGAGAGTTAAGTTAAATTTTTCTTGCTCTTATTTTATACAATATGTATATTCCGATTCTGAGATTTATGGAGGGAGAGTAGCTCAGTTGGTAGAGCACCGCCCTTTTAAGGCGATGGTCGACGGTTCGAGCCCGTCCTCTCTCATCTTTTATCAGGGTAGTCAATGACTACCCTTTTTTATTGTGTTGAAAAAGTCAGGCTTTCGAGAAGCGAGCAGTACAAGGAATTGATTTTTTATGTGATTTGAGCCTAGAACTACTAGGTGATTTGAACAGAAAAAATTGATGACGCAGTAATGCGAAGTTTATCGATAGTCTGAGGGTAGTTAAATGACTATCCTTTTTTATTATTAGAGATTTTAGAGCAGCTAAAATGGTAATGACTTGAAAGGTTTTATCACATCATTAGCACCCTTGAGATAACCAATAGAATATATTGTTATAATTGAGATCTTGATCTAATTCTATCGAATTAAGGTATATTTGATACAGCAAATTGCAAAACAAATGATGAGTATTTTTTCATATGAAAAAAATCTGTACTATGAGATTCTCAAAGGATATGGAAACTATAGTAAGATAGTGTGCCCTTTGAGAACCTTAGGAAAAGAGATCGATTAGGATAGAACAATAATATTGTTAGCCTTATCAATCAATTTATCCAATTTGTATTCATACCCTTTCAACTCTTTAAGGATTGAGTCTCTACCTTCAGAAAACCTTACTTTAGGATCATTAAACACCCTATTATAGTACTCAATACCCTCTTTAAGATTTTTACCAAATGTATCAAATTTTTTCTTCTCTTTAACTGTTATTTTAGGATTTGCCTCACTAATCATATTTTTAAAATAATCTATATAGAGAGACAGTTCCTTAATTAAAAAATTTGGTCTATCATTCCGTTCAATAATATTTGTTCTACCGTAGATATGATCTATCATCTCGGTAAGAGATGACTTTTTTGTAAAGTAAGCTGTATTTGGTCCAGGGCAAACGGATACACCTTCACCCTCATTGCTCCTTTTGATACCATTAGCTTTTAATAGTGATGTTCCAAGTCCTACACAGATACAACTTTTATCTACAATTTTACGAAACTTTTTTTCATACTCCTCTTTAGGAAGATTTAAACTCTTTAGCTGATTAACTTTCATAGTCTGATAAGCTCTAGATGCAGTACAGACAGGTCTTTTTGTAAACTCGGTATTTGATGATGCATAAAATTTAGTGCAAACCCTTCCATACTTACCATTTTTTATATCTTCAATCCTTTCAAGATCTCTACTATTCCCTCTTAAATTGTTAAACTTTACACCTAGTGGAGAGATATCACTTAGGTAAAGATCCTCCTCTTTAGCTTTACAAAGCTTATCAAGGGTCTCGTCATCAACACTAACAGCTTCAGGAACTAACATAAACGGAGAACCCCATCCAACAGAATCAACTCCATAGTAGTTGAGTAAAAAATTGTGTTCTTCAGCCGTACCAACACCACCTTGGGAAGAGATTGAAACATTTAATGGAGATTTAGGAGTATCTCTTCCTTTTTCTACTAAACTTTTAACAACTATTGGATATAAAGTTTCTTCTAGAGTTTTTTTATTTTCTCTAAACTCCAAAAGAATTGGACCTAAAAGCATTCCGTCGGAAACAAAGGCATGTCCGCCACAATTTAATCCTGATTCAACTCTATATTCACTAACCCATATACCTTTTTTTGCAAAGTATTTTCCTTGAATAAATGCCGACCTATAATCACTAACCTTTAAAATAATTCTCTTCTTTATATTTCCATCTCTATCGGGATAGAAATCATCAAACTCCTCAATATAGCCAAATAATCTAGGATTAAATCCGGCTGAAAGAACTACAGCAGAGTTGAGATTACTATTTGCAAACCCTCTAATAGCTGAGTGTCCATCATTAAAAGCAGTAGGAAGAACCTTACCATCTCTATAAGCCTCTCTATCGAGTTTAGTCATAATATTAACATCTATAGATCCTCGAATAACACTCTCTTTTACCCAAGATCCAAACTCTGAAACTCCACTGCACTTTGATTTGAAAGATTCAAACTCCTCTTTAAGCTTTGAACTGTCAGGAAGATTTTTAAAATACTCTCTAACCTCTCCACTCTTCTCTATAGCAGCAGTTTTAAACTCCTCTATCTTTTTTTTAGTTGCATCATTTAAAAAATTTAAATAAGCAGTTATCCTCTTTGCTCTAAAATCTTCTACTTTATTTGATATCTCTTTATATGGCTCTTTAAAAGACTCGCAATAGAATTTTCTCATCTTCTCTATAAGAATATCATCTACTAATGAGACAACAGAGTCTATTCCAAAAGGAGCAACTTTTAAAGGTGTATCAAGAGTAAACCCTATACCCATTACAGGGATATGAAAACTATGTAATCTTTTTATCATCTTTCCACCCCACTAAATAATTTGTCACTATACATTTGGTATCTTGAAAACACTCTTATATTTATATGCTCTTCTACATGAAATTATACAAATATAAAAGAGTAATACCTTCCTAAAGAATAAAAATAAGCTCTAGAATATAATCTTCAAGTAATGTTATAAAAGCTATTTATAAACAATTTAGAAGTATATTATCTCCATGTATCTTTAACCGTACGTTTAAAGATACAAACATAGTTCTTTTTGATCAAGGAATTTCTATAATTATAATCAAGATTAAAAAGAGAGTAATTATATAGAACATCAACCTATTGATATATTTGTACTATTAATGTATATTGCTTGACTCTACCAATTTATATTTGATTTAGTAGAGAGCATACAATCCCTTATAATACAGGGAGGATTATTTACAATATGATATTTAGAATAAATAGTAGGGTTGTATTTTATGGATATTTTTTCAGAGTTAAGTAGAGAGTTGGATTCATTTACCATTGATGAGGGGGTAAAGTATCCCGTTGTTCCTTTAAGCGATACAATACCTTTTCCGGCCTTAATTTTACCCATTAGTTTAGAATCTTCTCAACAAAAGAGAGTCATAGAGGATGCTCACAATGAAGATACTAATGTTATTCTTTTAGGGAAACATGAAAAGAGTGATTTAGATACAACTGCAAGTTCCTACTATAAAGTTGGTGTCTTGGGTAAAGTTTTACAAGTTGTTAAACTTCCAAATTTAGGCTCTAAGGCTATTATTCAACCTATAAAGAGAGTTAGGGTTGTCTCGTTTTCAGTTAAAGATGAATCTCTTTTCGCTGAGGTAAAAAAAATAACAATAAGAGAGATCAATTCAAAATTTTTAGAAACCTCTATGAGAATAATAAAATCTTTATTTGAAGAATATTTAGAAATATCAAGATCAACAGTTCCTGATTTGATGAGTATGATAAATGATGAGAGTTCAAATCTTACCGTACTTGATATAATTTCAAGTAATATTAATACTGATAGAGAAACAAAGCAGAGATTGCTTGAAATGACTAAGTTAAAAGATTATGCAACTGAACTCCACGCTGTGCTTCAAAGAGAGATAGAGTTTCATAACCTTGAGAGAAAGGTTGAAGCTGAGGTTTCTAAGAAGGCTATGAATGATCAGAAAGATTATTTTATCAGAGAGAAGATAAAGGGTATTAAGAGTGAGCTTAATATAGATCATTCAGATCTTGAAGAGGTTAATACCGTGAAAAAGATGATTTCGGAAGGCAAACTTACCAAAGCTGCTGAAGAGAAGAGTTTAGCAGAGATTGAGAAGCTTCAAAGATTACACTCAATGTCTCCCGAATATGGTCTGATTAGAGATTATTTAGATCTTATTATCAATCTTCCATGGAAAAAGGAGAGTAAGGTTACTATTGATATTTCTGCTGCTGAAAAGATACTGGATGAAGACCACTTTGGACTTAAAAAACCTAAAGAGAGAATAATTGAGTATCTTTCCGTACTTAAATTAGTTGATAAGATTAAAGGTCCTATTGTATGTTTGGTAGGTCCTCCGGGAGTTGGAAAAACCTCACTTGGAAGATCAATAGCAAGAGCATTGGGTAGAGAGTATATAAGGGTTGCTCTCGGAGGTCTTCATGATGAAGCTGAAATAAGAGGGCATAGAAGAACTTACATTGGTGCAATGCCCGGAAAAATCATACAGAGTATAAAGAAGTCAAAGGTTAACAATCCTCTTTTTCTTTTAGATGAGATTGATAAGATAAGTTCAAACTTTAGAGGAGATCCTGCTTCTGCTCTTCTTGAGGTATTGGATCCTGAGCAAAATAATACATTTTTGGATAACTATCTAGATATTGAGTATGATCTTTCAAATGTACTTTTTATTACTACGGCAAATAATAAGTATAAAATTCCTCAACCACTTTTGGATAGAATGGAGCTTATTGAGATTGATGGTTATTTGGATGTTGAAAAATTTCAAATAGCAAAGAAGTATCTAATATCAAAACAGATGAAAGAGAATGGAGTTACAGAGGAGAACTTATCTATTAATGATGATTCTATATACAAAATCATTACAGATTATACTATGGAATCGGGAGTAAGGGATCTTGATAGGAAGATTGCTAAAATATGCAGAAAGGCTGCGAGATCTTCTATTGAGGGTGAAAAAACTATTGTAACAACAGAAAATTTAGAGAACTTTTTAGGCGTTCCAATTTATGATGATATGGTAACTACCGTAGGAACAAAGTGGGGTAGTGTAAATGGTTTAGCTTGGACTAGCGTAGGTGGATCAGTACTCAAGGTTGAGACAAATATTTATCCGGGAAAAGAGGGATTAAAGCTTACGGGAAAACTTGGTGAGGTTATGAAAGAGAGTGCTCAAGCAGCCTTGAGTTTTATCAGGTCAAAATCAAAGAATCTTGATATAGCAGATGATTTTTTTAGTAAAAATGTTGTTCATATCCATTTTCCTGAGGCAGCAACTCCAAAAGATGGTCCTTCTGCCGGTATAACTATAGCTACCTCTTTAATAAGTTGTTTACTCAATATTGAGGTTCCTCAAGATATTGGTATGACAGGTGAGATAACTATTCACGGGGATGTTCTTCCCATTGGAGGATTAAACGCTAAACTTATGGCTGCAAAAAGATCTAAGATAAAAAAGGTTATAATACCAAAGAGAAATATTAAAGATTTAAAAGAGATATCTGTAGATATTTTAAATGCTCTTAAGATTGTACCTGTTTCACATGTTAGTGAAGTGTTTAAAGAGGTTTATGGAGAAACATTGGTCTAAGGGTACATCTTATTAGATATATAAAAAGAGGTTGTCATGTTTGATAACCTTTTTTTATTTTCAGACTTTATTTAGAAAGATGTAAAGACCTTGTTTTGTTGAATGCTTTTTGTTTCTCAGGGAAACCATTAAAACCATTCATTGATAATACAATATCAAAAAAAATATTTTCAAAGGGTATATTGCCTTCATCACCTTGTATGCAACGAAAATCATTTTAAAGATTTTCAATCTTAATCATACTGCTTTTCTAACTCCTCGAATAGAAATCACAATCAAGAGAATTCCTGCAATTGCAATAAATAAACTTTGGAGAACTCCTATATTTAGTACTTGGGAAACAGGAACATCCATATCAATTAGCACAACCATATCCCAAAACCAATGAGAAATCATTGTAGGGATAAGATTTTCTGTTTTGTAAAATATCCAAGCCGACACGACACCACCAACTCCTGCCGATACCATTTGTATTAAAGTACTGACAAGCCCTGCACCCGCAAACATATTAGTACAATGTAGAAATCCAAATACCGATGCCGAGATTAAGATACCAACATACAACCCTCTTTTTTCTCTAAAAGCTGTAAAAATAAGTCCAAAAAATAGCATTTCTTCACCAATCCCCACCATAAATGTAGAACCGATAATAGTCCAAATTAGTGCCATATCCTTACCCTTACCTCTGTAATCACCAAAATAGAATTGTAAAAATACAACAACTACCCCGGCAACAGCAATTTCCAATAACCACCAATTCATTTTTGGTTTTTTAAAGGCAGTTCCTCTAAAAAACAAATAGTACATAATTAATGAACTCCCAACGGCAAACGGCAAAAAATAGATCAAAATTGTAACCATCTTTGGCGTACCATAATCAATGTTATAAATATGTTTTGTTATGTACATCCCTGCTGACATAATTATCGTATAAAATAGTGTAGCAAGCAATGCCATTTTCTCTCTTTTTGATAAGATAATATTTTTCATTTTTTATTATTCCTTCAATCAAAAAGCCTATTTATTATGGTTCTATCAATAGCTTTTTCAATTTATAATCTTTTCCGGGAGGATGCAAGTTGTAATACTCTCTTTTACTATGTACACTGTGTTCCTAAAAATATATTTTATATATAGATTCTAATTAACTAAGATTGAAGATAGGATCATTTTATATATCTACAATTATTCATCATATTTTTAATAATTACAAAATTATATATTAAATACTGAATAGTGGAGTTATCAATCTCTATTATCCTAAACTAAAAACAGATCTCTACATAAAGAGTGTCTTAAATTATGTTGAAATTTATTAAATTATTTATAGTGGTTACAATTATGACAATACAAAGTGATCTCTCAGAAAAGAGATATACAAATAAACTTATCAATGAAACCAGCCCATATCTTTTACAGCATGCTCACAACCCTGTTGATTGGTATCCTTATGGAGAGGAAGCTTTTGAAAAGGCTAAAAAGGAGGATAAGCTCATTCTTTTTAGCATAGGTTATGCAGCTTGCCATTGGTGTCATGTTATGGAGCATGAAAGTTTTGAGAATGAATCTATAGCTAAAATAATGAACGATCATTTTGTTTGTGTAAAAGTGGATAGAGAGGAGAGACCTGATATAGATCAAATTTATATGAATGCTGTTCAGCTCATGAGAGGTGGTGGCGGATGGCCTCTTAACTGTTTTGCTCTTCCCAATGGTAAACCCATATGGGGAGGAACCTATTTTAGACCGGAAGATTGGAAAAATATTTTAGAATCTTTAGAATCTGGTTATAGAGCTACCCCTGATAAATTTAGGAAAGTATCTGAAGATGTAACCAGAGGTATTGCTCACACAGAACTTATAAGCACCAAAGAGAAAGATCCTATATTTACACCTCAAGAGATAAGAGAAGCTGTAGAAAGTATAAAAAAAGGGTTTGATTACAAAGATGGTGGTTTTGAAGGTCAACCTAAATTCCCAATGCCGGGGATCTATGATATGTTATTGGATTATGCGGTAGTTGAAGATGACTACTCTCTACTAAATCATATTAGTTTTACACTTAAAAAGTGGGCTTATGGCGGGATATATGATCAATTAGGCGGAGGTTTTGCAAGATACTCCGTTGATTCTCAATGGCTTGTACCTCATTTTGAAAAGATGATTTACGATAATGGTCAGATAATTGGTCTCTATGCCAAAATGTACAGGGTTACAAAAGAGCCGGTATTTAAAAGAGTAATAGAGGAAACTATCGGTTGGATAGAGCGAGATATGATGGATGAGAATAATCTTTTTTACTCATCTTACGATGCTGATAGTGAAGGTAAAGAAGGGCTTTTCTACATTTGGGATATATCAGAGATAAAAAAATATTTAGGTGAAGATGCCGAAGATTTTATCAACTATTTTGGTGTTTCCGACTCAGGAAACTTTGAGGGTAAAAATATTTTAAATGTGAGTTCTCTCAAAGAAGCGGATAAAAAGATTGAAGAGCAGAAGTTAAAGCTGTTTAATATAAGAGAGAAGAGGATAAAACCGGAGCTTGACAATAAAACTTTAAGTTCTTGGAACGCTCTTACCATTAGTGGACTTTGTGAATCCTATTGGGCTGTAGGGGATCCTCACTACCTAAATTTAGCTATTAAAGCAGCTGAAAAGATTAAATCTCAAAATATTGATAAATATGGAAACCTAATCCGTCTTTTTAAAAAGAGTGGATCTGTAAATGGCTTTTTAGATGATTATAGTTTAGTGATAAAATCTTTCCTTGATCTCTATGAAGCTACAAGTGATGATAAGTGGTTTGACAGTGCTACTCTGCTACAAAAGAGAGCAGATGATCTGTTTTTTGATAGCCGGTCAGGAATCTATTTTTACACCGCTGAAGATGAAAATATAATTGTTAGAAAGATGGAAACCACGGATAATGTTATTCCTTCCTCAAACTCTGTTATGGCGATAAATCTATTGAGGATATCTAGGATAACTGAGAATGAAACCCTTAGAAGCAGGGCTGTTCAAATGGGGCAAAACTCGAGGAAATTAGCAACCCAAACTCCACACTTTTCCTATCTTTGGATCAATCTTTTTCATAAGCTTAATACGGATAAGAAGGAGATTATTATTGTAGGGGAATCTTCAAAAAAGTTACAACTGGAGATAAATAGAGATTACTATCCTAATACTATTGTTATTGCTTCTGAAGAAAAGGGTAGTGAAAAACCTCTATTTAGGGATCGTTGGAAAGAGGGTAAAACCTTTATTTACTATTGTGTTAACAATAGTTGTCAACTACCGTTAGAGAGCGTTAGGGAGTTTAAAGAGTTTATTACTAATAGATAGTTTTTACTTATGGTCTGGTTATAATTAGATTCAATTCCCTTTCAAGCGAGGATAAAATCCGAATTTTATAACCTTTCCACTCCATAAAAAAAACTGCTTTCTGCATATCTGTCAGGGTTTATGAAGGTGTACTTTTTTTCCTCATCTTTATAAAATAATAGAGCTTCATAACTATTAAAACTATCTATTTGGTTCCCATCGGGATCTTCAGACCACTCTTCAAACACTTTGTTAAATTGAAGTATCATGTCCCCTATTGATATCTTTTGTTTAAGATCTACAAAAAAAGGGGTACCAAAATCTAATTTTTCTATAATTAAACCAATTTTCTCTTTATTGATATCCAAATTAAAGATGTAAGATTTAAATGCTTTTGGGTAGTTTATTTTTATAGAATCATCTTCTTTATAGCACCTGAGAAAAGTTGAAAAAAGGTTGTTGTTTTCAGTTAACTTTAACTCCAATTGAATATGGGTCGAGTCCGAATCTACAAATAGATTAACGGGGTCTATCTTTAAACTTTTGTATTGAAAGGCGGGGTTCTTGCCAATTTCCAGGGGTACTATAAAAGATTGATCCATTTTCACTTTTTTACCTTGAGCGTATTCTGAGAATTGAGTTAGCATAATTAGTATAACCAATATTTTTTTTGCTTGAGTACTTATTTTAAAATTATTCATAGATTTAAACCGAGATATAATATTTTTCATTAGATCTGATTAGATTCTCCTCTAATCACCACAAAACTACCCTCTCCAAAACCCCTTGTAGGTTCCTCAATCTCAATATTTTTAATATTGGTAAGGGTTTGGAAAATATCCGTAACAACAAAATTTGATTCTTCCATTAGTGAAACAACCTCTTTTGTAGAGTAGAGTTTAGCATTTTTATAAAATTTACTTTTGCTTTTTTCAGATTCAATAGTTCTACCCAAGAAACTATTTTTATCAATAAAAGCTACAATTAAAGATCCTTTTTTGTGAACAATACGATATGCTTCCTTAAAAGCTTTTAAAGGATCTGTAATAAAACAGAGAGATGTTATAAAAACGGCAAAATCAAAACTATTCTCTTTATAGGGTAAATTTTCGGCAAATCCACAATCTGTTTTTATCCCCCTTTTTTCTGCTAGTTTTAGCATGTTTTCAGAAGGATCAATGCCAAATCTTATACCCAACTCTTTTGCAAAGATACCACTGCCAACACCTATTTCCACTCCTCTCTTTTCAATGGGTATCAGCTTTTTTAAACATAAAAGTTCAGATCTGAAAAGGTTATCATTTTTTTTAAACCAATTTTCATACTCAGTAGTGTATATATTAAAAGGGTTTTCTCTCATTTTATATCTCCAGACTTTATACAAAGGACATTTTTTTCATTGTGTTTTTTACAAATAGGTATGATACAACACCCGAAATAATGTTAGATAGAAGGGCTGCGTAAAATATTCCTATCAATCCAAATAGATATGATCCTAAATATGCTAAAGGTATGTAAAGAATAACCATTCTAAGTAGTGATAAAAAACCAGATCTAAATGGCAATTGTAGTGCACTAAATGCTGAACTTACAATCATAACAATACCTTGAAGTCCATAACCAATAGATACAATTTTCATATATTGAGAAACAATTTTAGCTACTTCATTATCTGATGTGAATATGTTTGCTATAAAATCAGAAAAAACAAAGAATATTATAAAGATAAATATTCCGTAAAGTATAGAAAAAATTGAACTTGATTTTATTCCCGATATTATCCTACCTATTTTTTTAGCTCCAAAATTTTGACCAACAAAAGGTCCTATTACATTTGCAAGTGAAATTATAATGGTAAAAGAGAACATCTCTATTCTGGAAGAAACACCAAACCCCGCAACAGCTTCTTTACCGTAAGTTGAAATAAGCTTAGTCAAAATAGCAAAAGATATAGGTACAATAAAGTATGCAAGACTCGCTGTAATGCCTATGTATGATATATCTTTCCAAGATTTAAGAACAGATCTAAAACGTGGGAGTTTAAAACTTACGAGTCTATCTCTAAATATGAGAATAGCAAGAGAAGCTACCATTGTTACAAATCTTGCCAAAGCAGTTGCAATTGCAGCACCCTCTAAACCCATTGGAGGTATAAAACCAAAACCAAATATAAAAATTGGATCTAAGATAGTATTGGCTACTACAGATATTATCATTATTAAAGAGGGTATTTTAGTATCCCCTGTAGCTCTTATTGCACTGTTTCCTACCATTGGAATGATAACAAAGGGAACGGAAATATACCAAATAACCATATACTCTTTTATAAGAGGAACTATATCTTCTGTTGCTCCCATAAGTGGAAAAAGTATGTTCATGGTAAGTAGTCCTATAATCATTGCTACTATCACAATGAGTACTGAAAGAGTAATGCCATCTGTTGCATACCTTACAGCTTTTTCTCTATTTTTTTCCCCTATGACTTTAGAAATTACGGCAGAAAGTCCAACACCCATACCAAGTGCAATACTTTGAATAACAATTACAACAGGAAAAGTAAATGTCATTGCAGAGAGTTCTAAAGTTCCAATCATACCCACAAAAAATGTATCAATAAGATTAAATCCCATTATTGCTACCATACCCCAAATCATAGGTATAGTCATTTTGGTTAAGGATCTTTTTATATCTCCTTCAACAAGGTCTACTTTTTTTGACATTCTATTTCATATCCAAAAACTTACGAATAATCCACTCTATACTTAAAACAGAAATTATAAGTATAAAAATATAAATATTTCTAAATAGTGATATGGAGTAACTTTCATCTACAGATATAGTTTCATCAAAATTTTTATACTTATCAAAATATTTTTCATCTTTAATATCTATCACACTTTTTAAAGTATCTATTCCAATAAGCATAGAGGTCAATGATTTATCTACTCCATTTGTAAATTTTTCAGGGTTGTAATCTTCAATATAAATAGATCCTTCTTTGGTATAGATTAACTTGTCTTTATCATAGCTATTTATATTATATCTCTTTTCTCCACCACTGGCAAAACTTATTTTACCAAAATATACTCCATCTTTATAGTCAAGGTATAACTTTTTTTTGTTATAGAACTCAACTACTGTATTTAATTGTTTTGCTAAACGATTATTTTCATCTATAATTATACCTTTGAATTGAATATCTTCATCTGTAATGAAGTTGCTTTTTTGGGGGTCAATCTTTATATTTTCACCCCTTTTACTGTCGGTCATAACATTTAAAATGTTTAGGAATACTGTTTCAAATCTAAAGTCATCTCCAAAAGCTTTGGAAGTGAAAAAAAGTTTGTAAAGATCCGTAATGGCAAATTTTACTCTTGTTAACTTTCTGTTAGATGATACAAGTGTATATCTGCTTTCTCCGTAAAATCCGTCAATTAAGGATATATCTTCAGGTTTTAGGTATGAATCAAATCCAATATCCGGAAGATTTGAGAGTTCAAAATTTTTATCATCATCTCTAAAAATAAAATCACCAAAAGGATCTTCAGATCTTTTCATTACAACTTTTCTATCCCCTTCTTTGTCCGATATATACATATAGGGGTTATTTCCCAAATTTTTCAATTTAGAGTTTCCAAACTGTATTATAAGATCAAAATTATCAATATTTTTTTCGTTTACCTTATCAACTGAAAAATTATTATTAAGTAGAAATCTCTTTAAAAACTTTATATCAAGAGAGTTGTTTTTGTAGATTAAACCTATAGATTTACTTTTAAAATCTCTATTTACTCCTATATATCTTATATTGTTTGAACTATTACTATCTTCTAGGTTTGATCCTATTTCAATACCCAGTTCAGGAAGATTGTATTTTGATATATCAATCTTTATCCACTCAAGATCTTTATTAAAACGGATTCTGTCAATCTCATTTTTTCTATCCAAAATCTTGATATCAATATAGGAGATACCTTTATCTGTTGAGGGTATTATATTGAGATGTTTTACCCCTTTTTCATAACTTGTGTATAGCTCTTTTATATATAGGTCAAAACTTTTATCAAAGGGTGGAAAAAGAAAGTTTAGCTTTACTTTTTCATATATGGGAGGTATTTGATTGCTATTTGTGTAATATCCATCTGTAATAATATCAATATTTGAAATATATCCTTTAAGTAATCTATTTGTAATAGATGTATCAAAGAGTGAGTATTCAAGATTGGATCTTTTATCAACATATAGTGAATCCCCCTCTTTATACTCTCTCAAAGAATCTCCAAATAGGAATACTTTATCATAGCTTTTAATATTTGGGAGGCTTAAATCAATCTTTTTCATAGATTCTGAATTATCTATCAAAAGGATATTTTTTTTATCTATACTCTTTACTCTGTTTACATAGAGAACAGGCTTAAAAATCAGAAATGAGACTAGTATGATAAAAAGAGTTCTTGATCCTATAAGAAAATATTTGTATCTCCCCTTATACTCTTTGTAGAGGTAAGTGGAAATATAGATAGCCAGTATTACAAACCCTATCCAAAAGATACCCGGATAATTAAAGTCAAAGCTATATTTATCAATCACTTATTTTATCCTTTGATCCTTTGATTAGTTTCTCAACAGCTTCATCTATGAGCTCTAATTCTTTATCGTCAATTTCAATATCTACTGCTTCATTTAATCTTTTATTGATAATTTTATCTATTTCAATATCATTATCTTCAAGATTATCATCAAGGTTGTCATCTAGTATAAGATCATTTTCCACAGAGAAGCTATCTTCTATGCTACTTTTACTTTCATAAACTTTACTTTTCTCAAAAGAACTGTCGTTTGAACGGCTTTTTAGATCTACAATATTTACAATCATTTCTCCCATTGAACCATCTAATGATTTTCCCGTAACATTATACTCTAAAACTTCTGCAACTTTTACAAAAAAGGTTTCATACTTATCTTCATTAGCATGTTTTTTAGGTATTAGAGTTTTTATAACCAAAACAGCAACAATTATGAGCAGTATTAAGATAATTACTACATAGATAAATACCGATCCACTACTCTCTTCACTTTTGGGAGTAATCTCTTCGCCTGGCAAAGTTTCATTGGTTGTTTCAGGTAGTTTTTCAACATCTCCTGCAACCGTAGAGCTGTCCGTAGAAGATTCGGTTATTTCTGAAGATTTTTTGCTATCTTCCTCGTCTAAAAGAAACTCTTCCAAATCTTTTTCAAAACCTTGAGATCTTACTGTAATTTCCAGTTTCTTAACTCCGTCTTTAGTAAATTTGAGAGTATCATTAAAATTAGCATCTTTAATTAGGATAAACTTTACATAGTTTCCACCTTTTAAAAGATTATCTATTCCTTCTATTTGAATAGTAGAATTACTGTCTGTTTCTAAGTAGCTATCGCTTTCATTTGAACTTACAATATCCGTTCCAATAGCTTTTCTTCTTGGAGTAAAATCTAAGATTAGCTTTGTTTTCCCGTTTTCTTTAAAATAGTATTCAGGAGCATATACGGCACTAAACTTTAGATACTTTTTTCTACCTATGTTTTTCTGTTCAAAAACAAAAGAAGCTTCAAAACTATTTTCTGGTACTATACCACTTTTAAGTTTTGGATCAAATGTAACTTTTATTTTTGTAGGCGATAACTTTTCCAATTTAAATGGTGGCTGGATAGAACTTTTAAATGAAAACTTATCTCCATTTTTTAAATCATAAACCTCACTAAACTTAGTGATGTATCCAAGCTCTATGGGCTTGGCTCTAAAAAGGTTTATGGTTTCAGACTTAATTGTAAATATAAAAGCAAGAATAATTATAAAATATTTCATATAAATATCTCCTAAACTATATTTAAGGGATCTACGTCTATAAATATCCTTGTTGAAGAGTTATCAAAATAATCAACAATAGATTTCTTTATAGCTTCTCTAAGACCATTCCCATTAGGATCTTTATCCCTATCAGATCTAATTATTATTTGTTTTTTAAAACTGTTATTAATTTTGTTTATAATACAGTCCACAGGATAATATACTACAAATTTATTACCTAGTCCAGATAGTTTTTCATAAATATAAAGAGCATCTTCCGTTAACTTGTCATAGCTTTTATTACTAAAGTTAAGCTTAATGATTTTTGAAAATGGAGGATAGTTAAACTCCTTCCTACTTTTGAGTTCATTTTTAGAGAAGGTAAGAAAATCTTGCTTTTCCGTATACTTAAAAATCTTGTTTGAAGGTTCAAATGTTTGAATGATAACTTCACCTTCATATCTACCTCTCCCGGATCTTCCGGCAACTTGAACCAGTTGTTGAAAACCAAACTCGTCAGATCTGAAATCCGGCATTATAAAACTTATATCTCCATTCACAATAACCACTAACGATACATCCTCAATATCCAAGCCCTTTGATATCATCTGAGTTCCCAAAAGAAAGGATATATCCTTATCTCTAAATCTGTTCAAAAGATTGCTGTGAGAATCCTTTTTTCTCGTAGTATCAATATCCATTCTCACAACACCTCTATTGGGAAAGATCCTCTTTATTTCCTCCTCTACCTGCTCAGTTCCAACTCCTCTAAAAACAATATTTTGATCTCCACATGAGCTGCAACAAACCCTTGTTTTCTTTACAGATCCACATTGGTGGCATATAAGCTCTTTTGTATTAAGATGGTATGTCATGGAAACAGCACAACTATCACAATGCTCTATATAACCACATTTTTTACATATTTGATAGGAAGCGTAACCTCTTCTATTGTGAAAAATAATAACCTTTCTACCCTTATCTATCTCCTCTTTCATCTTTTTAACCGTATGAGGATGAAATAGATTGGAATAGAAGCTCTTATCCAGAGTTATCAAGCTTATTCTCGGTAGTTTTGCTCCGGTTCCTCTCTTTGTCATTGTAAGAAGTTTATACTTTCCAGTTATAGCATTGTGATAACTCTCTAAAGATGGAGTTGCAGACCCCAAAACAGTAACAGCACTATTAAATTTTGATCTTAAAATTGCAAGATTTCCCGCATTGTAACACGGCTCTGTATCACTCTGTTTATAGGTCCTTTCATGCTCCTCATCAACAATAATTACTCCAAGATTTTTAATAGGAGCAAAAATTGCAGATCTAACACCTATTACAACATCATATCTACCATTTTGGATCTGTTTCCAACTGTCATACCGCTCTCCATCACTAAGCCTGCTGTGGAGAATAGCTATCCTGTTTTCAAAAACTTTTTTAAATCTCCCTACAGTTTGTGGTGCAAGTGATATTTCAGGTATTAAAACTATGGCACTTTTACCCATAGATAAAACCTTTTTTACAATCTCTATATAAACCTCTGTTTTTCCGCTTCCGGTAACACCATACAATAAAAAAGTATCAAATTTACCTTTTTCAACAGATTTAGAAACTTCACTAATAGCCGTAAGTTGCTGATCATTTAAAACAATTGGATTCTCTTTACCTTCTCCTTTGGAAAATAGAGCAGAGGGAATCCTTTCAACTGCTTCTTCACCCTTTTTTAGAAGGCCTAGTTTAACACCTTTTGAGATTGCATATGTAGAGAAACCGTGAAGAGAGATAAGATCCGAATTCTTCACAACCCCTCCGTTATAGGAAATAAAATCTAAAAGCTCCATAACTTTTGAGGTTTTGGAAAGTTTACCTCTATTCTCCTCTAAATAAGCCTTACCCTTATCACTAACCTCTATAGCGAGAACCTTTTTCTCCCTTACCTTCCTTATCTCATCATAAAAAATCTCTATTGCACCCTTATCTATTAGAGAGTTTAGAATATAATCATCTCCAATCTTTACAATAGATTTATACAGATCCTTTTGGGGCAAACTATCAAAAATTATCCTTTCGGAAAAACTAAGAGTTTCCAAATCTACAAGAGGGGATTTTTTATAATATTTTTCAAAATTGTTTAAAAGAAACTTTGGTAAAACAGTATTTAAAACTCTTCCAATATCTGTGAGATAGTAATCACTCATCCATACAATTAATCTTATCAAATCATCTTCAATTATAGGTTTAGGATCTAAAATATCTATAATATCCTTATAGTCTACACCCTTTTCAGGTGTTGTTCGTTTCAGAACTAAGCCGGTAATTGTTCTATTATTAAAACTAACCAAAACTCTACAACCCACTATAGATCCTGAAACAAGGGATCTGTCTAAACTATAGGTATATGTAGTCTTTAGCTTTACAGGTACTATTATATTGTAATAGAGTTTTTTTCCCATACTTCTCTGATATAATTATAGAAAACCATCTAATTTTAAATAAAGAGTAGTTTCTCAATAAAAGATTCCTCATTTTGAGAAAATATATACTATTGTTTAAACTTTTGCAAAAAGATAAAGTCAGAGTTCCGATAGGCTTACCATTACTGCGTCATCAATTTTTTATACTCAAGTCATCTAGGCTTACTAGTCTCCTATCCCATAAAAAATCAATTCCTTGTACTACTCGTTTCTAGCCAGTCTTGATAAACTTTTAACCCTAAAGTAAAAACAAATAAATAGAATCTACTCTTGATTTGTAAATCTACATAAAAAAGGAAAAATCCTACCTAATTACCAAGTAAAAGTTGATAACTAATTGATAATAAAAATTAAAATCTCATAGAAAAAGTTGATTTTTCAGTTGTGAAAAAAAAAACAAATGGTATTATAACATTGATTTGTAAAAATTATAAGAAAGGATCTTGACTCTTGTTTAAATATCTAAAAACAAAGCAAGAATTATTTTTTGATGAAGCTACAAAGAGTAATTCTGTAGCTAAATTTAGGACATATCTAAAAAAATATCCAAATGGAAAATTTATAGAGGAAGCAAAAAAAAATATTGAAAAATTGGAGAAAGGTGAAATAATACACACCCCTTTTAGTTTTAAGAAAAAATTCAATCTAAAGAATCTTGTTGTCATAAGTTTATCATCCTTATTGGTTGTTTCTTTATTTTTAGCAATTAATTTTAGTAAAAATATTTTTGACTTTGTTAAAAATATAAACAATCAAGATATTGCTAATCAAGATATTGCTAATCAAGATATTACTAATGAAGATATTACTAATGAAGATATTACTAATGAAGATATTACTAATGAAGATATTACTAATGAAGATATTACTAATGAAGATATTAATATTACTAATGAAGATATTACTAATGAAGGGGATTTCTTTCTTTCTCAATATCAAGGGTATAAGCTAACTTTCTACTCAGAGGAAAGAGTCAAAAAATCTGTCAATCTAAGTTTCACCAAAGATAGCAATAACGAATACATTATTACTAAACTTATTGATTTAGCTCTAAAAAACAACTTATTAAAAAAATCTGACATATATATATTAACCTTCAAAGATTATCCAGGTTCAAATTTATTATACCTTCAAGAAGAGAGAAAGCTTCTTCCTGATCTCCTTATTTCTGAAGGAAATAAGAATTTAAACAACAGTTTAATTATTATAAAAAACTAAAAAATATATTTGGAGAAAAAATGTTGAACAAGTTTTTTATCTTTTTATTCATTTTACTTGGGACGGTTTACTCTCAAAATGTTCCATTTTATCCTAGTAAAATCATCGAGTCTCAATCTGGAGACTTCGTTCCTTTAAGAAACATGAAATACTCCACTTCTTTTGGTGTTTACTACGGAAATTATAGAATTTCAGACAATCCTGATTTTGAAAATGTCGACCTCTATTACTTGTACTCAAATCAAGACAATAATAATGTTTCGGGAATAAGCAGAACTCTAAAATTTCTCGAAAACTTTAAAGTTGTTAAAGTTGATGAAAAAAATAGAAGTGTAACTCTTTTTGATCCTAAAATATCTAAAAATCTATCCATCTCTTTTGAGGATGTAGAGAAACACTTTATTTGGCAAAACCAGATTGCTGTTGCAAATAGAATGTATATGCCACTTATAGCTTTTACATCGTTAAGTGCAGAAGCAAAGGATGGTATTAGGATTAGAAAATCACCAAGTGATAATGGAGCTATCCGATTTGATAAGGATATTTTTGAGTATGATGCATATAAGATCCTAGACTTAAAGAATGATCACTACTTGATAGCAGAGCTTACAGATATGAACTATCTATCTCCAGATCCTGAGTATTGTGGTGTTATTGGATGGGTTAAGAAAGAAAATGTTGTTTTTTGGAACTCTAGAATGTATCAAAAAATACTTAACGATGATTATCTAGGAAATTTGAAATATTCTAATTTGGACAATATGGGAGCAAAAGACCATAAAGTTCTAAAAAATCTTTTTATAAACACAGAGTCCTATATAAACTCCTATTTCCCAAGAGGAATGAACAATGGGGATGTTATTAAGAGAAAGTTTTTGGAGTTTTATAAAAATGGAGGAGCTTTCTACTCCGGCATAACAACCTATAGTCTGTCATCAAATGTTCGCTCAACACCAGTAACTGTATTTAATAACTTTGATCAAAGTGTATTAAATGCAATCTCTAACAATATTAAGTCAAATATCTACTCATATTTTCTTATTGATAGATCTAATAGTACAAAAAATCTAACTAAATTTGTAGATACCTTTCTCTCGACATTTAGAACAGATGAGGTATTTAAAAAGAGTAATGTCAAAACTAGGGTCTTCTCCTACCTCGAATCAAATAGAATAAAAAGGCACTATACAGATGATCCCTATAAGGATATAACATGGGGTGGGGAGAGATTTGACAAAACATATAAAGAGAAACTACTCCAAAGTTTAGATCTATTGATAGAGAAAGTTAATAAGGAGAATAACAATCAAAACCTTCTTAAAACAATTTTTATTATTACAGATGCCGGAGACTCCTCCCCGGGAGATATGGATGATTATTTAAATATAATTTCTAAAAAAGCTAGAAATTATGGAATAAACTTAGTTTTTATCTATCCTGATTCTTTTATTGACAAAATCCCTCCTTCCCATATGGTAGATACCCCAAGAGAAGCCTATGAAAACCTTAATAAAATAATTTCCGGGCTTGAAAACAGATTAAATAGCAATCCAAAGGTTAAAATTGTTACAAAGTATACAATAAAAGCCCAAAATAGCAGTTCTAAATACTCATACAACAGAGCAGTTGATGAAATACTTGGAAACTACAAAAAAGTGTTAAAAAGTTGGAAACATCCTCAAGAAAAACCGGAAATTGTACTAAATGAAAATATGCTAAAGCTATTCAATAATGTAAGGAAAAACAATCAGAACCTCTCCTCCTACAGAAGCTTCACCTATGTTCACAATGATGAAAAAGATGATAAGTTCTTTGAGCAAAGAATTGCAATTGATAGGGATCTTATAGTACAACTAAAAAGTAGAATCAGCTCTCCAAGAGCACTTCCTAACTTTAACAATAAGCTAAAAAAACTTATTGTTCTTAATAATCTCTATGGATTTAAGGATCTAGCATCTGTTGACAAGAGATGGACTCTATTTCAAAAAAGAGCTGAAAAGTTTCAGATGATGGGTGAACTTGATGACTACAAACTGTACAAAGCTTATACAGGTTACGATGTAGCAAGAGTAGAGATTAATAATAATCTTAGTAGCATTATTTATGACCTTGACCCTACAGAGAGACAGTTTAGTTTTAATGTTTCATACAAAATAGGTCAATCAAGAGCTGAAAGAAGTTCCTATATCTTCCTCAAGCTTAATGAGTTTTTTAACAGATAGAATAGTTATATAGCTAGGAGAAACTTTGATCTCTTATATCATGGCTTCTCCTAATAGTCATCAAACTTTATATCTGTAATTTTAGAAACAACTTTTTAGAATTAGTAAATAGTTTAAAGGTGAAAAATGTTAAAAATAATATCTAGCCTCCTACTAATAGCAATATGCCTATATGGAAATTACTCTTATGAGAGTATAAAAAAATCAGATACAGAAAGTGGAGATATTGTTCTCTATGAAAATACAGATGATGATCTACATCAAATAAAGCTAAGAAACAATCTCTACTACTATACCGATAGGGATTTTTTATTCTATAACATAAAGTCAGGTAAAAAAGGATCCGGTACAAATATCATAAATGTTGATTATAGTAATAATAAGATTAATTACAAGGTTATTATTTATGATTTCTCTCCCGATAGCTATAGAGATGAAAAAACAACAATTAAAGATTATGTTGATAAGCTTTCTGAACCTATTGATGGTGAAAAGATAATACCTAGACTTCTTCTTACTACTGCACCATCTTTTAGAGATACCTATATGTACCATACCAAAATTTTCAACAGGGATTTGGTTCCTACAATATACAGATATAACAGTACTAGAAGTCATACATCTGCAAGAGTAGAGATCAACTTTTTTGACTTTGAAAGTAGTAAGAAATACTATAAAAAGTTATTAACACACTTCATAATATCAACAAATAGATATTGTAAAAAAAACAATATTGAACTTTATATAGACTACTCTTTCCAAGATGATATAAAACAAAAACTTCAAAATTATTTAAGCAACTATTTCTCTACCCTTACCGGTGTAGAATTTAATATCAAATTTAACTACCTAAAAACTATTCTAAATTAGAGGATCTCAATGAAGACAGATTTAGCTTACATCTTTAGGGAAATTTTAAAAGATAAAGGGAATTGTGCAAAAAAAATCAGATTCCTTAATATCTCATTTATGATTCTCTTTATTGTTGTCAACATAGTTCTCCTTTTTAATAGATTTAGTTTGACCGCTAAAAGGGTTGATATGGTTAGTGATAACAACTACAAATACAACTCGGTTATTGTACAAAACAACACGCTTTTAAATAAACTTAAAAGTAAAATGAGCCCAAAAATAGAGAAGAAAAGTAGAAATGATCTATTTAGTTGTAATGGGGATTGGCTCGTAATTGATTATAGTGAAGATAAGAAAAGTTTTTCAGACTTCTATTTAGACTCTATTTTGAATGAGGATAAATTTAGCATTGATAAAATAAATTTTCAACAATTTGGTTTTGATATAGATAATAGTTTGAACAATCTAAACCTATCAGAAATGTATAGCGAGTATACCGAATCTGGTTACTATCTATTTTCAGGAGATATATCCTCGCTAGTAATTAAAGAGTTTAATAAACTTTGTTTAGGATCCAGTGAAGATCCCTTTTTTATATACAAAGATTATAATAACTACGGTTTCTTTATTGATAAGTATACAGCAGATGAAATAAGCCTCACAAAAGAGAGTAAAGTATCTTTTAACTTTGAAGAAAAAGCTTTCAGTATTGATCATGAGAAAAATGGTAAAAAGATATATAGAATGGATCTTAGTGGAGTTACTGAGTACTGTATAACAACATTAAACAAAAGTTATGTTTGGGAAAATAAATCTCATATAAAGGATACTCCAAGTGGACTGGACAAGTATATATTAACAAAGGAGAAGATAGGTATTATAAAGGGTTTTAAATATAAAGTATTAGATAGAAATCTTCCGTACTTCTCTGACTTTTATCTCTATGGGATCCTACCTTTTGATATGCTACTAATGAAAAGATTTTTCGCATTTAATTATAGACTAATTGATGAGATGATAGAGAGAGAAGAACTCTTTGTTTCAAAGGATAAGAATATTATTTTTTTTAAAGAAAATAGTTTTTTTACAATGGAGCATCTAAAAAAGTTTTTTAAGGAGAAAGAGCTTTCAGATGACTACTATCCTCAAAAAAAGCTTTTTTATGATAATAATATTTTAAGGAAGCGTTCTTCTATATTTTTACCCGATAAAATAATTGCTAATAACTTTATTGACAGTTTAAGCCGTTGGCACTACAATGGATTTTATACAAATATTGCAAAGCTTCAAAAATTGAAAAAAGATGTTAATGAATTTAATCTTTTAAGCGAGACGAGTTACTACTCCTATATTGTCGTTAATATCTTAATCATATCTCTAACAATTTTGGTGATGAATGCATTTTTAATAGCATATACAAGAAAAGAGATATCTTATATACTAATCCACAGAGCTGATTTAGTCGACAGATTAAAACAATACTTCACATCTACCAATACTTTTAAAATGTTTTTAGTATTGAAAACTATTTGGATTACAATATTCTTAATTTTTGGATCCTACTCATACATTACTCATAGAATACCTATGAATGAAATAATGGATCTACTCTTTCATCACATTTACATAATAGTCATTGAGCTTCTGTTTTGTTGGCTGGCAGTAAATGTACTAATAAACAGGTTCTTCATAAAAGAGTTTGTAAGGGCTGATAATAATCTATACTCTATTTTAAAGGGGAACTAATGTTAAAAATTTTGGATAAAAAATTTAAAATTGTTTTTAGAGGGGACAAAAGTCTTGAGTTTAAGGCTAATAAGCCAATTGAACTAGATAAGGGGTTAGTTTTAGTAGAAGCAGGTAATGGAGCAGGGAAATCATCATTACTATCGGTTCTAGCCTTAGTCAACTCCCCTGATATTGAGAAGGATACAATCTTTTTTAATGATAAAGATTACTACGACCTCTACTCAAACAGGCTATTTCAAGATCAAAAAAATATTAGAAGTAATGAGTTTGTAATAATAACTCAAGAACCTTACTTCTTACCATTTTCTCTTAAAGAGAATTTGAGACTTTTAAACTACACTGAATCTGAAATGGACTCCCTCATAGATGAGATGCAAAAAAAGTTTAAAACCATCAATTACGATTCAATGGAAAGTGAACTTTCTGGTGGGCAAAAGCAGAGATTTTTTATTGAAATGATGTTCAATAGAATAAAAAAGAATCAAAAAAAGGTGATTTTTATTGATGAGCCATTTAACAATCTTAGTGGAGAAAATAAGGTTATACTCTTAGAAAAAATAAATAAATTTAGCCAATCTAACTTGGTTTTTGTAGTTGAACACGATATTACAAATAACTATGAAGATCACCATATTGACTATGAAAAACTATATAAAATAAAAGTTAATGAGGGGGAAACTACAAGTAGTAGAACAGTAAAAAATGTTGATAGTATTGAAATTAAGTTGATTAAAGTAAAAGATTCACAACTTAAAAGTTTTATTGATAGTTTAATAAGATTAGCAAGGTAGTAATTATGAAATTTTTATTTCTCTTTATTTTTATTCTCTCCTCTTTTGTCTCACTCTATGGTAAAAAGTTTGTTAACAAGGAGAGTTATTACAACTTATTAAAAAATAGTAAGTATAAAGATTTTTCATCTAATGAGCTAGCTATAGCCTATGAGATCCAATCCTCAATATCTAAAAAGAATAAGAGCCTATTAAAGGGATCTAGAGAGGTTAGGGATCTTTTAATCCTAAATATGATATTTGAAAAAAATATCCTTTCAGATGATAATACCTTTAAGGTTAAAACGGGTGTTAAAATTATTGATATAAAAGGTGATAAAGTTAAAGTAGTAGGTAGAAATAGGAGTAAAACCACAACACTTATTTCCTACAACAACTCTATTGCTATTGTTGGAAACTGTGAAATGTTTAATTTAAAAACTCTATCGGATTTTGAATGTGACATTTACTATAAAGATAAATATATCTATGCTATAGATGTGATTGGGGAAAGTAGTAGTAGAAACTATTTTGTTCACAATAAAAAAAGTTTGAAGTTTGAGATTGAGGAAGACTCATACCTTGTCAATAATATTAGTTACTCATTTTACCCCAACAAAAAGATGAAATCTTTAACTCTAAAAACAAGTAGAGGATATACCGCCTCATTAAGAAAAAAAGCTGAATCTGGAAAGATTTCTCAAGAATGGATAAAGAAAAACCTTAAAAACAAAAAAGATAAAAAACCTTGGTATCCTGTTGAAGGGGAAAAGATATACTTGGGGGATATTTATCTAGGTAAGTTTAGTGCCCAAATACCCGTATTTCAATTTGAATCTGACTTCATTAATTATATTAACAATAATAGTGGTAATATCTCTTCAATTCAAGAACTAGATGTTAATAAAATTGTTTTCAGTACGAGACATGGTGGGAAAAACTATGTCTCTTTAAAAAATGGAAAAGTTTATAAATTTGACGACAACCTACTTTTTACTCCGAATCTTTATAACTACTTCATCAATAGTGAAAGTTTTTCAATCAAAAAATATTTGGAAAACAATCTAACCATTAGTATTAGCTTAGATAATAAACTACTTACATCTATGTGTGAAAACTCTGGTTTAGGATATTCAAACAGTAAAAAAAGAATGAAAAAATACTTTTTAGAGGAGTTGCCAACCCTAATTAAAAATTATGAAGAGATCCAATATAATTCAGATAGAGGTAGAGAGGAGTTATATCTGAATTTTAGCATTAGCAACATTAAACAAAATATAACCCTTCCATCTGTTTATAATAATCAAAATTTGAAGCCGGAGCTATACTATTTAATAACTCTTCTAAATTATAACTACGGAAATAGGATTAATAAAAACAGGAAAAATAATTACATAATAGTTCCTTCTCTGGAAAAGATTACACCTGTTGTAGCCAATGTTGAAAAAATATCCAATAAGAGTGAGGTTCCCGATATATCAGACCCATTTAGTGGGAATGTAAAAAACAAACCTAATGAGAATATTGTAGAACTTCCAAAAAAGAATATTGTCTCTTTCGAACCTAAAAAACATGAAAAAGAGATGGTAAAAGAGGTTCCAACTTTTAACATAGATTGGGGCTATGTTTTACCTGGATATACCCAAATGAGAGAGGATGCAACACCGTATAGGGGTATTGTATATGCTTCAACAATAGCCATCTCCTACTCTATGGCACTATACCACTACTCATTTATTGATTATAGCAATAAAATCTCAGAGTATGAAGCCTCTATTGGAGCTAAGAGAAAGAAAAAGTATAAGGAGTATAGGGATAGTATTGATGAACATGAGTCAATAGGAAAAACTTTCCTGTTCTTGGGAATTGGTCTTCATATAGTAAATATTATAGATCTACAATATGATTTTACAGGATCCCTATTTAAGATTAAAGATACTAAAATCACTCCAATTATTGGAAATGATAGTAATAACAACTTAAAACTTGGTATTAAACTAAACTGGTAAGGAGGTAACAGTGAAAATATTTACCTTTAAGATATCTGTTTTTATAGTAGCTTTAATTGGTCTATTTTACAGTTGTACAGAGAATCCTTTAGACTTTGATCCTATAGAGGGAAGTGTCCTTTCTATACAAAATAAAGAGGTTAAAAGAAATAAGGGAGCTGTTGTAAAAGTAGACTATAGAGATTATAAAGATATTAAGAAAGCTATAGTTTATCTTAGTGGAGACTCTATTGAAACAGTAAAGGAAGCAGAGTCTGAAGTTGATCTTAAAATAAGTAGGGTTAAACTTGGAAAACATATTGTAAAAGTTGATCTTTTTGATAATAGTGGAAATACAGAGTCTGACTCTATATCAATAAGTATCAAAGGGGAAAATAACAAACCTTCTATTTCAATTAGTGAAGTAGACCCTTTCCTAGCGCGTGGGGATACCCTAAATTTTGAAATTAATGCTATTGATTCCATTGATGGATATATTAAGCAGATAAATTTCAAAATAAAATATAATGATAGCTTAATTGTTGAAAATGACAGCTCTTTTTTATCTATCTCAGACTCCCTTAAATACTCTTTTATAACAGATAGAAAAACTAAGTTGGGAAAGTATAAAATAATATATAGCACCAAAGATATAGATAATGATGTAAAATTGGATTCTGTTTTATTTCAAGTTTATAATAGACCCCCATCTGATTGTAAAATAGAGACTCCTCTTAGCGGAGAGCAGTTTAGTAGAGGGGATAGTGTGAAAATAGAGATTATCACTGAAGATATTTACAAAAAAAACTTAAAAGATGGTGGGACTATTGAAAAGGTAGTAATTTTTATTGACGGTGAAGAGGAGATAGAGATTTTTTCAGCTCCATACATTTATAATTGGGAAACAAGTGGCTCCAATAGTGTTGGTGAGCATTCAATAGTAGCTAGATCTTATGATACAGATGGAGGTTTTACAGAAAGTGATACTATTGTAGTAAAATTAAACAATGTAAAACCAGTGATAGATATTCCCAGTACAACTATAAATTTTACGGAGAATAGTAGCAGTACTTTACTCGTTGATGAATCAACTCAAATCTCTATAACTGATGCTGATAGAACTAAAATAACAAAAGCCGAAGTATCAATAACTGTAAACTATATATCGGGGAAAGACTCTCTTTTAATAGATACTACTCCAAATGGCATAAACTCTACATTTGAAAATGGAACACTTACATTAGAGGGTAAAGCCACTCTAGAGGAGTACCAAAATCTTTTAAAAGAGGTTAAATACAAAAATAGTAGTGACTCCCCAAATAGTGAAAACAAAAGCATTAATTTAAACTTAACAGATAGAAAGTTTAAATTAAAAAATTTTAGAGAGAGTAGCTTAAAGAGAACAATAAGTTGGAAAGTGTTTGATGAAGAGGATGGAGGTTCCAGTGATGAAGCTAAAACATATATTAATGTTATAGATGTAAATGATGCACCTGTAATAACAGGGCAAGAGACTTTATCAACTCAAGAAGAAACTCCAATAACTTTAGAGCTTGCTAATTTAACAGTAAATGATCCTGACAATAATTATCCTAATGGTTTCACTTTATCGGTATCTGCTGGAGAAAACTATAATGTATTTGGAAATACAATCACTCCTAATACTGATTTTAATGGAGGATTAACAGTTCCAGTTAAAGTAAGCGATGGAACTACTGATAGTGATCCTTATGATGTTTTAATTACGGTGACAGCAGAAAACGATACTCCGACTATTTCACTTCCTGCTAGCTTCACATTTGATGAAGATGGAACCTTGGAAGAGGATCTGGCTCAATATGTTAATGATGATGATGGAGATCAGCTTACTCTATCAGCAAGCACAAATGAAAATATCTTTGTTACATTTGCCGGTTTATTAGCAACATTCACTGCTACTCCAAACTACAATGGAACAGAGGTTGTCACTATAACAGTAAGCGATAACAATGGTAAATCAATTGCTTCTGATGATGTTGAGATAGTTGTAAATCCTGTTAACGATGCTCCAACAATTGAACTTCCTGATAGCTTCGCATTTGATGAGGATGACATGTTAGAGGAGGATCTATCTACTTATATCAACGATGTAGACGGAGATCAATTAACTCTATCAGTTAGCGATAATAGTAATGTTATGGTTACATTTGTAGGAACTGTAGCGACATTTACAGCAGTAGAAAACTACAATGGAACAGAAACAATTACGATTACCGTAAACGATAACCAAAGTAAAGCAACTGCATCTGATACTGTTGAGATAGTTGTTAACCCTGTTAATGATACTCCAACAATTGAACTTCCTGATAGCTTCGCATTTGATGAGGATGGCATGTTAGAGGAGGATCTATCTACTTATATCAACGATGTAGACGGAGATCAATTAACTCTATCAGTTAGCAATAATAGTAATATTATAGCTACATTTGTAGGAACTGTAGCGACATTTACAGCAGTAGAAAACTACAATGGAACAGAAACAATTACGATTACCGTAAACGATAACCAAGGTAAGGCTGTTGCAAGTGATACCGCTGAAATCATTGTTAATCCTATTAATGATGCTCCAACAATTGAACTTCCTGAAAGCTTTACATTTGATGAGGATGGAAATCTTGAAGTAAATTTTGAACAGTATATTTCTGATATTGATGAGGATGTATTAACTCTATCAGTAAGTGAAAGTGAAAATGATACTATTTCAGTTTCATTTGAAGGTTTAGTAGCAACACTTACCGCACCAGAAAACTGGAATGGAAGTGAAACTATTATTATAACAGTTAATGATGGAGTTTCTAAAGCAACTGCATCTGATACTGTTAATGTTATTGTTAACCCTGTAAATGACCCACCAGTAATAGAACTTCCTGATATCACTATAGAGTTCAAAGAGGGGCAAAATGATACTTTACTAATTCCTCAAGGTAGTACAATAACTGTAACTGATGTAGATGATGAAGAAATAGACTCAGCAAAGGTTGAAATTAGTGTAAACTATATTAAAGGCAAAGATATTTTAACTCTTGATGATACTACAAGTGAAGATATTACGGCTTCCTTTGACAGTGAGAACGGTGTATTGATTCTAGGCGGAAAAGCTACAATAGAAGAGTATGAAGATATTCTAAAATCTATTAAATATAAAAATACTGATCAAGATCCAAATGGAGTAAGTCAGGACAATCCTTTAAAGAGAACCATAACATGGAAAGTTAATGATGGATCTGATTATTCCAATGAAGATACCACTTATGTAAATGTTACAGCCACAGACAAAAATAAAACCAAAAAAACAGGAGATAAATAGTGTATAAAAAATTATTCTACCTTTTACTTTCATCACTGCTTACGGTTATCCTTTTAACCTCCTGTAGTAATGAAGGTAACGGTCTTTGGTTTAATGGGCTAAATGATAATAAAACTATTTTAGCTGATAACACCGTTATATTAGAAGAGGAGTTAGCAAATATAATAACCTCATTTGATCAGGAAAGTGGAGTCATTACTTTTGATCATTTAACATCTGATCTTACAGGGTTAAATGTGGGTGATATTTTAATATCTCCACCAACTGAAGCTGCTCCTAACGGTTTTTTAAGAAAGGTTGAATCCATTGAAAATGGGATTAAGTTCAATACATCTCAATCAACTCTTGAGGATGCTTTTAAAAAACTACATATATCCCATACACAAGAATTGACTTTAGATGACCTTAATGAAGAACCGGATTGTGCTAAAGGGGTTACCTTTAACAGAGAAAACTCCAGCAGAGGGGAGTTTAACTTTAATTTGGAATACGAGATTGAAAATAACAATGGTGAAAAAATTACGGTTTCAGGGTCAGTTACCATTGAACCGGAGTTTGAATTTGATCTTGATCTTGATTTTTTCACACTTGAAAAACTTCTATTCCAAAACACCTCTACAATAACAAGAGAGATTACAATAACTAGTGAACAGGGAATAGATTTCTTAGATAAAACCATTCCCATAGCATCAATGAACTTTACTCCAATTTTTATAAATGGGGTAATCATTACTCCTGTACTAGAATTTGATCTAAATGGTAAAGCCTCTATTTCAACCTCTGTTACCTTGGGTGCAGAACAAAAGTCTATTTTTACTACAGGTATTGCCTATAACAATGGTGAGTGGGACTATATTGCAGAAAAGGAGATTCTGTTTCCTAGTTTTATAGCACCAGGGCTTTCTCTAAATGGATCAGCAAAAGTTGGAGTAATGTCAAAAATAGGGTTAAATCTTTATGGCTTAACAACTTCATATATAGGCATAGAAGGTTATCTCAAGGGGGACTTTGTAATAGATGAAGATCCTTTAACTCCATTATGGAAACTTACAGGAGGAATAGGATGTGGTGTTGGTGTAAAAGTTGAAGTCCTAGGAGAAACCATTACTGACAAATATAAACCAGATATAATATCATATTCACAAGTTATTGCTCAAGCGGATACCGATAATGGAAAAATTAGTGGGCATATCTCTGACTATTCAACAGGAGAACCACTTGGCTTTGTATACATAAGGGTAACAAATGGTGTTGATCTAATAGCTACATCTGTAAGTGAACAAAATGGAAGTTATGAAGTTATTACACCTGAAGGATCCGGTTACTTTGTAGAGTTTTCAAAGGATGGATATATTGAAAAAGTAGTAAATAATATCTCTGTTTTTACCAATGAAACTACTGAAATAGATACACAATTAATTCCGGCTGAAGGTGGAACAATTGAGGGAAATGTTCTCGATTCTCAATCAAACAATGGGTTGCCAAATGTTAATGTTGAAATTTCTTTAAATCAGGCAGTTTATACTACTACCACAAATCAAGATGGTAATTTCTCAATTGTTGTTCCGGAAGGAGAGGGGTATCAAGCTCATTTTAGTAAAGTTGGCTATATAACGGAAGTATACTATAATATAGATGTAGAAAGCAATTTGATAACACAGATTGAGCCTATTCTTCAAATAGATAATTCCTATTTTGGTGAAGGTAATATTGCCGGAACCATAAGAAATGCTCTAAATAATTCAGTCGTAAGCGGTGTTTCTCTAAAGTTGAGAAAAGGTATTAATTCAACTAGTGGTGAATTTATTGCTTCCACTACTACAGGGGAATCGGGAAACTACCTATTTGAAAATATTGAGGCAGGAAACTATACAATAGAAGCTTCAAAGGATAGCTATATAGACCTATATTTCTCTGTAATCTCTTTAGGAGGAGAAACAACCGAGAATCAAGACGGCAGTATAACACCAATACTTTTAGAGGATGAGATTAGAATTGTACTTACATGGGGAGAATCCCCATCAGATTTAGACTCTCACCTCATAGGTCCAACCGGAGATGGAAGTTCTGAATTTCATATCTATTTCGACTATAAAACATATAGTTATGATGGGGAGGTATATGCCCAATTGGATCTAGATGATATTTCTGCATTTGGACCTGAGACCATTACAATATATCACCAAACCAGTGGTGTATATAAATACATAGTACACAACTATTCAGGCTCTCCTTCTATTACCGAATCGGGAGCACAAGTGAAAGTATATAAAGGATCTAATCTTATAGAAACCTACAATGTTCCAACAAACGGCTCGGGAAGATTTTGGAATGTATTTGAACTTGAGGGAGAAAATATAACCCCTATAAATACAATTACAGATAGTAGAGATAAGTTTCACAATATTATTGAAAACTTAAATAAAAGTAGGAGAGAGTAATGAAATCAATATCGGATCTAAGGGATAGAATTGATTCTAAAACATGGATTCTAGTTCTTTTGACCATACTTACAACCTCATTCTATCCATTTGCATGGATGTACAAACACAATCAAGAGATCTTTAAAATCACAAGAGGAGAGAAGGTGAATAATAATTTAGTTATTGCAATTATATTCTTATTTGCGATAAACTTTTTCATTCCGTTCTATCTAATTCTGTTAATATCTCCTCCAATAGTATTGAACCTCTTTATAACCTCAAAAGTAGTATTAGCAATTCTAGTCTATATTTGGGTCTTTAAAGTGAGAGATGCAATACAAGAGTACGCTTTAAAAGAGTATAAATTGGACTATAGAATGAATATTTATTATACATTCCTGTTCAGTATATTCTACATCAATTACTGCATTAATGATCTTCCTATTGAATTTGAAAGAAAAAATATTTTACTATCTGTAAAAGAGGATGATCAGCAAGAAAAAACAACCCCTAAAACAGATAACTAATACAAGGAAATTAGTATGAAATTACTTATACCTCTTCTCTTATTAACTTTGCTAAGTTTACAGGCTCAATTTACAGGTGGCTCAACAAGCAAAGAAGAGTCTTATGTAGCTATAGTAACCGAGTCATTGTTTGATAAATACTATTCAAGAGTCTATCTTGCATTACCACTGGGTGGTTTTAGCGAAGATTTTAATATTGAGAATATTAATCAATCTAAAAGAGAGATTGAAATTGAAGGTGGAGGTAAGGTTGGATACTCTTTTGATTTTGGAAAACTTTACAATTGGAATCTAAATATTGATAAAAAGTTTAATATCTTTACAGATTTCACTATTCTTTCAGCTCAATACTCACCAGTTGAAGCTGAAAATGGAGACATTAATGAAGAAGGCTCAATAATGAATTTTGAAAGTAGAATTGGTATTGGGTTAGGTTATAAGGTTGGAAAAAATCAGCACCTTTTCTCATCTATCCAAATAGCTCCGATAGCATGGGGATTTATGAAATGGGAAAAATCATTTGATGAGGATAAACTTGTAGGAATGGACTATATTAAACCTTCAATATTTTTTGGATTCTTAACAGATAGGTTTAACATCTCATTACAGATTAGATTTTCCGAGATGAGTTATAAATGGGATTACGATGAAGGTGATATTGATATTGTCACACCTATTTCAACCTATAACTTAGGATTAGGATATAATTTTTAAATTTAATTTGGAGGAATTGTGTTAAAGATTTTAGGATTTTTTTTGTCTTTTCTACTACTTGTTAGTTGTGCTTCCCAACAGGTAGTAATTTATAAGGAGATCTATGTTCCCGAGGAAGCAGGAATTAAACTTGTTCAATACACAGAGGATAGTGAGAATGTTAATGCTCCAATTGTTAGAAAACTTTATAACAATAAAACTAGTTCTGAATACTTAATTTGGAATGCTTCTCAACAAATAGCTTTATCAACAGATGGAAAGTTAGCGTACATTGGAAGCAAGAATAAGTACCATAATCTTTACATCAAATCTGTACTAGGAGGTAGAGCTTTAACTCAAAGAACATTTAATAGAAATATTAATGCAATGTGCTTCTCTCCTGACAATAGATATATTGCTTTCTCAGAAACTAAAAATAATAATTCAAATATTTTTAAGATTAGGAGTGAGGGAGGAGTAGCTGTGGAGCAATTAGTAAGCACTCAAGCAAACGAATATTCTCCACAGTTTTCCATAGATGGTAGAACAATAATCTATTCAAAAAGTGATGGATATAACTACTCAATATGGAGCTATGATACTGAAACCTCTTTAAATACTCAATATACAGAAGGATTTACTCCTTCAGTATCTCCAGATGGAGAAACTATTTTTGTTACTAGAAATAGTAAAGATGGTAATAATAGGGGTGAAATTTGGATGGTTAATCTTAGAACCGGATCTGAAACAATTTTGGTAAGTGATCCTGAAATTGGTTTTTCAAGTCCTCAAGTTTCTCCCGATGGAAGAAATTTAGTTTTTGTTGGTACTACAGGAGGGACTGATACAAAACCAATAAATTTAGATATCTTTATGATAAGGACAGATGGCACTAAGATGAAACAGTTGACATTCCATGGAGGAAACGACCTTTCTCCTATTTGGTACAATAATGGGAAACATATATTTTTCCTTTCCCAAAGAGGAAGTGAAGATGGTAAGTATAATGTATGGAAAATGGATGTTATATTATAAACTATTTTAATACCAATCTAGCTTAGGATAGAAAAATTTATCAACTGATATAAAAAGCCTCTTTATTCTCAATAAAGAGGCTTTTTATACTTCCGATAAATTCCATATTACTGTACCATTGATTTTTTCTGCACATAGATCACCTAGTATTTCTAGTCTCCTATCCCATAAAAAATCAATTCCTTGTACTACTCGTTTCTAGCCAGTCTGAGCCGTTACTTGTAGCGACTCTACAATCCATAATTCACCTGTCTGCGTGCGTAACACGCACAGGTAGACAATTCACAATCCCGTCTCCCGTCTTCTTCCTTTCACTCTCTTTTAATTTTGATTCTATCATATCTAATCTTATTTTATAATATATAGTTGTTGAAAAATTTATGGATACTATTTTAAGGAGATCCCCTAATGAAATGTCCTCGTTGTTCATTTTTAGAGAGCAAAGTTATAGATTCAAGATCTGTAAAAGATGGTGAAGCGATAAGAAGAAGAAGATCTTGCCTTAGCTGTAATAGTAGATTTACTACCTATGAATATGTAGAGAGAAGTGAACTTTATGTTATAAAATCGGATAGTAGTATTGAGGAGTTTGATATAAATAAACTCAAAAAAGGTTTAAATCTTGCTCTTAGAAAGAGAGCTGTAGATGTCGATGTTGATCAGATAAGCAGGGATATATATTTTAAGCTCTCAGATAAGTATCAAGATAGGGTTAAATCTAAGGAGATTGGAAATATGGTTATGCAGTCTTTAAAAACTATTGATGAAGTTGCTTATGTAAGATTTGCTTCTGTTTATAGAAAATTTACAGATGTAAAGGAGTTTATGCAGGAGATCTCTAAAATAATGGAATCATAAGGATTTATGAAAAGGGTAATCTATAAAATCAAGAGTGGTGTAAATCTTTTACTAAACTATATCTTTCCAAATAGATGTGTGCTCTGTTTAGAAGAGATTGAAGAGGGCTCCTTTGTGTGCAGATCATGCTTATTGAAGCTAAAACCATTTAAAAACTTTTCAAAAGATTTCTACTCCCTCTACCATTTTGATAAAAATATTAAAAGATTGCTCTGGCTTCTTAAATATGATTTTAGAGGAGAGATAGGGTTTAAACTTGGAAAGATGCTAGGAAGATCTTTAGTTAGCTTTCTAGGTAGAGATGATATAGCTCTCATTCCTGTTCCACTCCATAAACATAAATTTTATATGAGGGGATACAATCAGTCAAAGCTTATTTCAGAGGGTATAAATAGTGTATCAGGGTGGAAACTTATTGATGATATGGTAAAAAGATCTAAGTTTACTAAATCTCAAACAACCCTTTCCAAAACAAAAAGAAAAGAGAATATGAAAGGTGCTTTTTCTCTAAACTATCCTCCCAATCCCAATTTTATATATTATATTGTTGATGATGTAGTAACAACAGGTGCTACAACTTCACAGATTAAGGACCTTTTAATCTCAAATGGAGCTAAAAAAGTTTTTGCAGTATCTGTAGCAGCACCAAATCCACCAGAAAGGGGTTCTGATTGGTAAAAATTTCAACTTCAAATACCCATATTAAAGAGAAAAAGTATATCTTTGATTTTATATTCTCCAATCAAAAATATGGTATTGAGTTTATAGATCAATTCAGTGGCTACACTATTGAATTTGGAGATATCAGAGCAAGTTTCCCCGACTATTTTTTTAAAAATTATTATAAAAAGATTAGGGATATATCTCTAAAAACTATTGAAAACCTTCACCTCTTCCCCACTGAAAAAGTACCTATAATTTTTGGATCTGAGAAGTGTGAAAAATCTGAGAATAGCTACTTTTATGATATAGATATTATAGGAACAATCTTCTTTATCCTTACCTGCTATAGCGAAATCTCAATTGAAAAGAGGGATAGATTTGGAAGAGTGGATTATAAAGATACATTTTTAGGGAAAAACAACCTACTTCATATACCTATTGCAGATCTATATTCACAATACCTCTACAATATTTTAAAAATAGAAAAATCTTATGAAAGTAGAGTTATACTAACCCACGATATAGATCAATTGTTTAAGTTTAAAACCCCTCTAAAAACATTGGGGGGTGATATTATAAAAAGAAAAAATTTAAATCTATTTTTAAAAAATCTAACCCAATATTTAAAGGTTAAACTCCAATCAAAAAGGGATCCTTGGGATAGGTTTGATAGTTATCTTAATCTGGCAGAGAGATATGGTTTAGATCAATACTTCTTTATTATTCAGTCAAATAGATCTATTCACGACAAACTCTACTCTACAGAGGATAAGGATTTCAAAGCTATATATCAAAAAATCTCAAAATCCAAAATAGGGGTACACTATGGTTTTGAATCTGTTTTCTCATCAAAGATTGGAGAGGAGAGAAAGGGTTTAGAAAAAACTATAAACACAAAAGTAGATTGTGGAAGATCCCACTTTTTGAGATTTGATTATAAAACTCTTATAAAATCTGCAATAGAGGGGGGAATAATCAATGATTTCTCTCTAGGGTTTTCCGGAAGTTGGGGTTTTAGAAATGGAACCTTTAAACCATATTTTGGGTGGGATCATACCAATGATAGAAGATCTGATCTAATTATGTCCCCACTACATATTATGGATACAACATTTACAACATATGGAAATAGTAGTTTTGAAGAAACTCTTAGATACCTATTAAATCTTAATAGTAAATTTGGTGGAAACTTAAACATACTCCTCCATAATTCAGCTGAAATAGATTTTTCGGATATTGTTGACAGGGTATTAGAGGAGTATATAGTAAGGTAGATAGTAACAATTTGAAAAACCAATTGTGAATCGTTATATTGTATTGACACCTATGGCAATTTAATCATTGGAAAAAGCTATGAACAATTTTAGAGAGAAATATATAAACCCTTTCACAGATTATGGATTTAAAAGGCTTTTTGGAACAGAACCTAATAAAAATTTATTATTAGACTTTTTAAACCAACTTCTGAAAGATGAAGAGGGTAATATTAAAAGTATAACCTATCTAAAAAATGAGAACCTTGGAGCAACAGAGGTGGATAGAAAAGCAATTTTTGATCTCTATTGTGAAAATGATAAAGGTGAAAAGTTTATAGTTGAACTACAGAAGACAAAGCAAAAGTTTTTTAAGGATAGAGCCTTATACTACTCAACTTTTCCCATTCAAGAACAAGCAAAAAAAGGAGGCAATTGGAATTTTGAATTAGAAAAAATATACACTATTGCAATCCTAGATTTTGAATTTGATGAGGATAAAGATTATCCAAATAAATTTCGTTACGATGTTAAACTAAAAGAACTGGAAACAGATGAGATTTTTTCAGATAAATTAAATTTTATCTACCTTGAAATGCCTAAATTCAATAAAAGTGTTGAAGAACTTGAAACTAAATTTGATAAATGGCTATATGTTATCAAAAACTTAAATAGGCTTGAAAGGGTTCCTGAGAAACTACAGGAGAAGATCTTTTTACAACTTTTTAAAACTGCTGAAATAGCAAAATTCACCAGGGAAGAGTATATGGCTTATGAGGATAGCTTAAAGTACTATAGAGATTTAAACAACTCTTTGGATACTGCTAAAGAGGAAGGAAGAGAAGAAGGTATTGAAATAGGGAGAGATAAAAGAACTATTGAGATTGCTAAAAATGGACTAGAAAAAGGTTATTCTATTGATATGATTTCAGATCTTACAGGTTTATCTGAGGAAGAGATCAAGAAACTAAAGCAGTAGAGAAAGTAGATATGAAATTTATTATCTTAATTATTATTACAACCATAATTTTAAGTTGCTCTAAAGAGGACGAAAGAAACTATACCGTTAAAGAGATCGGTGGAATTACAACCTTTAAAAACAGCAATAAACCCTCTAAAGAACTAATTTTAAAACCTAAAAAGATTTTTACCATAGATGGAAATAGTGGGGACTCTTCACAAGTTTTAAAAAGACCAGTAGGTGTATCTGTTGATTCAAATAAAGATATCTATATTTTGGATATTATAGAATCAAATATCAAAAAATATGACTCCAATGGAAATTTTATCAAAGCTATATCTAAAAAAGGTATGGGACCCGGAGAGTTATCATTTCCAAATAGTATGGCTATATTAGAGGATACTATTTATGTTGCAAACTCGGGTCAAAAAAAGATTGTAAAATTGGATAAGGATGGAAACTATATTGGAGATATTTTCCTTTCAAATGAGTTGATTGAACTATTTCAACCAGTTGGGAAAGATAGGTTTCTTGGCTATGTAGGTGGTGTAAATCAAGAAAAAAACGAGATAGGTTTAAACCTTTCTATTCTTAATAAAAGGTTTGAAGTTATTAAAGAATTGGTTCCAAATAGGATAAATCTTTCAGATCCTAACAATAATATTTTAAACATTATCTCCCCTTATGCAGTTTCAGAGAAGGGGATTTTTATATCATCAAATAGTAAGAATAGATACTCTATCAATGTTTATAACTTCAATGGCGAACCTACCTATAATATTGAAAAATGGTATAAAAAGATAAAACTTACAGATGATGAGTCAGAACAGTTTAACAAGGCTATGAAAAAAATAGGCTCAAGGTCAGGCGTTCCTGAGGTAAAATATAAGAAAGCTATCAATAATCTATTTGTAGATAATCAAGGAAGATTATGGGTAAAAGTTTCTCTCCAAAGATCTAAGGATAGTGAAAATAACTTTGTAATAGATATCTTTAAAGACGGGGTTTTTCTAAATAGGGTTGAATTTGATGAGTTAACAACTGAAGATTTTTTTAATCCTGAAACTAGATTATTTGTTTACGATAATAGAATTTTTATTTTTGATAGAGATAGCAATAGTTTATCTGTTTATCAATATTGATAATCTCTAATGAAAAACAGTAAAAGCTCCTAGTTGGATTTTAATTTGAGATTATTAATTAAAAATCTACTTATCCTTTCCATAACCCCTTCATCCCCTAAGAGCTTGTTCACCTCTCCAATATTCTCGTTAAATTTTTTGAGATACTTTCTATCATTAAAAACTCTATCCATCTCATCAATCAAATTGGAAACTGTAAAATCTTCTTGGAGGAACTCCTTTATAAAAGGTTTATCCAATATTATATTGGGTAATCCCACATATTTTATAGTCATAATCTTTGAAGCGATAAAATAGTTTAATTTTGAAGTTTTATAAAATAGTAGAGAGGGGGTTTGGGCTATAACCGTTTGTAAAACTGTTGTGCCACTTTTTGATAGTATAAAATCTGAGTATGAGAGAAAATCCCATTGATATTTGGAGTCAACTATTATCACATTTTTTAGGTTCTCAAACTTTTTAAAAAGATCTTGGGGTAAATTTGAGGATTTTACCATTGGAAATATATAGTTTCTGTTCTCTAACCTCTTTAAAAGATCAAAGATCACCCGAGAATGGTTTAAAATCTCCTGCTTTCTGCTACCAATAAAAATTGAAATAATCTTCTCATAGTTTTCTAAATTAAATGTTTCAATAAATTGATCTTTAGTAAATTTTAGATTTAACTGCTCTTTCAATGGATTCCCAAAATATTGGCAATCAAAATCCGGGTTGTAATCTTTGTATATTTTTTTCTCAAATGGAAGAATTGGTATTAAACTATTGAAAACTTTGGTTATCTTTTTTATTCTTCCATATCTCGAAGCCCAAATTTGAGGTGATACAAACTTTATATTTTTTATTTTAGGATATTTTATCTTCACCTTTTCCGCAATTTTTTGATTAAAACCCGAAAAATCTATATAGAAGATTATATCAGGTTCTATTTTTCCAATATGTTCTAAGGTAAGATCTATGAGTTTTTTAATGGTATATATGTTTTTAATAACCTCAAAAAAGCCCATAAAATTAAGTTTTGATATGTCAAATATTGGAGAAAGACCGCTTTCTTTCATCTTTTCGCCACCAATACCGTAAATATTTATACCGCTATCCATAATTTTAAGATGATTAATAATAGAAGCTCCATACATATCTCCGGAAACTTCACCGGCTATAAAAAATATTTTTTTCAAATCCCCACCTATAAGATTTTATTATGGTATAATATAGCTTGATATTATGATTAGAGGTAATAAAATCTGTTTTTTTATTGTAGTTTGGGTTATATCCAAAATGATAGAAAGCTTATTTTACAGGGACTAAAAATTTAAATTCAAATCTCAAAAATTTAATGGAAAAATATAAGCTTGTTAAATTTTTCTTTTCAGATTTGAAAAAAAGTAATATAATCCACCTCTAGAAATTTAGAAAGAGAGAGGTTTATGAGTAGTAACTATAACAATCTGACAGAAGGACCAATATTTTCAAAACTTGTAAAGATGGCTATACCTATTATGGCTACAAGTTTTGTTCAGATGGCCTATAATATGACAGATATGATGTGGCTTGGAAATCTAAGCAGTAAAGCTGTTGCTTCAGTTGGTAGTGCTGCTTTTCTTGTTTGGTTTGGAAACTCGCTTGGATTTCTCACAAAGGTTGGATCTGAAGTTAGTGTTAGTCAAGCCATAGGAAGAAAAGATTTTACCGATGCCAGAAACAAAGCATCAACATCACTACTAATAGCTATTCTTATAGCATTGAGTTATACAATTATAATTCAACTTTTTGCTCCAACACTACTCTCTCCTTTTGAGTTTGAGGATAAATCTGTTCTTACTAATGGTGTTTTATACCTTAGAACTGTTTCATTAGGATTTATGTTTATGTATCTGAATCCTACATTTACAGGAATATATAATGGAGCAGGTGTTACAAAAACTCCATTTTATTTCAATACCATAGGTTTGGTGGTTAATATTATCCTAGATCCTATGTTAATATATGGCTTTGGACCTTTCCCGGCTATGGAGGTAAAGGGAGCTGCAATTGCAACTGTAATTTCCCAAGCATTGGTAGGATTACTATTTGTAGGTAGTTATATAAGAGGTAAGTTCCCAATACCGGATCTTAAATTTAAACTAATCAATAAGTTTAATGATATTAAGTATGTCGTAAAACTTGGTTTTCCCATAGCATTACACTCTGCACTATTTGCAATGATCTCATTTACTATATCCCAACTAGCATCAAAGTGGGGTGCTACAGCGGTTGCTGTTATGAGTGTTGGAGCCCAAATTGAATCTGTATCATGGATGACGGCAAGTGGACTTTCAACAGCAATAGGATCTTTTACAGGTCAAAATATGGGAGCCGGAAATCTTGAAAGAATTAGAAAAGGGTATATCTATACATTTTCTATGACTCTTTTTGTAGGTTTGTTAGCTACAATTTCTTTCCTTTTTTTTGGAGAGGAGATATTTGGACAGTTTATTCCTGAAAAGGAGGCTGTTGAGTATGGTGTTATATATCTTAAAATAATTGCATACTCTCAAATTTTTATGTGTGTTGAGATAGCTACAGCCGGAACATTTAATGGACTTGGAAAAACAATACCCCCATCTGTTATAGGTATAGTTTTTACAGGAGCTAGAATCCCTTTAGCATATCTTTTAACATCTGCCTACTCATTTGGAATAGTTGGAATATGGTGGACTGTTTCATCTACAACAATCATAAAAGGTATTATTGCAACTGTATGGGTAAACTATCTACTGTTTAGAATATCTTGTAAAGATTGTAAGAGAACAAAGTTTTTCAGCTGGATGATTCCTTATAGATTTAGATACAGGAGATATTAGATTTAACTTTAGTTTGATATTAGTATATTTATTCAATATTTATTGTAATAAATAGAAATAATCTGTAAGATTTTATAAACTAAGGTTTTCGAAAGATACAATTGTGTCAATCAGTCTAGTGAAAAGTTTTAAGATTTTTCCAAAATATATAAACTTTTTATGGAGCTTCTTTTGGTGAAAAAGAGGTAAAGCCATCTATTTTTTCATCCCGGAAAAGAAATAAAATATAGTTGGGGAAATCCCATAAAATATTGTTGATAATTTAAGGTCTTAGTTAACAGCTTGAAGTTTTATTTTTATTCTATAATGCTGATCATCTCTTAAAATTATTACGCTGACAATATCTCCAACTCTATACTTTTCCAGTTGATCTGAAAGCTCATCTCCATTTGTTACAGCTTCACCCTCAATACCAATGATCACATCTCCCAATATTACTTGACCTAAGATATTTCTTCTTAAACCTTGAAGCCCTCCAATATCTGCAGCAGATCCTCTCTCAACCTCTCTTATAACGACACCCTCAATCCCTAATCTTTTGGAGTAGGTATCATCTAAAACAATAACTCCTAGGCCGGGTCTTATAACTTTACCAAATTTTATCAGCTGTGGAACTATCTGTAGTACAGTATTGATAGGAATTGCAAAACCTATTCCTGCACTGGATCCTGAAGGGCTTATTATTGCCGTATTTACACCTATGAGTTTACCGGCTGAATTTATTAAAGGACCTCCTGAATTTCCGGGGTTTATTGAAGCATCTGTTTGGATAACATTGTGTATAGTCCTTCCGGTGGTTGATTTTATCTCTCTACCCATTGCAGAGATTATTCCTGTTGTTAATGTAAAATCAAGTCCAAAAGGGTTTCCTATAGCTAACACCTTTCTACCAACTTTTAGAGTATTAAAATTTCCTGCTTCTATAGGTTTAAGTTTATTTTGAGGTGCATTAATTTTTAGTACAGCAAGATCTTTATTAGGATCAACTCCCACAACCTCTGCTTCATAAACACTATTATCAAAGAGAGTTACTGTTAATATCTTTGCTCCCTCTATTACATGGAAATTTGTAACAATATGCCCTGTATCATCCCAAATAAAACCTGAACCTGAACCCTGAGGTATCTCAAAAACATTTCTTGAAAAATAGTCTCTTTTTAGACCTTTATTTTTAATGTAAACAACAGAGTTGCTTGTTTTTTCAAAAATATCTATAGTATTTTTCTCATCCTCAAGAAGTGGATTATCATTACAAAAAATGGTGAATGAAAATAGGAACAGGATAAAAATGATTCTTTTCAACTATATCTCCTTAAACTTTAACACAATGTCAATATAACCTTAAATTTCTTTCTCTCATATTAACCGTATGCTTTTCGAAATATTCCAGAATATATCTACATAAATTGTTAAATAGAATATTTTTAATTTTTTTAGATGACTGTTTTTATCATTTAATATCATATGAATATTCATAGATGTCTATGATAGGATATCCGTCTTCATCTTCCCTCCCTATGTAAAGTTTATCGTTACAAAATTTTATATGCTCTGAACTGCCACGACCTCTCTCCACTTCAAAAGCTGAGAAATCCAGTTTTCCAATAAACTTATCGCCTTTAAAAAGATCCAGTTCTACCTTATCTGTATAAAGTTGATCTGCTGGCATTACAAGGAGGTTCTCATATTTATCTAACCACATTGATTGAATAGCTTTATGATATTTTTCTTTTATCTCATTAGTAACAGATCCACCACCCCTATCACTTTGGACACTTACTGTTACACTCTTCTTTCTCCTCTTTATCTCCTCGCTGGATATCTTTACTTTTCTGTATCTTCGTTTAATAAGAGCATCCTCTCCGGAAGCTAGGTCTAGCTTCTTTATATTGTACCTATTCTCATCTATAAGACCATAGTAGAGACTATTTTCATTTCCACAAAATGCCGGTAAAAGATCCATAGGATTTAACTGAGGATTTTTCAGATCTAAAAGTGCAGAAAATTTATCGACAACCTTCTTCTCTTTCATATTGCTGTCGTATATTCTGAGAGAACCAACAACAAAAAATTTGCCATCTTTTTGATCGGAACCTGCATCAAGACCTAAGAGAGTATCGTTACCCAAATTCCTTATTGATGAAGGAACTCCTGTTTCAGCAGGTAAACTTTCAATAAAGTTCCCTTTTAGATCAAATTTTGAAATATTCATTCCCATTTGATCAGCAACAAATATATTTGTTGCTGTTATTACAATACTCTGTGGAACAATAAATTCTCCGGGGCCTTGACCTTCTGAGCCAAACTTAAAAAGAAATTTACCACTAGAATCAAAAACCTTTATATTTTTCTCTTTCCCATCAACTATATAGATATTGCCTAATTTATCTATATTAAAGTAACTTAAATCATAAACCATTGATCCTTTATCTTCATCACCTACAATAGAGCTTACTTTTTTATAATCCAATGTAATACTCTTTTCACTATGTAACAGTGTTAGAGTAAATAGTAAAAATACCGTTATAACTTTCATACCTCTTTCCTTTCTAATTACGAAGCTTTTCGTTGTTTTCATTTTAAATTTATAAAACAATCTTTTATTAGGCAAGATATATATTTTTTATTATAAACAAAAAAGCTCCCGATTATGGGAGCTGTATATAAAAATGTAAAATTAAAACGGCCGCTTACATGATTGTTGATGGGGTAAACGGCCTAGTATTAAAGAGCGAGTAGAAATTTAGTAATAAATTATTATTTTGTCAACCCATATCCATAAAAAAAATAATTTTTATGGTAAAATTATGGAGAGATACCATCTTATCAATTGTTCCCCCCAAACAAGAGTCAAAACCATACCTATTGAAAGATATGGTCCCAGAGGCAATCTTCTTCTGTAAAAATATAGTTTATAGATAATTAGTTTATAGTAGTAACTATCGAGATTGTTTTCTCTACTCTCTAAGATAGTGTTATATTGATTAAACTTTCTCAAATATTGATCACTGTAAAAATCATAAGCCATTGATTCAAGTATCGAGTTGTTATCAAAATGGTTTTTAACAAAATACTCCTCAATATAGTTTTGCTCTACACTATTTCCGCTGTATTGATAAGCTCTGTGAAGTTCTAAAAGTTTATCTACTTCTAAGTTTTCTATATTAGCTTTAAGCTCTTTAAGTGGTATCATGTTAACAGTTCTCGGTTCTATGGTCGATAATAGTTCAAAAAGTTTAGGATTAACCTTTTTGCTTTTCTCTTTCAAAAATTTAAGATTCTCATTAAAGTCACTGTAACCAACTAAATCTTTTGATAAAACAGATTCAATCTCCTTAACAGTTCCTCCTTTCAAATCTTTTAATATACTATCCCCCTTTCTCCCCGTATCAGTCATATAGTAGAAGAAAAAAAGTGTCAACTCCTCCTCAAAAGATGATGGTTTATACTCAATCTTTTCACCTTTCAGCTTGTAATTTAGTAAAAGATCTAAAAATCTATCTCTCAACTTTATTTTATTTGACAGTGAGATAGTATTACTATTTTTTTTAAAATTTTCAATTATGGCAGGAATGGAATAGAAAATAACCCCTAAAAGTGAAGCTATAAAAAATGAGAGTATTGTATTTTTCCAACCTATGAGAATACCACCGTAGGCAAGAAGAAAAATATCTCCACCACCCATTGCCATCTGTTTTAATATTATTTTACCTATAACTCCAATGAGGAAAGGTATGGAAAAACCTACCACCCCTCCCAAAATCATCTCTAATGGTGTAAGATTAACTATGTTGAAAAAGTAGTTTAAAATAAATCCGATTATGGAGGTAGTAATTAGTGCTATTTGCAGTTTTACGGGTATTGTAAAGGTCTCTAAATCTATAACAGAGATAGCAAAGAGTATAGATGTAAATGGAAGTGCCACAAGAAGTGTTAGAGAGAACCCCAAAGCTTTGTAAAGTATTAGATATATAACCATATGTGTAAACTCCACAAGTGGATATCTTATACTTATATGTGATTTGCAAGATCTACATTTTCCTCTTAAAAAGAGATAGCTTATAATGGGAATATTATCATAAAATTTTATCCTTGCTCCACAATCTGTACAGGATGATGGGGGAAAGGATATAGACCTTCCTATTGGGACTCTATAAATTACCACATTGAGAAAAGAACCAAATAAAGCTCCAAATATTGCAACAATATAGTAGTTGTCAAATAGTGATAAAAACTCCATACCAATCCTTAAATAAATTTAATTTTTACATGTTTAATAAGTTTTTCCTCTAAAATTTCCTTTATTCTTTCAACAATATATTTTCTAATCTTCATCTCATTTTCTAAAGAGGGGTCAAAGTTTGTTTCGTTCAATCTGCTTCCGGTCAAGAAATAGATCTCATCATTACTTATAATATGTTTTATTATTTTATCGGCAGGACCATTTTGGAGATTCTCCTCTCCATCAAAATTTTCAAGCAATCTCAAAACCTTATCGAGAGTCATAACCCCTTCAGTAACAAGCTCAAAACCCTCAATAAATGAGATAGGGGGAAGTTCTCTATCCGTTACTTTCATCTCAGATTCAACTTTAAGATCAAGCTCTCTTATCAATATATCTGTTGTAGTTCCTCCACATATAATTCTTTCACCATTAAAACTTTCTACCTCTTTTGCAAACTGATAATCCTTTGATTTCTCATAGGGAGGTCCTGTACAGATTAGGAGTTTTCGTGGCTTTCTATAAAATATTGAAACAACACTTATATCATCTTTAGGTTTAAAGATATCGTTTTGTACAGCTCTGTTTATAACCTTTTTTGAAAGCCTTCTGGAGGATATATCTTTATCGGATGAGACTATATTTAGTACAAAATCTGTAAGATCTTTTAAACCCCAACCAAGAGGTAATCTTTTACTTCCCGTTCCACTTTGGGTTACACCGTCACTCCAGAAAACAACTCTATCACCTATTTGAGGCATAAAGTTTGTGTAGGTCATAACCCTTCCCGCATGTTTAGAACCTCCAAGAACTATTTTTTCATAGTCGAGATCAAGAAGTTTACCCCTCCTTATCACTATAGCTTTAGGATTATCAAACTCAACCAAGTGGGTAGTTCCATCATTTTCTATCTCCACAATTGTAAAGGTACTATAACTAATTCTTCTAACACTACATACGGGAAGAGTATCCATGATTATCTCTGAAACCTCTTTTAATCTACCCTTCGAAAGATTAAAATTGATACTCATAGAAGCTGTTAAAGTAGCTAATACATTCGCTTTAGCACCACTACCCATACCATCGGAAAGAACGAGAAGAGTCCTACCCTCCTCCTTTATCCTCCTGTTCAAAAAAACATCTCCAAAGCAATATTTCCCCGTTTTATGTCTCTGATCACAATATATATCGGTAAAATAACTCCTATCTCTCTTCATACTCTATTTTCCACTTTTATAGATCTCAATTATAGAACCTAGCATATCTTCGGTCTTTGCAGCATTTTCACCTAGAAGATAAGCTATCTTGTGAACGGTATCTAAGTTTCTCTTTATAACCTCCTCAGTTCTTTCAATAACCTCCTCATTTCTTAATGAAGGGTTTGACATATCAAGGAGAACAGCTCCCACAACCTTTTGATCTGATATTGTATAGAATGATACCTCATAGATCTTTCCATTAATTTTTATATCCTTCTTTAGAATATTTTCTCCATTTTGGAAAACAGAGCTAAAATATTTATGAAAATCGACAATCTTGGTAATATCTGCACCCTTTAATCCCGGATTAAACTCAAATAGATCCTCAATCTCTTCTCCCGCTATTGAAGCAAAACTATGGTTACTGTCTATAATTTTTAAATCTTCATCAACCATTACAATTCCTGCCGGAATCGCTTTTAAAAGAGAAACTGAAAGTTCTGCGAGCTCTTTGGCTTTTTCAAGCTCTATTCTAAAATTTTCTCTGTCGGTAATATCTAAAATAGCTCCTACAATACCTGCAACCTTATTATCTGTATCTTTATAAACACCCTTGTTGTATAAAAGATGCATATCACCCTCTTTTTTGGTAACAGTATGTTCATAAACTTGGGTTACTTGATCCTCCATTAATATTTTATCCATCTTATTTGAGAGTTTTGCATCGTTACTTTGGTATAGATCATATACGCTTTTTCCAACTATATCTTCTCGTTTCTTACCCCTAAGATCTTCATATGACCTGTTACATCCAAGAAATGTTCCATCCTGTTTTCTATAAAAAATTGGTATTGGTACAGAGTCGATAATCTCTTGATGTAAGTTTAGATTCTCTTTAAGATCTTTATCCTTTATTTTAAGTCTTACCAAAATTTTATTACTGAATGTTTTACACATAGTTGGCTTTGCCATTCCATCAAGCAACGCCCAAGCAAACTCTCTACAGGTATTAAATCCACATCCGGCACAATCTACCTCCTCCTCTTTTGAATTAATACCCAAAGTTTTTAAAGCTTTGGAAAGCTCTTTTTCATCATATTTTGCCAAAGTAACTTTTTTATAGATATTTCTAGGTATAATTGAGTTGAGTTTTTTTACATAGCCATTTGTATATTTATTTTTACTCGTATGGAGTACAACCTCCCCCTCTTTAACGGAGATAGACTCATCTCTTGATCCGGGACCGTAGATACAACCTCCGGGACATGCAAAAATTTCTATAAAAAAGCTTCCTCTCTTTGAAAGAGCGTCAATACCGGATAGAGCTTTCTTTATATTATTCACTGAAGAGTATTTCATAAAGTTAATATTCTTAAACTCTCCACATCTCATAAGTTCATTTTTAATCCCTCCGGAAACAGTGTACTCAATATTACTGCTGCATTTGTAAGGAACAAAATCAAGAGAGTTATCAATCTCCTCTTTATAGGGATCAATATTTTCACTTTTAAACCATTCTCTCAAATTTTTAAATGTTAAAGTATTATTGAGAAGTTCTTTATTTTCATCAGATTCAACCTTTACGGAAAGACAAGTCCCTATATAAACCACCTTAATATCATCCCCATACATCTTTCTGAGAATCTCTGCATGAGTTAAAAAGTGGGATTTAAAAGGGAAGATTCTTTTAGAGTGGTTTGGATGATATTTATCAATCATCATATTTGTTGTAGGACATGCAGAAAGAAGAAACACCCCCTCCTTTTTCTCTCTCATAAAATCCTTCATGTGAGCTACGAGTTCTTGCATTCCTATACTGGTTTCAGAAACCTCTTCAAAACCCAATCTTTTAATTGATTTTATAAGTTTCTTATAATCCAAATTTGGAAAATCTGAAAGATATGATTGATCCAAACTAACATAAACCTTTGCTCCCGAATTTAGAAGATCTTTAACCTCATCAATATCGGATCTTATCTTGTTTGCTTGAGCAGGGCATATAATTGCACATCTTCCACCAAAGACACACCTTTCCTGTAAAATTCTCGCATGGTTATTTTCATAAGTTATGGCTCTGGTATTACACTCTCTTATACATTTATTACAACCTTTGCAATCAAACTCTTCCGTATAAAGTGGTGGCAATTTACTCATAATAGATCCTAAAATTTGTTCTGTTTATAACAATTTATAAAAAAGATAAACCTTTTCATATCACTTTTTAACGAATAGTATAAATAGCTAATAAGTTAGCTAATTGCAATACCTTTTTAGTAAGGAATGTTTTAACTACTCGTGAAAAATATTTTTCATTGTTTTATTTTACATTGTAAAATAGGTATTGCTGAAAGTAGTTTTTTCCTGCCTTTTTTAGTAGATCCCATTTAAAAAACTCTTGAAAAAAAAGTTTATTGATACTAAAATGAGAATAGTTCTATCAGACTTTTCAAAAATGTTTAAAATAGAAGGCATAAAAACGAACTTAAAATTAATGGACAAGGAGATCAAAATGAAAATTTTATACATGATTATTTTAGCAACAATATCATTAACAGCTTCCCCTATGATAGGAGGTAAAGAAAATATGGAGAACACACCAATTTTTAAGAGTTTATTTGAGACTAAAACAGATAAAAAAATTGGATGCTATAGAATACCTTCTATAGTAACAGCACCAAATGGAGATCTCATTGCTACTATTGATGAAAGAGTTCCTTCATGTGGAGATCTAAAATGGAATCGAGATATAAATATCGTTATGAGACGAAGCAGTGATAATGGAGATTCTTGGTCTGAGATTGAAACTATAGTTAACTATCCTCTAGGAAAGTCAGCATCAGATCCATCTATGATTGTAGATAAGGTTACAGGAACTGTTTTTCTATTCTTTAACTTTATGGATTTAGATAATGAGAAGGATGTTTACTACTTGAGAGTAACAAAAAGTGTTGATAATGGTAAAACATGGAGCGAGCCGGTTGATATAACCTCACAGATTGCAAAACCGGAGTGGCATAAAGATTTTAAATTTATTACTTCAGGAAGAGGGATTCAAACTAGTAGTGGAAAATTGGTTCACACTATGGTAAATTTGAAAAACCATCTCCACCTTTTTGCTAGTAAAGATCATGGAGAGAGCTGGTATTTAATCGATACTCCAATAGAAAATGGTGATGAGTCAAAGGTAGTTGAGCTAATTGATGGTAGTTGGATGGTAAATAGCCGTATAAACGGTGGTGCAGGTTATAGATATGTTCATATATCTAACGATGAAGGAAAAACTTGGGTATCAAAACCTGATCCTACACTAGTTGACCCGGGTTGTAATGCAAGTATAGTTAGGTATAGTTCAATAGACAGTGGTTCTGACAAGGATAGGATTCTATTTTCCAATGCAAATGATAAAACCGATAGAAAGAATATGACTGTTAGAATAAGTTATGATGAAGGGAAAACTTGGACAAAAGGGAAAACCATTTATGAAGGAAGTTCAGCTTACTCATCAATGACTATTCTTAAAAATGGGGATATTGGACTGTTTTTTGAAAGAGATGAGTATAAGGATAATGTATTTGTTAAGTTTAGCTTAGAATGGCTGACCGATGGAAAAGATAAATATGTAGATAAAAGATAACTGTATTAGGATATCTTAATATGAAATTTGATGAAAAGAGATATAAGGTTTACACTTGGAAGAACTGGATGGTTTTACATTGGATCTTAAATCCAGCTCTAGCAATTAATGAACTAATTTTAGGACAGAGAATACCCAAGATTAGCATAGAAGATAAAACTATTGATAAACCTAGGTTTGAAAGATCCTTTGTTCCTTGCCCTCATTGTAAAACTATTCACGATAGCAGAGTTTGGGCATTGGAGAATAGAACATCATTTAAAAATTGGTTTGGACTCTATTGTAAAGAGTGTGGAAAGATAATCCCTTGTTTAACAAACCTAACAACTTTCTTACTACTTTTGATAACATATCCAATTTGGGGGTGGTTTAGAGAAAGCTTGAAGAGAAGATGGCTAGAAAAACAACCTAAAAGGTATCAGAATGTTAGTATAAAAAAAACTGATAATCCATTTAGCGAAAAAAATTGGTTTATGTCCGGAATGGTTTGGGCTACTTTTATATTTCTAATCAACTCTATAATACTTCCCTACTTTTTCTACGATAAAGAGATAACCTTAAAAAGCTTAGTTGGAGGGGTTATAGCCTCTATTATTGGAGGGGTTATTTTTGGCTACACAATGAAACTGTTTAATAATAAGAGAGAGAAAAAAGCCCTCTTTAAATGAGATTCCCTTAAAAAGTCAGACTGGCTAGAAACGAGTAGTACAAGGAATTGATTTTTTATGCGATCCATTGCAGAAAAAATCGATGACGCAGTAATGCGAAGTTGGCAGGCACTCTGTTTAAATGTAGAAAAATATTTTTATTTATATCAAAAGCAATTATTATTATCTTAGATAAAAGATAACTGCTTGGAGCTATATTTTATATGAAAAAGCTAGGATTAGGAATACAAGAACTATCTGAATTCCCCAAAAACAATTTAATATATGTTGATAAAACAGAAATAATAGATTCATTAATCAAATCAAATAAATATTGTTTTCTCTCTCGTCCAAGAAGATTTGGAAAATCTCTACTTGTAAATACAATAGAAGGGATATTTTTAGGTAATAAACAACTTTTTAAAGAAACTTGGATCTATGATAAGTGGAACTTTGAAGAAAAATATCCAGTTATAAAAATAAGTTTATCAGGTATTGGACTTGATACTTACACCTTAAAAGAAGCTCTTGAGATAATTATTAATGATATTGCAAAAAATTACAAAATTACTCTTAAAAAGAGTGGTTACTCCCTAAAATTTAGGGAATTGATAATAGCTTTGAGCCAAAAAAATCCTGTTGTAATCTTAATTGATGAATATGATAAGCCAATAATTGATTATCTTGGAAAGGATAGTAATAGAATGGCTAACATAAATAGAGAGATTTTGAAAGATTTCTACTCTATAATAAAGGATAGCGATAAATATATTAAGTTCCTATTTATTACTGGAGTTTCTAAGTTTAGTAAAGTCTCTTTTTTTAGTGAACTTAATAATTTAACAGATATTACATTAAGCGAAAAATACTCTCAGATTACAGGATACACTGAAAAAGAGATTGTTGAAAACTACTCTGACTATTTAATCAAAATAGAGAAAAAATTTAATATTGATAGAGATAAACTATTGGGATTTATCAAACTATGGTACAATGGATATAGCTGGGATGGTAAGAGCTTTATGTACAATCCATACTCCGTTTTAAATCTATTTGAAAGTTTATCATTTAATAACTATTGGTTTAACTCAGGGACTCCGACATTTTTAATAAAGATGATACGAGAGAAAAATATTGACATAGATAAATTTGAGAGATCTTTTGAGATTAAAAGAGGGGTGTTTGATTCTTATGATTTAGACAATATTGATACTACTCTTTTACTATTTCAAGCAGGGTATTTAACAATAAAGGATAAAAAAGTAGACCCTAACGATCTTTCTGAAAGTTATAAACTGGCATATCCTAACAAAGAGGTAAAAGATTCTTTCTATGATTATCTCATAGGGGAGTTTACAGGTTTTGATAAAACAGATCTCTTTGAGTTGACAAAAGGATTACAGAAAGAGTTAGAGATCAATGATATTAAAAGTTTTATCCTAAACTTAAAAACAATTTATGCTAATATACCGAGTACAATATTTTCCAAAGAAAATGAAAGGTACTATCATACTGTAATTTATCTAATTTTAAAATTATTAAAAGCAGATATTATAGATATAGAAAAACAAACAAATCATGGTAGAGTTGATGCTGTCCTCTTTACAAAAAACTATATTTTTGTAATGGAGTTTAAAATGAGTAGTTCTAATTCAGCACTCAGACAGATAAAAGAAAAAAAATATTATGAGCCTTATCTAAGTGATAAAAGAGATATACTTTGTGTTGGTGTAGCTTTCGATAAAGAGGAGAGAAATATTAAAGAGTATAAAACTAAAACTATCAGCCAGCTTTTAGATATGTAAATTTTTAGAATTAGAGAATAAATATCTTTATGATCTAACCTCTACTATTTAATCTTATTCTTTATATATTTTATACTCTTCTCTACAACGGGAACCTATAGTAAACTTTATTTAGGATTTATAGATGGAACTTTTATCACCTTCGGGGTCATATGAAAGCTTTATTGAAGCTGTAAACAATGGTGCAAATGCTGTATATTTAGGTTTAAAATCATTTAATGCAAGAAAACCTGCCTCAAATTTTTCATTAAAAGAGTATGAAAGAGCAAGAGAGTTTGCAAAGAGAAAGAATGTTAAAATATATGTTACTCTAAACATTGATTTTAAACCAAATGAGTTTGAAAAGCTGTTTAGGGTTTTGGAGTTTCTTTCTCAAGTAGGTATAGATGCTGTTATTGTAAAAGATTTTGGTCTTATAGATATACTTAAAAGGTTTTATCCAAATATTGAGTTTCATTTAAGTACACAGTTTGGGACTTCCAATAGCTTTGGAATTAAGGAGTGTAAAAAATTAGGTGCTACAAGGGTTATTTTGGCTCGTGAACTAAACTATGAAGAGATTATTGTATGTTCAAAAGAGGATCTTGAAATTGAAATTTTTGCTCAAGGTTCTATGTGTTTCTCCTTTTCTGGAAGATGTTACCTTTCCAGTTGGGTTGGAGGAAAATCTGCAAATAGGGGTAGCTGTCAAGCTCCTTGTAGGTTAAAATATAGTAGAGATGGAGAAAAAGGCTCCTTCTTTTCTATGAAAGATCTCAATCTAATTGATGAAATAGCCTACCTTAAAAAGCTAGATATAGCATCTTTAAAGATTGAGGGAAGATTAAAAAATCCTAAATGGGTTGGAGATGTAACAAAAATATATAGAGAGGCTCTCGAAGGAGAGATTGATAGTGTAAGAAAGAGTAAACTTTCCCTCTATAGTGGTAGAGATCAAGCTACAGGTTTTGTAAAGAGCAGAACAGATCTTACATCTGATAATAAAAAGGAGTTTGGTAGATATATTGGTACTATAGTAGAATATAAAGATTCTAAATTTAAATTGGATAGAGAGGTTGATACACTTGATAAAAGTTTAAGAGTGACCAATAATGGTATCTTTCAAGGGATTATACTAGAACCAAAACTTTCTGATGATAAGCTTTATATATTTAGCGAAAAAGAGTTCCCTATTGGCTCAAAAGTTTATGAAGTTGTTGTTGCATCAAATACAAAAAAGATTATTCCTGACTATAAGTTTAATCTCTCTCTAAATATTGATAATGGAAAGCTTAAAGCAATAGTTTCTACAAAGTATGGAAGCTTTGATCTTGAAGTAAAAATAAAAAAGGTTGTAAAGGCTTCAAGAGGTGTTTATCTATCAAATATTGAAAATATACTCCTCGAAGGGATAAGTGGATATAGGTTGGGAAACCTCGAAATGGATCAAGATATATTGGTATCAAAATCTCAAATAAACAATTTAGTAAAGGATCTTACATCAAATCTTGCTCTCCATATAAAAAGAAATAGAGATCAACTTCCTAAGCTCAGTGAGGATAGATTTTCATACATAAATAAAAAGGGTAAGGATTGGGATAAAGGTATCCCTATTATCTTTTCAAACATTAATACAATAAGGGTTTTACCTCATCAAATTAAGGATTGGGCTCCCAATATTGATCGTGTTATAATTGATAGATTTGATGAAGATATTGATATTGTCAACAATTTTGCAAAAAGATTTAAGGGGGAGATTATACTCTCTATATTCCCTATACTTTTTGAGAATGAATTTTTAGATATAAAAAATAAACTAAATAGTGTAGATATAAAAATATCTACTTTGGAGATAAATGATATTTCACAATTTGGATTAGCAGGAGATAGATTTTCTCTCATTGGTGGTATTGGTTTTTCTCCATTTAATCAATTCGCAGCAGATTTTCTACTAAAAAAGGGTTTAAAATCTATACATATATCACAAGAGCTGGATAAAGATTCTCTTAAAAACCTATCCGATTCTTTATATAGTATAGATTTTACCGTTTATTCTAGAGTTCCTCTATTCTACTCCAGAGTTGATGAAAAAAACCATAGAGATGGATCTGAGTTTAAGGATAGGATTGGAACAGAAATGGTTACTTCAAATTACAGATCTATTACGAGTTTTGAGAGCAAAGAGTATTTCTCTATTAAAGGTATTGATCTTTCGGAGATGAGGGTTAAAAATCTTATAGCTGATTTAAAGTATAGCAGTTCTCCTGAATCTGATATAAAAAGGATTAAAACGGGAGATATAGATAACTACTCAAATTTCAATCTTGGAAGAAGATTGGACTAGGTTGGTTTAGTTTTTTTTAATAAATTTACTTTGGTGGTTTTAATTTTTACATAGAAATTATTTATATTAATTGCTGATGATATAGAAGTATAATAATCTATAAAAAAGTTATGATAGATGAAAATATTTGAATTAACTAAAGTAGAGTTTAAAGCCCTTTTAAGAGGAGCTTATAGATTTGATAAAGGTATAATGGATCTTCTAATCTTTTTGCTGTTTTCTTTCTCAAATTTATTGATATTATTTATTGCAAGAGTTATCTCTAATTCTGAAATTATAGATATTTTTATACATTCTGATAAAAACTTATCCTCTTTAATAATTATCTTAACCCTTATATCTTTCTATAAATTTAAATTTATAGATCTCTACTCCTTAAAAAGGTACTCTATCTTTCCTATAGGCAGTAGAACCCTTATCTCGTTTCAAATATTTAAAACTTTATTATCTTTCTTTGTAGTTGATAGTGTAGTTTTATCCCATTTTACTCTTATCTGGTATAGAAATCTATACCATAGCTTGCCTTTTACTGAGACTATTATTTTTTATCTCAATATGGGCTTATTAATGGTATTGCATACCCTTATAGTTACTTTTATTAAACTAAGATATAAATTTATAAAAAAGATAACTTTAAAACTAGCTTTTTTAGGGGTATTTTTATTCTCTCTTAGTATTATTAATTATCTGTCATATAGGTATAATCTAAATCTAATCACTAAAGAGATTATAGATAAACAATATGTATTTTTAGTAGTTCTGCTCTTATCTCTTCCTCTATTGAATAGATTAATGTTTAATCTATTTAAAGATATACTTCTCTCTGAAGATCAATCCTTTTTTCCAAAGAAAAGGAAAAGAGATAAAAATATTTTTTCTCTATTAAAAATCAATACTTTAACCTTTAAAACTAGGATACCTTACACCCAAAGAAAGAAGGAAATAAAGGCAGAAAGATTTGAGGGTGTTATCCCATTTTTAAAGTTTGAACTTCTAAAACAGAAACGATTAGGACACGGAGTTATATTTTTTGTTATCTCTTTAATTGTCTTTATTCCTAGAGGTTCAGATTTCAAGATATTTTTTATGTTACCTTTCTCCCTTGGAGCCATTACCGGAAGCATAAATTTATTAAGAGATCTCGATCTGGATAATAACTATATGGATTTTCTAAGCACTATTAATATAGATAGATTCCGTTTCTTCCTTTCAAAATATTATATCTATCTTTTTACTATTTTATTCTTCTATATAGTATCATCTATAGTTATTATTAACATATCAGAAATCAATATTCTAATTCCTCTTTTTTGTGTAGTATACTATCTGATTTTCAACCATATTCTTGTCTACTTTTTACACATAGTTATTCCTAGAAAGTATAAAGATTTTTCTTATAATAGTTTCTCTGAGAATAATTTTTCTCTTTTTAGAGGGGTTATTTTTGGGTTATCTACCTTTGTTCCAATAGTGTATCTTCTTATTTTTGTAGTAGATCTTGATTTTGTTTCATCTAAGATTATAGTTGATAGTGATATTATGAAAAAACATATCTTTATATGGCTTGTTCTATCTTTTTTCATAATCCTACTTTTCAAAAAAATATTAGTAATCTTAATAAAATATCATAAAGGAAAGTTATATGAAATCAGAGAAAAACTCTCCGGTAGTTAAATTTTCTAATATCGTAAAAACTTATGAAAATTTTAAACTAAGTATTGATTCGTTCAGAGTAGATCAAGGTGAAATTGTTGGAGTTATAGGAAATAATGGGGTAGGCAAAACCACAATGCTTAGTCTTCTTTCAAATCTTATAAAGTCTGATAGTGGAGAAATTTTTGTTAATGGATTTGATATTTATAAATCTGATAAATGGAAAGAGGATATAGGGATTTATATAGATAGTAAGTTTTTAATAAATCATCTATACCCTTATGAGTATTTTAGTTTTATTGCTAATATTAAAAAAGTTTCATCTAAGGTTTTAGAGGAAAGGTTATCTGTCTTTAATAAGTTTATTGATAAAGATTTAATCTACTCTAAGAAGGAGATAAAAAATCTTTCGGAAGGAAATAAGAAGAAGGTTGGAATAATTGGTACTTTTATATTTAATCCAACTACTATTATATTAGATGAGCCTTTTGCAAATTTAGATCCGGGATCAGTAATTGCCTTGCAAGAGATAATAACTAAACAGAATATTGAGAATAGTACAACTTTTTTAATCTCATCTCACGACCTACAACCTCTTTCTCAAGTTTGTAGTAGAGTTATATGTATAAAAGATGGTAAAATTGAAAAAGAGATCTTAAAGAAAGATCTATCATACTCTAATCTGATAAGTGAGTTTTAATCAAAGTCTATTTTAAAAAGTTTTGTTTCTTTTGGTTATAAAAGAAATGCCCAAAAAAGTTTATAAATTTTGTAAAATCTTAAAACTTTTCCCGGAATGATCGACATAGTTGTATGTAATACTTTATTTATTATGCTAAATATTAGATAAACAATTATGTCAAACCAAGACTATTTTTAGATTAAACAAGTTTGATTATAAAGTTTATGAGTAATATGAAAGTAGAAACTTTGAGTAACTCAAAGAAACTCTTATCAGTAAACCCAAATTAGGGTTTATCCACCATAGAATTTAAACCATAATTGAAACCAGTATAGGAACAGCTATAGTCAATATTGTTCCACTAAAGATAGAAATAACAGCATAATCTTTTCCAACATATTTGGATATAATGGGAAGAGTAGTATCCATAGAGGTAGCCCCTCCAGAAGCAATAGGAGCAAGCTTTCCAAAATATTTTACCATTAAAGGTGTAAAGATTAAAGTTATAAGTTCTCTAAGAATATTTGACAGAAGTGCTATAGTTCCAAGTGTTTCTCCTACTGATTCTGTAATAATTATACTTGATAAACTGTAGTAACCAAGACCCGAAGAGACAGCCAAGGAATCTTTTATTGTAAAACTATTGGTTATAATTCCAAAAAGTAAACCTCCCAAAAGAGAACCTGCTATTATAACAATAGGAACTAAAATAATTTTGATATTAAACTCTTTTAATACTCTCCAAGATTTTGTATCTCCGCCTATCCCAAACCCCACGAGAAACATTAAAATGTATAGTATATATGTAGTTAAATCATACTCTTCAACTATAGAGAAGGTTTTTACAATAAAATTATTCTTAATATAGAATGAGATAAAAACACCAAACATAAAAATAGTAACTATTTTTAAACTACTTTTCATCTTTACCTCTAAACATATAATTAAACAGGATCCAAGAGAATATAATACTGCCTGTTACGGCTCCAACGGTAATTGTTATAACCTTAATACCTATCATATCTAAGTTTGACATAATCTTTTCATTACTACCTACAGATATACCTAAAAAAAGTAGCAATAGATATATAGCATACATAACAAGTTTTTCATTGATAACAAAAACTTTGGTTTTCTCTCTTAGTATAAATCCTAGAATCATACCAACGGAAACAATTACAATTACACTTAGCATAAAATCTCCAAAATTTTAAAATAATATATTTAACTTTCTCGGTTGAAAGAAATATTATTTTACCTCTTTAAAAAAATAAAACATTTTCTCATTTATAAAAACCATAAGTGTACAAAGATATTAAAATATTTTAGTATTGGAACTTATGGCTATTTTTTTCTATATTATTCTTAACTTAAGATAGGAAAGCTTTATCTTGGTTTAAGCATAGTTAATTATGAAACTGTTATTAATCTTCAAAGTTAGAGTTTTATCATTACTCAAACAAGGTAACACATGAAATTTATTGTTATTACAATATTTATATTAAGCTTCCTCTCCTGTACTCCTGTTACTAGAAAAAGTTATAGTAGGAAAAAATCTGTTAAGGTAGCTGTAAAAGGAGAGGGTGAGAAGTTTGGTAAACAGAAAAAAAGTTGGAGCTATAAAAGAGATAGTGAAAGATATTCAGGTAACAGCTCTTCAATACCTTCTAAGCTTGATAAGCTCATTCGTAAATATTGGGGTACTAATTATAAATATGGATCAACTAACCCTAAAATAGGGTTTGATTGTAGCAGTTATGTACAAAGGGTGTATAAAGAGGCTTTTAATTATAACCTTCCCAGAACATCTAGAACTCAATTTAGCAAAGGTCATTCTGTTTCTAAAAGAGATTTAAGAGCAGGGGATTTGGTTTTTTTTAAAATAAATAGTAGCAGAATTAATCATGTTGGTATATATATTAAGGGAAATAAGTTTACTCATGCTTCAGTATCGAGTGGAGTTACAATTTCAAATTTAGACAATGATTATTATAGAAGAAGTTATGCAGGAGCGAGGAGGTTTCTTTGAATAGGATACTAATAGTTTTAATTTTTATTGTAGCATTATATTCAAAACCAAAATTTTATTTGGACTATAAAGATTTTAGAATATTTGGTAAGGAGTATTCTTTGGTAGAGTTTTATCTTTCTATACCAAACTACTCTCTTAAATTTAACAATTTGGAAGCTTCTTTTAGTGTTTCTATTAAAGTTTTACAGAATGGAGAAATTATTGCCTCTGATTTTTGGGGTGAAAAGGTTGTAGTAAAATCTAATAATGAAACAAAATCTATAGTTGAAACACCTACAATAACAAAGCTTGTTTTGAAACCTGGAATATATTCTTTAAATGTTGAAGTTAAAGATCTAAACTCTAAAGAGAGTGAAAGTTTATCAATATCGGAATCTTCATCTCTTTTTAAAGTAGAAAACTATAATAATGCTAAAATTTCAAGTATTGACCTTTGTTCCAGTATTGATATAGATAAAAATAGTGATGAATATTTTGGTAAAAATGGTCTGTTTCTTCTTCCAAATCCGAGAAAGATATATGGAACAAGAAAACCTTTCCTCTACTATTATAATGAGTTTTACAATCTCTCTACTCAAGAAGAATACTCAGTAAATTGGGTAATAAAAAATTCAAAGAGTGAAATTGTGTCGAGTGGAGAACCAAAATTTTTCACACCGGAAGATGAGTTTAGGATAAATTCAGGCAGAGTTAAAGTTCACAACCTAAAAACAGGAATGTATACATTTATTCTTTTACTGAAAAGCCCAAGTGGAAAAGAGTTTAAAAGAGAGGTTGGTTTTACTACATATAGACATGTTGATAAAATAGCAAAAGATGTAACAAAAGGAGTCGATAAGGTTGAATCAACAATTACAAAGTTAAACAGTCGTGAAGTTGAGGAAGAGTTTAACCAAGTAATGAGTATTGCAACAGAAAGAGAAAAAAATATTGGTAAGAAGTTGAGTAAAGATGGTATCAGAAACTTTCTTATAGGCTATTGGAAGAAAAAAGAGAAAGTCTTACCCGGAATCAGGGCAAAGTTTTTATACTTGGTTGAGTTAGCAAACAGTCGCTATGGATCTGAATTTAATAAAGGTTGGAAAAGTGACAGAGGGAGAATTTTGATAAAATATGGTAAACCTGATAGAAAAGATATCTCTTCACTTTCGGGAGATAAGAGAGATCATGAAATTTGGGAATACTTTAATACAGGATTTAAGTATGTATTTTTAGATAAACACGGTAATGGAAGATACAAGCTTATACACTCAGATAATCCAAATGAAATAAGTGATGAAAACTGGAAGTCAAAACTTGATGATGGAGCTGAAAAGAGACAATAAAATATTAGTAAAGAGATCCAAAAAAAGGAGAAAAACTGTTCAGATCCAAATTAAGGATGATGAAATAATTGTTTTGGCTCCAGAATCTATAAGTAATGAAGAGCTGAACTTTTTTATAGAGAAAGCAGTATCAAACTTTGAGAAGAAAAAAAGTATAAAAAATAGTGAAAACTATCTTAAAGAAAGAGCTCTATTTTTAAAGAAAAAATTTTTTGTGGAAAATTTACCAAATTTTGAGTTATATTATTCAACTAAAATGGGTAGAGGATCTTGGGGTATATGCTACTCAAGTAGAGGAGTTATAACTCTGAACCATAAACTTTCTACATATCCTGAATGGGTTTTGGATTATGTTATAGTTCATGAGATGGCACACTTTATTTATCAGGATCACAGTCGTAAATTTTGGGAAATAGTTAGCAGGTATCCTTTAAAGGAGAGAGCTATAGGTTTTTTAATGGCAAAAGCGAGCGAAATTAAGGAGAATTAAATGGCTAAATCTAAATGTCCAATTTGTAACAAAAAAATTGGTAAAAGATCATGTAAGATAGAAGATAGAATTATATGTCCGGTTTGTTGTGCAAAAATGAGAGATGAAGAGAAATGTTTGGGATGTAAATATTTTGAAAACTCCGTAGAACATGAAGCTGTAAAAAAAGAGAAGGCAACTTCAAAAATAGGTACAATCTTTGGTAGTCCTGAAATGCAAAAATCTATTATGGAAGCTTCCATAGATCTAATGAACAACCATCCTGAAAAGGGTAAACTTTACGATAAAGATGCAGAAGCCTTTACAAATGATTCCTACGCTCTTTTCAATACTGAAGAGTTTAAAGATTTTAAGTTTGAAGAGAAAGAGATTAAGCACATTATACTAAAACTTGGAGAGCCGGGAACCGATCAAGAGTGGTTCTTTACACAAGAGGGTACAGATTATTTCACAAAAGCAACAGAGATGATTGTTGATGAAGTTAAGTATAAATCGTTCTCACAGGCTCTTTTCAGAATATTTATCAAATATTATACAATTAAGGATATTGATAAATCTTGGATTATTCTTGGAACAATCAATAGACTTATGGAGGGTGAGTATGTATTACCGTTCACTACTCTTATGTTCTTTAGAGGTTTAGCTGAGTACAGAGCTAACAACTAAACTCTCTATGTTTGGAAAATTGTAAATGAATTTGTTTTTAAGATTATCTCCCCTCTCTTAAAATAGGGGAGATTTTAGATTTAAAACACTTTTTGAAATTATAAAAACTTAACAACTTCTTTTGTAAACTATTTATATTACGGATTCTAAAAAAAAGAATGAAAAACTTATGAAAAACAGAGTAATCCTTTCATTAGGGTCAAATATTGGAGATAAGAAGAAAAATCTAACTTATGCTATTAGGTTACTTGTTGAAAATTGTGGAAATTTGGTAAAATCTTCATCTTTTTATATAACTGAACCTGTTGGATACAAAGATCAGGATGATTTTATTAATATTGCAATTATTATGGAAACTGAACTAACACCCATTGAGATGTTAGAAAAAATTGGAAAAATAGAGGGTTCTTTAGGTAGAAAAAGAACCTTTAAAGATGCTCCAAGAACTATTGATATTGATATAATAACTTTTGGCGATTCTATAATATCTACAGAAAATCTTACAATACCTCATCCTAGGTATAGAGAAAGGCTCTTTGTGCTTAAACCAATGTATGAAATAGATCCTGAGTTTACAGATCCCTCTACTAAAGAGAGTATTAAAGAGATTCTTGCTTCCTGTTCAGATAGTTCATATATAATAATAGACGGTGATTTTAATGTATGTATTTGATCAAATTTATATAGCTATTGAGGGAGTTACCGGTGTAGGTAAAAATGAGTTTGCCAAAACTATGGTTAAAAAATTAAAGGCTAAAAAGCTTTTTGATTGTTACCATAATAATCCTTTTATAAACAACTTTTTTAAAGATCCGGAGGGCGTTGACTTAGCGACCCAACTTAGTTTTCTAATCTCAAGATATGAACTTTTAAGTAACTTTGGTTATGATGATCTATTTAATCAAAGAACTGTTTCAAATTTTATATACGAAAAGGATAAAATCTACTCCTCATATATATTATCCAATGATTTTAAGTACTCTTTATATAGTAAAATCTCCTCTAAGTATCAAAAAAACTTAACAAAACCGGATGTTGTAGTCTATTTAAGATCGGCTGATGACAGATGGTTATTTGATAAGATTAGATATAGAGACAGAAATTTTGAAAAGAGTATAACTTTAGAATATGTTGCAGGTTTAAATGAAAGTTATGATTACTTCTTTAATAACTATTCTGAGACTCCTCTAATAGTTGTAAATATAGATAAATATTCTAAAAGTTTTGATCAATTGGCAGATACAATAATTGAGAAGTTAAAAGATGGTTTAACAAATAAAGTTGAGATATAGAGTATGTTGGGTTTTTTATTAAAAATAGCTATCCTTTTTTTCTTAATAACCATTGTTTTTAGATTAGGTAAATTTTTTGGTAAGGTTGAGAAAAAAAAGGAATCAATAAACAGGAGAAGAACTGAAGATATTGAAGAAGCTGATTATGAAGATATTGATTAGTTCAAAATCTATTCCTAAAATGCTCAATCTATTAATTAACCCCTCCACTAAATAATGGAGGGGATTAGTGTTGTATCCTACCTACCTTAAAATATAAATAGTGCTACCAACCAAACAGGACTTATATAGAAGGGGTCATGGTAGCTTTCATAAACTTCTGTTGTTATAACCTCAACCCTTTCTCTTTCAATATCATCATCGGGATCTTCGCCATAAGTTTCGCAATCCATATACTCTTCATCATCCTTAATATCTTGGGCGAGTTTTTCATTAAGCTTTGCTCCTCCCACTAGAACATCTTTTATTACATCCTCTCCGGAAACAAAACCCTCATCATCTTCCCAAGAAAGATCTTCAACATGTAGAGCATTGTTGCAAATATCTATAATATCATCCCATACGGAACCTAATAGTAGATCAAACTGCCAACCCTCTTCACTTTTTCCATAGAAGCCCTCATTTACAAAACTCATAAAAACAATCTCTACAGGATCAATCTTTTTAAATTCTGCAACAGCTATTCTTAAATCTTCCCACCTCTCATCATCTAGGAATTTAGACCAAGCTTCAAAATCCTCTCCGTAATCATCAATATAGCTGAATGCAAACTCACCTTCTCCAAGATCAACAGCACAATAAACATCATAGTTTCTCAAATAATCTTGATATCTTTTTAAAAATACCCTTAATTGCTCTCTACCTTTTTCAGTAGGGATGTAGTAAGCTCCATCAATTTTTATAAGGTCTTTACTCATCATAAACTCTAAAATACTCTCCAAGTCCTCATCATTTCCGTCAAGCATAACATCAATCTTTTTGGGTGTATTTATCATATAGTTAAGCATATATAGGGTTGCAAACTTCATCTTTTTATCGTTGGATATTTTGTACTCTTCTCTTCCCATTTTTAACTCCAAAAATTATTATTTTAATACTTATTCTTAGTAAATCTACCATAAAAAAAAGATCCCCAAAAGGGAGATCTTTTTTATAGGTTATAATCTACTTCATATGTTTATCCAAAAATTCACCCATAGCTCTGTAGAAATCAAACTTATTCTCTTCGTTCATAAAGCCATGACCTTCATTCTCTTTAACCATATAAGGAACATCAATATCCCTTTTCTTTAGAGCCTCTACCATCTGATCACTCTCTTTTATTGGTACTCTAGGATCATTTGCTCCTTGAGCTATAAATAGAGGAGCTTTTATCTTATCAACATGATATAATGGAGAGGTAGCTTTTAATCTTTTCTCATCCTTTTTAGGATCCCCTACCATCTCATACATCATCTCAATAAATGGTTTCCAATAAGGTGGAAATGAGTTGAAGAATGAAAATATTGATGATACCCCTACATAGTCAATACCACATCTATAAAGATCTGGAGTAAAAGTTAAACCTGCTAATGTTGCATAACCACCGTATGATGCACCATATATAGCAATTCTTTCTTTATCTGCAATTCCTTGATCTATCAGCCATTTAACTCCATCGGTGATATCATCTTGCATTTTAAGACCCCACTGACCAAAGCTTTTTCTTACAAACTCTTTACCATACCCTGTGGATCCTCTAAAATTCATTTGAAGAACACCGTACCCTTTACTTGCTAAATATTGAACTTCAGGATTAAATCCCCAATAATCTCTAGCCCAAGGACCACCATGAGGGTTTACAACTATTGGAAGATTTTTAGCCTCTTTTCCAACTGGAAGAGTTAAATATCCATTAATTGTTAAACCATCTCTACTCTTGTAAGATATAGGTTTCATTTCAGCCATCTTTTCAGGATCTATCCAAGGTGCAATATCAATTAGTTTCTTTAACTCTTTTGTATCAATATTATAGTAGTAGTAAGATCCTCTTGTTCTATCGCTATGCTTTACAACTAGAACCTTTTTCTCATCTTTACTCATACTCGCAACAGCAACGGTTCCACCAATAAGTTTTTCAAGCTCTTTTTGAAGATTTTCTCTTTTTTTATCAAAAAAGTGGTAGTGAGATTTATCTGTAGTGTATTTTACTCCTAGTATCTTTTTCCTAAGTTTAGACCTCATTAGACCACTAACATCAACCTCATCATGTTCAAATATTAGAGTTTTCTCTTTTGTAGCTGGATTATATTTAAAGATTGCAGCTTTATCTCTGCCAATATTTGATGAGATATAGAAGTCTTTATCATCAAAATCAAAAAATAGTGGTGAGAAGTTATCTTTAAAGTTTCCCTCCTCAATCATCTTGTACTCACTATTGGCATCCTCTCTGTAGAAAACCTTCCAATCCACACCATTTGTAGTGTTATAGATTCTAACATCACCCTTGTTGTCTGTAATCCAAGCTCGTACATCCCCTGGATTCTCAGCAACAAGTTCCATCTCTCCTGTATTAACCTCAACTTTATAAACATCAAAAATTTGAGGATTTCTCTTATTCATAGAGATTAACATATAGTTTGGATCATCCTCAAGATCATCTACAAACCTAACTTGAACTTTTTCAAATGGGGTTAGCTCTTTGAAGTTTTTACCATCAATATCAACTCCATAAGCTTTCCAGTTTTCATCACCGCCTGTATCTTGGATATATACAACTCTTCTATCATTAGCCCAAAAATATCCCATAATATCTCTAGCTTTTGAAGATGTAATTCTTATCTCCTTATCATTATCCAAACTTTGGATATATATATTCAACCTACCTTCCCAAGGTTTTAGAAATGATAGATTTTCTCCATCAGGTGATAATTTGTAAGATGTTTTTACAGGATTTCTAAAAAAGTCCTCCAAAGGTATCTCTTGATTTGAAAACACAGTTCCTCCTATTGTCATTAAAATTAAAAGCAACTTTGAATAGTAATTCATATCTCCTCCTTTTATACTATTTTCCCCTTATTATCAAGTTTAATCTTTGCACCATCAATTTTTGATTCTGATCCAAGAACAGTTTTTACACTATTTCCTAAAAGAGTGGAAAGCTCTTCTCCAAACTTTTTGATATCTTCAATATCCAGTTTCATTTCAGGTGGGAACGGAAAGTCAAGAGAGCTTATAGTTCCGATAATATATCTTTTCAATTGTTTAGGTTCAAGTTGAAGATTTTTTAGATACTCAACGCTATCACTAAAGGCTTTAAATGTTGAATCTATATTTGGATCTCTGTAGGAACTCATATAACATATTCCTGTTCTGTCAAAAGTCCCTCTTACTCCGTAAGCTCCACCTTGCAACCTAACCATATTCATCAAATGCTCCAATGAAAGAATAGTTTCTGCAACATAGAGAGAGCCTCTATGAATAATATTATTTTCCCTCATATTGGATCCTACAACATTGTATTGAACATCTGAAGGTATGATAAACGCCTCATCTTTCTTAGGAACTTTTACATAATATACCTTTCCTTTATCTCTTTTAGGATAGTTTTTTCCTAAACTAATAAATTTATCTCTATTTTTATCTAATATTCCCTTATCTGAACTTACGGAAATAATTAGGTTTTCGGAAGTAAATATTTTACTCATAAGGTTTTTTAATTTTAAAGAATCTTTTTCATCATAATTTTCCAATTTATGTGATAAGATTTTTAGAAATGAGATACCTCTAACATTTTCACCTATAAAGTGGATTTCTGAAATGTTTGAAAGATTTCTTAAAACTTCGGCATAGCCACCACCTTTAATTTTATCATCAAGTTCTGAAATAGCTTCTCCAAGAACCTCCTTAACTCTATCTATATTATCAAACTTTGTATTAAAGATTATCTCATCAAGAACCTTTTTGTAATTTTCGATATTTTTCTCTAAAACTTTACTTTTTATTTCAAATCTTACAGTATAGCTTTCACTCTCTTTAACAGATTGAATAGTTTTAATTGAAAGATTAAAATCTCCGGTTACAGAGTTTATTTGGTTTGTTAAACTACTATAATCATAATTTTTTGTGTCTATTGATCCTAGTAGCTTAGATAGAATAGAAGCAAACTGAATCTCTTCCAAACTTAAATCACTTATATCAAAGCTATGGGAAATGTAGGAAATTCCTGAGCAATTATTTTCAAAAGTTAAATATTTCCCATACTCTGTTTCTTCAACCTTAGGAGTTGTATCTTCAGGTTCTTGTGGAATATCTTTTAATTCAATAGTAGGAATCTTATCAATATCTTCTTCAGAATCCTCTCTGTTTTGTCTTTCAAGGAGTTTGAGTTTTTTATTAACAAGAGCTTCAATCTCTTCATTACTCATTTTACTCTTTACTTCTTGAAGATATTTTTCAAGCTCAATAGCTCTATCTTCAGAGAGATTCTCTTTAGGCGTTATTGCAACAAACCCTCTATGACTGTTATTTAACAGATATTTAGAAATAAGAGATTCAAAGTATCCTGTTTTAATATCCTCATATAATTGATCGATAGCTTCTTTATATCTAAGATGAATAAAAGGATCCTTATCATGAATCCATGTATTTAAAGCTTTAAGTCCATAGTTTAGACCCTTAGGTTCTCCTCCATACTGAGATCCTTCTCTAAGCTCAAACTCTTTTGATGTAAGCGATGCTTCAAGAAGTTTTTTATCAAACCCATTTTTAACAATATTTTCAAGGGTGTTAAAGATGGTTGATATAAACTTTTCCTTATTTTCCAAAGATCCAAATTTTGATACTATTGTAAATATTGGCTGCTGGATTTCCCACTCATAAAATCCAAAGATATCTTTACCTAAGCCATTTTTTAAAAGTTCTTTTTTTATAGGAGAGCTATCAGAGTCCGTCAAAGCTTCTTGAAGAACAATAAATGCTAAACACTCTTTAGGATCATCAATAAGAGGTGTTACAAATGTGTATGAGAGGTAATCTTTATTTTTAAGATTTGTACCTTTATCAACAGAGTAGTTGTAAACTGCATCTACCGGCTTACTATTCCAAACTTGAAGAGGAATGTTTGCATTTATTTTAGCCTTTTCAAATCTTGAAAGATAGTTTTTATCTATAAATTCAAGATGTTCTAAAATGTTACCATTACCGTAAATATATATTTTGCTATTTGAAGGGTGGTAGTAGGTTTTATGAAAATTTAGAAAATCTTTGTATGAAAGTGTTGGTATTGAAGAGGGAACACCTCCGGAATTATTGGAGTATTGATTATCCTTAAAAAGCTCTCTTGAAATAGAGTCGTAGAGTGTTGTGTCGGGAGAAGAAAAAGCTCCCATCATTTCATTATAAACAACACCATTATACTTTAGAGGATCATCTTTATCTTTAATATCATAGTGCCAACCCTCTTGAAGAAAGATCTCCTCAATCTTGTATATACTTGGAAAGAAAACAGCATCTAAATATACATCCATTAGGTTTTCAAAATCTTTAAAGTTTCTGCTGGCAACCGGATAAACTGTTTTATCGGGATATGTCATAGCGTTTAAGAAAGTTTGTAGAGAACTCTTTGCTAAGTCATTGAAAGGATCTTTAGTTGTAAATTTTTCGGAACCGGCTAAAACACAATGCTCTAAAATATGTGGTACTCCATTATCTGATGGTGGAGGTGTCTTAAAGGCTGTCATAAAAACCTTGTTATCATCAGAGTTTTTTAGGTAAAGTAGTTCAGCTCCACTTTTTTCGTGTTCAAAAAAATATCCCATAGATTCTATTTCATCTATCTTTTCAACTCTTTTTAAGGTAAATCCACTGTAGTTGTTTTTTATTTTTAGATCCATTTTACACCTTTATTTATATTTTATTTCTTTTAGTTTGCTAAAAAGTTCTCTTTCTTCTGACCCTATTTTCTCAGGTAGTAGAGCTTTAAGCTCTAAAAAACAATCCCCTTTTACAAATTGGTTTCCATACGATTTAAACCCTGCTCCTCTTATTTTCAGTTTCTTACCATTTTTAGAAAGCTCTGAAATATTTAAGGAAACTTTTTTATTATCCGGAAGAGTAACTTCAACCTTCCCTCCTAAAATCATTGTATATAGATCAACATCTACCTTAAGGTATAAGTCATTACCTTTTCTAATAATTTTATCATTAGGGATTACATTTACTGTTATTATGAGATCTCCGTTCGGGCCCCCATTTTTGCCTATTCCACCTTTTCCGGGTATTTTTAGTTTATGCTTATCTTCAATACCCGCCTTGATATTCATTTTTATGTTCTTACCGTCAATAGAAATATTTTTCTCAACACCCGTATAGGATTCAGCTAAAGTTATGTTTATAGATGAAGCGTAGTTTCTACCTTTTTGAGGTCTGTTGTATGCTCTCTGCTGTTGAGCTCCACTGAAAAAACTGTTAAAAAAATCAGAAAAGTTTCCTCCTCCACCTCCAAAGAGATCCTCCATGCTTCCGTTGAAGTTGAAACCTGAACCACCAAATCCTGCTTCTCTATAGTTTTTCCAATTAGCTCCTAATTGATCATATTTTTTTCTGTTTTTTTCATTACCAATAACTTCATAAGCTTCGGTTATATCTTTAAACTTTTCCTCAGACTTTTTATCACCCTTATTTCTATCAGGGTGGTATTTTTTTGCAAGTTGCTTATAAGCTTTTTTTATGTCTGATTGAGAGGCTGTTTTATTTACTTCGAGAATCTTATAATAATCTTTATAATCCATCTTTATCTCCATAGTTTGTATAAAGCTATAAATACTAGCAAATAGAGTGCCTTTTTTTATAAATTATATTTACTAGTGAATATATAAGGATAGTTGTTTTTTTTGAATTTTTGTTGTCATATATTTTGTCATAGGGGTGGCTATATTGTTAATTTGAGATTGATAGGAGTATGTGAGTATCGGGAATATATAGTCAAGATATCGGTAGAATATCGGATTGTTTTTTCTAAAACTTATAATTAAAATAAATTCATGAGATAAAAACTATAGATAAAGTATATATTGATTTAATAGATAAGTTTTATAACGATTGATGAGGATCATATTGTTGTGGATAGCGATAAGGTTAAGATTAAATGGTCTGGTAAAATGGTGAGTAGGTCAGAAGAGAGGGGATTTTGATTGTTCATAGATTTGATAAACTTCCCATTACTGGGTTGTCTAATTTTTATGCTTAAATCAGATAAAGAGTGGATTCCTTCTACTACTTATTTTTGGAATTATGATTTTTTCAGTACTCTATCTATCAATGTAGGAAATAAAGTTGACAGAAAGATTACTCCCCTATGGTCTTTTAAAGAAATTTACTAAGTCAACAGTATTGGGGTAATTGGTGAAGTTATTTATTTAAAAGTGAACATTGTAAAGAGGCTTGGTAGGTATGTAATCTATATTAACCTGAGTTCGATATAAAACAAATACCTATTTTATGTAATAATTAAAATTAGAAATATATCTTGTGTGTGTACCCTGAGGTTCTCGAAGGGTATAATTATA
>PDWJ01000135.1_pt1 | contig 104960 bp, 82 predicted proteins | sample 1430881 | NCBI WGS metagenome assembly PDWJ01 (sample SAMN01162460, study PRJNA174530) | Oral metagenome, whole genome shotgun sequencing project. | biome: Marine environment; feature: Marine mammal; material: Swab sample of the gingival sulcus; isolation source: swab sample of gingival sulcus...
GCAATATCAAGCGGAAACAGCGGGGCAAGTGCAGACTTCAGCCAACCCGACTCCCACTGGACTTGGCAGAAAGCAGAAGCTGAGAAAACGGAGAAGAAAGTGGCTGCAGAGAAGAGCATTGAACAAGATTTCCTGAAAAGGGAGTAATTGCTGAACGTTCGACAGGATACTCAACTTGGCGTAAGTCGCTAATCAATAAAAAGATAAAAACCGATCTCGTATGCCGGACTCGGCAACAGGATCGGTTTGTTTAAAAGCGAATGGTGGAGGCGCCGGGAGTCGAACCCGGGTCCGAGAACCTTCCCTCTCTACGTTTACATGCTTTTCTGTGATTATGGTGTCGGTGAAGAGCTCGAATCACAGAGAAAAAACTCAACACCCCATCAGGAACGTCTCGTTCCGCAAACCCCTGATCCGGTTTTTTGGAACCAGCCAGTCATTGTATGACAATTACTTCAGCACGACAGGCAGCACTTGGTAACCGAGCAGCATTAAGCTGCTAATGCGAGATTGTTATCTGCAATTACATTTAGATGCAAATTTTTAACGAGGAGATGCGCCTCGACATGTGGTACAAAGTTCTTGAATTCCCGTCGAAACCAAAAACGCCCCCACTTAATTGGGTAGTCTGTGTGTTTCTCAAGGGGGAAAGGGGATTGAAGCGGACGACGAAGTCCGCTTAAGTCAAAAAAATTATTTCCCGTATTTTCTGCGGAACCTTTCGATTCTTCCCTCGGTATCGACCAGTTTTTGTTGACCGGTCCAGAAAGGATGACTGTCTGAGCTGATTTCAACTCGGACTTCGTAGTGTTCCACTCCGTCAATCTCGCGTTTCTTGTCTGAAGTCATGGTAGAAGAGGTCACAAACTCTTTACCGGTACTTGTGTCGACAAAGACGACGGGATTGTACTTGGGGTGAATACCTGGTTTCATAGCTAATTCCAACCTTATTTTATTTTGACCCTCAAGGGATCAAATTAGACACAATCGTGGATTATGCCATGCGATTTGTGTTTTGTCATCTTTTTTTTAGGTTGTTCTGATTTTATCTTTCTGCCCGACAAACACCGTTACCTCACGACAAATCGCGTTTTTCACCTTGATCTGTGTTCGCATGGACCTTCACTTTCTTTCAGTTACTTCTCCTAATAAGTTTTGTAAGTTGAAGAGTTCAGAAAAATATGGCAATGTCTTCTTGTATTCGGTTTGACTCAATTGCAGAGGTTTATAATCAGTAAAGTCACCGGGGTCGGGTGTGGCCAGTTGGATAAAGGACCATTGGAGAAGGATTTGTCTGATGATGAAGTCGAGTTGATTCAGGTGCTCATCCAGATCCGACTTTGCTTTTCCAAATCCGCTGCTAAGGGGTTCCACAAGGGCCTTTTTCAGTGACCTCATGAGCGTTTCCAATTCACTTGCATAGGAATGCAGGGAGGTGATTTCCAGGCCCATTGTTTCAATATTGGTCAGTATCTTCTTGTTTTTGGTTATTTTGGGACCTGGTTTTTTTAAAATCAGGAAGATCAGCGATTGAATAATAAGGGCCAGGTCGGTCGGGTTGTCTGGAAAGGCCGTTTTACTTGCCTCGGGGGTAATGGAAGAGAGGAATTGGTGGAAATCCTTTCTAAGAGCCATATCGTTAAAAATGGTCCACTCATCCGTATTTCTCGCAAATCGATCCAAGAGGTTTTGCAGAATGATGGATTGAGATTCATTGGAGTCCAGATCCACTGCCGCCATCAGGGACGGGAATTCTCTCTGAATTTGGCCCATTAACATGTCAATGTGATTTTGCATGGTTTCAAAGGGCTTGAACAGTTTGCGATGGAATGGGTTTTCTTCTTCGTCTAAAACAATTTCCAAGGATTCTACCAGTTCCTTTAACAGGAGAATCAGTTTTTCCTTTGGACAGACATAAGTGTGAATGGAGCGTTGGCTGTAATAGGGGTTGTCTTCATAGTTACTGGCTGTCTCCAGTAGTTTAGTGTAGGTTTTTTCTGTTCCTACAGCTATGACGATATGCGAGATGCTGCTGGCGCTGTAGAGGAGTCGGATTAATTCTGTCTGGATACCTTTTGAATTGGCATTGAGCACGATGATTTGTTTTTCCAGGATAGCATTTTTGTGATGCAGCAGCTTCGATGTAGCTGTGGCTTCCAAGCTGTCTGCCACGGTTCTTGAATTGAAAAGAGAAAGATTCTCAACTCCTTTCTGGTGCTTTTCACCTTCCAGGCAAATAACCTCTTCCATGGCTTCTTTTTTTTGCAGAATCAGGTTGATTTTTGCATTCAGCTTCGCATCCGGATTAGACCATACCTGTCTGGTTAAAGTGGGAAGAGCCATAGATTGACATATTTTGAACAGTTCATCTTCCGATGAGATGTTCACCATTTTAAAAGCAATCTTGCACTTCCTGATTTCATGTAACACTTCAGGTGAGAGGTTGTGCTGATTCAAGAGGACTTGAGCATTTAGATGGTCCGGAAGTATTTGGCTGATATCGGCTACATGCGAGGCACTGGGCTTTGATAAAAACAAACCACTGGCTCTCTGTCCCTTTAGCTGTAGCGATGCTATTTTGGGGTTGCTGGTGATTTCAGTTAACACGCCATCAGCGAAGACTTTTCTGAGGCTGTTTTCCTGTTGAGGTTCCTCTGTTTCCAAATTCAGAATCCGCTTGACGCCCTTTGCCCTGACCGATCTTGCATGCAGACACTCTCGACATATTCTTGCGAGATCCCAAGTTGGAAGTATGTCTCCCGAGAAGGAATAGATCAAAACCACATTCGACCCCAAAAGCATTTCAGCACGCCTCAAGCTGGGTGTTTTTTCCTCTATGATTAAAGCGACTTTTTCTCCTGCGAACCTGTTTAAATTGGCGATGACATCCATGTCGATAGCGGTAGAAAAAGCCAAGCTTATTTTTTTGTCAGAGGGGGAGGCTTGCAAATGGGTCAAGGTTTCTGGCTCTACGGCATTCACTAAGAACCCGTTCAGAGGAAGGAAATTGACTTGCGTGTTCAATAAAGTCAGGTCGGATGAAAGATGTGCCATCGATGTTATGCCATAATAATTTAGTTATTTTAAAGAAAAGAGATTCATGTAAACGCCCATTGCGAGGGGTTATTTAGGCTCAACAATCCAGTCGTGATCGGGATCATATAGGAAGTTGATCATATGGATTTCACTCTCTGAGAATTCAAGCTTACCCCATCCTTCGCGTATGAGCCAGCCTTGGGGTACTGGTAAGCGATAGAGATTCAACCCCTTTAATTTTAAAAGTTGCCAATCCTTGACTTGAATATCGCGCCACTCGTGTTCGGGGTCGGGTACAAAAATCATCATGCGTGTCGCCGAGCCGACAAAGGCCATTTTTCCCAAACCCTCACGTACCAGCCAGCCACCGGGCACTTCCAGTCTGATTAAGTTCAGCCCCTTCAATTTGACTTTGTCCCAGTCATTGGAATAGATTCGGCCATCCTGTGCAACTGCCATGACAGCTAGTAATAAGGCCAAAGCCAACAGGATTTTTTTGGTGTTGTATTTCATATTGCGCTCCTTTTTATAAGTATACCTTTTTTCACACTAAACGCACAGTCGATCGCTTTGTTTTTGTTCTCTTAAAGCATGTTATTTGAAAAATCTACCGGACTTTGGTTCTTGACGGCGGAAGACAGTCGCATTTTGGAAAACCAGGCAAACACGAAAAGGGGAAGAGCTGCCGAGATCTTCTTGCAAGCTGAATAGTTAAAAACTGCAGGGAAATCACTTTGGGTACAGCGTGTTGAAGTGAGATAGACATGCGGTTTGGCCGAACCATTGAACGGATTGTAGAAGAACACGAATTCGGTACGCTATCTTGCAACGCATTCAAAGCTGCATTAACTAAAGCTTACAAGCAAATTATCAAAGAAAACTCACGGTAATTGTAAAGGAACAGTTTTTTTGGCCGATGGTGGATTTGATGAGCTGAAACTCGTTGATAAACTATAGGATGACGCGCATATCGGTTGTTTTCTTATAGAATCAAATGCTAAAATGACAACAAAGTTGTCGACAGGAGCAACCCGCATGATTACCATTCCCTCCATTGTATTTGGCGAAATTGAAGTAGATGAGCATCTGATCTACACCTTCGAACAGGGTATTCCAGGAATAAGAGGTGTCAACAAATTCCTTATTCTCGACATGGAAGACAACCCCTCTTTCAAGTGGCTGCAGGCTTGCGAACCTCCTTATCTGACAATGATGATGGTCGATCCAATTATCATTGACGAAAAATACCAAGTACTTCTCGATGACGGTCAAATGAACGATCTGGATTTGGAAGATCCCAACGATGCTTTTTACATGGCGCTTGTGGTGATCCCGGAACAACCAAAAGACATGACTGCCAATTTGCTGGCACCCGTTGTATTCAACTTCAAAGCAATGAAGGGAATGCAAGTGATGATCAATGGTTCACCTGATCTGTTGAAAGTTAAAGTATTTAAAGGGTAAGGACGGTTGCATGTTAGTTTTTTCAAGGAAAAAGAACGATTCAATAGTAGTTGGCGACAATGTTGAGATAACCGTCATTTCAATAGGAAAGGACTTTGTCAAGTTGGGGATTAACGCACCACGCAGCGTTCCCATTCATCGCAAGGAAGTTTACCTGGCCATTGAGCGAGAGAACAGACAGGCGACCGCCAGTGTTCAGGCCGGCAAACTCAAGTCCATCGAGGATTGGATTAAGTCGACAAACTTGCCGACGCCCAGGAAAAAGAGCTGATTATCCAGGTTTAAACCGCAGGGTGTTCTGACCTATTTTGATTGTCGCTTCCCGTTCAAGCCAAAACGACTGACCTCGACTTCCGTTGACGGTTATCCACAAATTGGGATGAGTGACTTCTATCCACATAACTCCTTGTTCGTTTCTACAGATTCGCGCGTGGGAGTCCGCGGCACCGGCTTTTGTCAGTTGAACATGGTTTCCCGGGTTCGAGCCGATTTGGGTCGTGGGCAAGGTTAATGCCATGGGTTGTTTTTTCCCGAAATAGAGGTGCGGACCAACAAGTGCCGGTTTTTTTCTTTTCATTAAAAAGAAGATTAAAAGGAAGATCAGGAATACTAAGATGAGAACGGCTGTACCTATGATCAGAATGAGTTTTTTATCGGCTTTGAAATCCCCTGCGGGTTGACGGAAAACGGTTTCAGACTGATGTTCAACACGCTGCATACTCTCGTTGACTTGAGGGAGAATTTCCAGCAGCTTGTTGACCGATTGTTCCAGCGACGTGACTTCCTCGTTCCATGCTTTGGCCTGCTCGTCGTTCAAGTACAGATAAGATGACTCCTGTGTAAAAGCAGACAGTAAAATGAGACAATAGTCTAATCTTTCACTTAAATTATCTGATTCCATAAAGTAGACATTCATGAGCTCGGGTTTGTGCGAGATGAGTTCAATTAAACTCAAATCATGTTGGTCCTGCCATTCCTCCCAGCTGAATAGTTCTTGAATGGTCCGGTTTGTATGTTTCAGATCCAACTTGCCATTTGAACAAATTAAGTTCGCGCAATCTATTTTCCCCAGGGAGGAGATAGAAGAGGAAGCGCGGGAGGGTTCTGTTTGCAACAGGGCTGGATTGAGACCCATTTTGTTTCTGGCCAATAAAACCAGTTGCAAAGGAAAGGCCTGTAAGGGAGAGAGTACAAAAGCGATTTCGTTTTGGATGTTTGACTGCCGCAGCATGGCGTTCGTTTGGTCTGCGGAAAGGGTAGAACCCGCTGCGGGAAACTCAAGTATCGCGAGACATTCCACTTTTAACTGGCAATAATTATAGATTTCAACAATGAAATTAGCTCCACTGAGCAGGGTGTCCAGGGCCGTTTGGGCATTTTTTAATTTGTTGATCCACTTGACAGCGGTGACATTACCTGTGAAAACAGCGTACACAGTGACCCCATTGGTGACGATTTCCGATGTGAAATCGAACCATGCTTTTGAGTTCTCTACGGTTAAACGCCACTGCGCGATTTGAATGTAGTGGTCGCGCAAGGCGGCACTTTTCCCAATCAGGCGTGAGCGTTTCACCGCGAACCAGTCTTCCACATTCTCATCCGGTGTTTCAATTAACTGGATGAAGCGGGCTTTGACATCGTTGTTATAAGACCGGATAAAGGGTTTGATAATGAGATCGGGGACGGGGTTACTTGGGAACTTCCCCAAACCAATGTACTTGGAAAAGGCCTCCGCACAAATGAACATCAAGTTTTTTAATTCTTCACTGACTTTGTCTGATACATCGTCAATCCAGCGGAAAAGAGGCCTTATGCTGAGGTCCTTGCCCGCACTGAGATTCACCTTTTTGTAATACTCGTTCTTGGCAAAAATACTTCTGAATTTTCGATAGAGCATGCTTTTAAAGCTGCGGTGCTTGTCAATTTGTAAATTTCTTAAACCCAGTTTTTCCTCGACATGGTATCCGTACTTCTTGATTCGCTTTTCAAGACCTTTGGTCAAATTGTATTTTTGATTGACCATGGTGCAGATACCGTTAAAGGCGGCCCAGCCACTTGAAACAACCTCTGCGCCTGTATCTTTGAGTAGAAGTCGTGTGTTGAGAAAGACTTCCGTGGCCAGGCCAAAGATATGGAGTTTTTTGCTGACATTTTCTGCCTGCTCGCGATCGAGTTGGCATAGCTTTTTATGGGTGAGATAGATGAAGGACCGGATACGGCGCTCAAAAGCTTTATCGTTAAATTTCGCGATGTCTTTTGTGAACTTATTGGCTCTGTGTTCCGTGGATTTGTGAAATTCGAGATTGGGCAGTGTTGGAAGTTGGTCTTTCCAGAAGTAAGGCCAATTCTTCCGGCGGAGTTCGATGACAAAGTTCCCCTCTTTGTCCGTGGTGGTTTTGACGGTGTCCTGCATGGTAGAGAGGGCTTCGCATTCAACTTCAATTAAGGCGTCATGAACTCCGCAGCACTCCGCTTTGCGATGGTTTGGCTTGGGAAAGCACGCCTGTATGTTGCCGTGAACCTCTCCCCATGGACTGCCGAATACGACTGGGGTTTTATAGTTTTCTTCAAAGCCCACTTTTGAGGCCTTGATAAAGCCATCTGCACATTTGAGGATGCCTATGTAGGTAAAGGAAAAATTTGATTCTCCATCTCCGTTTTTGTAATTGGCTATGAGTTCTTCCTTTTTGCACGTACCCAGCTTTTGTATACTGTTTACTTTAATTTCGGGAGCTTGATAGATGAGCCGGGCGATTCCATTTGAATCGGTCTTTTTGTCCGCCTGTGTGATGGTTCCACCCAGACCGCTTCTTCTGGTCGAAAAGGTGACTGCTACTCCTGAACGGGGTTTCCCCTTTTTATCGACACACTTGAATACAACCTGAGTTTGACTTTTCCCATCCGCTAACAGCATGTTTTTTTGGGCGATTAACGAAGAGTGATCGATCTCTTCCGGCTCTTCCTCTGTTTGTTCGACTGGTTCATCCAGATCAGAGACTTTTCTGAACAAAACAGGAGGGGCAACCAGGTACATGGCATTACCCGGCAGCATTTTCATGGCTGTGGGTATCCCTTTGAAACCGAACTCCTGTAACTGTTCCAGTTCATATTTATCGTAAATATAAACGACCGACATACCCGCTTTTTTTTCGCCATGGTATTTCAGCGTTAGATCCATAGGCCCGGAACTGGACCAGATTTCCGCGCTAAACCCGTTGCCCTCAGGCTGCAGGGTCATGGTCCATTCTTCATCAGAAGCGAAAGGCTGGCCTTTGTAGGTGCCACCTAACTGTGATTTGGCAATGGCGGCCTGCTCCACCTTGATTTTGGTTTTACCAAAAACCTCTCCCATTTTAGCGATAACATAGACAAACGGATCCTTTTCATCGATGGTTTGCGGTGTGGACGTGTTTGGCGCTTGTTTTAAGAGCTCTTTTGCTTGATCTTTCAAGTCATCCGGTTCAATTTCTCCTGCCTGGAGCATTCTTGTCATTTCACCGACGAGCATATTGGTTAATTCGATACTGCGTTGGAATAACTTTCCCTCGTTGTTCATGATAGGAGCGGTCAAAAGAACTTCAGCGATACCCTTTCTCATGGTTACAGTTGAAGCCGACAAACTCCCGGAGCTTATGTCTATTTGAACCTGTCCTGAGACATCATCCAGGATACAGCCCTTGTCGTCTCTGACCGTGAGTGTCAGTGCAATCTGTTCATCGCCATCACCCAGCAACACCTCTTTAGACGGTTGGATGTGAAGACGAAATTGAGAATTCTGTGCGGATAAAAAGGAGGCTGTAAAGAAAAGGAACAGCAGGGTTCGAGATATCTTGACTCGTATGTTCATGGCGGTCGCTTTCACCTGATTGGAATCAATTCGCGTTTGAAGGTTCGGTTTAGAGCGGATTCTGGGGGATAGTAACTTGGAATTTCGTCGTACTTTTTCCTGAATTCAGATTTTGGCTGTCCCCATTCAAGATAGGCGTAGAACAAGCCGGCGGCCACTAGCAGCAAGAGAAGAAAAGTTGTCAGACAACAGCAACAGCCTCTTTTCTTTTTCTTTTTCGGTAAGGGCCCTTGGTGCAGAGGCGGCGGGCTAACTTGAACGGGTTGAATAGGCGGTGGTGTTTGATACGTAGGTGGATGCATTTGCAATATCTTGATAAATGAATTGAGATGGCTGTATGACCTTTTCTTTAGACAACGACCTGTTCTCCTTCTATTTTAACAGGTTAACTGATGATTTTACACTGTATTGAGTGAAATGAGGTGAAAAGACAAGAAGTGATTCCGCTGCGATGTATTTCCCGTTACAGACGATAAAATCGAGTGTGTCAAGGAGCAAAAGCCCCTGTTCAGCCGGGCGATTGCTAAAGATTTTCCATGCCAACCGGCGTTTTTTTTGAAAAGGTCGTCACCTATCAGGACCAAACTCTATCTTCTGAATTGATTGAGATTCTTTATATCGCCCATAACAAGGAGTTTATCTCCAGGTTCCAAAACGAGATCGGGAGAGGGAAAGACCCCTGGTCTGCCTTCAAGACCCTCCAAACTGAATTGAGAGCGATGAATTAAAACGATTTCAAGCCCGTGTTTCTGCCTGAGGTTGATTTGCCGGATGGACCTGCCTATCCAACTGGTGGGAATGTCAATTTCACCCATATGAATTCCACCCAGAATTTCGATCAGCCTGCCATGCCCGACCCTGCTCATGATGGACGAGAAACCGCCGGTCAGGTCTTCATTAAAAATGCGCTTATTGTAGGTCGTTATGACAGCGCTTCGCGTTATTAAGCCTATAACGCCTTTTTTTTCAGGACTGTCACATACAACCAAATCAGTTTCGTGGTGTTTTCCGAAAAAGTGCATCACCAGGTCAAGGCTGTCGTCAGGAAGGACAAAGGGTGTTTGTTCGTTGGTAACATCGATGGCCCGAACCATTTCTCCCAACATATCCGCTTCCGGCAAAACTTCTTTAATATCGTTGAGGCTAATGGTTCCCACATACCTTTTTTGTTTATCCACAACAATGGCATAGGGTTGGTCGCCTTCCAGAAGGAGGTGCAGCAATTCACTGAAACTGGTATCGGCGCATACGACGTCGGGATCTTTCACCATCACTTCGCGCACCTTGATTTCCTTCAGCAGGTTGACATCTTTTCCTTCGTAGAGCTTAATGCCTCTGCTGGACAGTTTGACGGTGTAAATAGAGTCCTTACTAATCCAGCTGGAAAGAAGAACAGCTATGACACACGAAAGCATTAAGGGCGGAATGGTCTGGTAGTCATTGGTCAATTCAAATATGATCAGGATCGCGGCAATGGGTGCGTGAGTTACCCCCGAAACCATGGCACCCATGCCCACTAGCGCATAAGCTCCCGGTGTGGCGGTTATTTCAGGAAAGAGGCTCTGACTGACCGAACCCACCATGGCCCCGAGTGTGGAGCCGATGACCAGAGACGGGGCAAAAATGCCGCCCGAGCCGCCTGAGCCCAGAGAAAGCGACGTGGCAATCATTTTGGAAAACAGAACGGTTAACATAAAGAGGGGAGCGGCTTTGGACCACAGAGCTTCATTGATGGTCTCATATCCAACACCAAAAACCTGAGGTATGAAGATGCCTATGACCCCGACTCCTAAACCACCCAACGCAGGACGAATCCACAGCGGAATGGTCATGCTGTCAAAGGTGGTGGATGTTTTTTTGAAGAGCGCGATAAAAGAGGTGGCAACTAAAGCGGAGAGCAAGCCCAGAACAGAGTAGGGTATTAATTCAAACGCATTTTTAAATTCAAAACCGGGTACTTCAAAAGCAGGGAAGTCACCTAGATAGTGCCTTGAAATAACCGTTGCGATAACGGACGCGATGACAATGGGAGACATACTGATGACACTCATGTCAACCAGAATGACTTCCATGGCAAAGAGGGCGCCCGCAATGGGGGCGTTGAACGTGGCCGCGATTCCCGCCGCTGCCCCGCACGCGACAAAGGTTCGCATGTGTTTTGAAGAGAGTTTGAAGACTTGACCGACAGCGGCACCAATAGCCGAACCAATGTGAACGATAGGACCTTCGCGGCCGGCTGAACCACCAGAGCCAATGGTGATGGCGGCTGCCACTGCTTTGGTAAAAAGAACGCGAAAGCGTATAATTCCGCCTTTAAGGGCGACACTTTCCATGACTTCCGGTATGCCTGAGCCCTTGACTTCAGGAGAGACTTTATAGACTATGAAACCGACAACCAATCCGCCAAAAGCCGGGATCAGGAGCCTTTGATACCAGGGAAGCGATAGCAGCCAACTGGAAGATAGTTCCATGCTCTGATAAAAGCTGAAATGCGAAATCTGAATGAGATAGCGAAACAGTATGGCCCCATAGGCGGCCATTACACCAATCAGGATAGCTGCTAAAACACGGTATGTGTGATGGCTTCGTTTGATATTTGCGACAAACTCGCGCATTTTGACTGCTTCTAAATCATGTAGAAACCCTCTGTCAAAAAGGGTTTCTGGTTTAGTAAATATTTTTTTCAGCAGTTTTGAGATGGTTTGTTTCATAAGTGCTTTTCCACTTCAGTCGCCTTAATTATAAAGGGCTGCGTTGCGCAAAAAAACACCCTATTTACGGTTCATCCTGTAATTTTTTTCTGAGTTGACTTAACAAGCTCTCCATCGAACTCAAAGGCGCTTTGGCTTCAATTAACTCAGTCAGTTCCCCTTGTGAAACCGCTTTTGCAATAGTGGCGAGTGCCTCGATGTGGGTATTGGAGTCAGACAGCCAGAATAGAATGAACTTGTCGACACCTTTCTGGTCGGGTGCATGGTAATCAATGGGGTTGATAGTAGAGATGATATAGATTCCGCATCGGTCTTCAACCAAATCTCTTGTTTGTGGGTGAGGGAACGCGTATCCATGGCCAATAGCGGTTGAGCTTAGTTCTTCCCTTTCCAGCAGCGATTGATAGTATCGTTCTGCTTTTTCAGTGTCTTCATTGGCTACAATTCTCGATAAGAACCTAAGCAGGTGTTTTTGATTGGTACATGGTACATCGTAGAAGACATTTTGTATGGGAATGTTCTCGTTCATGGAGCTCTCCTGTTGGAGATCCTTCTGTTCTTGTGACTGACCGCTCATTCTGCGGTCATAGGCTGTCATAATTTGCTGCTTTTTCAGAATGGTGATGGGCTTGCACTCCTCATCGATGACAAACAGTTGTTCCTTTCGCTTTTTCAGCATTTTCTGCATGGCACTCCACAGGGACTCTTTGTAGGTAACGTGATCGCCGTGATCCATGAGGTCAGATGCTATTGAATCAAATTGCCGATGATTCTTGGCATGCCTGATACTTTGTCGTGTAATGATTCCAATAAAGCGGCCGCTTTTTGAGATAACTCCGAATTCCCTTTGGTCGTGCAGGGCTCGTTCATCAAGTTTGGAAAGAGGGCTATCTGCGGATACAAGCTGCAGGCTATCGTACTTTTGGCTAGCTTCACCAACGGTCATTTTTCTCAAAATGGCGGCTCTGGTTTCCTCCAGCTGGGAAGGAGCCTCGAAGTGATTCCACAGTTGCTTTTTATACAGCGTGGATCCTCGTCCCAGGATATAGGCCAGGGAGGAAACCCACATGGTAGGTACGAGTAATTCATAATTGCCCGTCATCTCACTGACCATGAAGATAGTTGAAATGGGTGTGTTTGCCGCGGCACTGAAAAAGCCCGCCATGCCCACGATGACATAGGCCGATTGACTGACAGGTGTGAAGGCATTGACCATCAGGCCAACCAGACCGCCCATGAGTCCGCCAATGACAATTGATGGTCCGAAAACCCCGCCGCTGCCACCCGAACCAATGGTAAGTGATGTGGTGGCCATTTTTGCGAGAATAAAGACAATCAGCATGTGAAAACTGATTTCGTTCAAATGGGCCTTTTGCAGGACGCCATAGCTCTCCGAAAGGGATTCAGGAACGGCAATTCCAATGATGCCAACAGCCAGTCCACCCAGTGCCGGTTTCAGCCAGGGCGCGAGAGAGAGTTTTTCAAAGAATGATTCAGATTTATAAAAAGCGGAGACGAAAACACGTGACCCTAAACCGACAATGAGTGCTACCAGCGTGTAGGGAAGCAGTTCCCAGGAATGGGTGAAAGCCATATCGGGTGTCGCGAAAAGGGGGCCTGCCTGGAAAAATGAGGTGAAGACGGCGTAGGCGATGATTGGGGAAACCAGCGCGGGCATAATGACATCGCGGTCGAAATCCATTTCTCTGTAGAGCACTTCGGCGGCAAAGAGTCCTGCGGCCAGCGGGGCCCTGAAGGTCGCGCCGATACCTGCCGCCAGACCGGCAATAACCAGAATTCTCATGTCGCGGCTTGATAAATGGAACTTGCGGCCTACGAAGGAGGCAATACCGGCTGCAATTTGAGCGATGGGTCCTTCTTTCCCTGCGGATCCACCTGTTCCAATGGTGATGGCTGAAGCAATAGTTTTGATGATTGGGACAGCGGGGCGGATGTAGCCTCTTCTGAAGTGGTAGGATTCAATAACCCCGTCCGTACCGTGCCCTTTTGCTTCCGGCGCGAACCTGGTGACCAGAATACCGCTGATGAGTCCTCCCAGCGGAGGGATAATCAGCAACATGTACCAACGGTAATCGGATGGATCCGAATGAAAGAGCGAGACTTCTCCTGCGGGCCCTTCCAGTGATAAGCCGACAATTTGATGAAGAAAAACATATTTACATAAATCGACAGCTAATTGGAAAAAAATAGCTCCAAAAGCCGCCAGTAAGCCAATTAACACACTTATGAGTAAAACTTTACCCGACCCAAAACTAAATTGCCGGTAGCTTGAAACATAGTAGAGCCAAGTCTTTTTTACGAGTTTTTGAATCCCTTGCTGCATGTCTGATGTGTCCTTGAGGGTGACTCATTTCGTGTTTGAGATCTCCCAGGTGGCATCTTATAACATTACATTGCTTATTGAAACGCCGTTTTTCTGAGGGCTCTGTGTTCCGTTTGATTCAACTCTGGGCAATCGGGTTTTATTCAGGTGAAATGATCTGTCGGGCGGCTTTGAGACCATCGATTGCCGCACTGACAATTCCCCCCGCGTAACCTGCTCCTTCACCCACAGGGAAAAGGCCCGCAAGGGAGATGCTTTGAAGATTTTCTGATCGTTCCAGTCTTACAGGGGAGCTTGTCCTGCTTTCGATGCCGAACAAATTTCCCTCGCTGCTGGCATAGCCTTTAATTTTTTTTCCAAAGTGGGAGAGACCCGCTCGCAGGGGGTCTGTTATCCAGGGTGGAAGAACGCCTGTAAGAGGGTAGGGTTCCGCTTTGGGTCTGAAACGGGTTGGAGCTAGACTCTTGGGTTCTTTGCGGTTGATAAAGTCTGTAATACGCATGGCCGGCGAGGCATAGCTCATTTCGGTGGCTTTGAATGTGCGCTCTTCAAGCTCTCTTTGAAATTGGATGCCCATTAAGGGGTGGTCCTCATAGCCGTTTAAAAGCAGGTCGTTTTTAGTAACCTGAACGACGATACCCGAATTGGCAAAAGGGGTCGAACGATTGGCGTTGCTCATGCCGTTGATTGCCATCCTGCCTGGCTCGGTGGGAGTTGGCACCACAAAGCCGCCCGGACACATGCAGAATGAATAGACACCTCTTTTGCCAAGGTGTGGATCGGGTGCCTGGTATGCGAGCCGGTATTCAGCGGCTCCGAGTTCCGCAATACGGGCATAACGTCCGTATTGCGACTTGTTGATGAGTTCCTGGGGATGCTCCACCCGTACACCGAGGGAAAAGTCCTTAAAGCTCATGGCGACACCGATGCTGTGGAGGTGCTCAAGCGTTTCGCGGGCTGAATGACCGATTGCCAGGACAATGGATTCAGCTTCCATTTGCAGACCTGAAGAGGTGCGTACGCCGCACGCTCGTCCCTTGTGAACCAGAATCTCATCGATTCGGGTTTGAAAGTGAATGTTCACACCGATCTCTTGCAGGTAGTTTCTCATGTTCACGATGATGCGTACGAGTTTGTCTGTTCCCAAATGGGGGTGAGCATCGTACAGAATTCTTTCCGGCCCACCAAATTCGACCAGTTTTGTCATAACCCAGGAGAGAAAAGGGTGCTTGACTCTTGTGTAAAGCTTTCCGTCGGTGTAGGTGCCCGCTCCACCTTCCCCGAAGCACACATTACTTTCGGAATTCAAGATACCCCGTCCTCTGAGGAGGCCTATATCCTTCATACGGGTTTCAACGGGTTTGCCCCTTTCAATGACCGTTGTTTTCACACCGGCTTCACCGAGAGCCAGGGCTGCGAAAAGACCGGCAGGTCCTGTTCCAACTACAATGGCGCGTTTCTGGGTTTGTGGAGAGGCAATGGCCAAGGCGGCGGGCTTTTGCACCTCGTAGACAGAACCCTCGATTTGAGTGACCCCTTTTGGCAGGGGTTGCTCTAATTCGTTTTGCGTTGAGAATTCAATTTGAAAGAGCCACTTGGGGTGGATTCGGTGGCGTGCGTCGAGAGATTGCTTGGCAATTTGCGCTTGAAGCAGATCTTTTTGGGGAATTCCGGTTAGTGAAGAGAGGGTTTTGCGCCAGTCGGGGATGGGTTTTCCCACTTTGAGCGCGTAGGATTTGTAGACATACCAGAACTTCATGGCCTGGAGCCTCTTACGAAAAACTTCACAACAGACTTTCTGTTTACAAAGAGTACGAGCAAGAGCGAGCTCCCGATGATTACTTTGACCAAAAGACGATGATCCCCGATGGATGCCACCAACATATCGCCGAAATAGACATAGACCAAGAGCGCGGCGAAAGTTCCCGCAAAGGAGATTAAAAGAGTCGTTATGCGGCGATATGAGAGAAGATAGCCAATAACGGCACCCATCACGGGCCCTGTCATGGCAAACGGAAACATAACAAAAAAGAACAGCCCGAGTAATCCGTACTTTTTCACCTTCCCCGCGTTGTCATGAGCTACTTTTTCGGCTCTGGCAGCGGCATTCTTAAATAATCGAATTTCAACGTGGTCTCTCATGACCAGGATAATGATGGGATAAAACAGAAGGACGACGATCACTTCAATCAGGAAATTAAACATCAGGGTTGTTACCGGACTGACTTCCCGTGCCAGACAGAGAACCACACTGGGTCCTCTCCCGCCTACGAAGTGAAGGCCAAAGGCGGTTAAGAGGGTGTTACCCATGGGAGCTTCAACAAAGTAGATGGCAATAATGCCGATTAGTGTCAGGACACCGAGAAGAGTACCCAGTTGAATCAATCTCCATTCGGTTGTCTTGTAAATATATTTTGGCAGCACTTTTGAATCCACTTAACCCGAGTAATGCGATTGTTCAAGGTAAATTAATACAACCGATCAATGCGTCATTGTTTTTAAAGTTTACTTTGGCTATTTATGATATTCCTTAAAAAAGCCCAAAATTGCTACGATCTTACGCCAATTTGCCCTAAATAGGCACTGTTTTTGTCGAATTGGTGAAAAATATCCTTCATTTTGGATTATTTTAGCCTGCATTTTAGGGCGTCAAGGCAGAATTAACCATATCGCACTTGTTTAACCGCGCTTTTCGGGTTCAAGGCGGGGCTCGTTCAAATTCACCAGAAGATCCAAAAGCTCATCGCGATTGAGCTGGGTTTGTGTTTGTTGGCCATCGGTATCCCAGATGGATGAGGCCAACTCCAGTTTCTTGCCCTGCATGTGGAGAATGGCCTCTTCCAGCGTGTTTTCCGTGAGAAGTTTGTAGGAAAAAACACAACGGGTTTGTCCTATGCGATGGACCCGATCTGTTGCCTGCTTTTCAACCATTGGGTTCCACCAGGGATCGAGATGGTAGACATAAGAGGCCCGGGTGAGATTCAAACCAACACCTCCGGCTTTCAAGCTGATGAGAAAGACAGGAGCTTCTCCCTGCTGAAATCTGTCAATGAGTTTCTGTCTTTGAGGTGTTTTCCCGTCCAGATAGAGGTAGGGTATGTCTGCGTCTTCCAGGTTGAATTTAAATAGATTCAAAAGCTTGGTGAACTGAGAAAAAACCAGCGCAGCTTGGCCGTCTTGCTGGTTCTTCTTCAAGGCATCCAGCAGGAATTCAAATTTTGTCGATTCTGCCGTTAAAAACTCATCTGAAACCAGACCCGGATGACAACAGATTTGCCGGAGCCTGAGCAGGGTTGTCAAAATAGAGGGCACGGTTGGTTTCTGTTCTGGAAGGTTTTTTTTAGCTTGGTCAAGAAAACTCTTGTAAATGTCATTTTGTTTTGAAGAAAGGGGCAGCTTGATGGTTATTTCCTGTTTGGGAGGCAATTCTTTTAAAACGGTTTCTTTTGTTCGGCGCAACAGGAAAGGGCGTATTTTTTGTTTCAGTGCCAGAATGAAGGGCGCGTTTTTAGGGAAGTAGCCGCGATACAACTCTCTATCGCCTAAAAAGTCTGGGGCGATGAAATGAAAAATGGACCAGAGTTCATCCAGATTGTTTTCAATGGGGGTGCCTGTCAGAGCCAATCTCGATTCTGCCCATAGTTCAAACACAGCTTGCGCGGTTTTTGATTTCGGGTTTTTAATCAATTGAGCTTCATCGATGACGACCGAATCAAAGTGAATGTCGTAAAACAGGTCTTCGTCGCGCAACAAGGTTCCATAGGTCGTGATAACCAAATCGGCTTTTTGCAGAGCTTCAGGTGTTGTGGAGCGTTTGGAGCCGTGATGAATGACGACTTTGCGTTCGGGTGAAAAAGTTTCACACTCCGATTGCCAATTGAAAAGAAGGGTTCTTGGGACAATGACGAGCTGTGGCAGTTCACCTTTGGTGATTGCCAGAAAAGAGAGTGTTTGGATGGTCTTTCCAAGGCCCATGTCATCTGCCAGTAAACCGGAGAGCCCGATTTCCTTTAATTGGAGCATCCACTCAACACCCTCTGTTTGATAGTGCCTCAAGATGCATTTCCATTTCTCCGGAATGACGAAAGCCGGTTTTATTTCTCGTTGAGATCGAATGTTTCTGAGTAAGAAAAGTCGTTGCTTTTCTTCAGGAAAAGCTCTTTTAAGAGAGGATATTAAATCGTGATTGACCAGCAGCTCCCGTGTGTCAAAGGAAAGGATTTGGCCATTGGCCAGCTGGACGCCTTGACGTGATGCCATGAGATGATCCATTAAGCTTTGATGCTTAAAAATCTGGCCATCAATATCATAAGACGGTTCACTTTCTGATTCTATATTCCAACGAACACGACAGACCTTTTTTTCCGTTCCGAACCAGTTGTCAGCCCTTGATCGAAGTAGGTTCCAATCGGATGGAAAGCTCTTTGATAAGAGGAAGTCATCCACCATCTGCGACCTAATGAGGAACTGGGGCTGCTTAGGCGGTACTCCTATTTGCTGCAGACCTCTTCTCAACTGATTCAGTTTGTTCTCTGAAAGTGAAAGATAGGTGTTCTTTTTAAGAATTTGCCGTTTTTTCCGGGTACTTTCAAGGGGAATGAAGGTTTGATTCAAGGTAATTCCCATTTGCCCTTTCAAATGGTGTCCTGAAGGGGCAAGTTTCAAGCTGAAAGAATGAGCATCGTTGATGAAATGGGGTTGGGGGCTTTTCCAGTTGATTTGGTGTTTTTCAGTAAGAATAAAGTGAAGGTTTTCTGCTAGAGCCTGTCCGCTCATGGAACCGTGGGTCTCCAGGATAAAGGGCTGTAAATGCCCAAAATAGGAAAACATGGTAATGGTGTTTCCCCTGATTCTGAAGCCAGGTCTTCCGGGAAAGAAGATGTCTCCTTGATGGGGTATGTTCCCGACCCATTTCCAGTTCAGTTTTTTCTCTGTCAGTTCAACTTCAAGAGAAGGAGGATGGGCTATGAGATCGTCCCAATCATAGTGAGATGAACTGTTCTGGTTGAGTTTCAGGCCTTTATCGCGACCTTTCCAGAGTTCAAACAGTACTGTTGCCATATCTTGTTTTTCAACATGGATTTGAGCTCGATTTTCACGGGTATCATGCTCGCGTAAGGCTTCTGCGGCTGATGGTGTGAGGTTCGTCAAGCAATTTGAGGCATTCAGAAAAGATCGGATATCGGGAACAAACCGGTTTTGGTCAGTGTGAAGAATTTTGAAAACAGCCAGTGAGGGTTGAATTGTCATAATAAGCTTAAAGTGCGAGGCAGGATCGGAGTTTAGCTGTTTCTTTTGAGGTTTTCTGACATGATACTCTGGTTGTTCCCCAATTTGATGGAGTGCCAGAATAATAGAGTGAACGCACCACTTCCCGCGACCGTGAAGCAGGCATTCGGGCAGATATCGCTGTCCCCGCTTGGTTATTTTGGAATAGCTGTTTTTTTCACCACTGTTGGCGGCAGGTCGAATTCCGGCTTCAATCCGGCCTCTCTTATCGAACTTGTAGGTGTGAACGGAAAGGGAATCCATTGCTTTTTTTGCTTTTTGTACGGCAGTGTCGCCAGCCATTTCAGTTAGCTGTTTCTTGTCGATAAATTGATCCATTTGAGGTTCCTAAAACCATGACCATCTTCAACACCTTGGCAGATCCCGCTGGAACTTGAAGTGCCTGACAGGAGTTAAAAGAGTGTCGAGGTGAGAAATTGGAGGGCGTTGGCAGAGTGCTGCGTGTCGGCCGGCAGCATGTTGGGGATGCGATCCGTGAGGACGTTTTCGCTGATGAGCAGGTTCTGTATGACTTCCAACCGCAACGCTTCCATGGGTAGTTTGTATTTTTTTGAGTAACTCAATGCCATGTTGAGGTAAGTGGGGATTTCGTTGAACTCTTTATCAGCAACGGTTTTTAAAAGCATGAATCGCGGAGTTTGGTGTTTGCTCCAGAAGGGAACATTGTTGGCTGTATAGTTTAAAACGGATTGAATCATTGAGTTGGTCAATTTCAGAGGGTTCAATAGCGAGCAGAAGAGAGGCATCCAGACTGCGGGTAGGAGGCGACAGTTCTTGATGGTATTTAAAATGTATTGTTCTTCATAAACTTGTGGATCACTCGTTAGAATCTGGGATACGAGATGGAGAACAGGCGCGTAGACCTGATCCTCCGTTTTTTGAAAGTCGGACAGCAGTTTTTTTACCATTTTGAATTGATGAAAATTGAGAAAGAATAAAACCTCTTCAAGGAACATAAACTGTTCGTGGTTCCCCTCAGGTTGATTGATCTTGCGAAGGTTTTCCAGGTTTTGCAGACCTTGCTGGTATTGAAAGAGAGATTGATGGCAGAAGTTTGCTATCTGATAAAGCTGCATTTTTGTTTTAGGTAAAAGGTCAGCAGGAGGATAATGCTTTAAGTAATCCAGAGCCTTTTGGGGCTTTCGTTCCAGAATTTGCATTTTGGCAATTACCAAGAGGTTTTTAGCATACAAGTCGTGAGATGGGTCGAACCGTTGTTTCTGCCATTCTAATACCTTTTTGGCTCTGGAAATTTGATTGGATGCGAGAAGCAGAGTGATGAGTTGAAGTGAGAGATTGATATCAATACTTTGTAGATCCTGCGTACGAAAAATGACATCCAGAGTGTTGAATGCTCTGGTGTAGTTCCCGAGATCAAATTCAATAATGGCTAACAGTGTCTGGGTACTGGCATTCCTGTCTATTCTCGCTGCTTTTTTGACGAATTCCAGTGCTAAAATCGGGTCCTCGTGGCGGTACGCAGAGGCGATGTAAAACCAGAAATCGTGCTTTTTCTGAAAGTGTGGAAGATCCAGGAATGGTGTTAAGATGTCTCTCAGAGATTCATACTGTGCACTTTGAAAACAGTATCTGGCATAACGCATGGCGAAGAGAGCGGCTTTTTGGTGATGCTCACTGGATAAATAGAGATTTGAAATAATCCGCCAGAGAGGAGGAGAATGATCTATATAGGGTTGAGACAGCTTTTCTATTGTTTCTGCGAGTAAGTTGGTGCGAGTGGCTTTTTCACGATCATCGATCGAATTTAACAGGAAATCCCGGACCGCTTTTTTCTTCCAGATCAACCCTTGAGTTGAGCTCCTTTGAAAATCCAGCAAGTCGTATTCCTTGGCTTTTGTCAGCGTATCGCTCAGGGTTTCGAGATTGACATGAGTTAAATGTTTTAAAACATTGATGTCCACACCCTCAGGATTCAGAGCGAGCCATTCGAGGTGTTTTACCTGTTCTTCAGAAAAGTTGGATAACACACTGGGAATGGTGTTGGATGTCCTTACGGCTTTAGCGACAACATCACTTTCCGAGGAAAGAGTGAGCACCTGTTTTTTGGCAGTGAGAGTGCCCATTTTTTTTCGCCTTTCGATGCCCCTCAGAAACGTCTGTAAGTGAAAGTTGGATTCTGAAGCCAGTTTTTTGGTAATTCTGAGAGGGACTCGAGCCTGATTGAATTGAGATGAGAGAAATTCAGAGAGTGTCACCATGTCAGGGAAGGGCACCTCTTTGGGCTTATTGAGGTGGGTCAACCTTGAAACGTTGACTTCACTGCTAAAAAGGATGAATGTAGGTGATTGACATTCCCGACTAACGTAGAACATAAAATGATTGAGAAATCGAGTTAACTCTGTTGACGGCAATTCTGTGCATGAGAGCAGAATAAGGACTCTCCGTGAGGAGTGTTCTATGACATTGAGAAAGGCGGTTAAAATACTGGAACTTTGAATTTGATACTTAATCGATTGTACTTTCCACTCAAGTTGGGGCAAGGCTGTTTTCAGAATGTGCAGCCATTTGGTCATGTTCCGATCAGAGGCAGAGGGGACGGGTAATTGTTGAAGGATGATTTCCATTAAATCGTTTGGTGTCATGGACGGTTGGATATCGATTTTCAGAACAAGATCCGTGTCAAGGTGGTTTGGAAGGTTTTCGAGAATGGTATCTTTCCCGGTGCCAGGCGCTCCGTACAAGTAAAGAACTTTATTTTCTAGTAGTTCAGGGACGCATTCCTCAAGGAAAAGGGTGTGGAGAAATTGCGATTTGGTACAGACATCCAGGTCCAAAATCTGCATAGGCTTTCCAACTATGGGCATTTGTCTCTCCATAATGGATTTGATTTCTAAAAACACATCGCGGCAGCTGGCATGTCTTTTGTGCGGTTCGATGTGGAGAATTTTGATAAAGAAATCATCGAGTTCTGGTGGAAGATCTGCGATGGTTGACGGTGCTTTGGGTGTGGTGACGAGTCTTTGATAGACCGTTTCCGCCAGTGTGTGTCCTCTGAAGGGCTTGGTTCCCGTTAGCAGATCGTAAACCATGACTCCTAAAGAAAAGATATCGGCAGCGGGGGATACTTCATCGCCGCTCAGGCATTCCGGCGCAACATAATAAGCGCTTCCCATAAACGAGTTCCGGTTGGTAAACATGGTAAGATCCTGGACTTTCATAATGCCAAAATCTATGAGTTTAAGTGTTTTGTTTTGAGTGATAAGGATGTTCTGCGGCTTCAGGTCTCTGTGGATTATTTGATGGTTGTGTATGAAGTCAAGAACATCGCAAAGCTGTTCGAAAATGGAAAAAAAAAGTGGGAGCTCATCCGGCATCCTCTTTTGTTTCCAGTAGGAGTGCCAGGTATCACCTTCAACCCATTCCATGACGTAAGCCGGATAACCTTTCCACTTGGGGAAATATTCGACGACTTCAACCAGGTTTGGATGAGGGTAGGCTCTGAGAAACTCGTACTCCATATAGAATCGCTTTTCTGCTGCGGGGTCATCTTCATCCGGCAACATGGTTTTTAAGACGAATGTTTTGTTGGAAGTATTGGTTCTGAGTGTCAAGTCCTTAGGCTTGATGCGATATATGACAGAGCATCCACCCCTGACGTATTCGTCGATCACTTCATAGGGGAATGGATCATTTGTCATGATCTGTCTTCTTCTTTTTCAGCTTTTCAGGGCACATGGGGTTGAGGCATTCAGCGTAAATATTATGGACATGACTGACGGCTTTAAACCCTTTGGCTTGAAGAATTTTGTCCTGGATTTTTTCCAAGCCTTCATCGTAGAACTCCATTATTTTAAAGCAGTCGGTGCAGATGATGTGGTCATGATGTCCTTCGGCTAAGGATGCCTCATATCGCGCTTCATAGCCATCGAGAGCCAGTTTCGTTACTAAATCAGCTTCAACCAGAATTTCCAGGGTTCGGTAGACGGTTGCTCTGGACACTTTGGAGTACTGTTGTTCCACAGCCAGGCATAAATCCATTGCAGTCAGGTGTTTATTTGTCGCGTAAATGGTTCGAAGGATGAGTAATCTCTCTTCTGTCACCTTTTTGCCCGTCTGACGAAGGTATTCAATAAATCGCTCTTCTATTGTTTTGTCCGCTTTTTGATTCAAAGTTACCACACTCCAACATGATAGGGACATTATAAGGACTTGACACGAATATTTCACGTTCTATCTGTGGTGATACCCGTTCTTCCATACTAAATTGAAGCAGGCCGATCCGGCGCGTGTGATTTTGCATGAGTGATCCAGCCGGGCTTGGACAGCTAGGCATGATTTCGCAAGCGATGATGCTTCAATGGCCTAGGCGAGCTATGGGGTGGATATCTTTTCGGGTTCAATGAGTGGGTTGCGGAAAATGCATTTTATTGGGCATTTTCTTTAAAGTTTTTCTGATATACTCCGATGGTCAATAAATAGAGAAACGGAAGGTGGATATGGGGCAATTTGATGCAGAAGATCTCGAGCTGATAGAAGGGTTTCGCGAGGAGAGCGAAGATCATCTTGAAGTCATCGAAGATCAGTTGTTGAAACTGGAAAGAGAAGAATTCGATAAGGAAAGTATAAACCTGATCTTCAGGTCCATTCATACCATTAAGGGTGGAAGCGGGTTTCTGGGGTTTAACGCAGTTAAGGAGCTCTCTCATCGAATGGAGAGTTTACTTGATTGCTTGAGAAACTCAAAAGTTGATTTCAATGAAGATGTTACAGATGTTTTGCTGCGTGGAACCGACTTACTCAAAGCCATGTTTGAAGACCTTGAAAATCAGGACTGTGTCGATACTACTGAAACTATGTTGATCCTGGATTCCATTCTTGCTGGAGAGACACCCTCCTCCTGTAACCGGGAGAGTAAGGGACAAAACGCCTGTGAGCAGGCTCTTTTGACTGTGGACGATCTTGTGCTCGATGACGTTCTCAAGCTCAAGGAAAGAGGATTCAACTTCATAAGGGTCACTATTTTAAAAAGTGATCACGAAGAAAAGGTCAAAACACAGGGGTTTGATCTGTTTTCGGACTATTTCAATTCTTTTGGAAAGTTGATCGCACACGATGGATTGGATGGGGAAAAACAGCGTTCTGAAATTGTCTTTGGTTCTGTTCTGGAAGGGGAGTTCGCATCGGCTGCGCTATGTGTTGCTGAAAAGGATTTCAAACACCTCTCAGAATCTGATTTGAAGCAGCTGTTCGCGCAACAGGATGAGGGCTCCGTTCAAGGAAAAGTGAAAACGGCAAAAACGGCTGTTTTGAAAGACAAAAAAAAGGCCAAGACACAAACAACGAGAACCAATAAAACACTGAAAGTTTCAACCCAGCTGCTTGGGAACCTGATGTCTCTCGCTGGAGAACTTATTCTCTGCAGGAATCAGCTTGTTCAAGAAGGGAATATATCTGATATGCCTGTCCTGCATACACTTAACCAAAGGTTAAGCGAACTGCAAGAGACTGTTATGAAGACGCGTTTACAGCCTGTGGGCGCTGTGTTCAATAAAGTGCCCAGAATGGTCAGGGATCTTTCGAGATCTCTGGATAAACATGTGGAAGTCGATTTGTCCGGTGTTGATGTGGAACTTGATCGCACCATTATCGATGCCATAAGTGATCCCTTAACGCACTTGGTCAGAAACAGTATTGACCATGGCTTTGAGGAGCGAGCCGAACGCGTTCGTTTAGGGAAAAGTGAAACCTGCAACCTGAGTTTGCGTGCGTTTCACGAAAGCGGCATGGTCAACCTGGAAATAAAAGATGATGGAAGAGGTATCGATGCCGACAAACTGAAAATGAAAGCCCTGGAAAAAGGGCTTATTTCCGGTTCGGAAGCTGCGTCAATGGGTTATAGAGAAGCGCTCAGTCTCATCTTTCGACCTGGTTTTTCCATGGCCAAAAAAGTGACAGAAATATCAGGGCGCGGTGTCGGAATGGATGTGGTCAAGACCAGTTTTGAAAAACTGGGCGGTACCGTGGATCTTTATTCTGAACTGGGTGTCGGAACAACGGTTTTAGTCAAGCTGCCTACAACGCTTGCAATTGTGTCCGCAGTCATTGCTCAAGTTGAGGACTACAGCTTTGCGATATCCCAAAGTAACATAGAGGAAATAGTTCGGCTCAAAGAGTATGAGCTTCCTCAAAAACTGGAAAAACATGGGAGTTTTGAAGTTTACAGGTTAAGGGGACAATTGCTTCCGGTTGTGAGACTTGCGGATATTTTCAAAATTGAAAGAACCTTTGTGGATAAAAAAGGCTGCGTCCGGTCTGATCGCCGTCAAAATTTGTCTGATCGTCGAGGGGAGAGTGTTCCGTCAAAAGAAATCAGAGAGCTGCGTAGAGGAGCAGAACGGAGAAAGCGGGGCAGAACCTTTTATATTGTCGTTGTCAGAGTTGGCTCCAACCGCTTTGGCGTGCTGATCAACAAAATTCAGAATACCGAGGAAATCGTCATTAAGCCGTTGAGCTCCTTTATTAAAAACATCGATTGTTTTCATGGGAGTACCATTCGGGGAGATGGTAAAGTCATCATGGTGCTTGATTGCAATGGACTGGCTAAAACCGCCAACTTAACCTTCGCCAAACTCGATGACTTAGTAAAGAACAGCGACAGTGCAGATGATAGACACAATGCGGAAAAGCAGTCTTTTCTGATTTTCAACAATCACTTTGAGGAGTGTTTTGCCTTGCCGCTATCTTTTATTACGCGGATAGAAAAAGTTTATGAGAAGGATATCGTTCAGCTGGGGGATAGAGAGTTAATTCAACTGGATGGTAAGAATGTCCCGCTTTTCAGACTGGAGAGCAAGCTCAAAGTCAAAGCGACAAGTAAAAACAAGGACGGTTCTATCTTTCTCATTCTTCCCAATATGATGAAATCAACCTATGCTTTAGTATGCAGCAGGGTGTTGGATGTCGTATCGACTGAAGTAAAACTCGAAACGGAAGTGATGCCAGCAGAGGGTGTCATTGGAACTTCGATTATCAATGGTCGAACAACCGTCATTCTGGATATTCATGGTCTGTTGGAAGAAAAACAATCTGAAGATAAGTTCAATCGAATGAACTACAGTATTTTGCTGGTGGAGGACACACCATTTTTCATGAACATGATCAAACTTTATCTTTTACAGGCCGGCTTCAAAGTGGATGAAGCGGTGAATGGACTCAAGGCATGGGAGAGACTGGAACAAAAAGAATACGATTTGGTGTTAAGCGACATCGAGATGCCTGAAATGGATGGCTATGAATTGGTTCACAAAATCAAAACAGACCCAAGGTTCCAGCACTTGCCCGTGATGGCCATCACGGCTCTCGATAATCCCAACGCCAAAGCAAAGGGCCAAAAAGCGGGTTTTGATGCCTATCAAGTCAAGCTGGATAAAGCCAAACTGATTCAATCAATTTACAAATTGATTCATATTTCTAAAGGAATTGGGTAGGTAATGATGGAACAGCAGATTATGACCTTCTATCTCGGCGATGAGCTGTATGGTATCGATATATTGACGGTAAAGGAGGTCAATGACACTTACGATCTAACCCAGGTCCCTCTTTCAAGTGACTACATACTTGGCCTGATCAATTTAAGGGGCCAAATTGTGACACTTTTGGACCTGAGAACCATGTTGGGTTACGATCCGCCTGAAATCGGCACCGGCAGGTTAGTCATTTTAAAGACAACACAAGAATTGTCACAGGCTGCTTTGGCCCAGAAAACGGTAACTCATCAGGATCACGTGGGTTTGTTGGTGGATTCCATTGGAAATGTTGTGACGTGTCAGTTGGAAGATATACAATCGGTTCCCGCTAATGCGAATGCCAAGCTAGCAGAAAACATGCTGGGGGTCATTTCTCAAGGCGATACAATTATTGGAATCATCAATCTGCAACAATTACTTGAAAAGTGTTAGCCGGAGTTCTTGTGAGTTTAAAGACTCTTATCGTAGAGGATTCGGCGATTTATCGAACCATCATCGCACGCAGCCTTCGGGCTGTTGAGGGAGCAGAGGTTATTGGCAAGGCTTCCAATGGGAAGCAGGCCTTGTTTTTTCTGAAACACCACGACGTAGATTTGATCACTCTTGATGTTCAAATGCCGGAAATGGACGGACTTGAAACACTTGTCGAATTGAAGAGACGGGGTTTTGAAAAACCCATAGTTATGCTCAGTGGACTGTCTGATCAATCCCGGGAGTTGACCATTAAATGCCTTCAGCTAGGTGCTCTGGATTTTATTTTAAAACCAGAATCGTCTGATTCAAGGGAAAACCAAAAAGAACTGCAACTCAAGCTTCAGAAAATAGTTGGCGATATATCGATTCTTTCAGCGCGGCGAGAGAAAAGAAAAAAGAAGCCGAACTGGTTGGAGAGAAGAGTGTGTTCAGTGAAGGGTCACTCCCTTTTACCGCCACCAAGAGAGCCTAAGCCTTCTCTTCTCAAGACGCCTTCTCTGGTCATGATCGGCATCTCCACTGGGGGTCCAAAGGCGCTAAATGAAGTTATCAGTCAGCTTAAGGAAAATCTCAAACTTCCTGTCCTGATTGTCCAGCACATGCCGCCGCACTTTACTAAGTCTCTTGCCAGTAACCTCAATGAGAGATGTGCCCTGGAAGTCAAAGAGGCAGAAGCTGGTGAAGAGGTTTGTCCGGGCGTAATTTATATCGCTCCTGGCGGACTGCACATGGAGTTGAACAAGACGAATAAGCTCAGCCTGATCCTCCACAAGAAACAACCGGTTAATTCCTGTCGTCCTTCTGTCGACACCTTGTTTTTCAGTGCGTCGGGTCTTTTTAATCCTGGAGAATTAGTGGTTTTGGTGATGACTGGTATGGGGCGTGATGGTGCCGCCGGATGTTCACGGTTGATTCAGGAGGGAGCATTCGTGGGTATTCAATCTGAAGAAAGCAGTACCATTTTTGGAATGCCGAGGAGTGTGGCTGAAGAGGGCAATTACCACGAAATATTCAATTTGAGTGAGATTGCTGAATTTTTAAACTCTCTTTGAGCCAAAACACTTCATTCTGCATGAGGGCTTTCATTGGCGTCGAGGTGATGGAGGTCTAGCTTTTTCAAAGATCGTGTTTACCCCAGCTTTCCGATCTCCGCCGGCTGCCAAGGGTTTTGTGAGGGTACAGGGTTGGCTTTGGCATAGATATGCTGTTTGTGGGTTCAACCCGTCGGGTGAGTATCCGGTAATTTGTTATTTCAAGTCAGAGAGTGTAGGTTTTCAAATTGCCATGATGAATGAAAGAAACCATGACTCGATGGTTGAAGTCCTCCCAGTGAAGCGTTATAAGCGTAGTATATCTTTGGCTGGTAAAGGGGAAGCCAAGGTAATTCCTCTTCAAAAATCTTTTCAATTCGCAAGATGAGATTTTTTCGCCGGCAAACAGCCGAATTCTGAAGTGCCGTCAGGAGATGGTTCATTTCTGAAGAAACGTATCCCACTTGATTGGCACCGTGACTGATCGAACCTTGATGAAGGTAATCCGCCAGTCCCTCCAAAGAGGCATTCAGTTTGATATAGTCAACCCAGGCATCTACCTTGGAATGGCTTATAAACTCACCTAACTGATGATAGTCTCGCCATGAAATTTGAACTTGAATTCCAAGACTTCTCCATTTGTGAACGATGGCTCTGAAAATGCGGCTCAGGATACAGTCCTTGACAAGAAGAATTCGGATGGTGAAAGGTTCTCCGTTCTGGTACCAATTGCCATTCTGATCTCGGTAGGCTCCAACTTCCTCAAGAGCTTTAAAGACTTCAGTTGATCCCATTTTCTTTATTTTTGACTGTCCTTCAGTGGACTGAGTTCGAATAATTTTAAATCGGGAGACAACAAACTGGTTATCGAGATACAGGGTGTTCCAGTTTTCAAGAGGCAGGCATAAGTACAAGGCGCGTCTGAGGTTTAATGGAAGGCTTCCGGGTCGGTTGAGTTTAAAACACAGTCTGAAAATTTTGTTTTCAACGACCTGATCACGGATGACGCCGTATTTTACTTGATTGGCGGGAACCAGGTTCTTCCATTCGGTGTAGTTGAGCTGAGTTAAGTGAAATGATCCGTTTTTGAGATGAGACAATGCGTTATTGGGCTTGAAAAAGAACTGCATATTCGAAATTGTTGCCTTGCTGTTCTTGTCTTTGCACAGTCCCCAACCTTTTGATGTCATGTTTTGTATTTTATAGGGACCACTCCCCACTGTCGCTACTTTAGCGCTGGGTGCCTTCTCGGGTATTTGATGACTGTAGAGGTAGGATGGGATGATGGGAAGTTTCGCCCAAAAGAACATATTGGGCGGTGGTCCGGTGTAATAAACTATTTCAATAAGCCCGTGTTCATTGATGAAATAGCTTTTGATTCGCTTAAAGGGTGGTGTGAGCTCAACGTGATAGTGTTTCTGTTTTTTCAGTACATCCAACGAGAAAAGAACATCGTCACTGCGAATGAGAGCACCATTATGGTAGAAGTTATTCTTTTTAAGCTCAAAAGTGAGCGTGCGAGTTTTTGATTCCCAGTGCCAGCTCTTAGCCATGTTTGGAATGAAGTTACCCAGATGGTCGATACTCATGAGTGTTGAAAAAACGGCATTCTTCAAGTTAAAGGGGTCGTTGTGTTGATTCCAGAGAGGGAACTGGAAATCGGACCATTGATTGACTGTTAGATTGAACATGGAGTCTATCTTCGGAAATCTAACTTGATCAGCCATTCTCATGTTAATGTTGCGAATGCGTTTCTGTAGATTCTGGGCTTCACCTACCCTTTGTCTTTGATACTCCAAGAGCATGAGTTTCTGAGCGATGATAAGTTGGATGCGGTCTACTTGAAGCTCTTGTGTTTTCGATCTAGCCAGGTCAATGTTTTCCAAAAGCTTAAGGGCCATTAGGTAGTCTGAGTGGGCTTCCTGGAGCCGGTAAAGACAAAGTTCACATTCTGCTTTCCAGAAGTAGTACTCAACATGGAGAAATGTGGATTTTGAATCGGACCTGGCGATGGCATTGCCAAAGTACTGTTGACCTTCTTCATACATGCCCCTGTTGAAGAAAAAGACGGCAATACCCGCGCTGTATTGATTTATTTTTTTTACGTCTTCAGCCAGATTGGCATGATAGAGAAACTCCAGAAAGTGACGTGAATGCTTGAAACCATAGTAGTTTTCCAGCAGTTTGAGTGCTTTTGCATGGTATTCTTTTTTCTGCTTTGGCTGCAGATCTAAGAGAATGCGTTCGCGAATCTTGTGGTCCGGAAATGAAAGCATGGGGCCTTCGTAGTTGAGTAATTGATTTAAAACCAGAGTACTCATGGTCTGCTCGAGCGTAATACCATCGGGAAGTTCAAAGCTCTCAAAAATTTCCACTCGTGTCTGATCGCCCAGTACAGAGAGTGTGCGTATAAGATCCAGTGACCATTCATTCAGTTCATCGAGTTGCTTCTGGACAAGATCCGTACCGATACGGGATCCTTTTGACGCCGGAGCCAGTTTGGCTTTCATTCTGCTGGACATGGTCCATTTGTTGTCTTTCCGGATCAGCCATTGATTGGATATGAGGATGGAAAGAAAATGAGCAATTGAAAATGGAAGACCGTTACTGTAAATTTTAATTTCTTCGTTCAGGGCATCACTGAGAGCTGTGTTGGCCAGTAAGAATCGGGCCATTTTCTCGGTTTCTTCCCCGGTGAGAGGGGATAGGAGTATATCCGTGGGGTCAGTGAGAAGTTCAAGAAATGAAATTCCCTCTTCCAGGATCAATCCCTGTTCCAACTCGTCTGAGTAGGAGAAAACCCAACTAATGAAAACCGGATTTGTCTGCTCCTGTTCTTCCTGGAAAGAGGAAGCCAGTTCTTTTAGAAAGTCCTTGGAAATGAAGTGCAGGTCATCGACAATGAAAATAAAGGAACCGTAGATCTGATGGGCGGCTAATTGTTTATTGAACGTGTGGATTGTCCATGTTTCATTTTCTGGCTGATCCATAGGGAGCAGCGGCTTTTCAGGATAAAAGCTGGTTAAGATCTGATTTAAAAGTTGTTTGAAAAAAGGAGCGTTTTGGTCATATTGATTGTGATCGACTTGTACGACATTTTTTTCTTTCAGTTGGCCTTCAGCTGCCGCAAAAGAGAGAATCCTCGACTTCCCGGTACCGGAAGTGCCGTGGATGATCAAGGGTTTTCCAATCGGCTGTTCATACCATTTTTTGATATCACCAATGGCATCTGCTCGGCCCAGTAAGGGTGCACTTCTAATGGCCAGTATGGGTGAGATGAGATCGGAGACTGGAGTGTGCATCCTGGTGAGGATGTGCCCTGTATTGTAATAGGTTTCAATCCATTTAATGGCTTCAGCAGCGGTACGATAGCGATCTTCAGCGTTTTTCATGGTGAGCTTGTTGATTAAGTCGACAAACCACTCAAAATTGGCCAGACCTTCCTTGGACAGAAGCGGGCTTTCATTCTTGGCTTTGGCCTTGAACATTTCTAAAAAAGAATAGACTTCGAACATTCTCGTTCCTGAAAGAATGCGGTAGAGAATAACGCCAAGAGAGTAGAGATCGATTCGGTGGTCGTAGACATTGCCGCTCAGAACCTCTGGAGCCATGTACTCGAATGTTCCAATAATTTCCTGTCTTTGGGTGAGCTGCATCTCACTTTCCTGGTGACGTGCGACTCCAAGGTCCAATAATTTTAGCTGACCGTTGTTTTCAATCATGATGTTTGCGGGTTTCAGGTCTCTGTGAATAATGTGATTGGTGTGCAGAAAGTGCAGGGCCTCAAGTGATTGAAATGCCACTTCTATTAAGCTGTGAATTTCCTCGGGCTTGATGACATGGCCTTTTTTCTTGATATGGAACTTCTCATTGAGTGTTATGCCCTGTATGTGTTCCATGGTAAAAAAAGTGACTTTACCCGAATGGAATTCATGAACTTTGACGATACAGGGGTGGTCCAATGAATTGAGCAGATCGTATTCCAGCCTGAAGCGCTTGAGGAGGGTTTTGTCAATTTGGTTTTCTTTGAGTACTTTGACCGCTTGTGTCGCATTCCCAGACAGATCTTCTGCCATGTATATCTGACCGATTCCGCCTTCTCCCAGGTTCCCCTTAATTGCGAACGGCGCTATTTTTTCATTGATCGATCTGACGAGATTGTTGGAATTGGAATCATAGATTGAATTTGGCAAACTTTTCTCCCATGTGAATTGAGCAAGATTCAAGCACTGGTTTTTATCATAAGCGATGAAAATACAGGGTATTCATTCAGTCTTGCTATAATGGTTTTCGCGGGTTCATTAAAGCACGATTGAATCTAAAGATCCAGTGGAAGGTGACATTTTTTTCGCGATGGGAAACGACCTTTTTTGAAATGCAATTAAACCTCCAATCACAAGCAAAACGGGTTGACATCAGAGCGGCATGCATGACTTGCAGGAACTCATACTGTTTTATGTATTGTCAACGCATTTCCTGTGATGCGTAGAGCTTGTGCTGATCTGTAATGTAAATACCGATACCCTGTTCGAACAAGTTGGGGTTCAGCATGTTTTTTCGATGTCCGGTACTGTTCATCCAGCCATCGACAATGGCCTGTGCGGCGCTTTCATTTGAATGCCAACGGATGTTTTGTATTTTAATACCCTTCTCAACGTAAAAAGCGACAGACTTCTTAAGTGAGGACATGTACAGATTTTCTGAAATGCCCCGATAGGTGATGCTTCCAATTGTTCGGGTAACTGTCAATCCTATTTTTAAAGCTCTGTCTGTCGCTGATTCGCCCTTGAGATTTTCGTGCGCAAAGAACTGGTTTATTGCCATATCTCTTGAGTGCAAAAGGGCTAAATATTCCAAGTCCTCGTTATAGCCAAGGGGGTCGAGATCCCGCGATTGTCGTTGATCATTGACCTTTCGGTGAACGAGCAGTGTGATTCTTTCAAGATCCCAGTCGGGGGGTATTTCGCCCGAGACTGTTTGGGTGGGAAGTGTGTCGTGGTAGTTCGCAGGCAAGTGTTCTTTAACCGCAGTTAGAGCCATGTAATTGTGATAGTAAGGCGACAATTCAATAAGCTTGAGAGGGCTTTGTCCGAACTGATCAAGAGCCATGATATCTGCGTGATTTTCAATCAGAAGTTGAACTGAATCGATGGCATGCCACTGAACGGCCGCATGCAGAGGTGTTTGTCCGTTTTGGTCTTCATGGTGAATATCGGCACCCTTGGATAGTAACAGTTTCACACATTGGGTGTCCTGATTTTGCACGGCATAGAAGAGCGGCGTTCTTCCTTTTTGGTCTTGCTGATTCAGGTTGGCTTTGAATTTCAAAAGATCGCAGGTTGTCTTTGGGTTTCGGTTGAGGACTGCATACATCAAGGGTGAAATGCCTTCAGAATCCGGTAGATTGGGATTGGCTCCCATTTTCAACAGGGTTGCTGCTGACTTTTGCATGTTTTTAGAGATAGCCCAGATGAGGATGGAATCTCCTTGCTTATTCAAAAGGTTGGGGTCAATTTTTGATTTCTCAAGAATGTCTGCCGCTTTGGCGTCATCTGAATTGACAATTTTGTTTAGGAGCATCCCGGTGTGATAGTCCTGTATGAGAGTTGAAAGAAACGAGTTGGGATTTCTCTTCAGATGGATCACAATCCCCAAAAACGCGATACCGACAGTAACAGTCAGAAAAAAGGAATAAACCCGTTTAATTCGCATTAACTTTCCTTTGAGGCCACTTTTGCCGAAGCTCCAAGTGCTTTGAGAATGAACAGGATAAAAGCTATAAAGATCGTAATGGTAATAGTAACCTGCCACCATGTGAAAAACTCGTCTGCTTCTGATGCAGGACGCTTCACCTCATTGAAGCGAAAACTGGAGCGAAAGTCTGTCAGGAGTGTTTGGAAAACCTGTTGCGGGGCAATGAGAATGAATACGAAATTTTGTTTGATGAAGTAATGCGATTGAAATTCGATTGAACGGTCTTTTTGTGCAAGTTGAAAAAGGATATCTGTGCTCCCAGTTTGACTGTCGAAGGAAAGTTGACTGGCGTTGTTGAAGACACGGACAATGACCGATTGGAGGTGTTCTTCCATTGTTGATTTTTCGGGCAAATTAGTGACTGCAATAAAAGCCAGCGTTTTCCTTGCTTTTGAAATAGCGATAAGGGAGCGATCGTTTTCCGGAAATTCGATTTCGGTGAAGGGGATATTTAGTTGATAAGTCACTCCGGCGCTAAGTGTCACAGTCTTGGAAGTGTTTCCTGAAATGGATGCAGCCAGAAAACAAAGCATGGGAATTACAGTGAGCTTGGACATATTTTTAACTACTTGAGGTTTCTGAGTTTTTGAAGTTGTTCATGAAAACGCTGTTCATCGATGCGGTCCAGTTTATGAGCGGAGGAGAGCATGGTGTGATCCAATGTTTCGATAAAATTGGCTATGAAGATGGTTCTTAGAGCTTTGTATTCCCTGAAAGTGACATCAAATTGAAAGGCTCTCTGTTCGAGAACCTCTTCCCGGGAGCGTATGAGCTGTGTTTTTAGTTGACGGTTGATTCGGGATGGACCTTTTTCTTTTATCAGTTCCGTTTCGTCTCCCAGCAAGTCATTCATGGAGATACCCAGAGCGAACGATAACTTGTGCAGAGCGTTCAGGCTTGGGTTTGTCAATAACTCCAGCTGGGATGAATTCAACTCAATGGGATCCAAATCCAATTGTCCTGCCTGTTGATAAGCCTGCAGCTCACTGACGATCTCTTCCAAAGATTTTTCCCAAAGAATTAATTGAGGAAGGAGGATGCCGGCTTTTGCCGCAAGAATTTCCTTAGACCATCCTTTTGCCTTGCGAGCTTCTTTCAGATTGGAACTGACGTCCCAGAACGGGAGATGCCGATTCTTCAGTACAGGACTTTGAATGACTTGACGAACGAGCCGGAGCAGAGGCGTTTTCAAATCACGCCAGTTTGTATATTGAATGTAGTAAGGGTTTGTTTCGTCGTTGGATTCTTTGTCTTTTAAATGCACCATGTGTGCATTGGCCGGGGTTCCCAGAAGAAAACGGGATAGCTTCTTTTCTCTGGAAAAGATAATTATGGGTTTACCGAGATTGGTCGCCATTTCCACTTCCCCGCCTACTCCGAAACTCGTGTGATCTGCCAGGACGAGAAGATAATCGGCTTCGACAATGCGTATGCGGTCGAGTAAGTAGACGTGTTCGGGTGTGAGGTGAGTTCTCACTGTGGGATCACTTATGAGAGATGGGATATAGAGTTGTGTGGAATAAGGAGGTTCTTTTAAAGCGGATTGCAGTTGTGCGACCAACCTTTGAATCCGTCCTTTTTCTCTTACAGGGCAGCGTGTAATGGGTTCGCTTAAATAGGCTCGAAAGGTGTGGTTTTGAATGTCTTTCATTGCTTGGCATCTCAATTTAATGTTAGTGAATGAATTATAACATGTTATGCTGAAGATCAAAGAGTCTATTGCGTGCAGAATAAGGACCATTTCAGATGTGGTTGCCGGGGACTGTGTTGAAAACGGCGTGTTTTGTGATGCTGTGAACTCTATCCTGAAAACGCGGACTCGAGGATTGGTTCCCATGTGGAAACGCGCTCTCACTAAATTCATTCGATATCAACCCCTGTGGCTTTGTGGTGAACCGGTTTGTCTGGGCTGTGGGAAAGCGGGATTGCCGGTGATTTGTAATTCCTGTTTGACAGAACTGGAGCCCATGAAGTCCGGGTGCAGACGGTGCGGGTACCCAACTGGTAGTATTTCAATTCAACCGGAGTTAACCGATTCCTGCTTCTGGTGCAGAAGATTGTCGGTTCTGCCCGAGGCAATACATTCCGCGTTTATCTATCGAAATACAGGTGCTCGCATTTTCGTGAATATCAAGTTTGGCGGTTATTGGAGAGGGACGGCCATACTGATTCAAGAGGCTTTAGAGGCGTTGGACTGGGCCTTTATGAAAAAACGAACCGGTCATGAGGTTATTTGTTCCATTCCGGAGAGTTTCAGCAGCTGTTTAAGACGGCCGTGTCATCCGGCCGATTTGTTTGCCAGGGGTTTGGCTGACCGATTTGGACTGAAGCATATGAGCTTGATAAAAATGGGGATGTTTGGAAAGCACCAGGTGGGATTGGATTACGAGCATAGAAAAACAAATATGCAGCATCGGTTCAAATGGGCCTTGCGTGAAAGGCGATCAAAGTGCATCCCCGATAAAGTTTTTCTTGTTGACGATGTTTTGACCACAGGTGCTACTTTGGAGGCAGCCACAAAGGTTCTTTTAAGAAACGGCGTTAAAAAAGTAAGCTGGATTACTTTGTTCAGGGCAATCTAACCGTGAACGAACTCGAGCTCCTTACAAGGGACTGCAGGAAGACATTTGAAAGCTAAAAATTGAAGAATAATCATTTTTTTAGTTAAAGTAATGCCATCAGCACGCTTGCGTTGTCGAGTCCTCCTTTTTCCAGGGATCCCGCCAGCAGGCTTTTTGCCGTAAGCGTTAAATCGGGAAGGGTGTTCAGCATCGTATTCAGGAGTTTCTCACAGCTATCGTATGAATCGCTTATGCCGTCTGTGATACCAAGCAGAATATCGCCATCCTTTGTTAGAGTCTTTCCCCATTCAGGTATGTTTCTGTATGTGGTGGTATTGACTTCATGCCAGGGTTTTGTAAGACTTTTGAGTGAGCCGTTAAATTGAACTCCCGATTTAGCTTCCAGCTCATTGAGTATGGCAGACAGGGTTGACTCATCAAGCCTGTTCTCGTTGGCAAGAGAGCAGATGTGACTCATCCAAAAATAAAAATAAATAGATAGAGTCTTGTTTTCATAGAAACCATTTGTGAAATGAAACTCTTCGTACTTTTGTTCAATCCTGGATTGGAATTCACCTAAAAAAAGCGGGGGCATGCGCGACGTGAGGGGAAGAATTGAATTGCCCCGAATGATATAAAGGGAAGAGTCTCCTGTACTGACCCAGGTTAAGCTGTTTTCAGTGTGGAATGCGTGAATACAGGTTGTAGCCGAGTGAGTTTGAGCGGTTTCATTCATGGCGCGTATGGTTTCATCGAGCGTATAGTGGGCTTTGAAGAGCCTCAAGGCCGGATTTTTATTCAGAAGATGGACAAGCGAGGGAATGATTTTTAATGTTGTTTTAGCCGATGCAATGCCAAAATGAGCATCGCATATAGCAAACAGAGTTCCACCGCGGTCTTTGTGAATAGCCAGACAATCTTCATTACCGTCTTTTTTCCCTTTGATAGTTTTTTTGGTCCCGGGACTGGAAGCCAGGACAAACGCATCAGCCGCGATCAGGCAGGTTCGCTTGGGTTTTAAACAATCTGTGCCTATTAATTGAATGCTGTTTTGTGTGTTCATGTCGATTTATCTCGTCTTTCTGTTCCCGAAGCTGGCAGATAGAGTGCTTATTGAAGCTTAAATTGCTGAAATTGTGGTGATTGACAATCCCAGCGCGCCTTATTTGAAGTGTGCCTGTTCTCCATCTGCTGAAGCGATAGCACACAACCATTATAACTGAAAAGTCCTTGACAGGCCTGGCTGTATTTCAGGCTTCTGAAAGATGGCGACTGTAGAAGCGGGCAATCTCTTTCAGTGAATTTTTCCCCAACAAGAGCATGATAAGACGATCCATGCCAAGAGCAATGCCGGCAGATGGCGGCATGCCCTTTCTCAGCGCATCCATATAAGCTGCGTCTGAAGGGTAGGGCGCTTTTCCCAGGGATCTTCGCTTTGATGAAGCTTCCTGGTATCGCTTCTCTTGCTCAAGGGGATCGCAGAGTTCGTAAAAAGCGTTGGCACATTCAATTCCCTTGATAAAGAGTTCAAACCTGTAACAGCTTTTGTATTTCCCGTTGGATATGGGATTTGCCTTTGCTAAAGCAGATTGAGAGAGAGGATACCCCGAGACGATTTCCGGTTGCTGAATTCCCAGCTTGGGTTCTATTTCAGTTAGAAAGACCCTAAAAAAGAGATCATCCCAACTGTCATCATCGCAGTAGTGGAGCTCCTTTTTTTTCAAGTAACGACGCATCTGTTGTTTTGAATTGGCTTCTCTGAGTTCGATACCCGTCAGATGCAGAAATAAATCAGGCATCTGCCATACTGCAATGTCGCGTTGAAAATAATCAGGATCGATAGAATAGCTTGCCAATGAGTGGAGCAGCCCCTGAGTGTCTTTTATGAGGTCATTGAGGTCGGCAAAACTGCGATACCATTCAAGCATGATAAATTCATGATGGTGAAGCCGGCTCTCCGGTTCATTGCGAAAACTGGGCGCGAGCTGAAAGATGCGGTCCCAACCCGCACAGAGCAGCTGTTTCATGTGAAGCTCAGGCGATGTTCTGAGATACCTCTGCTCAACAGAAAAGGCTTCCAGGTAGGGTTCCATTCCCGGGCATGTCACCATGACCGGGGTATCTACTTCTTGAAAATCAAGCTCGTTGAAATAACTTCGCGTTGCCTGAAGGATTGCAAAGCGCTGGTGGAACTCCGGGTAGTGATTCATCGCCGCTGGCTGATTGTTTTGGCTGGATTGAACCTGGTGGAAAAGTACCGACCAAATGGAATCCCGCTTTTCGAGAGCCGCCCAATAGGTGAAGGCTTCGTCCAGTTGTGGTTGAATTGCTTGTGGGGGAATATGAAGAAAACCTGTTTGGTCTTTGATTTCCCATCGTCCATCCCGAAAGGTCAGATTGCCCGCAACCGTGACATGTCTGCTGCTGCCTAGGCGTTCGATAGGGATTCTTTTTTCAAACCTGCCGATCAGGTGTGGCAATGTTATCTTCCCTCGGGTTTTTTGCACCGCTCGACGTATTCACCTGAGCGCGTATCGACCCGTATCCAGGAATCCTGTTCAATAAACAGGGGAACGCTCAATCTATACCCCGTTTCAAGTATGGCCGGTTTCTGCATATTTGCAGCTGAGTTCCCTTTGACTCCGGGTTCACATTCCGTAACCTGCAGTTCGACAAAATTGGGGAGTTCACAGCTTATGGGAACTGATTTGAAGAATGAAATGGTACAAGTGACGTTTTCATAGAGGTAGTTGACTCCGTCGTCGATCACACTCTTTTGGAGATTGGCCTGTTCATAGGTTTCGACATCCATGAATGTATATTCGTCTCCCGATTGATAGAGGAATTGCATTTCTTTCTCGTCAACAATGGCCTGTTTGAGTGATTCGTTGCTTTTATAAGTGCGTTCGACCACAGTTCCGCTCATCATATTTCTCATTTTCGTGCGCACAAAGCCCTGTCCTTTTCCCGGGCGTATGTGATTGACATCGATCATGATCCAGGGTTCACCATCAATTTCCACTTTTAGCTTTTTTCGAAACATATCGGTTCTTATCATGGTCTTTCCTCTTTCCTGCGAGTGGAGATCTGTCGCGAGCCGATTGTCGAGCGTCTTGAATCACTCAGACAAAAGGTCGCCATGTGATTCGTAATCTTAGAGGTAATTTTGAAATTTGGCTAGAACTAATTCCAAACTACAGAAGAGGAAAGTGCCTTCAAAAGGCATTCAATGCGTTTTATCTCGGTTCAAGGGATACAAACGTGAAGAGAAACTTGCTCCAAACGCGGCGTTGTGGTTCAATCCTTATTCGCTTGTAATTGGGAGGAAGCGTGGACTATATCGGGAATAAGGAGCTAAAGAGTCTTGAGGGGGTGGATGGCGAAGCCTTGACAAGAGCGAGCAGAGTGTTTCCCGTCCTCTGGCCTCGGTATTACTACAATCTAATAAAGGGCGATATCCGCATTCATCCTGTTGCGCGCATGGGGCTTCCGACCCGCGATGAGTTATCTGTCCGACAAGACGATTTGCAGGACCCTGTTGGAGAAGCTAAGGTGACAATTGGGAAGTACCTTGTTAGAAAGCACTCCGATCGGATTGTACTGTTGACGACCCGTCACTGTCATTTCTATTGTCGTTTCTGCTTTAGAAGGGGCCAGACGCGCAGGGACTTCTCCGACCCTGTGGAAGCAGACTGGAATGCCATTTTCAATTACATTCGCAAAGAACGGGAAATTAAAGAGGTCATTTTATCGGGAGGCGACCCGTTGACCTTGAGTGATGTGAAGTTGGGATGGATCATTGACAAGCTCAATGACATTCAATCCTTAGAGAAAATACGAATTCACTCCAGATGTCCTGTTCACGCTCCTTCCAGAGTGACAGCCAATCTGTTGGCTCAATTGAAGTCGAAGCATGACCTGGTTCTCGTGACTCACTTCAATCATTTCGTTGAATTGACTCCCCAGGCCAGAAAGGCGGTTTCTCTCTTCCAGGAAAATAATATCGCGGTAAAAAATCAGACGGTTCTTCTTCGCGGGGTCAATGACTGTCCTGCGGTAATGAGACGGCTCCTGGAGAAATTGATGAAATTTGACATCGAGCCCTATTACATACACCACACTGACCGGGTGATGGGAAATGCCAGGTTCAGGGTGGGGCTGTCAAGGGGAAGAGCGATCTGCGAATCGTCAACCGGGAATATGGATTTGAAAGGGTTTCGATACGTGATCGACTTGCCGGATGGCAGCGGCAAAGTTCCCGTCAAAAAACTCATCAGGAAGAAGGGAAATCAATTTCAATTCAGACATCCCGATGGAAAAGAAACGGTGTTTTCCGACAATTTGTCTGCGGGTATCCTCTTCAGCGGAATGACTGTGTAGAGGAAAGTCAACCGGCTTTTGTTTTCCGGCCCTTACAAACGTCGTAAAATCTCTATTGGGGAAAAACATCTTTTATAGTATGATAGCCTGCCGTCAAGGCTCGTCGTGTGTGCAGGTACAGCTTGCGCATTTCCATTAGGGCTTGTGACGTATCAATTAGAGATCGCAGGTAAGTTGATTTCTGGCTTGATCCGCACAGAGTGACATGCCGGTTTGTCAGAAGTGAATTGACCTTGCCGGCAAATACCAGAGAATACCAAATAGGACTGTTAAAATGACGAAGAGAAAAGATAGACGTAGAGAGCTGCTGAAACAAGATGAATTCTTAAGTTCAATGGAACGGGCGGCTCGATATGCGCAAGCCAATCCCAGGAAAGTAGGAATGTGGGTGTTTACAGTTGTTGTCGTGCTTTCCCTTATTGCGGGAGGCTTGAAGTACACTCAAATAACCAAGGATAAAAACGCTGAGGCCTTGTATCAGGCCGAAAGGACCTATTTGAGGCCTCTGGATGATGCGGCTTTTGATACAAAGTACGAAACGGAGAAAGAAAAGAACGAAGCTGCCTTGAAAAGTCTGGACACCTATGTTTCAAAGGCCAGTGGCAATGATAGGGCACAGGGCCTGATTTACAAAGCGTCGTGCCAGATGGAACTGGGCAAGATGGATGAGGCGGAAGCCACCTATAGCGAACTGGCAAAAGAATCGGGCTCCTATGGAGCGATTGGTCAGATAGGGCTTGGTGATATCTATTTCGGAAAGAAAGATTACGACAAAGCACTGGGCTCCTACAAAAAAGTCCTCAGCAATCGGGATAAGGCGCTCTTTGATGATTTTGTCAAGTTGAGAATTTCAGTGTTGTACAAGGAAAAAGGCGATTTGGAAAATGCCGAACTCGAGCTTGAGAGTCTGGTACAAAAATACGATTCACTTGAAGATTCCGATAAGCCTCCTCTTTACCAGGACGCAAAAACCCTTCTGGAAGAGATCAAAGGTGATGGTGAAAAATCCTGAAGGATTTAAACCGTGTTAAAGCTGATAGAGACGAAGAAAAAAGGAGAAGACCTCTCACAAGCGGATATCGAGTACTGGATTGAGGGAGCAGTAGCGGGTCGGATTCCTGATTATCAGTCGGCAGCGCTCTTGATGGCCATCAGATTGATGGGGATGACAACCGAAGAAATCCGCTATCTGACCATGGCCATGCTTCATTCAGGAGATCAACTGCACTTTGACGGTTACTCACAGATCCTGGACAAGCACTCGACAGGGGGAGTGGGTGATAAAGTCACTTTAGTGCTGGCTCCTCTGATGGCAGCCTGCGGGGTGCCTGTGGCCATGTTGTCCGGCCGCGGACTGGGTTTCACCGGCGGAACCATTGATAAATTTGAATCGATAAAAGGCGTCAAATGTTCGTTTTCCCGAGAGGAAATGCAATGTATCCTGAATGAAGCGGGTTGGACGAATTCTATGCCAACCCGTGATCTTGTTCCCGCTGATCGTCTGCTCTACGCTCTGAGAGACGTCACTTCCACTGTCGATTCCATTCCCCTCATTACCGCCTCCATCATGTCCAAGAAGCTGGCAGGTGGGGCGACGGATCTTTGCCTTGATGTCAAATGCGGACAAGCTGCATTTATGCGGACTCAACATGAAGCGCAAGCCCTGTATCGCTCCCTCAAACAAGTTGGTGATAGCTGCGGGCTGAAAGTGAAGGGGATCATCAGCAGGATGGATGAGCCGCTGGGTCGCGCGGTTGGGAATTATGTCGAAGTACTCGAATCTGTCCAGCTTTTAAAACAGCATTCCACATTGCCTCTGATGGGTCTTATCGAAGACTTGGGCGAAGTGATGCTTTCAATGGCCCGCCCTGAATTGACTTCCGCTCAGGCTCGTGAACTGATGGAAAAGAGAATAGAGGATGGATCGGCACTTGCCGCCTTTTACAGGTATTTAAGGCTGTCAGGAGCCGAAGACCAAGTCATCAGTGAATTGGATCGAATGACTTACGAAAAACTGGCCTACTCACCCATATTGGCTGAAAAAAGCGGCCAGGTAACGGCCATTTCGGGAAGGGCAATTGCAGAATCCGCTCGTGACCTGGGTGCTGGTCGGCTTAAAAAGGAAGATGCAATCGATCCCATGGCCGGTATTCTTCTGAACAAAGTAGTTGGACAGAAAGTCAACGCCGGAGAAATTCTGGCCTGGTGTTCCGGTGAGAAGTTGTCTTTGGAAATAGAGTCCAGGATTAGAGCCGCCTTTCAGGTGGATGCAGGGCCTCTGAATTCTTCAGCCGGTTTAGCAACTCCCCTCACCCTTCAGTTAATGGATTGATATGCGTAAGCCCGCTTTTGAAGTCGTCAACTTCGGTTAACACAGGCGACGGTTTTATTGCAAGATCGCTTCAGCATCCTTGGCTTGACATCCAGGTTTTTCGAGTTTGTACTGAATGCGGCGGTCTGATGGAAGCGGATATGTCTTCTTGCTTTTACCGTGAATTCATGCTCTTATCCAGGCTCTGAGATAACTTTTGTTTTTATGATATAGCTGTCTTATGCTATAAGAATAGCAGGAGGCGTTGTGACGGTAGGTGAAAAGCTCAGGAGGGAGCGCAAGAAACAGAAAATTTCACTGGAAACAGTGTCAGAAAGAACGAAAATTGCCATTATATTCCTGATTGCACTGGAAGAAGATGATATTGACACTCTTCCAGGTGGGATCTATTCGCGAAATTTTTTAAGAGCTTACGCCAAGTGTTTGCGGCTTGATGAAGATATACTGACAGCCGAGTTTCACGAACAACACAAAACAAAGCCCATTTCAGTTGTGCATCGTGAACAGACCACTCAGGATAATTTCTCATACAAAAAGGAAAAACGCCGAGGTGTCTTACTGGTTTTATTCGCTGTCCTGGTCTTACTGGGTATAGCTTATCTCGTTTATCATTTTTGGGGTGAGGAGTTGATTCAAAGAAACAAAGAACTCCGATCACTTACTCAAAGCGCCATTTTGAGTGGTGAGACACAGAGTGAAACGAGCTCTTCAGAGCAACAGCTTTTGAAGCGGGAGTCTGACAGTGAAGAGCCCCCGGCTGACTCACTTGAAAGCACGTCTGCCGAGCCTGTTTCAGACTCAAATTCAGCGCCTCTTGTTGAGTCCGAAGTTTCTCCACCTGAAAGTGAGCAGGAAAGTCTGGCCCAGGAAGAACCCGTCTCGGTTCAGGACGAAGAGCAACCGGCTGAACCGGCTTCAGGAGAAACATTGTTAGAGGAATCGCAGAGCGAGGATCAGGCTGAAGAAGAGTCGTTGACGAAACCAGAGGTTCGCTTTCCATTGCAGGCACCCCTGGAAGTTCGCGTTGTCAATGCAGAAACGCAAGGTGTGCTTGAGAGTTTGGAAGACTTCTTTGTGGTATATGCCAACGAAGCAGTTTGGCTGGAGGTGCGAGTTGACGGTGTTGAATACACGCGTCGATTACTTCCTGCTGGAGCTTTACGTGTTTACCAATATGGCGATCAGAATGAAATAGTATGTGGTGATTATTCGAAAATTATATTACAAGAAGCCGGCCAACTCCTTGCTACTGATTCAATTAAAGCCGGTGTACCCAGAACATTCCGATTTGAAAAAGGGAAATTAACTGAAGCTATAAGTTCTTCAAATGACGAGTAACAAAAGAAATCGCAGGGGAATTCAAACATGCCATCCATTTTAGACAGACTGAGAGCAGGCGAGGCAAATCTAGAAACCCAGAGAAGGATTTTACAAAACGCCCTGCTTCCCGATGAAGACTTAATGGAAGCGATTCCCATACTGGTCAGGCAGAATGATGTGCTCTTTCAAGACGCCCAGACGCTGCTTGGGGACTTGAATGAAGCCACGCAAATAGCTTACTTCGAGAACACGGATACACCTCCTGAGGATCTTTCATTTTACCTTGAGCGCTTTCAGTTGGCTTCGGAACCCAAGACGTCTCTGCTTTTAAATCCCATGATTTCAGCCGGATCCTTGAAGCGTGTCGCCTCGACCTTGGCTGAACAGTTCCTGGATTTAGTGGTTAACAATCAGGTTAAGATTCTGGAAGAGCCCGAAATTGTTCAGGCTTTGCAGGCTAATCCTGCTTTGAGTATCACCCAGGAACAGAAGCTGGATGACTACGAGCGCTTGTTACTCAAAGACCTTGTTTCTCCGGCAGAAGAGCTGGAAAACCGCTCCATCAAGGAAATAGAGCAAGAGGCAATTGAAGAGGCTAAGGACTGGGTCAAAACTTTTGGGACTGACAAAGTTACAAAAAAAGAATTGACTCCTGATCCGGATGAATCTGAAAGTGTACTCAAACAGGTGAGTAAGATGACGGTGCCTCAGAAAGTTCAAGCTGCAATTAAAGGCAAGCGGGAGATGCGAAGTACCCTTGTCAGAGATACCAACAAACTGGTCTGTTCCGCAGTTATTCGTTCACCAAGAATGACTGAAGCAGAAGCTGAATCTTACGCAGCGCTGAGGAATGTCCAAACAGATGTGTTGAGATTGATTTCCATGAACAGAGAATGGATGAAGAGTTATAAGATTGTCATGATCTTGGTTAAGAATCCGCGCACACCGATTGGAGTATCGACCAGACTGATTAGACGTGTTTCCAGAAAAGATCTGAGACTGCTCAAAATGAACCGCGGTATTCCCGAAGTTTTGCGCGTTACGGCAAGAAGAATGCTCAGTTCAGGTAAATAGGAACGCAAAAACCATTTTTCTTTCTGAGTCACTGTAGCAGATTGTTCCGTGCGAATATGCACACGTCTTTGCATTCGCGGTTTGCGTGTTTCCTTGAAGCACTTTGCTGTGTTCGCGGTAGACGCTTTCTGGATGTTGCAGGGTGAAAGTGTATCATCACCCATTGGCATGATTCGGATTGAATTGAGTTTTGATGTTTGAGAAAAAATGTCCATGGAAACCCGTGTTTGTTTTCCATTTTGAGACGCATCTAGCTGGAGATTCAAGCATCGTCAGGCAGATAAAGGCGATGTTGCTCCGGATTGGACTTGACAAAATAAGTCGTATTTGGCTACATTGATACCATTAAATAACTCGATACCATGGGGATATGGTTCATGAATTACTACAGAATTCTCGATGTGTCACGGAACTGCAGTGTCGAAGAGCTCAGACGGGCTTTTAGACGTCTTTCACTCAAGGCACATCCTGATCGTTTTCAGGGAAACGACAAACACAAAGCAGAGAAAGAATATCAGTTTTTGGTTAAGGCTTACAATGTTCTCAAAGATCCGGACCAGAGAAAAAAATACGATCAGTCTCTTGAAAATGGAACCGCTTCCGGGCACTCACAGCATTCTCAGGCCAATCAGCTTGAAGAGGGAAAACAATACGAAAAGGCTGGAGTGGCCCTGTACCATCGCGGTGAATACCCATTGGCGGTTGAATATTTGAACAAGGCTGCTTATGTGATTCCCGGGGCAAATATTTATTTCTACAAGGGCTTGGCAGAGAGCAAGGTACCCGGAAAAAAGAAAATGGCCATCCAGAGCCTTCAAAAAGCCGTTGAATACGATGCTTATCAAGTGAAATACCGTCTGGCTTTAATTTCATGCCTTTTTGAAATGGGATTAAAGACCAAAGCGTCCATAGCATTGAAAGAAGCCAAGATGTTTTTTCCAAGTGACTCCAATCTGTTGGATCTAGAAAAGAAAATCTTTAAAAGCCTTGAGAAAAAAGAGGGTTTGGTTAAGGGATTTTTCTCTGCGTTCAGGGGGAAAAGTTGAATTACGATGTGGTTTTTTCAATTGATGTAGGGGTCAAGAGAAAAGCCAATGAAGATAATTTTTGCGCCAATAAGGAAATGGGCTTCTTTGTGGTGGCTGATGGCATGGGCGGACATGCAGCCGGAGAAGTAGCCAGCCGTATTGCCGTTAAGGAAATGGAAAGGGTTTTTTCGGTATTCCATAAAAAAGCGCCCAAGAGAAGGCTCGCAGAAAACACCAAATTGCATAGCTACTGGATTGAAAGCCTTCGGGCGTCCATTGTCGCAGCCAATGAAGAGATAAAAAAAGCCACAGCAAAGCGAGTTGAATGCAGCGGTATGGGTACCACGGTTGTGGCTCTTGTTCCCAGGGGTAAATGGCTTTATATCGCGCATGTAGGTGACTCCAGGGCTTATCTTTTTCGGGAGCATCAACTGAAAGCCTTGACTTCAGATCACAGCTGGGTCAATGAGCAAATAAAAAGAGGGTTGATTACTCCAGAAGTAGCTAAAAATCACCCCTACAGGAATGTGATTACCCAAGCGTTAGGGAGTGGGCAGGACATAGAAGTGGACGTAACACAGTTAAAGCATCGCCGGGGCGATCTTCTTATAATGTGTTCTGATGGTTTGAACAGCATGATCAGCAATCAGGAGATTGAGTTCCTGGTTGCAAAAAACGAACAGAAGAGTTTGGAAGAAATCGCCTCTATTCTCATTGAAGCCGCCAAGCAGGCGGGAGGGGATGATAATATTACAGTCGGTATTTTGAAATTCCACTCTTAGTATGGTTGCCTGTTATTTAGAATATAAAAAAAATGCGATGGTTTTGGTTCTTACAGTGTTATTTTGTAGTATCGTTTTAAATAACCCAAATGGTCGGGAATACGGTGATTTTCATCAAGATATGAGTTTTTTTTAAATAAAATTTAAATTATTCTTTAAAAAAATTGATTAACAAATAGAATATACTTGACCTCTAGTTTTTGGAATGATAGATTCCAGAAGAACTTTAAAATAAAACACCAACAAGGATTAGTTTTGTTAAAAAGGGGGGAGTAAGTGCTATTTGGCAGGTCAAAAGGGCTTGTGGGATTGGACATTGGGTCGAGCTCCATCAAGCTGGTTGAATTAAAGTCGGCCTCAAAGGCCGGAAAAAACTGGAAATTGGCGAATCTTGGGATGATTAATTTACCCCCTGAAGCTATCGTTGACGGTTCCATTATGGACAGTCAAATGGTGGTTGATGCCACAAATCAGCTCTTCATGGAGAACAACATCAAGACAAACGATGTTGCAATCGCCGTGTCTGGCCACTCGGTTATTATTAAAAAAATAACAGTTAACTACATGAGCGAAGAAGAATTAGTGGAAACCATGCAAGTAGAGGCAGAGAGTTTCATTCCTTTCGACGTTGAGGATGTCAACCTGGATTACCAGATTCTCGGCGATGGAGAGCGGCCTGACGGAAATATGGACGTCCTGCTCGTTGCTGCGAAAAAAGAAAAAGTTTCCGAGTACATGAGTGTGGTTCAGCAGTCGGGCAAGATGCCTGCAGTGGTTGATGTCGATTCGTTCTGCATTCAAAATGCCTTTACTGAGAACTACGAGCCCATACCGGACCAGGTGGTTGCTCTTGTCAATATTGGGGCCTCGGTTACCAATATTAACATCCTCCATGGCTCGCAATCTGTTTTCTGGCGGGACATCACGACCGGTGGTAATGTCTACACAGATGCCATCCAGAAAGAACTCAATGTGGGGTTTGAGGTGGCTGAAGTGCTGAAAAGGGGAGAGCCAGCCGGAGACATTCCCTTTGAAAAAGTGATCCCCGTTCTGAAAAACATGAGTAACGAAGTCATCAATGAAATACAAAAAACGTTTGACTTCTTTAAAGCGACAACCAGTCTGGACCAAGTGCATAAGATTTACCTGTCGGGTGGGGGTTCTAAAATCCTCAACTTTGATACTGAACTCTCCGAGCGATTTGATTCGCCTGTTGATTTTCTGGATCCTTTCAGGAATATCAGCATCAATGAAAAGCAATTCAATCCTCAAACCATTCAGGATATGAAAGCATCCTGCGCTGTTGTCGTTGGGTTAGCCATGAGGAAGCCGGGAGATAAGTGATGATAAGAATTAATCTCAATGGAGAAAAAAGAGGCGCTCCTGTCAAAACGAAAAGGAAAAAAAGGAAACAGAAGTCAGAAGTTGAACAGAACATCATTCTGATTTTATTAGTCCTGATTGGTGTTGGTGTTTTCTTCTTGATAGGCTGGAAAATCAACTCTGATTACGATGAACAAGCGGCAATCAAGGCCCAGAAACAAGCCGAATACAAAAAACTCGAGCATTGGGAACAAAAGAAGTTGGAACTCGATATCCAAAAAGAGCTGCTGAATGAAAAAATTCAGAAAATCAGCCAGTTAAAGAGTCGTCGGGAAGGGCCGGTCAAGTTGCTTGAAGATGTGTTTAACAATTTGCCAAAATCCATTTGGCTCCAATCGATCGTTCAGGGCTATGATCGCAGGCTTACAGACAAGGTCGATCCCAAGGGTAAAGCATTGACACCGGGGCGAAATATAGGCAAACCAAATGACCTGATGATTAAAGGTATGTCAAAAACACAGGATGCTCCGACCACTTTTGCCAACTCCATACAGGGACTGGATTCAAAATACAACAATGTCATTCTTGAATCTATTGTCGAGGAAAAGGAAACCTCGGTACCGGTGTTCCAATTCACTTTATTTCTGAAGTTAGTACCTGGCTATGAAAAAATCCTTGAAGCTGAACAGAAAGGAGAACAGAAATGACATTGACAAAAGTTCAACAAGCCATTTTTGGTATTCTTATCGTTATCCTGGCAGGTGTTCTGGCTCGATTTGTTGTTTACGCTGACAAAGTCGAAATGACTGAGCAGGTAAAAAAAGAGATTGATGATCTGGATCTGGCCATCGGCAACGCGAAGCGTATCAGGGATTCGGCCAAACAGATAGAAGAAGAAATGCTTCACTTGAAAGATCAGTTGAACAAACTCAAGAAGATTCTTCCCATGAATATCAACAAGCCTAAGTTTTTTCAGGATATAAGAAGGATTGGCAATGAGCAGGGTCTTGAGATAGAGTTGGCTTACCAAAATAAACCATACAAAGATCAGGAAATTGTGGAGCATCCTTTTACGTTCAAGGTAAGAGGGAATTATCACGACTTAGGTAACTTTTTCGCCAAGCTTTCAAATTATCCAAGAATCGTGAATGTCAAAGGTCTCAACATTGAAACCAATGACAAGAACCCCGCCTATTCGCTGGATTCCTCTTTCATTGTTTCGGTATTTACATACCATCCTCCTACTGATGAAGAACTGGCTAGGCAAATTGAAGCTAAAAAACTTGAACGCCAAGGCGGCGACAAGAACCAAAAAGGCAAGAAGAGGAGGCGTTGATTATGATTCCTGCGTTTTTTAAAAACATGCACATCCTTGCGTTGCTTTCCTTTTTGCTGATCTCACCAGCTTTAGGACAACAGAAAGAAAAGAAAAAAGACCCTGTTGAAGAGGACAAAGCGACAGTAGAGCAGCCTGAGTTAATTAAGGGCGGGGTGAGCTATGAACCCAACCCCGATGAAAACGAAGGCAAACTGAGGGAGCCGTTTAAATCTCCATTCGATCTGGAGAAAGAACGCGAAGAAAAACGGAAGAAAGCCCGCGCGGTTGCAGGAGACAGTTCGGATAGACTGCCCTACAATATTGGAGATCTCTCTTTGAAGGGGATTTTCTACCAGGTTGAAAAGGGATACTTCGCTATTTTTGAAGTGGCAGGTGAATACCATTGGTTCAAGGTGGGCGAAAAATTTGAAAACGGTGACTTGGTCAATATAAACGATAACGAGGTATGGTTTAAGGAATATATTGACGATGGCACCACTGAAGGCCGAATTAGGGAAATTGTAAGAGAATTACATCGAGGCGAGGAGTAGAAAATGCTTAAGAATATGATTGTATCTTTACTTATTTTTGGGTGGCTGTCTATCGCTGGATTAGCACAGGAGATTGTTATTGAAAATGCCAGTGTTATCTCCACAGGAAATAAGACAACTCTGGCGATTGATTATGCAGGTGCTGGGAAAATACAGTTTTTTGCCGTCCAGGAGGATGACAGTCTTGTTGTGGACTTGCCCGGTGTTCTGAGCAAGGTGGATTTTTCCACTATACATTTTGATCAGGTGAAAGCAGTGAAACAATCAGCGCTGGATCCAGATTCTCAGCGGGGGATAAGTGTACGTTTCAAACTTGCTGAAAATGTGGAGTACCATTTTTTTGATGGTGACGCTGGTTCTATGATTCTGTTCTTCAGTACGGTGAACCCGGAGCCGGGTTCATCTCAGCAGGCAGCTGAGGACTCTGCCTCTGACGAAATGGAAACAGCTTCAAACTCCCGTGACGCATCCGTCAGCGGGAGTCAGGAAACAGTTTATGCTTACGGAACAACTCAAAAGGTTTTGCAAGGACGAGAAGGCGACAAAGACCTCAATTCAGTTGACATTGTTGTACAGAGCTCGGGTATTCAACTTGAAATCAACGCTGATGGTCTGGAACGTTACAAGTACTTTTATCTTACGGGTCCTGATCGCTATGTCTTGGATCTGTACGGTGTTAATTGCAGACTGGATGAAGATGAGTATCGCTTTGATTCAAGCTATGTTGAGCGGATTCGAGTCAAGCAGAACCAGGTACACCCTGAGCCGATTACCCGAATTGTTCTCGACCTGAAACAACCCGTTGAGGTTCTTTTAAACGAAGATTCAACGCAGCTCCTTGCCACAATAGGCGAAGTTCAACCACTGGAACACGCAGCGGGAAGTACCCTTGCTGAACATCAAAGTGTGTCGGTGGCTGAGCTTGACACTCCTGCCGTTGAGCAGGAAACCATGTCTGAGACTGTAGCTCTGGAAACGGCTCCCGTGCCAGAACCTGTTCAGGAAACACTTCCTGTCTCTTCTCTCACGGACCCTGTTATCGACAGCCAAACTGAGGTTGTCACCCAGCAGACCACACCTGTCGCAAGCGAGCATGGTACTCAGGAACGGGAAGAAATGATGGCTCCAGAGGTGGTTGATGTAGAACAGTCCGAGAATGATACCCAGAGTGTTGCAGTGACTCAAGTGAATCAGGAATCCGCTCTTCCAGCGGTTTCGTTCTCTGAAGAGACCGTCAAGGAAGCTGAAGAAGTCAAACCCGACGCAAGTCCTGTTGTGACCACTCAGTATGAAGAGCAGGCTGACCCGGCTCTCAAGACAGAAGAGCCTAAAAAAGGGCATCAGCTTCCATTTATCATTGCAACCGATCTGGATGAAGAATTAGAGAGCTTCATTCGAGATGAAAAGAGAACATTTTATTCTGAGATGAAAGATACAAAACCTCTCAAGCCTCAGAATAACCACATTGTCGTTACCAACAATACCATTAACGCAGCTATGGATCTGACAGAATCCAACGCGCTACAGGAAGAAGACGAGTTGAAATCGAGCTTTGAATCCAGCTCTCTGTTTGTTGAGGAACAGGAAGCGGCTTCATCTGATATGATTGTCGGTAATACTTCAAAGTATAGAGGTTTTGAGATTCAAGGCATCGACGTTGTAGATGTCAACGTAACCGATCTCTTGCGTTTCTTCGCAGACCAGGTTGGCTTCAACCTTTATGTGGATCCATCTGTTAAAAACCTGAAAGCCACTTATAAATTTTCAAACATCCCCTGGGATCAGGCGATGGAGATCATTTTGAGAAATGCCGGCTTGGATTACCAGTACGACAACGGCGTGCTGAGAGTAGCAACCACAGAGAAGTTTCGTGAAGAGGCTGAGGCCGCCAGACAGTTGAGGATTGAGCAGGAACTGAGTGTACCGCCCGAAACTTACACGTTCCACCTAAGCTACGCAAAAGTATCTGAAATTTCCCCCATCGTTCAGCAATACCTCTCACCCAGAGGTTCCCTCCTGATGGATGAAAGGACCAATACACTCATAATTGAAGATATTCCAAAAAAGATCATTGCGATAAGGTCACTCATCAACAAACTGGATACACAGGTGCCTCAGGTAATAATTGAGTCCAGAGTTGTGGAGACAACCAAGCGCTTTATCCGTGAGCTTGGTGTTCAGTGGGGGCTTTCAGGTCTTTATGCGCCGGAATACGGAACCCAGACAGGCATGACCTTCCCCAGCAGAGTTACGGTAGGTGGACCCAAGCTCGGTACCAGAACCAATGGAGTGGAAGGCGGATATGCTGTCAATTTCCCGATTATTGCAGAGGATCCAGCTGGATTCGGCTTCTCACTGGGTAATATTCTGGATACTTTTAAACTCGATCTTTCACTGCAAATGATTGAAGAAGACGGTTTAGGTCAAATTATTTCTGCTCCAAAAGTGACCACTCAAAATAATAAGACCGCACTTATTCAAAACGGACAGCGCATACCTGTTCAAACAGTTCAACGGGGAACAATTACAGTTCGATATATCAATGCCGTTCTGGAATTGGAAGTAACTCCTCATATTACATCCGATAAAACGATCATTATGGACCTGGTTGTTGATAAGTCGGAACCGGATTTCACCAGAGATGTACTCGGAAACCCAATTATCAACATTCGCAAGGCTGAAACCAGAGTGCTGGTTAAAGACGGAGGCACAGCAGTCATTGGTGGCATATACGTCATGAACGAGCAGGAAAGGTCCAGTGGCATTCCTGGCTTGAAGAAAGTGCCCTATATTCGACGGCTCTTTGGTTCAGAAAGCATGGAAGTTACCAATCAGGAACTGTTGATCTTCGTTACACCGCGTATCGTGAAATATTAATACAAAAGTGAGGCTGAAAATGGGAAGCAAAACAAGAAAGAAAGTGTTTGGATGGCTGATGGTCGCCTGTGCTGCAATTATGATGCTCAGTTGCGGTGGCGGCGGCAATGATGAAATAGAAAAATCAGTCTTCCTTCAAGTGACTGTAGACGATGAAGGAACCTATGTGGAATCAGAAATGATCAAAACGGTTACCACCACTACAGTTTCGGCCACAGTATGCATCAATTCGTATTTCTCAGATATCGAAACAAGTGTTGCGCATGCGGATGTCACCCGATATGAACTGCATTTTGTTCGTACTGATTCGGGAGGAACGGCACAATTGCCAGATAAATCAGGTCCGCTGAATATCAATTTAGGCTATCGCTCAGCCGTTGCTCCTGATTGCGGCAGCTTTGAAATTCCTGTTCTTTCGACTGACGAAAAAATATACAGTGAGCTGGCCCATGAATTTGACATAAATCCAACAATGGTTGCTGAGTTTGATGTTTATGTCAAAGTGTTTGGCAAAAATCACGCCGGTGACAAGCTCAAAGCGGAAGGTGCTTTCAATCTCCAATGTGGAGCGTACAAGCCCTATGACGAATTGATTCCCTCTATTGCTTATTTTTCGTACAACAGGGATATGAGAGTGGGTGATAACTGGAATGCCAGCTGGACCGCTTTTGGCTATGCTACAGGTGGGTATCTTTCCGATCCCTTCGGTCGGACCGTTCCCCTCTACGGTTTTGATTTTCCCGTTGGAACATATTCGGTCAACACGGGCTTCCTCGCTGATCAGGTAGAGGGAAATGTCAGTGTGACTTACGGAACACCGCTTCTCATTGTGGGAAACGTCTTTGGTTCCACTCAAAGTCAGGGAACGGATAATCCAGGCGCAGTCACTTTGTATCCTCAGAATCCTATAACTGACGACGAGGTATCCATCGAAACCTTTGTCTCTGATCGATACAGCATTATCGCTGGTGATTCGGTCAATCTTAGCTGGGTTGTTTACGGGGCTCCTACCGAATTGAGAATGAGTCCTTCCGTGTTCAGTGGTGTACCGGTCTCCTTTGAGGGTAAGGACCTTGCATTTGACTCCATAAATATCATTCCGGAACAATCTGTAACCCCATTGCTTTACGCATCCAAGTCCTCTAACCTGACGGAAGACAGTCAGGCCCTCGATGCTCCTATTTCGGTTAGTGGTGGTGGCATAACGCCTCAAGATCCCGAGATTCAATTTTTCAATGTTTCCCACACCTCCATACCCAGGTTCGAGCAAGTAGCTCTCTTCTGGAAAGTTACAGGTGATTATGAAAAAGTTGAGATCTTTCCCATTAACGGAACTTCCAAAGATGTGACCGGAAGAGAGAGTTTCTTTACTCCGCCGCTGAACAGGCTTGGAAGTAATGTTTTTAACTTGATCGTAACGGGCATAAACGGAAGTCCCATCATTTCCAGGTCCGTCAACGTTACTGTCACAGAAGAAGTGGTTAACGAGGCCCCTGAAATTGTCGTTACGGAAATGGCTCCCGGCAGTACCATGCCAAACGGTGCAACAGGTGCTTTTACCTTCACGGTGGACGACCCTGAAAATCAGGACAGTTCCTGGACTGTGCGAAGAATAGCCGGTGGGCTGGCTTACTATGGTCCCGTTCGCGGTGAAATTCCCGGTGGACATGGAGAAGCAACCGTTAATTTCACAGATGGTGATGGCAATGAACAAGGTTATGTTACCTTTGAAATAACAGCTTATGACGACATTAACTACGGTATGGGTGCCAACACGCAGAGTTCCAAAGAACTGGTAACCTTTAATACAAGCGACGCTGCCGCGGTGGATGCCCCTACCATTGAAGATGTCACCTTTACCGCTGGTAATGCCAGTGGAGGCGGTGACTCCACCACAGGTACAGGTGGAGGAAGCAGTGGTAATGATTTACTTCCCGGTCAGGACGGCGTGATCAGCTTTAGAATCATTGATCCTGCGGAACATCGCATGTATTGGAAGGTCGAGATTGTTGCTGGAGACCGAGACGGTACTCTGGATGGTGATGTTAACTGGACGGACGGTTCAACGGGCTACGGAGGTGGCTATGTGGCAGTACACTATCAGGATGACCCCGATTCGACTGACGATGCTGTCGTCTTCAAGATTACAGCTACTCAAGTGGGTGCAGATAATCCTTTGAGTGTCATTCACATTCTGAAAGTCGATTACATGAGTGACGGCGAAGATGTATTGGACTTCGTACATCTGCAGCTCTACGAAGCGGACCCAGCCAATCCCGGCAATGTCGTTACCGACAGTCTGCTGCCTTTCTACCTGAATTACGATGGCACCGTCACGAATGCGCCAGGAAGCTTTCTCAGGAACGATGGAACCTTGATTTCTAACGACATTCACCTTGTAACCGATATACGGCATGGAACAGGTGATCCCGGCAGAGTGGCCAATGTGATTTATGAAAGAGATTTTATCACACCTATTTCTTTCAACAGCAATTACGGTGAGTTTCTCTTTGATAATTATTACGATGGTCCTGGATCAATAAATCCTATTGTTCTTCCTGTTCAGGATGAAAGTTCCGTTTCGCGATGGTACAATGTTTTCAATGTTGGCAGCTTCCAGAACCCGAATACAGGTTTCTACAACCTTCCAATCGTAACAGGTGAGGTACGTGACTATCAAATAAGAGTTCGTGCCTTTGATCTTGACAACGCAGAAGAATCTGTTGTCTTGTTGTTACAGATTGAGAACGGAAATCCGCAACCCTAAGTGATTACGCGTCGGGTTTTATGAATCATTTATTGGAATCACTTATTAACAAAGCGAAGAAAGACCCCAGTCCCAGGGTCTTTTTTCGCATTTGTGAAGAGTATCGCAAAAGCGGAGACCACCAAAAAGTTATTGAATTTGGTGAACAGGGTTTAGAGCTGGAGTATGATCACGTTCCAACCTTGTTGACTGTCGGCAAGTCGTATTTGCACCTTGAAAAATTTGAAGAGGCCATGGATTTTTTTAAGCGTGCTCTTGATAAGGACCCCGACAATATTCGGGCTACGCATGCTTTAGCCGCATGCCTTATTAACACGGGTAGAAGCGATGAGGCTGAACGTTATGTCAATAATCTTCACATACTCCAACCCGCTTTGGAAGAGGAAATAAAAAAGGAAATAGAATCCGCTCGTAATCAAGACACGCTGAATGAAGCGGAGGACGAAAAGAGCATCAGCTTGAATCCGGAGGCAGCTGAATTGAACAAAATCAATCCAGTTTCTCCCACCGTAGAGCAACAAATTGTTTCCACAAAAGAAAGGAAATTGTTAAAATTAAACAAGTTTTTATCTGATATCAGGAGACAAATCAGTGTTTGATCAAATTCTTAACAGCATCAAAGAGAAAGACCTGGGTTTTGACAATATCCTGATTGTTGACAGCGATGGCATTATCATTGAAAAATTGGATACGCATGAAAGTGACGATACGATCGCGGCGGAATGTGCGGGCCTTTTTAAAGAGACCAATCGCTTGTCGGACGAAGTTGCTTTGGGTGAGACTGCTTTTGTTCAAATTCAATTTTCTGATAAGAATCTTCTGATTTCTCATGTTGGGAAAGGATACCTTATGATCGGTGTACAGGGTGATGATCGACAATTGGCTAGAAGTAAGTTTTGGCTGAAAGTCAAAAGCATCCAATCTCTGTGTATCATTGAAAGCTGAGTCAGCCTGCAGGTATTTTAACTGTTAAGTCGGTTTCATACACGGCGAAATGAATGGAAGAATGCGAAAGTGATAAGGAATAGAGGTTCTCTGTTCATTACAGGTTTTATGGGTGCAGGTAAAACGACGATTGCACGTTACTTGTCTTCACGGATGGGCTTGCCGTGGATGGATATTGATTCGCATATTCAAAAACAAGAAAATTGCACCATTGCAGAACTTTTCCGCAAACAAGGAGAAGACCGGTTTCGGCATTTAGAACGTCAGGCAGTAGCGAACATAAAGCAACCTCATATTGTTAGCTTGGGTGGCGGGGCTTTTTTGCAGAGCGGAATTAGAGAAATAATAAGCCAAAGTGGTATCTCCATTTTTTTGGATGTGCCGTTTGAGCTATTGTGGACTCGTGTTTCAGGACAAAAGAAAAGACCCTTGGTGCAGTCGTATGGTGAATTGAAACTGTTATACCAAAAGCGATATTTCTATTATTTGCTCTCTGATTTTACATGTCATATTGACGCGCTCAGCTTTCCTGTCCATACGGTCAATCACATTTTGAACTTTACACGGTTGTCTAAATAAAGGGAGTGTCTTTTTTTTAAATCGAAATCAACCGTAAGATAGAACATATCTGGATTGTATTCATGTAATTTTTTAAAGGTAATATTGACTTTTCCCACACAAAATATTAGTCTTAGTTTGCGGAATCAAATAGAGAGAGTGTGGATGTGAGTAAACTTGGTGAACTACTAATACAAGCAAATATAATAACCCCTGGGCAACTTCAGGAAGCTTTGAAAGCGCAAGAAGAATCAGGGGGCAGAATAGGGTTAACCCTTATTAAACTGGGATATGTTTCGGATCAGGAAATAACAGATTTTTTAAGTCAGCAATTTGGAGTGCCGGCAGTTAATTTAAGTGCTTTTGATATTGATGAAAATATTATCAAACTCATACCGCCGGATGTGGCCAAGAAATATCAGGTTCTTCCTATCAATAGATCTCACGCCACCCTGACTCTTGCTATGACTGACCCAAGCAACGTTTTTGCCATGGATGACATCAAGTTCATGACAGGCTACAACATCGAACCCGTTGTAACCAGTGAGCTTGCGTTGCGCGAAGCTATTGATAAATACTACGGTCTTACCAGTGCAATTGCCTTGAAAAATCAAATGGAAGAATTTGATTTCGAAGAAGATGATCAATCTGAACTTGAAGTAGTCGACGACGAGGAAGAGATCGATGCCGATGCCCTGGAAAGCTCTACCGATGCGGCACCTGTCGTCAAGATTGTCAACTCCATTCTGACGGGTGCGGTACGAAAGGGAGCAAGTGATATTCACATAGAGCCCTATGAAAAGGAATTTCGAGTCCGGTTTCGCATCGACGGTATGCTGCATGTTGAGACAAAGCCTCCCATGAAACTGCGTGACGCCATACTCAGTCGCGTCAAAATTATGGCAAAGCTGGACATTTCGGAAAAACGTCTGCCACAAGATGGGCGTATAAAAATGAAAATGAAAATTGACGGCAGAAGAAAAGAGCTGGATTTTCGTGTTTCCAGTTTGCCGACCCTGTTTGGCGAGAAAATTGTGTTGCGGTTACTCGATTCCGACAACCTCATGTTGGATATGACCAAACTAGGCTTTGAGGAAAGTTCACTTGAGAAGTTCCAGAGAGCCATTAACCGTCCGTGGGGAATGGCGCTTGTTACAGGCCCAACCGGAAGTGGAAAAACCAATACGCTCTATAGCGCTATTCAGCAGTTGAACAAACCGAATACCAATATTATGACCGCGGAAGATCCAGTTGAATTTAACATGGCTGGTATCAACCAGGTACAAATGAAAGATCAGATAGGTCTTAACTTCGCCGCCGCACTTCGCTCCTTCCTGAGGCAGGATCCCAATATCGTTCTGGTTGGAGAGATCAGGGATTTTGAAACTGCGGAAATAGCGATTAAAGCCAGTTTGACAGGGCACCTAGTTCTGTCAACCCTTCACACTAACGATGCCCCCAGTACCATCAACCGCTTGATGAACATGGGGATTGAACCCTTTCTCGTTGCCACCTCGGTACACCTGATAGCCGCTCAAAGGTTAATTCGCCGTGTGTGTAAAGAGTGCAAACATATTGTGCCCACACCCGAAAAGGCATTGCTGGATATAGGCATGACCAAAGCGGAAGCCGAGGGTGCAGAAATCTATGAAGGGCAAGGTTGCCCTACTTGTAACCAGACGGGAACGAAAGGCCGGGTTGGTCTTTTCGAGGTGATGGAAATGTCCGACGACCTCAGAGAACTCGTACTAACTGGAGCTAACGCCGTTGAGCTCAGAGAACAGGCCATTACTGAAGGTATGATTACCTTGAGGCGAAGTGGATTAACCAAGATCTTGGCAGGTGTTGCCAATATTGAAGAAGTACTGAAAGAAACCGTGCTTTAATAAAGGTAGAAAAATGGCTGTTACTTTATCACAATTACTAAAAACAATGATCGATCAGAATGGAACAGATTTACACATTTCCACGAGTACCCCACCTCAAATCAGGGTGGATGGGCGCCTGATTCCATTGAAAATTCCTCCGTTGGGTCCCTCTGAGACCAAGCAGCTGTGCTACTCGGTTCTGACCGATGCACAGAAACACCGTCTCGAAGAAGACCTGGAACTGGATTTTTCCTTTGGTGTTAAAGGTCTGTCGCGGTTCAGGGCCAATGTCTACAATCAGCGTGGCGCCATTGCGGGAGCTTTCAGGATGATTCCCCACGAGATTCCCTCCATGCAAACGCTTGGCTTGCCGCCAGTCATTGGAAAGATATGCAATAAACCAAGAGGTTTGGTTTTAGTCACAGGTCCCACGGGTTCAGGAAAATCAACCACGTTGGCTGCCATGATCGATAAAATTAATTCCGAAAAACACTGCCATATTTTAACCATTGAAGATCCGGTTGAATACCTCCATCACCACAAAAGATGTCTTATCAATCAAAGAGAGCTCCATGCGGATACGCATTCATTTGGTGCGGCTCTTCGGGCGGCTTTGAGACAGGACCCCGATGTGGTTCTGATTGGAGAAATGAGGGACCTGGAAACCATGGAAACGGCTATTACGATTGCTGAAACCGGTCACTTGACGTTCGCCACTCTTCATACGAATTCAGCTCCAGAGACCATTAACCGATTAATTGATGCTTTTCCTGCCCATCAGCAGGCACAAGTTAGGGCACAGTTAAGCCTGGCTTTGGAAGGCATCTTCTGTCAAGCCCTTTTACCTAAAATGAGCGGTTCAGGCAGGGTTCTCATTATGGAAATTTTGATTCCCAACTCTGCCATCAGAAACCTCATCCGGGAAGACAAAATTCATCAACTCTACTCTTCTATGCAGACAGGTCAAGGCAGGCATGGTATGCAGACTTTTAATCAGGGGTTGGCATCTGCCTACTTCCAGAAGAAGATTTCATTTGAAATGGCAATCCAGAGTAGCTCCAATCAGGAAGAGCTAAAAGAGATGATTGAAAGAGGCGTAGGACTTATCGAAAGTCAAACTAACACCAAACGAAATCCAAATATACGATACACTTAAGGAGATGGCGTATTATGGCCAAATTTGAATGGAAAGGGAAAAACCAGTCAGGCGACAAGAAAACGGGAGTCCTTGTTGCTCAAACCAAGGATGAAGTCCGGCAGGAGCTCCATCGTCGGAATATTACACCATCCAGTATCAAGGAACAGGGTAAGGAAATTAATTTGCCGTCGTTCGGTGGTGGTGTTAAACAAAAGGAAGTCGCCGTGTTTACAAGGCAGTTCTCGGTCATGATCGATGCCGGTCTGCCTCTTATCCAGTGTCTTGAACTTCTTGGAAGTCAGCAGAAGAACAAGGCTTTTGGCAGCATGATACAGAAAGTGCGAGCCGATGTGGAATCGGGTTCAACGCTCGCTGACGCCATGAAAAAGCAGCCAAAAGCATTTGACCAACTTTATGTCAACATGGTAGCCGCCGGTGAAACCGGTGGTATTCTGGATCAAATTCTGGAAAGACTTTCAGGCTATATCGAGAAAGCGGTTAAATTGAAAGCGCAGGTCAAATCGGCTCTCCTGTATCCTGCCATTATAGTTCTTGTCGCGGTAGGTATTGTCGCTCTGATTATGTACAAGGTTATCCCTACCTTCAGAGCTATGTTTGAGACCGCTGGTGTAGACCTTCCGGCAATTACCAAGTTTACTATTGGCTTGAGTAAAATAATTGAGAGTTACGCTTTATTCTTCATTATTCTCATGATTTTGCTCTATGCGTTTCTCAATCGATATCACAAGACCTATGCGGGCAGAAGGGTGCTCGATCGAATCCTGCTGAAATTTCCGGTTATAGGGATGTTGCTGCAGAAAATAGCCATCGCCAGGTTCTGCCGTACTTTGGCTACACTCTCGGCTGCGGGTGTGCCCATCTTAGATGGTATCGAGATAACGGCCAGAACATCCGGTAATGCCATTATCGAAGATGCTTTAATGGCGGTAAAAAAAGACGTTGAAGAAGGTAAAACAATTTCAGAACCATTGAGCAGGATGAAAATATTCCCTCAAATGGTTGTTTCAATGATTGGAGTTGGTGAAGCGACCGGCGCATTAGATACCATGCTCAGTAAAATCGCTGATTTTTATGAGGATGAAGTGGATATCGCCGTTGCGGGTTTAATGAGTATCTTGGAACCATTGCTTATTCTCTGGCTCGGTGGTGTCATTGGCTTTATCGTTATTTCACTTTATTTGCCGATCTTCAAAATCGCAAGCACTGTTTAAACAGAGAGAAGAGCTGTGAATCGAAGGGTTCTCGCTCTTCTCATTTTCAGGGCGACGGTCTTTTCACTGTTGGCTCTATTGCAGCTGCTCGGGCCATTTGTAGGGATCCCTCCCTTTCCATTTGAAGTATTTCTGATCAGTTCGCTGTTGATTCTAGCTACGAATTGGCTTTTGTATTTTTTAATGACTCGAAAGCTGGTTCGTGGTGTGTCCTTCCATGCCTCTATCTGGGTTCAAATCCTCACAGATATTTTCGTACTGGGTTTGTTGCAGTACTCCGTTCATGCTGAAGTTCGCATGCTCCCTCTCTTTTATGTGATTGTTATCTTGTTCTCGACTATCTATTTATCAAGAGTAAGTGTGTATCTGGTAGCTATTATTTCTTTTATTTCTTTCTATTCTGTATTGCTTTTTAAACCGGCAGGGTCACTTGTAACGCCTTTGTCTTCGCCGTCCAATCAATTATTGGATATCAGTGTTTTTACGGTTGCTGGAGGTTATTTTATTGTCTTTTTTACAGTCGCATTGGTGGCAAACTATCTGAAAAAGGTATTTGACGCAAACAGAGGTGTGCTGCGTCGCCATAAGCAGGAAATTGATCGACTTGAAACCATCCGCAAACGAATTGTTGAAAATCTACCCAGTGGGTTGTTGACGGTCAACAGGGAAAATACAGTGACCTATGCCAACCCGGCTGCTACTGTGATCCTCGAATCTTCTGAAGATCTCAAGGGTAAAAACTGCCTCGACGTTTTTCCTTATCTTAAAGAGCTCTCGCCGCAACTATTGAGTTCCCGTTTTGAGTTTGACCAATCAGTGAATGGGCATGTGAAAGCATTTGGCATGACCATCACCGATACACAGTGGGACGATAGTCAGGTTGGTAAACTTATTCTTTTTCAGGATCTTACCCACATCAAGCAATTGGAGGAACAGCAGCTCTTTTCAAAGAAGATGGCTGCCATAGGCAAGGTCGCCGCAGGGGTGGCACACGAAATCCGAAATCCTCTGGCAGCTGTAAGTGGCAGTGTTCAAGTGATAGGTTCACTGATTCCCAAACACCCCACAACAGATGAACTCCTCAAGATTGTGCAGAAGGAAACAGACAGGCTGAATCAAATTGTCAATCAGTTTTTGATCTACGCCAAACCTCATAGAACCGATCAATACAAAGAGATTGATTTGTATGAGACTGTTTCTGAGTTTCTAAGAATAGCCAGAGCGGATCCCGATGTACAAAAACACCCCATTGTCTTTCACGGCGAACCCATGAAAAGGAAGAGCTCTGTTAATCCCGAACAATTGACGCAAGTGCTATGGAACCTGATTAGAAACAGTTGTCAGGCAAGTTCCGAAGGTGAACAAATTCAGATTGAACTCAGCGAGGAAGGTGCCTCAGCAAAAATATCCGTGAAAGACAGGGGTGTGGGCATGACTAAAGAGGAAGTTGAGAATGTATTTACGCCTTTTCAAAGATATCGAAAGGGTCCTGGCCTGGGTTTGGGAATGAGCATTGTTTATGAGATTATACAACTGCACTCTGGTAGAATAGAGGTGGACACAAAGAAAGATGAAGGTACGATGGTCAGTATCTACTTACCATTCAGTCCTGCGGGGAGTCGTTCATGACAAAGACACTTTTTGTAGTTGATGATGAGCAGAGCATGTGTCGTTTCTTTGAATTAACCTTTACGCATTTAGGGTATAGGGTTATTACGGCAAGTGGCGTGTCCGAAGCTGTTGGCATAATTGACAAAGAAAAATACGACGTTCTCTTAACCGATATGAAAATGGAAGATGGACAGGGCTTGGAAGTGCTTGAGGCGTCAAAGAAAAAAAATCCCGATACACCTGTTCTGATTATGACAGCTTATGCCAGCACCGATACCGCCATCGAAGCCATGAAACTGGGAGCCTCAGACTATCTCACCAAGCCGTTCAATGTAGAAGAAGTCAAACTCGTTATAGAAAATCAGGTGAGAACCTCAGCTTTGGTCAAGGAGAATATTCAGCTCAAAAAGCAGCTTAAACAGGTTCAATCCTTTGAGTTCATATCCAACTCAGAAGTTATGAGACCGGTTCTTGCCATGATTGATCGCGTTGCCCAACTGGAAGCAACCGTTCTTGTTCAGGGTGAAAGTGGCACCGGTAAAGAGCTTATTATGAGGATGATTCATGAAAAATCCAATCGCAGTCAGGGTCCCTTTATTGCCATCAATTGCGGAGCTTTACCGGAGAACCTGCTTGAAAGTGAATTGTTCGGCTATGAGAAGGGAGCTTTTACGGGGGCGGATCAACAGAAAATGGGGTTGTTTGAGGCGGCCAAAGGCGGAACACTGTTTTTAGATGAAATTGGCGAGCTGCCTCTTCACATGCAGGTTAAACTCTTGCGTGTGCTGCAGGAAGGCAAAATCAGACGAGTGGGAGGGCAGCGCGAAATTAATATTGACATGAGAATCGTTGCCGCAACAAACAGGGATCTTGAAGAAGAAGTCACCGAAGGCAGGTTTAGAGAGGATTTGTTTTATCGAATTAATGTTGTGCCCATCGAGTTACCGCCACTGAGACAACGGAGTGAAGATATCCCCCTGCTTGTCCACCATTTTGTTCATCGTTTCTGTTCAAAATACAGTGAACCAATCAAAGAAATTCATCCTGAAGTGATGAGTGCTTTACTCAAATACCAATGGCCTGGCAATGTTAGGGAGTTGGAGAATACCGTTGAGAGACTAATTGCTCTCACGGTGGATACTGTGGTTCGCATGGAACACCTGTCACCAAAGATCAGGCAAGTTATTGGTGCGCCGATTGTTCACGATATTTCTATACCGGAAGTAGGCTTCAATTTAGAAGATCATCTGGAAGGCATGAGAGAAGCTTACTTGAAAAAAAGCCTGAAGATCTGTGATGGCGTCCAAACCAAAGCGGCAGAACTGTTGGGAATTTCATTTCGATCCTTCAGGTACTATCTGTCTAAAGTAAAAAAATAAAGGAGTATTCCCATCTTTACCAAAAGGTGATATGATGTTCTCGTATTTTATTAAGGATGGTTCTCTATGCGAAAAGCTATAGCAATTCTAGATATCTTAAATACTCTGTTGATTTTGGCCTTGTTGGCTTCTTTAGTATTTCCTGTATACAAAACAAACAGGGATAAAGAGGGTTATGCTGAATCGGTACGTGAATTAAAATCCATAGCGATTGCGTTAGAAAAGAATTATCTTGAAACAGGTGCGTACCCAGCATTCAGTTCTCTGGCTGATATAAGCCAGCCTGACAGTATACTCATTGCAGAAGGTTATTTGAAAGAGGTACCAACCACGGATTATTGGGGCCGCAAGTTTAAAGGTACAGGTGATGAAAAGGGATACAAACTGGAAGGGTTTGGAATTACCTCCCGAAGCGAGTCCATTGTTCGCGACCATCCCGACTACTTCTTTGTCAAGGGTGCCAAACTCAAGAAGAAAAGCAAAAAATAAACACTACTTATCAGCCCAACTACGGGCAATACTGGCATCTACTTCAAAAGGAACATTGGGTACCAACCAACTGGCACCTTCCACCATCGATTCCACAAGGGTTTGTCTAGACCTTTCGGCCTGTTCTTTTTTAGTCTGAACAATTATTTCATCGTGAATAATGGCCACTGGACAAGCTGTTAAATTTTGCTCATTGACTTTCTTGTGAAACAGGCATAGTGCTGCCTTTAAAGCCTCGGAAGCGGTGCCCTGTACAGGGACATTGAATAACTCCGTGATACGAATACTCTCAGAATGGTAACTTCTTATGCGTCCGGCTGCCGTGCGAATGTATTTCTGCATTTTACCCGTTTCTTCCAACTGCTGATGCCATTTTCGTATACCTTTGTAGTGTTTGAAGAAATTGGTACGAAACATTTCCGCTTCCTGAATTGACATGTTGACACCGTAAGATTGACGGGCAGAGGCTTGCAGACCTTTGGGACCCATGGCATAGATGAGACCAAAGTTAATGGCCTTGGCAGCCTGTCGCTCGTCTGCACTTATCTGATCGTAAGGTTTACCGGAAGTAAGAGAAGCGGTTAGCCTGTGCAAATCCTGACCTTGAGCATAAGCCTCGAGCATAATCCTGTCCTCGGCGAGTCCAGCTGCTACTCGCAATTCAACTTGAGAATAATCCGCAATAACAAACAACATGCCGGGATCAGGTATGAAGAGTGAACGAATGCGTTTTTCCCTGGGTACTTGCTGGATGTTGGGATCGGAGCATGAGAAGCGGCCGGAAGCGGATGCTATTTGAAAATAGGATGGGTGTACATGTCCTGTTTCCGGTAGAATGTGCTCATTGAAACTCGTCAAAGTTGAGTTCAGAATTCGGTGAAGGTGCCGGTAATGCAGTAGTTTCTGTATGGCGGGGTCTTTTGATTGAATAGATTTGAGTTCTCTCTCTGATGTGGATTGTAGGTCGTGACCTCTTTTCTCCAGGGCTCTTTTTACCTGCTCCGGTGAATTGAGATTGATGGAATCGAAGCCCGGAAGCAGTGTGTCGTCCTTTAGCATTTGTTCCAGCTCATGTTCTATGTCTCTCATTTCCCGCTTGGTCTCCCGGATTGTGCATTGCAGTTTTTTTCGGTCTACCCGGATCCCGCTCAGCTCCATTTGCGCAACCGGTTCGATTGTTCGAAATTCTAGTTGAGATACTTTTCTTAATTTTAACTCGTTTAATCGTTTGGACATCACCTGGTAGAGAGGAACAAGGTATTCCACATCTTTGGCGGCATAGGCGATCTGTTCTTCAGACAGATGAGCAGCCCAATCGGAACATTGAAGACTCTTGTCAATTTCTATGCCAAGGTAGCGTTTTAGAACTGCCTGCAGACTGTGCCGGTGGTGCGAATTTCCAGAACTGAGGAGTCTTGAGGCTAAAAATGTACAGAATACAGGACGAATGTAAAACCCGTAGTGAAAGAGAAGGTGTTTCATGTCAAATTTTGCGCTGTGTAGGATTTTCGTGATATTGGGATTCATGAGCAGTGCTTTTACGCTGTCTTCCATTCCCAACTCAGCAATGTCGACTATAAACTGATCACTTTCGGTTCCAATTTGGAGCAATCGAATAAAGCTCTGCTGAGGAGAGAGTGGGTTTTTTCCAGCCGTTTCCACATCGATGCCGATTATTGAAGCGGAATGACATAAATCGAGAGCGTGCAGTTCTTCCTTTTTTGTAAGATAGTAGAGTCCCATTTTTAACTGAATTCCCTTTTTAGCGGCTTAAATAAATGATTCTATCTGGCGAATATAGTGTGTCAACGCTATTCATTATATATAAATTGGTGATTTGGTTTCCAGCATCAAGCCTTGATTTTAAAAGAAAGAAAGCGACAACAGTCGCTATGAGTGAGTTTAGACATAAAAAAATGATTAAAACTTGACGTATATCGCCTGGATCGTTAGATTATAGGCACAATGCAGAAATAGAGAGGGAAACAATGCATCAAAAGACAAGAGGTTTCAGTTTAATCGAAATAATGACCGTTATAGCAATCATAGCCATCTTGGCTGCCGTAGCACTGCCTATTTACAGTAAACAGCGCTGTAAAGCACAGATGGCTGAAGTACCCAACTGCCTGTCGGATGTAGCCATGAGAATGGAAAACTATCGCTCCAATCACGGTAGTTATCCCAATTCAAGTTCAGGGATACCTGGCGTTTTAAATTTTACCAATGCCAATTGTGGTGACTATTATCAAATCGATGTTTTTGCGAACAACACTTATTACTACATACAAGCGACTGATAACCAAAAGAAACTGCCTTGCAGTTCTACCACTGGTGATGATGAATGGGTGTTGACCAGTACTTCCCCTAAAATATATCACACGAAGAATCCGATCAATTCCAGTCAGGTCGACACAGCCCCTCCAAAACCTTAATTCCGTCACTTGCCTTAGCTTTATCAATTTACATTTTTGGGGTATAAATGTCCGATTATGGGACGGTCTCTCTTCTGGATGCCTATCTTCACATTTTGGGGCATCCAGTCTTTTTCTTTATGCTGGGTGCCTGTATCGGTTCGTTCATGAACGTGGTTTTCTACCGATACCCGCTCAATCGTTCAGTGGTATCGCCTGGTTCGGCTTGCCCTTCCTGTAAGAAAGCCATCGCTTTTTACGATAACATCCCCATTTTGGCCTGGATTATTCTAAAGGGATGCTGTCGTCACTGTCATTTGAAGATTTCACCTATCTACCCTGCTGTTGAATTGGCCTTTGCTGTTTGTTTTACCCTCGCAAATTGTGTTTCACAATCCTCTTTGGCAATGAGCTTTACGATCGCATTTCTTTCAAGCTCGGCTTTGTCTGTTGCCTACTTGCTTAAAAAATGCGGAAGAGCACCCTGGTATCTATGGCTGGTTGCCTGTGGGTCATTCAGCTATTTCTGCTTCCAGATCCTGGTAGGATAAATGGACAGATTGAATGGAGCGACACTTTCTGGATGCTGAATCAAATTCAAAGAGACAGCCACCGAGCCGTAAGTCACCGTTGGCCACTTCAAACCGGGTTCGGTTTAAAGTCAGAAAGCCATCCAAAACAGCGGGGATTTTCATGCCGATGACAGAATCATAAGGGCCGGTCATACCGAGATCGGTCATGAATCCAGTGTGTTGATTGAGGATACGGGCATCATTGGTGGGTACGTGTGTATGCGTTCCCCAAACGGCGGAGGCGCGTTCTGCCAAATACCATCCCATGGCCTGCTTTTCTGATGTGGCCTCAGCGTGAAAATCAACCAGGGTAATATGATCTTTTTCCTGCCCATTGAACCAGTTATCCGCAGCCCTGAATGGGCAGTCATAGGGCTTCATAAAAACTCTGCCGATTAAATTGATCACCTTGATCACCACACCGGAAGCGGTTGTAAAACAGGCTTGATCCTGGCCTGGTGAACCTGGTGGAAAATTCATGGGCCGAATCAAGTCGGGTGTATCGTCAATCCATGTTCTGGTCTCAGGTTTATCGTATATGTGGTTCCCCGATGTCATTAAGTCCACACCGTGGCGCTTCAACTCGCTGTAAACCTTATGGGTGATGCCAAAACCGCCCGCGGCGTTTTCAATATTAGCGACGACGCAGTCCAGTTCCCACTTGCTTTTTATTGCGGGAAGGAACTCTCTTATGATTCGTCTGCCTGGTCTTCCCAATACATCCCCAATGCTCAGTACTTTTACAGTCATAATTTACCTTTCATGCCGAAGAGGAGCTACCCCGGCGGAATCGGGGTATCGTAAACTGCTGGAAAGTGGAGGCTTACCAGCAATTCGTCCTGTTCGACAAGGGATAGCTTCATTTTTTACGATAAAAACCCCCCATTCGCGCTATGGTCATACAATTGAACCTGGTTCTCCAGGTGGGCGCCCATCTGATCCACTTTAGGCTCCCCTCTTCATAGCATTGCGGAAAATGCCATGGAGGGTATGCTCACCGCTTAGCCAGGGCTCCCGAAATTAAAGTGTTGGTTCCGGATTGCTTTTTCCATAGTTCTCCGAATGAGGGGCATTCGGTTTTTCAAACGCCTGCTCAAGAATATTGAGCAGTTCCATCTCTCTATTTAAGAACGCTTGTCTCTGTTCGTCAAGCTCCTTTTTTTTCTGACAAACTTCATCAGCAAATGTAATGGCAGTGAGAACGGCATTTCTCAAAGAGTCAATGGTTTGAGTGGAGCTGGAAATATCCCGCATTCTTTCATCAACCATTCTGGCTATTTCCTGTACCGTTTCAGGTGAGGAAGTGGAGCGCAAGGTGTATTCATTTCCCATAATTTTTATTTTACAGACATTATGAGTCATATTCCAAAATCTCTTCCAGCGATCGCAGTTTTTTTAACAAAACGTTCAGTTTTTTGGCCAGTTTCTTGCGCTCCGTTTCCAGATGCCTCAGACGATATCTCTCTGCTGTTGAGCTGCTCTCACTTTTTTGCAAGGCAGCAATGGTTTTTCTGAGTTTCCCGATTTCTATGTCCCTGGAACCCATGGCTTGCCTCAATTCCTCGTTTTCAGCTTTTAGTTTCCTGAACTCTGTAACGAGATGAATCAGCCTGTGTTCAAGGTCATTCATGGATTAACTCCTTATTTCGGCGTTGAATTCCTTTTTTACAGATTGAATCATGGATTCAATTTGCCCGTTGACTTCATCACTTGTCAGTGTGCGATCTTCAGCACGGAAGATCAATCTGAAACCCAGACTCTTCTTACCCTTTGCGAGAGACTTGCCACTGTAGACATCGAATAATTCCATGGATTCCATGTTCACGAGGTCAAGTGATTGAATGTGCTCTGAAATTCTATCATATTTCACATCTTCATCCAGTACAAAAGCCATATCGATTTGAATGGAAGGGAAAGGGGAGAGTTTGAACAATTGTTTTTCGTGATTGGACAGGTGTTTCAGGAAATCCAGTTCCAACTCCATGACGATGACCGGTTCATCTGTATTCAGCTCTTCCAGCAGTTCGCGTTTCAACGAACCGAACCAGCCGCATTCGCCGCCATTGATCTGGATGGCGAGAGCTTGCTGGGGGTCGAGCCCTGGCAATTCTTTGGGCTGAGTCGTCAGGCCAGGCCACCCGAGTTCCGCTGCCAGGGTTTCCAGGATGCCTTTCATCTCATAGAAGGGATGGGCATTTGAAGTGTTCCACCAATTGGCTTTTTCCTTTGACTGGGTAATCAGGCAAGCCATATTGTAATGCTCCCCGTCCGACTTGAACACATGCCCCAGTTCAAATAACTTGAGGTTCTTCTGACCTCTGGAAATGTTCCTCTTGGCCACCTTGACGAGCTGAGGTTGAATGTTCCTTCTCAGAACCCCGCTGGACTCCGACATGGGATTGCGGATTTCCACTGCCCTACCTGTACTCTGGAACATTTTCTCCTCTTTTTCAGAGAGAAAACTGTAAGTGAGAACTTCCTGCAGACACAGTTCCTTGAGTAAATTCCTGATTTTGGTTCGATGCAGCTCTTCTGGTTTGGGATGAAAATCAGAACCGGGCATGGCGGGCAGAGTAGAGGGAAGGATGTCGAGCCCTTTGAAGCGAATAATCTCTTCAATGACATCGACCTCCCGAGTGACATCGACTTTGTATCCGGGAACCTTAAGTGCGAACACGCCATCGCTGTATTGGGGTTGAAAGTCCATTCGTTCCAGGAGTGTTTGTATTTCGCCTTTGTCAAGTGTGATGCCCAGCAGAGCGTTTAACCGCTTGACTCTAAGGGTTACGTTGGCTCTTTTAAAGTCCTTGATTTTGTAATCGCGCAATCCTTTTACGGTAATATCAGGCTGTTCACGCTTCAGAAGGTACACAAATCTTCGGATAATGCGATCCATGGACTCTTCGTCGACTCCGCGTTCAAAACGGTGTTTGGCATCGGACTGAATGAGTGTCTTTTTGCCTGTGTGACGCACAGCCACCGGATTAAACATGGCGAGTTCCAGCAGGAGCGAATGGGTCTTTTCGCTCACTTCAGAGTTTTGGCCTCCCATGACACCTGCAAGGGCGATAGGTTTTTCCCGATCGGCAATGCAGAGCAGTTGATTGACTTTGTGATTCTTGCCATCCAGGCTGGTGAGTTCCTCGCCTTCTCTGCCATAGCGAATCCTGATTTCCTTACCGTCAATCAGATCCGCGTCAAAGGCGTGAGAAGGGTGACCGAATTCCCAGAGCAGGAAATTGGTTAGATCGACAATAAGACCATGAGAGGTTTGTTCAATGCTGTCGAGTTTTTCTTTCAGCCATGCCGGTGAGGGCGTGTTCTTTGTGTTCTCGATGAGAACGCCCATGTATCTCCAGCAACCCTTTTCCTCTTCACTGGTGATCTTCCAGCCTTCCAGTTCACTCCAGTCGGCTGTGTCAACGGGCGGTGTAACCAGTTTCAAACCCGTTTTTACGGAGATTTCACGAGCCAGGCCGTAATGGCACATGGCATCAGGTCGATTCACGGTATGCTCAATTTCAAGACCGTTTGTTCCTTCAACCTCTGTCTCGAGGCCTGTTTGATTTAAAATGCGAGCCGCCTCTTCCAGAGAGGGAGCCTCTTCCAGGTACTCTTTGATCCAATCGTAATTGAAATACATCTCAACCCCTCCTGAACTGGTCTAGAAAACGCTTGTCATTTTGATAGAAAAGACGGATATCGGGAATGCCGAGTTTCAGCATGGCAACTCGCTCAATTCCTATTCCAAATGCGAAGCCCGTTAATTCGGGATCGTAATGAACTGCCTTGAAAACGTTGGGATCCACCATGCCGCAACCCAGCACTTCAATCCAGGTGGATTGCTGGCAAACTCGGCAGCCATCCGCGCAGAAGGGGCATGTCACATCAACCTCAGCGCTGGGTTCTGTGAAGGGAAAGTAACTGGGACGCAGGCGGATGCGGGTTTGTTCTCCAAAGAGGTGCTTCGCGAATGCCTCCAGGGTTCCTTTCAAATGAGCAAAGGTAATGTGCTCACCGACAACCAGACCTTCCAACTGGTGGAACATGGGAGAGTGGGTGACATCGTCGTCCCGTCTGAAAACCTTTCCTGGGGCAATCATTCTAAAAGGCGGCTTGCGTTTTTCCATGTACCTGATCTGGACACCCGAAGTTTGCGTTCTGAGCAGAAGATCGTCATGGATGTAAAACGTGTCGGCGTCTTCCCTGGCGGGATGAAATTCAGGTGTATTCAGTGCTTCAAAATTGTAGAAGGTGTTTTCACATTCGGGTCCATCCGCGACGTCATAGCCCATGTTGAGGAAGAACTGAACCATATCGTCCATGACCTGGTAAAGCGGGTGGAAGCTGCCGTGATCTGGAATGACTCCGGGGAGCGTTAAGTCCATGCCCGAACCCTTGCTCTTCTTTGTTGGTGTGTGATGGGGATGGTTCTTCAGTGCCAGTTCGACTTCTCTCTTAAAGAGATTGATTTCACGACCCATTTTCGGCTTGTGTTCCTTGGGAACATGTCTCAGCTCAGCCAACAATTTGACAATGAGACCGTTTTTCCTGCTGGTGTACTGATTTTTTAGCTCGAGCCAGTCTTGATGTGACCCTGCTTTTGATAATTGCTGCTCGAACAGGGTTTGTGCATCCTTGTAGTTCCACTGCTCCATCTGCTTCCTCCTGCATGTTGAAATCCTAAAAAAAAAACCGGTTGAAACCGGTTTTTTTATGTCTTATTCAAAGGTTGTAATTTAAGCTGCTTGACGCGCCTTTTCAACTAGAACCCTGAAAGACTCAGGGTCGGTAAAAGCGATGTGGGCAAGCGATTTTCTGTCCAGCTCGATACCTGCTTTCTTGAGTCCACCCATAAAAGTGGAATAGCTCATTTCATGTAAGCGCGCTGCCGCATTGATACGGGTAATCCAGAGCTTTCTGAAGTCTCGCTTTTTCCTTCTGCGGTCCCTGTAACTGAACAGCAGGGAACGATCAACAGCTTCTTTGGCATAACGGTAAAGGTTTTTCTTGAATCCGAAAAAACCTTTGGTGATTTTTAAGTACTTTTTGCGCTTGACGCGTCTTTTTGATCCTCTTTTGACTCGAGACATTTAACTACTTCTCCTTAAAGTAACTGGATGATAGTGGGCTCTTGGCCACTTTAAACGGGGTTTACTTACTGACTGGGCATCATGGCTACAACGCGTTTGTGATCGCTGTTGTCAACCAGTCCCGTTTGTCCTAGATTGTGCTTTCTTTTTGCTGATTTCTTGGTGAGGATGTGGCTTTTATAGGCTTTTTTCCTTTTTATTTTGCCGGTTCCTGTAAAAGAAAAACGCTTGGCAGCACCTCGGTGTGTCTTTAATTTTGGCACTTTTTCTTTTCCTTTCTTTAGTTTTTACCTGGTTTTTCAGGTGGTTTGGGGGCCAGTGTCATCCACATTCGATTGCCTTCCATTGCTGGATGTTTTTCAACATTAGCGAGGTCACTCAAGGCTTCGCGAACTCGTTGCATCACTTTCATGCCGAGATCCTTGTGAGCCATTTCACGACCGCGAAAGTGGACGAAGGCTCTCACTTTATCGCCCTTTTCCAGAAATTTTCGCAGGTTTTTAACTTTAAAGTTAAAATCATGCTCATCAATTCTGGGTCGGAACTTCATTTCCTTAACCTGGAAGGTCTTTTGCTTTTTCCTGGCATCCTGACTCTTCTTTTTCTGTTGGAAAACGAATTTTCCGTAGTTCATGATCCTGCAAACAGGAGGTTTGGCCTGAGGAGATACTTCAACAAGGTCCAGACCCGCTTCTTCCGCTCTGTGAAGAGCTTCTTTTGCCGATATGATTCCGATCATCTGGCCTTCTGGTCCTATGACTCGTAACTCGGCTGCATTTATCTGGTGCCCAATGCGGTGTTTTTCCTTCTTTTTGCTCAATATTCCTCCATGTCAACAACGTGAAAATAAAGTGAGTGATGATGATGGTAGGCGCGGGCGGTTTCGAACCGCCGACTTCTACCTTGTCAAGGTAGCGCTCTCCCCCTGAGCTACGCGCCTTTAGATCCACATCACACAGGTAGCGAACATTATCATTCCATATCGCTTTAGTCAAGGCTAAAAATCCAAATAATTAGCGCAAAACAATGGATAGAACGAGTTGTGTCTCACTCAACCTCGAGTTCCCTGACGCCCGCTGGGTCTTTGCTTCAGCAATAGGGCGAATCATCACTTGAATATCCCTTGAAAATGAGGTTTAATGCAATTCCCTAATTATAAGACCATGAAAGGAAAGCAAAACATGTTGGACCAACTTCTTCGATCATTAGACGAACAGAAAAAACGCGTGACGCGCATAAGGAGGTATCTTTGACCCGGATCGCAATCGTCTGCGCATCGAAGAACTGGAGCATTTGAGTGCCGCTCCAGACTTTTGGGATGACGGCGAAAAAGCCCAGGCTCTCATGCGCGAGAGAAATCTTCTGCTGGAAGATATCGCCCTGGCAAAAAAGTTTGATAATTTTGAAGATGAGCTGGAAATCTACAAAGAAATGTTGAGTGACGGTGATGATGTCACAAAAGACTACGAAACCTGCCTCGAATCGTACTATGAGCTCGTGGCTGAGACGGAACTTCGCATGATGCTGTCGGGCCCGCATGACAAAGCCAATGCTATTTTGACCATTCACCCGGGTGCGGGTGGTACGGAAAGTCAGGATTGGGCCAGTATGCTGTACAGAATGTATCTCCGATACGGTGAAAACAATGGATTCAAGGTCAAAATTCTGGAATACATGGATGGTGAAGAGGCCGGCATCAAATCCGCCACGCTTTACCTTGAAGGTCCTTATGCCTATGGTTATTTAAAAGCGGAATCCGGTGTGCATCGACTGGTCCGCATTTCTCCCTTCGATTCTTCAAAGAGAAGACACACTTCTTTCACCAGTGTCCATGTCACCCCTGAGATCGAGGATGACACCGAAGTGGTGATCGAAGACAAGGATTTGCGAGTGGATACCTATCGCGCTTCCGGCGCCGGTGGTCAGCACATCAATAAAACCGATTCTGCCATTCGTATTACCCACCTTCCCACCGGTATTGTCGTGCAATGTCAGAACGAACGATCACAGCACAAAAACCGCGCTTCTGCCATGAAGGTGCTGCGGTCCAGACTGGCACAAGTTCAGGAAGAGGAGCGTCGGAAAGAAATGGAAGACATGGCCGACGAGAAAATGGAAATAGGTTGGGGAAGCCAAATAAGAAGCTATGTTCTCCACCCGTACCGCATGGTAAAAGACCATCGTACCAACGAGGAAACCGGCTCACCGGAAAAAGTACTCGACGGCGACCTAAAAGACTTCATCCGCGCTTACCTCTTGAAAAGGGGAAGCGAAGAGGGCGCTGAATAGAAGAGCGCAGGGCTTCAAAGGGCAGCCAATCGGTCGCGCGGTTCAAGCGGGTCTGTTTTTTAAGTTACAATCTTAAAACTTTCATTTTCCCGCAAAGAACCGCAAAAACAATCCGTTTTCAGTTAGCATCGTAGGGATATTTACCGGTTATTACAGGGGGTTCCTTGCCTTTTTTGATCAAGCTGTGCGCTTCAAGAGTCACGGCGTGGTCGTTCTCTCTCGCTGCGATCTTTGCCAGAGCTGTTTTAGCTTGCTCGTTGTCAATTTCCGCCAGCACATGAACCAGCATTTTTCTTGATTCAACAGCAGGGAATTCGCTGTAGAAGTTGATGACAGCGTCTTCAATGGGCGATACGGCGGCGTTGCCCAGCCGCTTTAATCCAAACATAGCGGCGGTGCGTGTTTCAGGTGCCTCTTCAGAATTGACAGCTTCTATCAAAATGGGAATACACGTTTCATCGCCCATGTTTGCAAGTGCCTGAATGGCGTCATCTCGCGCGTCTACAATATGGCTGGCAGTAATTAAAGCCTCTGTAGCAGAGGGGTCACCAATTGAACCAAGTGCCCTGGCCGCCATGTTGCGGTAGATCCAATGTTCTTCTAAATTGAGCAGAGCTTCAGTGATGATGGGTACTGCCGATTTGGCTTTCAAGGCTCCAAGTGCGGGGATAATGGCACCTGCAAACCCATCGCCTTCCTGAAAATCTTTTCTCAAGAGTCTTATGAGTGGGTCCACAGCACGGGTATCTCCTCTGTCACCTATGGCCATGATCAAATCCATTTTGACCAATCCGTCAATCTGATCCTGTTCCAGAAGGGAAAGCAGGAAAGGCAAGATGTCGTCTTCTTTGGATTGAGCGCATACTTCCAGTTGCTCTTGAAAAGCAGTCTGATCACCGCTTGCGATACTTTCCATGAGCCCGCTGCAAATCTCCGGTACTTGTTCGGGTGTGAAAGATGGTGTATCGGGTTGTTCCTTATTCTGCTGGACGAGCGGGCTTGGATCTGGGGTACAGGATATTAAAATCAGAGTGATTATACAGAGTGGTATTTTCACGGCAGTCCTCCTGGACAATCTTATTTGGAAAAGACAGTTGTATTTTAGCTCTTTTTTCCTTAAACGTAAAAAAAAATGATTGAAACCTTCGTCTGTGGCTGAAATTAAATGGTTCAATCCACTTTTCGGTTTAAAAGCTCTCAATATATGCTAGATTCAGTTGCCGAACCGGCTGAAGTTTCATATGATTGGTTGAGTTGAATTATGGTCGATCCCAGGAGTAAAAACGCGTCTTGAAACGACTGTTGAGTGTTTTTAAAAAGAAAATGCATCATGTCATCATGATCCTCGTTCTGTTTTTTCTGGCCCTCTTGTTGGGTTGGTGGTCTATCTTCATAAAAAAGTCAATTATTCAGGCTTACCGTGATCAGAATACCATTATTGAGCAGACTTGCCAGATTCTGGCGAGCAAACTGGGGAAGCTGCCGGATAGACCCGTCCCAGGTATCTATCGCGGTGACGATCGACTTGTCATTTCAATCGATCCGGATCCACAGGGTCTTACGACTTTAAAACCCAATTGGCCTCAATACTCCATCCACCCCAATCAAGCCTATCTCAATAGAATCGCCCTTCAAAAGAAGAGACAAAGCCTGATGGTTTTGGGTGAAGGCTCGTTTTTAGCCATATGTGTTATTATTTCTTCTTTTATGCTGTATTACAATATCCGTCTCGAGCGGCGGTCTAAGGAAGAACTGGTCGAATTCTGGAGTCGAGTAACCCACGAGATAAAAACGCCGATTACAGGTATCAGGCTTTTTCTCGAAACCTTGAAAAGGGGTACTTTAAAGCCTGATGAACAATCGTATTTAGTTGATATGGCCATGAAGCAAATTGCCAGGCAACAGCAACTCACCCAAAATATCCTCATGGGCCAACAGGTTGAAAGACGAGCTGGTAAAATGACTTTGGTTTCTTTGAATCCGGTTGAATTTCTGGAAAAGTACATCAATCATCACAATTTGATGCTGGCAGGAGTAAAGACCGAAATCATAGCCGATCAAAAGGCCAGGGACGTGAGAGTCAAAGCAGATCCCAACAGCCTGCACACCATCCTGGATAATCTGGCAGACAACGCCATCAAGTACGGTCCTTCGGACTTGTCACTGGTATTTCATTTCGAGGTAACCAAAAAAGTCATTTTGTCCGTAACGGATAATGGACCGGGTTTCCCACCTAAAATGGCCGATCACTTGTTTGACGCTTACAGGCGGTTGCCAAGAGATTTACCAGTAGGCAAACACGGCACAGGTATGGGACTTCATATTTGCCGGTCTTTAGCGCGAGCCATGGGTGGTGACATGGAAGCGTTCAGTCACGGTGAAGGTGAGGGTGCCACTTTTAAAATCTTCATGATAAAGGAATAAACTAAACAGTTCCTCAGAGGCTTTTGACAGTTCGGGATTCATGGTTCCCTCGTTGGTGTGAATAAAAACGGTTGCAGTATTTGCAGTTCAACCCCGATCCGGTGTCAACAAGGAATCTCAGGAGTACCAGGCTGATGTCAAAGTATGGAAAACGGTTTGTCTTTAGACTTCACTGACCGCCCAAGCCGCTGCTGCGTTTTTGCAAAAGATTATCGCTATGATCTTGCCAGGAGTTTTGAATTCTATGATATGATTTTGCTCAATAACTGTTCACGGAGGCTTTCTTTATGTTGAGAGCGTTGCTTTTATTCTTTTTTATCTGTTCATTTGCTGTTGGGCAAACGCATATTTGGGGTCAAATGTTTGATACGACGTTTAAAAAGGGCAAAATCGCCATACCGGATTTCAAGCTTGAAGACTCCACCGGGAAGTACGATGAAGCCTGGTCGACCATCAACGAGGTCTTGAAGAGAGATATTCAGAATTCAGGCTACTTTGACGTCCTGCCGGAAACGCGCATCAACATGATCAAATCGCCTTTCGATGGTCCCATTGAATTTGAAGAGTGGGGCAGTATCGAGGCTGAACACCTGGTAGTTGGACAGGTCATGGACCATGATGGTGTCATGCGTGTTGAGGTGCGATTATTCGAGGTGCCTACCAAGAAAACCATACTGGCCAAGGCCTTTAAAAGCAAGCCTCGATTGGCACGAAAAACCGCTCACATTATTGCTGATGACATCATGAAGTACTTGAAAAACATTCAGTTTGCCACTTCAAAAATTCTTTTCTCCAAAGATTCATTGGTCACACAGAATAAAGAGAGTCGAACGCTCAAAGAACTCTATATCATGGATTACGATGGCTTTAACCAGTTCCCGATTACAGCGGGCGGAATCGCCATCTCACCTTCAGCCATTCGCAAAGACGGTCAGGTTCTCTTGTCCTACTGCTCCTATGAAAAGGCCTTCACGATCAACGCGAGCTACGGTATTTTCCTCAAGGACGGTTTAAGGGCGCATCCAAAGAAACTGTTTGGACGGGAACGCTACAGGGCTTCGACGCCTGCTATTTCACCCGATGGCAGGAAAATTGCCTTTTCGGCCAGTCACAACGGGAACGTCGATCTCTGGGTCATGAATCTGGATGGAAGTGACCTGCTGCGAATAACAAGGCACCCGGCTGTCGATACCAATCCCTCCTGGGCGCCCGGCGGCAACGCGCTTTTATATACGTCCGATCGAACAGGGGCCCCCCAGATTTATCGCATGGATGCCGATGGCTTGAACAACCAGAGAATAACCTATGAAAACCCTTACAACGACAGCGCTTCATGGAATCCTCACTACGATTACATTACCTATGTAAGCCGCTTTGACAATGATTTTGATATCTTTGTGATGGACTTGAAGACGAGCAAAAATTATCGCTTGACACGCAGGCAGGGCAGCAATGAGGATCCCTGCTGGTCGCCCGATGGTGAGCGAATCTGTTTCTCCTCCAATCGAACAGGAACCTGGCAGCTCTATGTCGTCAACCGGACCGATGCCGATTCACTCATTCAGGTCACCCGGACCGGTAATAACCGCACGCCCATCTGGATTCAATAATATCTTTTGATTTCAGTTAACCAGCCTGAGTTTCAGATCGTTTCAATACTGCAGGCCTGCTGAAAAAACCACTGGTTCCTTGTTACGCCAGGCAATTTCGTGGCGGTTTGGAAAAATGCCATGCTGAAACCAGGATGACGTGAATGGTTGAAGTAATCGATTGCTGTGTTCATTAAGCCGTTTGTCATTAAAATGAATGCTTCCATGAAAACCAGGATAGCCAAAAAAGGTTTCAAATTGTCGGGAAAACAGGACACAACATCGTTCATTTACATCTGTGTCTTACTTAGCGAAAAAAGGCGGCATTCTTTACGAAGAATTCCAAACAGACATCTGACTGCGGGAAAGGGTGACAATGGTGTGTCGATCACATTTTTATTGAGAAAACTATTGACGCTTAAAGGGTTTCCTACTAATCTTGTTTCAAGCGCGTAACGTGCGTTAATGAATATTCTCTATTGGTGTTAGAGAGGAGTGAACCTCATGAAATTGAAAAGCATCCTTTTAGTGACCTTAACCGCCATTTTAATGTTTTCCTGTAAAAAGTCTGAACCTGAAGCAGAGATTCCCGTACCCGTGCCCGAAAAGCCAAAAACAGTTGTCGCTGAGCCTGTTCAGGAAACGGTTAAGCCTGTTGTTACAGAAGAAAAAACCGAGTCTGCTGAGGAATTACTGGCTCGAATTCGCCTTGACGATGTCTATTTTGAATTTGACAAGTCCGATCTTACAGACAGCACCAGAAGAACACTGTATCGCTATGTGGAAGTTCTCAGGGCGAATCCCAGGGTTCAAGTGCTGATTGAAGGGCATTGCGATGAGCGCGGTACCATTGAATACAACCAGGCTCTGGGAGAGCGACGCGCCGAACGCGTGCGCAGCTTCCTCATGGAAAGCGGGGTTGGTTCAGGACGTTTATCTACCGTAAGCTATGGTAAAATGCAGCCTGTCAACATGGGCCACAATGAAGATGCGTGGGCACAAAACCGAAGAGCGCATTTCCGTCTGGGACTTAAAAACTAGATGGTTGAATTTTCTTGAAAAAACGGAGGAGGGGATACGTTTATTCCTTCCTCTTTTTATAGTGAGGCAGTTATGAAAAAAATACCATTTCTTATACCGGCACTTTACCTGCTGATTCTAGGTGGATGTCAGTCTGATGAGGAACTGCGTAAGATCAAGCACGACATCGCACAAATTCAGGAACAAATCTATCAGGTTGAAAACAGTCAGGTGGAGGTTCAAAGGCAGTTGAAAAAGACAACCGAAACCTTTGAGCAACAAATGGAAGATCGTCGAGAGGAAGCCAATCAGCAGGAAAAAATATACGCACTGCAAGATACGGTTTCCCAATTGGATGCTAAAATAGACGATTTGGAATCGAAAATTAACAGGCAAAAGAGAATGACCAGCAGTTACAACGTCAACACAACTCCATCCTCTAGCTCCACTGAAACTGAAATGCCAAGCTCCGTCACCGGAACGGATCTGGAAATTCAGTATAACACTTGCTTTGGAGACTTTAATCGCGGTGAGTATCAGCTGGCCGCACTTGGATTTGAAGATTTAATCGCCAATTACCCGAACTCCCCGTTCATTAGTGAGTCCTACTATTATCTGGGAAGATCTTACCTCGAGTTGAATAATTGGCAAAAGGCAGCGACTAATTTTGATAAGTTATTGAAGTCTTCCAGTAAAAGCAGTTTCATCAAACCCGCTATGCTGTATTTGGGCCAGTGTTATCACCATCTGAATATGCCCCGCAAGGCCGTGATGAAACTCAAGGAACTACAGAACATGTTCCCCAATTCCCAGGAAGCATCCCTGGCTAAGTCTTTTTTGAAAAAGAATCAATACGAAAGATAAGTTCGCAACCAATTAAACAGTAAGCCTGTGCGTTATCCATTGTAGGGAGGCGTACAGGCTTTTTTATCTTTATCATGGTTAAAAAAACAAAACGATCTGAAGGACAAATAACCATTTCCAGAGGAACTTTAAAGGGTCGAAAAATAACTTTTCCCAATCTCGATGATTTGAGACCCACGCCGCTTCGTGTGAGAGAAGCCGTCTTCAGTATGATTCATCCAACTGTCAAAAGCCACGCCTTTGTTGATCTTTTCTGTGGTTCGGGCGGTATGGCATTTGAAGCCTGGAGTTGCGGGTTCCGGCCAATATACTATGCGGAATCCAATGCGGCTGCTAGAGAGAGCCTAAAAAGAAATTCAGCAAGAATGGGGGTTGAGGTATTGGGTGCGTTTGCGACGGCCGTGGAGTTAATTGAACACTTGAAGGAAAAATTATCGGGAGCCGAACGGCCATTTCTTTTTTATGCCGACCCACCCTACAGGAACTACATGAATTCCAGCGCTTTAATCCATAAGCTGTTCGAGCCGCCCCTGTTTCCTGAGGGAAGTTTGCTTTTAATTGAGCACGAAAAAGGGACGACAACTCCATTTCATCCCCGCTTGATTATAAAAAAAGAAAAAAAATACGGCAGATCTTTAGTCAGTCAATGCCTGCTGACTTAATTCGAAAAAACAGTACATGTGTTTTTTTGCTGTAATATGAGTGTGGTAAGCCCCATCCAGCGTGATAAATATGGAAACCGCTATCCTGTTGCTGTACCTGCTGTGATAAAAATTGCTATAATTACAGGCTGTTGTTTTGTTTCGATAAATGCACCAGCATGTTGAAAACCAAGATTAGACCCCAAAAGAATCAAGCAATTCATTTCATGAAAGCGATTATGTACATCCAGAGGAGTACAGCATGTCACTCAGTTTCTCTACTTTATTGGATATTCTCGTAGAACGCCATGTTCTGCCGGAAGAGCAAAAAGACAGGCTGAAACGCGAGGAATCAAAAATCAGGAAAAACCTGTTCAGGCAAACAAGGGAACAATATGCTGGCAAGCTGGCCAATCCGGGGTCCATTCACCCCATGGATGTTTTGTTATCTCTGGATCTTTTTAAAGATGAAAGGTTGGGGTTGGACGAGGAAAAAGTAGCGCGGTTTGTAGCAGAAAAGGCCAATGTTCCTTTTAAAACCATCGATCCCCTTAAAGTCAATATGGAGGTGTTAACCAGGTATATCTCCAGACCTTTTGCCCGGAAAAACAATGTGGTACCCATAGCTGAAGAAAATGACACCCTGATTTGTGCGCTTGTGGATCCATTTGACCGCGTTTTACTGGATTCGCTCAGACGGAATACAGGCAAAGACATTCAGCCTGTGGTTGCCACTAAAACCGATATCACCAGGATCTTAACCGAGTTTTACGGACTGAGAGCCTCTGTCAGAAAAGCTGAAAGTGTGTTGGACCCTCTTGTCAATCTTGGCAATCTCGAGCAGCTGGTTAAAATGAAAACAGAGCGGGAATTGGAAGCATCCGATTCCCACGTGGTCAAGGCTGTAGAGTACCTGTTGCACTATGCTTACGATCAGCGTGCCAGTGATATTCATATCGAACCAAAAAGAGACGAGAGCTTGATTCGGTTTCGCATCGATGGCGTTCTCCACGATATTCAGTCCATGTCACCGAGAGTTCATGCGGCTGTCATTTCAAGGTTAAAACTCCTTTCAAGAATGGATATTGCCGAAAGAAGAAAACCGCAGGATGGCAGAATTAAAACAGAGCTGAAAGAAAGAGAAGTGGAACTTCGCTGTTCCATTTTGCCAGTCGCTTTCGGTGAAAAACTGGTGATCCGAATTTTTGATCCCGAAGTTCTGCTCTCCAACCTTTCGGGTTTAGGATTCCCCGCTGAAACAGAAAAACGCTTTGAAAAGATGATTCATGAACCCAACGGCATGATTCTTGTCTCGGGGCCAACGGGAAGCGGAAAGACAACGACACTCTACAGTGCGCTCAAGTCCATTGCTTCAAGGGAACTCAATATAACGACCATTGAAGACCCTGTTGAAATGGTTTATGAGCCTTTTAACCAGGTGACAGTCAATCCGCTGCTCGATTTGAGTTTTGCAGGAGCGCTGAGGACGATTCTGCGCCAGGACCCCGATGTCATTATGGTGGGTGAAATTAGAGACAAGGAAACCGCAGCTTATGCCATACAGGCGGCCATGACAGGTCACCTGCTGCTTTCAACCATTCACACCAACGATGCGCCCAGTTCGGTTGCTCGATTGTTCGACCTTGAAGCAGAACCTTTTCTTGTTTCCTCTACCCTGATCGGTGTTCTGGCCCAGCGTCTGGTACGCAAGGTGTGTGATAAATGTGAAACGGTCGATCATCTCACCCATGCCCAGCTTCAAATGCTGAGTATCAGAACCAAATCGGGTAGACCTCTCAAGGCAAAAAAAGGAAAGGGCTGCCACCACTGCCGCTATACCGGACTGAAAGGCAGAACAGGCATCTTCGAGCTGATGGATGTGGACGAAACGGTTCGCTCACATATTGCGGCCGAGTCCGACATTGTCTCCATGAAGAAACTCCTGAAACAAAAAGGTATGATGACATTAAAGGAAGCCTCGATCAAGAAGCTGATTGAAGGCGAAACAAGTTTCAATGAAATTATCCGTGTGTGTATGGACTAAACATCTATGAGGACTAAATGAAAAAAACAATCGCAGTGCTTCTGATCTCCGTGCTTTTGGGTGTGGTATTCGGATTGGGTTTCGCCTTTTACATTCTCTGGAAGGGAGAAACATTTGACGATCTTCAAACACTCCGGGAGCACTCTCCAAAACTTTTTACGCGGGTTTACGATCGCAATGGAAAACTGATCGACATCATATCTTCTGAACAGAGAATTATTCTTGAGTACAAGGATATTCCAGAGAATTTCGTCTATGCACTTGTTGCTACGGAAGATGAAGATTTTTTCAATCACATAGGCGTTTCTCCATTCGGGATTCTGAGTGCTGTCAAGGATCGAATTTTAAAATCTCAGATACGAGGAGCCAGTACTCTGACCCAGCAACTGGTCAAAAACATTACAAAAGACAAGCGGCACTCCTTTTATCGGAAGTTTAAAGAACAGCTCCTGGCGGTTCAATTGGAGATCATGTTCACAAAAGAGGAAATCTTTGCCATGTACGCCAATGAAATAGCGTTGGGGAACAATCAATTCGGCATAGAAGCCGCCGCGAGATATTACTTTGGCAAACCGGTAGGCGCTCTGAATCTCGAGGAATGCGCCACGCTGGCAGGCATTCCTCAGGCTCCTACGAGATACAATCCCTACCGCAATCGCGAAGGGTGCAAGGAAAGAAGAAAACACGTGCTCAATCGCATGCTGGATCAAGGATACATTGACGAAACGCAGGTTATGCAGGCGGGGGAAGCAACCCTTGAGCTGGTTGACCACCGCAACAAGAAAACCGAACAGGGTGGTGGTTGGTTTGTCGATAAAATTCGCGGTTATCTTTTTGAGAAATACGGAGAAGACGTGGTTCGCTCTTCAAGGTGGGATGTCTATACTACTCTGGATCTGGAATGGCAGCGTATAGCTGAACAGGCCATGGTCAAGGGCCTCAGAAGAGTTGACAAGCGACAGGGCTATCGACCTGAGGACGCTCCAAGCGTTTTTAAGGGCTTAGAGAAAGATCAACCTGATATTTTAAACACCTACTTTAACCCAACCTGGCATCGCGACCTGGAATCGGGACTGAGAGTGCGCGGTCTGATTGTGAAGGTTGACGAAAAGCAGATTGTGGTTCGAATAAAAGACCGTATCTTCACAGTAGACAGGAAGGGAATGAAGTGGGTTCAAAAGGTGCCCTTGAAAGATCTGTTCAAGGTTGGTGATGTGCCTCTCTTCACAGTTGTAGAGAGTGAAGCGGATAAAGATGGCAAGACAAAGATGACACTGCTGCTGGATCAGGAACCTCTTTTGGAAGGCGGACTCTACGCTATCGATAATCGAACAGGCGCCATCAGGGCCATGGTTGGAGGTTACAATTACAATAAAACGAAATTCAATATGGCGGAACAGGCTAAACGTCAGGTAGGCTCCGCTTTTAAGCCCATACTCTTCGGCTCCGCATTTGAAAATGGCTATACCTTGTCAGACTTGATATTCGATGAACCAACGGTGTTTGTCGATCCTGTCTTTTTTAAAGAAGACGAACAAGGGGGGTACAGAAGAAAGAAAAGGAGTAAAAAATACGAGCGGGCTGTACGACTGGGTCTGATTGCTCCTCCTGAAGTTTACGAGCCTCATAATTATTATCAAAAGTATGCCGGCTATATTACCTTGAGACTCGCGTTAGCGCAGTCAAAGAACATCGTTGCGGTGAAACTATTGAACTCCGTTGGTTACGACAATGTACTTGAATACGTTTTCAGAATGGGACTGGGTAACGATCAACTGAAACCGTTTCCCAGTATGGCTTTGGGCTCTTTTGAAATGACTCTTGCTGAAATGACTCATGCCTATTCTACCTTTGCTATGAACGGTATTCGCTTTGAGCCCCTTTTCGTCACGCTTATTTCCGATAACAAGGGGCGTATACTCGAGAAGAATGTTGAAAAGGGGGAGCAAGTTATTTCACCTGAAAACGCCTTCCTGGTAACGAGTGCCATGCGGTCCGTTGTCGATGATCCATCGGGTACCGGCAGAAAGGCCCGGTCGTTGAATCTTCCTCTGGCAGGAAAAACCGGAACCACGGATGATTATTCAGACGCCTGGTTTCTCGGTTTCCATCCCGATATATCGGTGGGTGTCTGGGTAGGACATCATACCAAGAAGACCATAGGCCGGAATGCGACAGGGGCCTCTGCAGCCTTACCCATCTGGATTGACTTTGTGAAAGGGGTCAAGGACGAACTGAAAACAAAACACTTTACACGGCCTCCCAATATCGTGTCATTGCCTGTCGACAGAACAACCGGTAAGCGCATTACAACAGACTGTCAATGCCTGAAAACTGACCAGATGACGGAGCACTACATTAAAGGCATGGAAACCATTGAGTTGTGCGATGAGCAGGAGCAGAGAAGACTCAGCCTGCCGTGGTTCCTTCAAAAAAAGAACTATAACTACAACTCAACCAATATGAAAGTGGAACCGGCGGTGGTGTGGATTGATAACTCTTCTCAAAAAAGAGGTAACAAGTTCTTGAAGGAAATGCTGTCCGAGGCTGTAAATAAAAACAATTAAATACTCCATTAATCAAAAGTTATTATTTAATAACAAATAAAAGTAAACATGCTATACATATTAAATAAGGGATAGTGTTTGATGAATGAATTTAAATAAATGTATAACTTACGATCAAATTCCAATTGTGTAAAATATGATATAAAATATTGGAAATTTTAAAAAAAAACTTGACGTTTTTTTTTGCTCGCGTATTATGAGAACTATATAGGTGTTTTTTGATGTAAACATAGGAAAAGTTAATTGACAATTTACATCCAAATACCTATCATGCCTAAAGAAAAACACAAACAAATCCAGGAAAACGGAGTTAAATTATGAAGAAGTTGCTGACTGTTTTTATCATACCTCTTATTTTGCTTATTTCGGTACATTCTCAGGAAAACCGTTTTGACATTCTTAAATATTCATTCGATGTACCTGTTACTCAATCGCGTTTAGTCATTCCCAACCCATTATTCGATCAGCTGACCGGGCAAACAGGAACACAGGCTATCTCCTCTATGTACTTTGATAACCCAAGTGCTTCTGTCACTGATTTGCACAATATGGCAGCCGACGACTTTACGGTGCCTTTCGGAGTCATTTGGCACGTGGAGACCATTGAGTTGAGTGGTGCCTATTTTAATGCCGTTTCTCCCTCAGCCGTCGTGCCCGATGGCTCGGGTTTCAATGTGTCCTTCTACTCTGACAACGATGGTCAGGTTGGTCCACTCCACACGGCTTTCACCAATCAGAGTTTTACTCAAAGTATTTCAGGTTCACCAAGTTGGGCAGGGTCTTTTGTCATCACGCTGGACTCTGTTCTCAGCCTTCCCGCTGGTACATACTGGGTCTCCTGTCAAATTATCAAGAATCCCTGTGACTCCAGTGGCGACTGTCTTCAATTCCCTGATCCCGTGGGTGATTTTACAGGGCAGTGGGGCTGGCGTGAAGCAGGTACCAATATTCCCATTATGAACGAAAGCATGTGGCAAAATCCTCCAGGCGGCTGGATTGCAGGTAACGCTTGCCAAGCTGCAGTTTGTGACACGTGGGGGTTCAGAGTTTCCGAATGCGGGATTGGCATTAACTGGACAGACTGGATCAACTGCACCGGTCCTGACGATCCTCCCAGAGATTTTCAGTTCGCGCTGGGTGGTACATCAGAATTAGAGCCTCCTCCTGTTCCTGCCTTGAATAAATGGGCCTTAATCGGGTTCGTGTCTATCCTGGCTGTCGCTGGTGTTTTCTTCCTGAGAAAGAAAGCGTAACAGTCCCCCAACTCCAATTAACTGGTGAGTCCGTTTCTTTTGAAAGGAACGGGCTCTTTTTGTTTCTGGCACTTAAAACCACTTTTGAGATAAAATGCAGTGTGCTTAGAGCACCTGCATAGCGAATGTGGGTCTGAGGGGAGAGGTGAATGAAGAAAGTGCTTTTTTCAGATGCTCTTAAAAGGGGCGGAGTCTTTAAACTCCCTCCGTTGGCGACCCTGGAACAGGCGCTGCTGTGTGTTTCCCAAAAACTATCCTGGGAAGGCGAGTTAGACCGCAGTTTTCTCTTTCGGCTTTTGATGGAGCGCGAAAAAGTCATGTCAACGGCTATTGGTAAGGGTGTGGCAATACCCCATCCAAGAAACGCAAAATTGCTACCGGTGGATTCTGTGGTGGCCGGTTGTTTTTATTTAGATACGCCTCTTGATATGGGAGCACGCGATAGAGAGCGGGTTTGGTGTTTGTTTGTCTTAATTTCTCCCGATACAAGCATGCATTTGAAGGTGATGAAGGAACTCGCCCATTGTCTTCAAATTGAAACATTCTTCAACGAATTGCAAAAAAAACCCGAACTGGACAGATTGTGCCAACTGTTCCAAAAGTACGAAGACCAATGAAAGCATCAAAGGGTGGCAATTTCGAACCAGAGTATTTTGCTTTTTTAGATGATATCTACCATTGTCATTGGTCTCTTCAAAAGAGCCGAAAAATACATCGCCTTAAAAAGGCTGTCAAATACTTCTGGCCGAATGGTCATCCCACGAGGCTTCTCTGTATTACGGGGACAAATGGCAAGGGCAGCGTTGCCTATTACCTGGAACAGGGTTTAATGCAATGGGGATCCACAGGTTCCTGGACAGGCCCGCACGTCTTTGATTACGCTGAGCGATTTCATATTTGTGGTCAAATTGCGGATCACGGTGAAATAGTCCAAATTTATCGTGAAGAAATTGAGCCTTATCAACTTACACAAATGCAAGAAAATGAATCTCTTGGGTTTGCCTCGATTGGTGTTCTGATCGCTCTGAAACTTTTCGAGCGGCACTCTGTTCAATGGGGGATCATGGAAGTTGGAGCCGGAGGAAGGCATACTCCGCTAATGGCGCTGGATGCTGTTGGAACCATTTTGACCAATATTGGCATGGACCATCCGCTGACTTTGGGTTCCGAACTCTGGCAGCGAGCGGTGGAGAAAGCCGGCATGGCGAAACCGGGTATTCCGTTCTTTTCCGCAGAAACAGGTGAGGCTCGAGCATTTGTTGAAAAAACAGTTCTTGAAAGGGGAGCGACTTACTTCGGCTTAACTGAAAATGACTGTGATCATATTCGTCAGAGCCTCAAAGAAGATACCCCGCTTTTTCGCATTAAAAACCTCGCCCTTGCTGTTAAGGTCATTCTTCATTATTACCCGAATACAGATGGCAGAAGTCTTCTGGACAGCATGAAAAGCCATCTGCCTGGACGCTTCAGTCGCCTGCAGAATTCTCAAATTCTTATAGATGTCGCTCACAATCAAAATAAAATAGACGCTTTGGCTGAACACTTAAAGCTGACCTATCCGGGAAAAAAGTTCATTTTCCTGATCGGTTTGACTCGAAAACGCAATCCGGAGCATGTCTTCGCATCGCTTTTCTCATTGGGTAAACGGTTCTTTCTAACCTCTGCCAGCTATGCCGGACAACCACCCGGGGAAATAGCCGAAAAACTGAAGGGCAAAGTGCCGGGACTCGAAGTCATTGAAGATCCCCGTGAAGCCATTCAGAAAGCAAGGGAAAGTCTGTCGAAAGAGGATATACTGGTGTTGACCGGCTCGGCCTACATGCTGGATCAGGCACTCAATCCCAGTCGGTATCTGGCTCACCTGAACGCATCCTATGGATGGAGAGGGAAAAATTCCAATTGAAGGTCTTATCGGTGCAGTTTCGGTGATCTGCTCCTGATTTCCATTCGATCAGATAAAAAAGGCGGGTTTGTACAGGTTAAACTCGTGTATGATGCTGTTTATGAAAACCAGGCTTTTAAAACAATTTGTTTACAGGTTGAAAACGCGACCGTATGCCACAGCAAAAGGATTCTGGCTGGCGGTTAGCGGTGGTGTTGACTCTATGGTCATGCTGGATGCCATGCGCAGATTGAGGCATGTTCATGGCAAGCCAATGAATGTGCTGTATGTGCACCATCAAACGGCTGATTTTGCCGATCTTTCAGAGAAAGTGGTTGCCGGTTACTGTCAAAATCACGGCATTTGCCTAACAACGGAGCACTTTAATGAATCGCATGAGAATTTTGAGTTCAGTGCGGCGGAATTCAGGCGGAATTGCCTGCTGGAACTCGCTTCACCCCAAGAGAAAATACTGTTGGGGCATCATCAAAGAGACTTTGCAGAAACACTTATGCTCTCCATGTTAAGAGGAACCGGACTGCACGGCAATTCCGGGCTTCAAGCGGAAAACGGCCCGTTTTTAAGACCCATGCTCCATGTTAATCGGGAGCTGATATACGAACACGCTCGAATGGCAGATGTCCCTCATGTTCTGGATCCAACAAACAGAGATCAAAAACAATTTAGGGGGAGTTTGCGGGGCTTGTTCAACAGTGCTGCTTTTCAATACTATAACGGTGGAGAATCAGCCCTGTATGATTGGCACTCCTCTTATTCAACACTGAAACATCAATTGCAAAAAACAGCAACAGAACGCTGCTCACAATTTAAGGGGACTTTTCCTATTGGGTTATTTAAAAGAGATGAACTCTATTTATGGCCTTTCTTGTTGAACTGCTTCCTTGAGTGTGCAGGGTTGAAAATTGCGGGGAAAAGGCAACGGGCCAGAATTATTCAAATGATAGAAAATAAAAGATATGGATACATTGATGTTGGCGGAAAGCGCGTGTGGGTCGATTTGGATGGATTAGCCTGTGTCGATGTGGCTCCTTTACCAGAACGCACCTTGTTGTCCGGGCATCAATGTGTCTGGGGGTCTTGGCTCTTTGAGAGAATCGAGGGTGAAAGACTCTTCGATTTTTCAAATGAACCCATCACCCTGCGCGTTCCGGAAAGACTTGACAAAAGGGTAAGGGAGTTCTTTAGAAAACACATGGTTCCCCATCGCTTTCGAAAGGCACTGCCGACTTTTATTCAGGGAAATAAAGAGAGACACATCGTATCAATTATGCAAAAGCCTCAAAATGCGATTGTTTGGCGCCGGCTGGATCGCAATCAATGCAAGCGTATCCAGTTGGTCACCAGGGAAGACATCATTTCCTTTGTGACCATGTTAAGTTGAGACGGCATCGTTTCGTCCAATCCATGTGCAAATAAGATTGATTCAATCTAAACATTTGGCTTTGAAATGCGTATTGAGCTAGAATGTCTTGTTTTGCTTAAACGCAGGAGGTTTGAAATTTGAATCCAACACTTAGAACTCTCATATTTTGGCTTGTGTTACCGATTGTTCTCGTTATCCTGGTGTTCAATATTAAAAGTGGACAAATGGGTGTAGCCGAGGTCGCTTTCAGTGATGTTATCAAATTTGGAGATGAGGGACTCATTAAGAATCTCAGAATCGATGCCGATACCATCGAGGGCGAATTTTATCAGACACGTGAAATCCAGGATAAGAAAGCGCGAAAATTTAAAACATCCTGGATCTTTTATGAGGGGTTTGTCAATAAAGCTCTGGGTTGGAAATTAGAAAAAATGGAGGCCGAAGCCAGTTCTTCTTCCGATCTTCTTCTCAATATGATGGGTTGGCTGTTTCCTGTTATTTTACTTATTGTTCTCTGGGTCTTTATAATGAGACAAATGCAGGCTGGCGGAAATAAAGCAATGATGTTTGGCAAGAGTCGGGCAAAGATGTTGAGTGCCTCCCAGAAGAAAGTGACTTTTAAAGATGTTGCCGGATGCGAAGAAGCAAAAGAGGAGCTGGAAGAGATTATTGAATTCCTCAAGGAGCCGCAAAAGTTTCAGAGGTTGGGCGGTAAAATTCCCAAGGGTGTTCTTTTAATGGGCTCTCCAGGGACCGGTAAAACACTTCTGGCCCGGGCAGTAGCCGGTGAAGCCAATGTTCCCTTTTTCTCTATTTCCGGTTCCGATTTTGTTGAAATGTTTGTTGGTGTAGGCGCGTCTCGTGTTCGGGACTTATTCGAGCAGGGGAAAAAGAACGCACCGTGTATCATTTTTATTGACGAAATCGATGCCGTTGGAAGACATCGCGGTGCGGGAATGGGCGGAGGCCACGATGAAAGAGAGCAAACCCTCAACCAGTTGCTCGTGGAGATGGATGGCTTTGAAAGCAATGATGGCGTCATTCTGGTTGCCGCCACGAACCGTCCCGATGTACTGGACCCCGCAATCTTGCGACCAGGACGATTTGACCGCAGAGTTGTTGTTGATCTGCCCGATGTCAAGGGTCGTGAAGCGATACTCAAGGTTCATACGCGGAAAGTCCCCATTGCGCAGGATGTCAATTTTAGCGTCATAGCTCGCGGAACACCTGGCTTTTCAGGAGCAGACCTCGCCAATATGGTCAATGAAGCGGCTCTTTTAGCTGCCAGACATTCCAAGCGCATGGTACACATGCTGGATCTCGAAGAAGCAAAAGACAAGATCCTGATGGGTCCCGAACGCAGGAGTATGGTTCTATCTGAAAAAGAAAAATACAATACAGCGATTCACGAGGCAGGTCATACCCTGGTGGCGGCTCTCATCGGTGATACGGATCCCGTTCACAAAGTCACCATCATTCCAAGGGGGCGGGCACTTGGCGTTACCATGCAGCTGCCATTGGATGACCGCCATAGTTACACGGCCACTTACCTCAAAAACAGGCTGGCTATTTTAATGGGTGGTCGAATAGCAGAGGAAGTGTTTCTCGACCAAACAACTTCTGGAGCTAAAAACGATATTGAAATGGCGACTAAAATGGCACGGCAGATGGTCTGTGAGATGGGAATGAGCGAAAAGGTGGGTCCCATTGCCATTGACAGTGGTTCCGACCAGCCTTTCCTTGGAAGAGATTTTTATCATCCCAAAAATATTTCAGAAGCAACAGCTAAACTGGTCGATGATGAAATCAGAGAACTCATTGAAAACAATTACCAGCGTGCCGAAACGTTGATATTGGAAAACAAAGATACCATTAAAGAAATGGCGGACAAGCTGCTTGAAGTGGAAACCCTTGAGCAATTTCAGATCAATCAGATTATTAATGGCGAGGAAATGACTCTGACTAATCCAGACATAGCCAAACAGGCTGAAGTCGTGGATGTGACATTCGAGCCTCCGGTTAAAGAGCGTTTGGAAGAGAAGACGTTATCGGACAATCCTTCAGACGAAGCTGATTAAGGTCAGGAGTCTTTCATTCAGGGCTGTTTTAAAGTCTTGAATGGTTTCAGAGTGCTTGATTAAACCATTATCGAGTTTTGCGGGAGTGGGCGTTATGGACTCTTCTTCCATGCGAACCTCAGTGTTTCTGTGCGTGTCTAACATGCCGCTCTGTGCTAGAATACAGCCATTGGCATCGTTAACAAATGCTTTTCCTGTAAAAAAAATAATGCAGCTCTACGCTTGATGGCGCGGTAACAGAAAAAGAGGAAGACATTTGGCTGGTTACACCCGCAGTAGATGCAAGCAATTGATGGTTTGTTGGATTGTGCATGTCAATTTCACATAAAAACCAGAGGAGAATGAAAATGAAAAAGATTTTTTTAGTATCAATTTGGTTGACGATTGGAATTCTGTTTGCCTCAGACAATGGAAAAATACAGAATAAACCGATTGATCCCGCCAACATGGATCTAAGCGTTTCACCTGCGGATGACTTCTATCAGTACGCAAATGGCTCGTGGATGAAGAACAATCCCGTTCCTGATGATAAGTCGGCGTGGACAGCTTTTCATCAGCTGATCGATAAGAATATGAAAATGGTCAGGACTCTTTTTGATGAAGTCTCAAAAGCTCAAAACGTCTCTCCAGACAGTCTTCGCTGGAAAATTAAAACCTTTTACAATCTCGGTCTCGATGAAGAAAAAATAGAAAAAGACGGCATTGCTCCGCTTCAAACGGAACTCAATCGAATTCAAGCTTTGTCCAACAAAGAGGATTTAATGTCTTTTGTTGCCCATTCTCAAATTAGAGGCACCAGTCCACTCTTTGCGCTCTTCCCAAGGCAGGATGAAAAGAACAGCAGCATGGTCATTGCCACGCTTTACCAGAGTGGACTTGGTTTGGCTGATCGGGACTATTATGTGTCAGAAGACGAAAAATACGTTGAAATGCGGGCCAAGTATCTGGAACACATCACTAAAATGTTTCAGCTTGCGGGTATCTATGACAAGGCTGCAGCCAAGAGGGCCGAAAGAGTTCTCTCCTTTGAAACTCGCCTGGCTAAAGCCTCTTTAACCCGCCTTGAAAACCGGGATCCTCACAAAACCTATAACAAGATGAATTTAGATAAGCTTGTGGAGCTAGGGCCAGGCTTTGATTGGAAACAGTTCTTTCGTGAGGTCGGTTTAGCCAATCCCGGCGATATCAATGTCGCTCAACCGCGGTTCTTCACTGAAGTTGGCAAAATGATGAATGATGTAAGTCTGGATGACTGGAAAACGTTTCTCAGTTGGAAATGGATCGTGCGGTCAGCACCGTATTTAAACAAGAAAATGGTTGAGGAAAATTTCAACTTTTATCAAGCCTATCTTTCTGGAAAGAAAGTAAATGAACCCAGATGGAAGAGAGTGAGTCAAGCCACCAATTACGCCCTGGGAGAAGCCATCGGTAAGCTGTATGTCGAGAAGTATTTCCCTCCTGAAGCCAAAGAACGCATGCTCAAGTTGGTCGCGGGGTTGAGAGAGGCTCTCAAAGACCGCATTCAGCAGGTGGATTGGATGAGTGATGAAACCAAGCACAAGGCTGTTGATAAACTCGCCCACATTCAGGTCAAAATAGGTTACCCGGACAAATGGAGAGACTACACAAAACTCGTCGTTAAACAGGACTCCTATTTTCAAAACGTGCTGCGGGCATCGGAGTTTAACTTCAACTACGAGCTTGGCAAAATAGGTAAGGAAGTGGACCGGGGTCAGTGGCACATGAATCCGCAAGTTGTAAACGCTTACTACAATCCCAACTCCAATGAAATCGTGTTTCCTGCAGCTATTCTGCAATTTCCGTTTTTTGATATGAACGCGGATGATGCCTTCAATTACGGCGGCATTGGTGTTGTCATCGGTCACGAAATGACCCACGGATTCGATGATCAAGGCAGGCAGTACGATGCAGAAGGCAATTTAAAAGAGTGGTGGCTGAAAGCAGACGCCGAAAAATTTAAAAAAGCGGCAGATGTGCTGGTTAAGCAATACGATTCATTTGACGTTGGTGAAGGTGAGCATGTCAATGGCAGTCTGACTTTGGGAGAGAATATCGCTGATCTTGGCGGTGTTATCGTGGCCTATAACGCGTTAAAAAATGCAATTAAAGGCAAGTCAGTTTCAAAAATAGACGGTTTCACGCCCGAGCAGAGGTTTTTCCTGGCTTTTGCTCAGCTCTGGAGAGGCAACATCCGTCCACAGGCTCTATTGAGACAAGTGAAAGAAGATGTTCATTCACCGGCCAGGTTTCGTGTGCTGGGTTCCTTGAAAAATTTTGCTCCCTTTTTTGAGGCTTTTGACATCAAGGAAGGTGATCCCATGTATCTTCCTGAAAAGGATCGGGCGAAAATTTGGTAGTTAAGACATTTTACGGCTTCAAGAAAAGCGTTGGCTTTTCTTGAAGCCAACGAACGGTTTTGCTTATATGCCACTTTACTGCTGGTATCCTTTCTTAGGGATTTTCGCTGTGGTTTCAACGGGCGGGCTTGAACTGAAAACAGTTTACCGGCTGTAACGCCAGTCTTTTCGTTTCTGTGTTTGGCTGTGTTTTTACGGAAATCAACTGGCGAATGCGGGTGAGTTTGTCGGCACACTTCCGGCCTATTTGAATTCTGACAATGCGGGAGGAACCGGTGAAAGAAGGGCATACTGGAAAAGTTGAGACAATTTCTTGGCTTCACCTTATATTTTTTCTTGACAGGTTTTTCGGATTGGTGCATGATACTCCACGCGTTAATCAACACGATTGACGCAAAAAAATGGGGAGTCGCCAAGCGGTAAGGCAGCAGGTTTTGGTCCTGCCATGCGAGGGTTCGAATCCTTCCTCCCCAGCCAGATAACTTGGCTTTATTCCACGATTAAGGAAAGGGATAAAGCCATTTTTTATATGGGAACCTTGAAAGGGTGCAGGAGCCACGTTGGGGGCAGGTCTTTCAGCGGCAGACAGGCTTTGTGTATCTCGATTGTCGTCCAGAAGAGGTTGTGGCGCGTTTCAGGGCCTGGGGGGAGCAATGAGACAGAACGAAAGAGAGCTTATGCTCTTTGCTGGCAATTCAAACATGGGATTAGCGGAAAAAATCAGTGCTTCACTGGAAATTCCACTGGGTAAAGTGTCACTTGGACGTTTCAAAGATGGCGAAATAAGCTGTCGCATTATGGAAAACGTGCGCGGAAGAGATGTTTTTCTCGTCCAGAGCACTTGTTCCCCAGTAAACGACAACATCATGGAACTGCTCGTGATGCTGGATGCGTTTAAAAGAGCTTCTGTAAGCCGTATAACAGCTGTTATTCCCTATTTCGGCTATGCTCGTCAAGATCGCAAAGATCGACCCAGAGTTCCCATATCGGCTCGTCTCGTTGCCAATCTTATTGAATCTGCCGGAGCGGATCGCATTGTTACAATGGATTTACACACAAATCAATTGCAGGGTTTTTTCAATGTTCCCACGGACCATATCTACGCCGCGCCAGTGATGTTGGAGCGATTGAAACAGTTGGATGGCGATATTATGGTCGTCTCACCTGACGCTGGAGGCGTAGAACGCGCCAGGGCCATGGCAAAGAGACTCAATAATGCGTCGCTGGCCATAATCGATAAACGTCGCGAAAAGGCCAATGTCTCAAAAGTAATGCATATCATCGGTGATGTGACGGGAAAAGACTGTATCATTGTCGATGATATTGTCGATACAGCCGGAACCCTGACAAAAACGGCAGAAGCCATTCTTCAGGCGGGAGCTCGAAAGGTCTATGCAGCTATTTCGCACCCTGTTCTTTCCCCTCCGGCGCTGGAAAGGATTGAAGGCTCGGTTTTAAAGAAGCTTTTTGTAACGGATTCAATCCCGGTTAAGGGCGCCGACCCGGTCTTAGGGAAGATCGAGGTGGTGACAGTTTCGGGTTTAATAGGAGAAGCGATTAAAAGAACGTATTTAGAAACTTCCATTAGTTCGCTTTTTGTGTAAAATATACGGTTCGGTCTATCCTGCCAGGAGCGGGAGACCGCCAAGAGGAGTTATACTGTGAGTATTGAAACAATTGTTGTTAAAGAAAGAGAAATAACCGGAAAAGAAGAATCCGGAAGAATCAGGCGTGAAGGTCTGGTACCTGCTGTTGTATACGGATTAAAGAAGGGATCTGTTCCCATCTCGGTCAGTCCAAAGCAAATTGCCAAAGTATTTCAATCAGAAAAGGGCTTGAACTCTATACTTCTGCTTACCCTTGGTGATACGGGGAGAACATCCCATGTGATGATCAAAGATATGACAAAGCATCCTGTTACCGATCGATTGATGCATGTCGATTTCTTAAGGGTTGATATGGACGAAGTAATTGAATCAAGTCTTCCTCTTAATTACACAGGCACTGCGCAAGGTGTCAAGCTGGGTGGAATTATGCAGATTGTCAGACACGAAATTATGGTGTCCTGTAAGCCCGGCGACTTGCCCGGTAAAGTAGATGTTCCTGTTGATCATTTAAACATTGATGAAGCTGTACGCGTTTCAGATCTTGAACTTGGTGACAAAATCGAAATATTACTGGAAGAAGATCGCGTTTTGGCTGTCGTACACGAACGTGAAGCTGAAGTAGTTGAAGAAGAAGAGACTGAAGGAATTGAAGAAGACGCAACTGAAGAGACTAAAGAAGAAACTGAAGAATAAGTGTTTCATTCAGATTCCAGATTGATTGTCGGCTTGGGAAACCCAGGTCGACAGTACAGTCAGACCAGGCATAACGCGGGTTTTTTGTTGATTGATTGCATGTTGCAGAATTCTGAATACGAATCAGAGTTCATTGCAGAGAACGCATTATTTGCGCTTTACAGACTCCACTTCCCCTTTCGGGCGTTTTTGATGAAGCCCCTCACTTATATGAATCGGAGCGGCTATGCTGTGTCCGCTTTTCTGGAAGAGTTTGATTTGCCGCTCGGGCGGATAGCTATCGTCTATGATGATTTATCGCTGCCAAAAACCCGATTCAAGTGGCGTCCAAAAGGATCTTCTGGAGGACAAAGAGGGATGCAGAACATTATCGATGTTCTGGGCACCAATGAGATTCCCCGGTTGCGTCTCGGTATCGGGTGCGCTGAAAGCGGTCAAGATGCGGCTGATTATGTCTTAAGCTCATTTTCAGACTCTGAAATTGGATTTTTTAAAAAACTTATGGGCAAGGCCTTGGATTCTCTGGTATGTTGGTCATTGTATGGGATTGAAAAAACCATGAGCCAATACAATGGCTTTGAACTGGATCTCTAACAAAAATCAAAATAATTACTATATTTACTGGAGGGGCTATTGTGAGTAACAGTACTATTTTGTATGTGATTCCACTGGCAGGGATCGTAGCTTTAGTGTTTGCTTATATTAAATCGCATTTTGTGAATCAATCTGATGTGGGTACCGATAAGATGAGAGAAATTTCATCTCACATCAGGGAGGGTGCCATGGCCTTCCTGAGTAGAGAATATCGTGTTTTATCCATCTTTGTCTTGATTGTTGCCGTGCTTTTGTTCTGGCAATACAGTGGCGAAAAAGGCTCAAGCGGGCTGATTGCAGTCAGTTTCATTGTTGGAGCCCTTTGCTCTGGTTTAGCTGGTTACTTCGGGATGAAAGTTGCCACAGCAGCCAACGTAAGAACCGCGAATGCAGCCAGAACGAGCTTGAACAAAGCTCTGAATATCGCTTTCAGCGGTGGTACCGTTATGGGTATGTGCGTTGTTGGATTGGGGCTCTTTGGCCTTGGTCTCTTGTTGCTGACCTTCGCTCCGGATGGCTTTGCCGTACTGGGGAAAGATGTCTCCCTGGGCAAAGTGGTCAGTATTCTCACCGGCTTTTCCATGGGAGCCTCTTCCATTGCTTTGTTTGCTCGTGTCGGCGGTGGTATCTTCACCAAAGCAGCCGATGTTGGAGCCGATCTGGTTGGCAAGGTCGAGAATGACATACCTGAAGATGACCCTAGAAACCCGGCAACGATCGCGGACAATGTAGGCGACAATGTGGGTGATGTTGCCGGCATGGGAGCCGATCTCTTTGAGTCCTATGTTGGCTGCATGATTGCCGCTATGGTTATTGGTGTTTCCTATCTCCCTGAAGCGCAACAACTGAACTCCATTCTCCTTCCTCTTTCCCTGGCTGCCGTTGGCATTGCCGTTTCCATTGCAGGTACATTTCTTGTGAAAACCAAGGAGGGCGGAAACCCACAAACAGCACTCAATATGGGCACTTTTACTGCCGCCGTTTTGATGACGATCGTTTCCTATTTCATTATTCAGTATTTCGTGAAAGACGGGTTTGCCTTCAGCAATTTTAAAGATGAAACAGGAAATCCCAATTTGATTACGGCCATGGACTTGTTCCTGGCTACCATTATTGGTCTTGTGGCTGGTTTGCTGGTTGGTTTTACAACAGAATTCTACTGCGCTAAATCCAAACCGCCAGTTAATGAGATTGTTGCGAACTCCGTGACCGGCCCAGCCACCAATATCATTTCCGGTTTGGGTGTTGGTATGCGCTCAACAGCTCTCCCCATTATTTACATCGCAGCGGCTATTGGAGTTTCTTTTTACTTTGCGGGTATTTACGGCATCGCCATTGCGGCCTTTGGTATGCTTTCTACAACAGGTATCCAGCTGGCTGTTGACGCCTATGGACCGATTGCCGATAACGCTGGGGGTATCTCGGAAATGAGTGAATTACCGCCAGAAGTCAGAGAACGAACCGATAATCTCGATGCTGTTGGAAACACGACTGCGGCTATCGGCAAGGGCTTTGCCATCGCCTCTGCAGCTTTGACAGCGCTTTCTCTTTTCGCGGCTTTCCGTGCGGCGGTTGAATCCAAAGTAGGCGGCGGATATGTTCTCTCACTTGATATCACTTCACCTAGAGTTGTTATCGGATTGTTCCTGGGTGGTATGCTGCCATTCCTGTTTTCTTCCATGGCGATGAAAGCCGTTGGACTGGCTGCCAACGAGATGATTGAAGAAGTGAGGAGACAATTTAGAGAAATTAAAGGCCTTTTGCAAGGTGAAGCTGATGCTGAATATGCCAAGTGTGTGGACATCTCAACGGCAGCAGCCATCAAGCAGATGGTTGCACCGGGACTGATTGCGGTACTCGTGCCGGTTGCTGTGGGATTCTTCGGTAAACCGGAGATGTTGGGCGGCTTGTTGGCCGGTTCAACCGTTTGCGGTGTGCTGTTGGCTATCTTTATGTCTAATACCGGTGGTGCATGGGATAATGCCAAGAAGCAAATTGAAGAAGAAGCAAAGCAGGTGGATGACGAAGGTGCGGTTATTCGCGGTAAAGGATCTGAAATGCATAAAGCAGCGGTTATTGGCGATACCGTAGGAGACCCTTTCAAGGATACTGCCGGTCCTTCATTAAACATTTTAATCAAATTAATGGCCATTGTTGCGGTTGTCATTGCACCTCTTTTGGTGTAAAATGCCGGTTCTGGAATTTCGGTGGGTGTAAAAGCCCACCAGCTCCTTGCTCTAAACTAAACTAAAATTTAGGGCTTTATATCCATAAGGAGGATAAAACATTGATTACAAGAAGCTATGAAACAATGTTTATCGCTTTGCCTACACTTAGCCAGGAAGCTCTCGATAATCTAATTGAGACCTTTGAAGGCGTTATCGAAGGTACAGGCGGTAAACTTATTGAAACAGATAAAAGTTGGGGTCTCAGAAAATTGGCTTATGAGATTCGTGACTTCAAAGAAGGGTACTACACGATCTTCAGATTCGAAGGCGGCGGAGATGTTGTCAAAGAACTCGAAAGACGTTTCCGTTTGAGTGATTCCGTCATGCGTTACCTCACGGTTCGCGATGAGCGCAAGAAGAAACTGGTTGCTAAAGGTACAGCCAGGAAAAACGCCAAGCTGGCCAAAAAGAAGAAACGCCAGTCACGGCAACCCGCCATGGATTAGGAGGTAGAGTCAATGAGTGAAGAACAAGTAAAAAAAGAAACGAAGCCCGAAAATACAGACAGACCATCTGGTTCGCGAGATGGGAAACCCGGAGGGTTTCGTCGCGGTGGTAAAAAGAAGTTCTTTTACAGAAGAAGAAAATTCTGTAAATTCCAAGCAGAAAAAATTGACTTTATTGACTACAAGGATGTGGAACTGCTCAAGTCGTTTATCCCTGAAAGAGCCAGAATCCTGCCAAGAAGACAAACTGGCACCAGTGCTAAGTATCAGCGTATGTTGACTCAAGCAATCAAGCGAGCTCGCCACATGGCGCTCTTGCCTTTTACAACTGATTGATGTTGAAAAAGGAAGCAGCTTTTCTGCTTCCTTTTTTTTTGGGGATTTCATTGAAAGAGAAAACTCAATATAAACAGGAGCAGCCTGAACTCTACACAGCTCCTCATACCCTTAAAATGGTTGGTCTTGCTTGGTTAATTCCAGGGCTGGGTCATTGGCTGCAAGGCCGAAAGAAAAGGGCTGTCATCTTATTCAGTGCGCTGTTGCTGGCGGTCTTTCTCGGTGCTATTCTCGGTGGGGATCTCTATCCTTTTAGCGGTGAAGGCAGATTTAGAGCTATCGGAGCGCTTTGTCAAAGCGGATCGGGACTTTTTTATGCTGTGGTTCGTCTCTTTACCGACAGGGGAAATCCACTCAATATAACCTACGATTACGGCACAATCTACTACTTGATCGCTGGAATGATTAATTGGCTGGCAGTTATCGACAGCTTTGATATTGCCGTTAAAAGGAAGTAAATTCGTCAGTACGCTGTGTGGCGAATGAAAATACCTGATTCGGTGTATGGCTGTGAGCACTTATCAGGTATGGATTGATGTCAGTTCAGACTGTAATTGAAGCCTCCGTTTTTAGTTTACCTGAGTTCAGCCTCAAGGAGGTGTTCGAAATCCGAATACCAAGGGAAATGCATGAAAGAACAGAATAAAGTGACCATCGTTGGTGGCGGGCTTGCCGGCTCTGAAGCTGCTTATCAATTAGCTCAACGCGGGCATCAGGTGGTATTGTTTGAAATGAGACCGCGCGTTACCAATGATGTTCATCTTGGTGCCGGTTTGGCTGAATTGGTGTGCAGTAATTCTTTTCGCTCAGATGATGCCTGTCATCCGGCAGGTCTTTTGAAAAGGGAAATGGAGGTACTGGGCTCTCTTATTATGAAGTGCGCCCGCGGTACCGCTGTTCTCGCAGGCGGGGCATTGGCGGTGGATCGCAATCTGTTCTCAGAAGCTGTTACATCAGAAATAGAAAACCACAACCTGATCGAACTGGTTCGCCGTGAAGTGACCGCGATTCCCGATGAACCCGCCATAATTGCCGCAGGACCTCTTTGTTCAAAACGCCTGGCAGAGCCGCTCTTTCATCAGCTTGGTCATGAAAGTCTGTATTTTTATGACGCTATTGCTCCAGTGATCGAATTGGACAGCCTCGATCTGGATGTCCTCTTTTATCAATCCCGATACGATAAAGGAACAGGTTCCGATTACCTCAACATTCCTCTGAGTCAAGAAGAATACATTCAGTTTCATACAGAGCTGACTCAGGCAGAACGTGTGGAACAGAAAAAACACGAGAAACTGAAATTTTTCGAAGGCTGTCTTCCCATAGAAGAGATGGCTGATCGCGGACGGGATACCTTGCGTTTCGGCCCCATGAAGCCGGTCGGATTGACAAACCCGCATACAGGTGAAACGCCTTATGCCGTTATTCAACTCCGGCAGGACGATATGGCCAAAACACTTTGGAATATGGTGGGTTTTCAAACCAGGATGAAGTGGGGAGAGCAAAAACGGCTGTTCAGGTCCCTGCCTGGCATGGCGCGAGCGCGATTTACGCGTTACGGTATGATCCATCGAAATACCTACATCAACAGTCCGTTGTACTTAGACGAAACCTTTAAAGTCAAAGGCTCTCATGCTCTCTATGTTGCCGGACAGATCAGCGGCGTAGAAGGGTATCTGGAGTCGGCTGCTTCCGGTCTCATGGCGGCTTTGCATTTGCATCGTCAACTGAGTAACCACAAATCCATTCCCTTTCCAGAAGAAACCGCCATGGGCAGTTTGGCTAGGTATATTTCATTTAAAGAACATCGAAACTTCCAGCCTACCAATGTCAACTTTGGCATTTTTCCCGATCTTGAAAAACGTATGCCGAAAAAAATGCGAAGGAAGCACTATGTCGAGCGATCGTGGAGGAGCTTTGAGGCATTTCTGCATAAAATAGAAGAAGAACCCAGTTCAACTATTCCATGGCCCTTCGACTGAACTCACTGGTTCGCTGTCTTGCAAGCGTAAAGCGGCAGTTTCCACAAACGTCTATAGGCACATACTTCTTGCTCTCATCACGAACGGACAAAGTTGTCACACGGTTGAAATCCAAGGGTGACATCGCGAGCTCATTGACATATACTTTCAGACTCAAGCTGTGGAGGACTTCAACCGAAAATGGTCGGACTCTTTTTCTTGATTAATAACAGATAAAAATGTAGGCTGTATGGAATTGCCATGCGTTGATCCAAATGGTTTTATCGTACAGTTAACGGGGTTGCAAGATGATTGATCCATCGCATAAGAAAAACAGATTTCAGGAAATATGGCATGATTATCGTTCTGAAATAAAATTTGTCACTATCTTTGTTGTCGGTCTGGTTGCGGCATTTTTCTTCATCAATAATGAAAAAGTGGCCAGCACCGTTGTCAAGCCGATCACCGTAGCTGAAACGAAAATTGCCTCCGTTGTTCTTAACCAGTCTGTTGTCGGGTTCCCAAATAAACAATCTGAAAACGTCATTCGAGGCAAGGGTGATAATTTTTTCCAAATGGAAGTTAAAAATAACTGCAATGGTATTTACGAGTCAATTGTGTTTCTGATGGCTTTTATTGCCATACAAGTTCCATGGCGTCGAAAAATCGGCTGGATGGCCGGAGGCTTCCTGGTTTTTCACATTATCAATGAACTGAGGCTTGTGACACTGTTTATTATAGGAAGCACAAAATCTCATGAAACATTTGTGTTTTTTCACGAAACATTCTGGCAGTATACTTTAATTATCCTGACCCTGGCTATTTTTCTGTTTTGCGCGGATCGCGCCAGTCGCACAGTCAGTGTCCTGAAAATAAAAGAGAAGGAAGATGCCGGCTCCAGATAGATATGATTTTGTTCCCAGAATGCTTAAAAGCCTTTTTACCTGGGGCTTGGGTGTTTCTGCAGTTTTCTTTTTTTTCTGGTACTATGGCGGAATGCATGTTTGGGGCTTTTTTATGAGCATGCTATTGAAAGTGCTCGTGTTGTTCCAAGTGCCTATCAGCTACGAAGCGACCGAAGGTGCCATTGTTTTTGCAATTCAATCAGGTGGGTCCTCCGAGGTGCAGGTTGGTTACTATGTCAATCAGTGGAACCTCGCCATTGCGGAAGTCTTTATCATGTTTTGTCTCTGGCTTCCGGATCGAAAAAAAGATGCTCTTCGCTTCATTATAATTTGTCTCGGAATTCTGATCTGTTACCAGACGGTCGCTGTTTTTTTTAACATAGGTGTGCAGGCCCTGGGCCCTGATGTTGCCAATAAAATGGGCGTTATGTGGGATCATGAAGACAGTCTTCTCTTTGTGGTGCTGAAAAAGTGCCAGCTTTTTGATACGCTTATTGCTCGCTACTGGGTTGGATTTCCTGTCTATGGGCTTGCAGTTTTGATCCACTTGTTTGTGCTCTCACGGTTGGGAGTATCAAAAAAAAAGGACTCTTTATCAAAGGTTAAAAAAAAAGCTCGAAGTTCTAAAAAAAGTATTTGACAAGGTGAAAAGTAAAGCGTATGATTCGATCCTTGTCGGCGCGAGAGCCGAGTTGGTTGAAAGTTAAAGAGAGAACGAGAGAAAATACAGGATG
>PDWJ01000136.1_pt1 | contig 104606 bp, 102 predicted proteins | sample 1430881 | NCBI WGS metagenome assembly PDWJ01 (sample SAMN01162460, study PRJNA174530) | Oral metagenome, whole genome shotgun sequencing project. | biome: Marine environment; feature: Marine mammal; material: Swab sample of the gingival sulcus; isolation source: swab sample of gingival sulcus...
TTTTTATTATTAGATTGTTTTATGGTCTTTATGCTGATAAAATTCATCAATATTCATTGGTTGCTTATGCTTTTTTAGTAGTCTTTTTCAGTTTTTCGGTGGTCATTACTTATCATGCTTCTAATGTTGATGATGAATTGAAGTCTAATTTAGTTGGTAAAGAAAATCAGGCAGTTATTTTAGATGAGCAACTGAATTTCTTTATTGATGATTTAGGTGATTTAAATCGAAAAATATTATTAGAAAGTGGTGAAGATTATATTGATGAAAATCCTAATCTTCAAAATTCGATGGAGAAAAATTACATGAAATATTATCGACTTCAATCACTACGAATAAAAAAATCCGTACTGAAATAGCTTGTTTTAAAATAACGCTTTCCTAAAATTAATATTATACAATCCCGAACGAATACTTTTATAATCGGTCAATAAGTACTTGATAATCATTCCCCATTTTTTGAAAAAAGGAGCATTGGCGATTTCAAAACTTCGGTGTAGTCTTGTGATATGAAATAATTGTTCTTTAGGCATATTGGGTTCTTGTTCTGCCCAGTCTTTCATCTGTTTCCAAAGCAAAACTCGTGTGGAGGCAGGTTTTATTTGTTTGGTTTCCACCTTGTTAATTCTATTGCTTTCGTGAACTCCACGCATTGCTACGGCTTTATCTAATGAACCACCATAAAGGTCACAGTAATAGGATAGCCTTAATAAAAAATCGGTGTCTTGATGTAGTTTTAGATGAGTCTTCATTAAATCGTCCATTTTTTCTAATGCCGATTTTCTAATGGTTAATCCATCAACACTAAATAAACCAAAACTTCCTTTTAAACCAATTAATCCAGCAAAAACATCTTTTGGTGGATGCTCTTTATAAACGGTTGTAAGTTTATTTTGATAAACTTTAAAGTATTGTTCTTTTGCTTTTTCGGAATAATAATGAACGCCAATAGCATTATAAACGCCATCTACTTTTGGGTTTTTAAATAGTTCTTTTTCGGTATCAAAACGATTGGATAAGAAATAATCATCTGCATCAAGAAAAGCAATAAAATCACCTGTGGCTTTTTTCATTCCGAGGTTTCTACTTGCTCCTGCACCGTGATTTTCTTTGTCGGGATGTTGAAAAAGTTTCACTCGTTCGTGTTTTTTTGCTAAATCTTGACAAACTTCCAAAGCATTATCAGGAGATTTGTCTTCTACAAGAATTATCTCATCAACTTCCTCAAATTGTAAACAAGATGCTACGGCTTGGGTAATGTATTTTTCGGCATTATAAACAGGAGTGATAACGGATATTTTCATTTTGAAAAAACAATATTTTTCACAAATATAAGATAAATTTTAAAGTCAAAAATCAATCCATAAATATTAAAATAATTCTTTTTCAAAAGGCTATTAGATATCCAATAGATGGATGTAATTAAAAACCAAACTCTTTTTCGATTTGTTGGAGCCACTTTTCGAGCCTTTCGGTCGTTTTTTCGGGTTCATTATCTTCGTCTAATGCCAAACCGTAAAAATAATCTTCCCCTTCAATTTGAGCTTTGGATGTTGCGAAATCATAGTCTTCACAAGACCATTTTCCAATGACTTTTCCTCCGTTTTTCAAAATAGTTTTTGCCAAAATTCCAATACCATCTACAAAAAAATCATCATAACCATATTGGTCGCCTAAACCAAATAAAGCCACCGTTTTTCCTGTGAAATCAATATTGGTAAATTCGTCCTCGAAATAAGTTTCCCAATCGCTTTGCAAGTCTCCATCGTACCAAGTAGAAAGTCCTAAAATAAGTTTATCAAATCGTTCAAAATCAGAATTGTCCACATCTGTAACCTCTAACATTTCTATTTCGCAAGCCGTCCATTGGTCAAGAATTGCACTTGATATTTCTTCCGTGATTCCTGTGTCTGAACCGTATATTAATCCAATTTTTTCCATTAAAGTTCGTCATAAAAGTATGCAAATTTAGAACTTTAATATTAAATAAACTAAATAAAAACAACGAATTATCTTTTCAAGTAAATAAAACGATAGCGAGTTTTTAGAATATCAGCGTTTTTGATGATTTCTAATGGTAGAAGTAATATTGTTTTTATCAAATTGGAGTTGGCTAATTTAAAGCTCACGTATTTTAGTCGGATTTTTTCTTTTTCATCTCTATTGAGTTGATTATCAACGCTCCATGAGTGTAAGGATTTCCAAAGTAAAAATTGTCTTTCGTTATATTTTTTAGAATAGGTTTTTATTTTGGTAATTCTATTATCATCGTGAACGCCTCGTATGGCGATGGCTTTATCAATCATTCCTGTTTTTAAATGACAATGAAACGCCAATTTGGTAATAAAATCACTATCCTGATGAACGCGTAAATTTGGATTGAATTGTAGTTTGTTTTTAACCAATGATTTTTTTACAATGGTTAAGCCATTCAAATGAAAAAAAGTGCCAAAAACCTTAGCGTTTAAACCTAATAAACCTCTAAAAACTTCTTTTCCTTCGGTGTGATAATGAACGGTCGTTAAATTTATATTCTTGAATTTTTCTTGAAACGCTTGTTTTCCTTTTTCGGTTAAAAATTCCGTTCCGATTGCTCCAAAAACACCTTCTATTTTTTCATCTTGAAAAAGTTTTTTTTCGGCATCAAAACGATTTGGAAGATAATAATCATCGGCATCAAGAAAAGCGATATAATCTTGTGTTGCCTTTTCTAAACCGAGATTTCTACTTGCTCCCGCTCCGTGATTTCCTTTGTCGGAATGTTGGAAAAGTTGTACTCTTTCGTCTTGTTTTGTTAGTTCATTACACAAGGCTAATGAATTATCAGGGCTGGCATCTTCAATTAAAAGAACTTCTTTCACTTCCTCAAATTGAAGAGCCGATTTTACTGCTTTTTCAAGGTGCTTTTCAGCATTGTAAACGGGGATGATGACGGAAATATTTAACATTGTTACCAATAATTTTTATTATTCTCTGCCCAAAGCGCTAATTGTAATAAATTCCAATGCTTTTGACCTTTGTCCAAATGTTTTTGGGTAGTATTAAAATCAATAAAATTAAAAATGGAATGGTTTTTATTTCTTAATAAATCATCGGATAACTGAATAAGGTTTTTTTCAACCAACCATTCTTTAACATCCGAACCAAAGCCTTGTTTGCGTCTTTCTCGGATATTTTCTGTCCAATATTTCCCCATTGCTTCTCGCAAAATAATTTTGTCATTATCATTATTTAGTTTTAAAGAATCAGGTAATTGAATGCAAAATTCAGCAAAATCTTTATCTAAAAATGGCGTTCTTACTTCCAATGAATTGGCCATTGCCATTCTATCGGATTTTACCATCATATTGGCAGGAACATACTTTTCTAAATCCGTTCGCATAATGTCATTCAGCGAGTTAGGATTTTGTGAAAAAGTATAATCTTGATGATAATTTTCAGTAATGCCTAAATTTTTTCTTTCCTCTTGGGAAAAATGATTTCGTATTTTATTTTGATGAAAATCAAGGATAGAGTTGTATTGTAAATTTTGTTGCGTAACGAATGAAAGTTCCTTAAACTTACTCACGAATTTCAAAACGAACTGCACTAGAGCATTTTGATAAGAGAAATGGTTTTTAAGTTGATTTTCAACGGTATAAAAATTGTAACCACCAAAAAGTTCATCTCCTGCATCACCGGAAAGTACAACGGTTAAGTGTTTTTTGGCAGCTTTTGAAATGCGATACTGTGGAAGGTAACTCATATCGGCGAAAGGTTCATCGAAAAAAGGGGAAACTTTCAGTAGGGCAGAGGCGATATCCTCTTTTTCCTCCATTACTTCGATATGGTGAGTTTTGTATTTATCGGCAATTTCTTTGGCGAATTTTAGTTCACTTTTATCATTATCATAGCCAAAACTAATGGTCGTTTGTTCAGGTAAAAATTCATTAACCATCGCAACCACAGACGAAGAATCAAGTCCACCACTTAAAAAACTTCCTACTTTTACATCGGCTACAAGTTGTTTTTCAACCGCATTTTTGAGCAGAAATTCAAATTGTTCTTTGGCTTCACTCAGACCGATATTTAAATCTTTTTTAGGGATTTCATAATATCGTTTTACCTCTGCTTTTCCATTTTTTAAAGTCAATGAATGAGCAGGAGGTAAGGTGTGGATATTGCTGTAAATGGTCTGATAAGCACTTACATAACCATATTGTAAATAATGAGCCAAAGCATCGTTATTGATTTGTGGCTGAATCAGTTTTGAGGCTAAAATCGCTTTAATTTCTGATGCAAAAAGAAATTCTCCATTTTTTCCGTAAGCGTAATAAAAAGGTTTTTCTCCAAATCGATCTCTGGCACAGAAAAGTTCTTGTTTTTCTTCGTTCCAAATGGCAAAAGCGAACATTCCTGGGAGTTCGTGGATAAACTCTTTTCCCTTGGCTTGATACATTGCCAAAAGCACTTCAGTATCGGAAGAACCTTTATATTGGTATTGGTTGTATTTTGTTTTTAAATCTTGAAAACCATAGATTTCCCCATTGAGGACAATGCATTCGTTTTTAGTATTGGAAAACATGGGTTGAGCCCCTCGTCGAGATAAATCAATAATGGATAACCTACGATGTCCCAAAGCAGCATTGTCGTAAAATTCGTGTCCCTCTGCATCGGGACCACGATGGGTAATGGCATCGGTCATGGTGACTAATTCCGAGACATAATTTCGAGCATTGGGTGTTATAATTCCAGCAATTCCGCACATAGTTTATCGTATAAAAGTGTATTTTATTATTTTAAAAATATTTTTCATTAAATTAACAATATCTTTACTTAGAGAAAATCTTTCAAAAATGGTTTGATATAATTTTTTATTCAATAAAGGCGTTTTAAACTCTTTAAGATAAAGGTATTTATTAATGAGTAAATCTAAATCTTTTAGGATTTGAATATCAGCTCTTTTATCATTGTTTATTTGTTTGATATTCTTAAAAATACCGATAGAGGTTCTTAGTTTTTTTTCAATATCAAGCGAGCTATATACTCCACCATCGTGAAGTCTATAGACTCCAAAGACTTTATTAAAAGCTCTTCCTTTTCCAAACGCTAATACATGATAGAAATAATATAGATCCCTATAATTAGGATATATGTCAATCCATTTTAAATCCAAAGCACTTTTTCTGATAAGGTAAGTGAATGTTTGTGTAGGTCGTTCTTTAAAAAAAGTTTCTTGCGTGTAGTCTATATATTCTTTATCGCCGAATATTTTTTCTTTTCCATCATCTGTTATTTGGTTAGATTCATTGTATAATAAATGATTTCTACCAGTTGTCATTACGAAATCAGGGTTTTGCTCTAAAAAATCATATTGAAATTGAAGTTTGTTTTCATCTGTCCAATAGTCATCGCCTTCACAATAAGCGATGTATTTTCCTTTGCATTTCTCAAAAGAAAATCGTTGGTTTTCTACAAAGCCAATATTTTTTTGATGATTAAAGTATCGAATGATATTGGGGTACTTTTCCGCAAAAAGACTGATGACTTCATCAGAATTATCAGGAGAATTGTCGTTGCAAATAATGAGTTCAAAAGAAAAATTAGTTTTTTGCATTAATACTCCTTCTATCGCTCTTTGAAGATAAGGAGCGTGATTATAGGTGAGCATTATTACAGATATAATAGGTTTATTTTCCATTTTTTATTTTACGAATGTAATTAATTATTTTCACAGGCAGCCATTTGTTAAGGTAGTTTAACTCTCTTTGTTTTTTTTCGTTTTCCCATTTTAAAGTTTCTACTTCTTTTATTAGAGAGATAGGGTCATCATAATATTCAAAGTATAGATTTTTATTGTTTTCATAGATGTGAAAATAGGTTTCTTGTCGTGTTTTAATTTTATTTATTTTAGAACTTTTTGATGTTTTTCTTATCCTATATAATAGTCCTATATGGTTTATTCTTTTTACTTTATTTGGTTTTTCTCTTGTTAGTCGTATAAAAAAGTCCCAATCTTCTCTTAATTTTAAAGTTTCATCAAAGCCATTTATTTTTTTCCAATCGGATTTTTTAAACATACTGGATATGAATATGATATTTCCATGCAATATTTTTTTTAATGAATAAGGAGGTAGTGTCCAATCCTCATTTACTTCTCCAAAGAATCTTCCTTGACCTGTTACTAAAACTAATTCGTTGTCTTTATCAAATTCAGCGATTAACTTTTCGATATAAGTTTTTTCTAATAAATCGTCACCATCTAAGGGGAGGATGTATTTTCCATGGGCGATTTCGATCCCTTTATTTCTTGCTCTTGAAGCACCACCATTTTCCAAATGAAGACAACGGATATTTTTATATTCACGACTTAATTTATCAATGATGTTTTTACTGTCATCTATGGAGCCATCATTTACAAGGATTAATTCAATATTGGTGTAGCTTTGTATTAGACAACTGTCAACAGTTTCTTCAATGTATTTCTCATTATTGTAACAGGGGATGATTATACTCACTAAATCTTTCATGTTTTTGTTTAATTTAATTGACCTAAGTCAAATAATATTTTTTATATTTTTGATCAATAAGGTTACTAAAGGGCTTTTTTTTTGTTATTACAGGTGGTTACAAGTGTCGAAAATAGGGTGTTCATATGTTTTAATTGGTTAAAAATGATTAAGTTTGGTCTATTATCCAATGTCCAAGAGGTGATGTAAAAGGTTTTATCTTGTCTCATTAGATTATTTATTTAGTGTTTGTAAAATTGATTTTCTCAGTTTTTCTTTTAGTATATCCTCTCCTAAAAAGTTTTTTAATATTTTCCTATTCGTTTTTATTTGATCAATGGATAATCCGTGAAAATTACTGGTGTTAAGTTCAGTTTCATAACAATATACATGGATGCCTTTTCTTTTTAAAAAATGATAAAATGTATTTTTATTGCTCATAAAAACTTTGGCTCCAAAGTATAGAAGAGAGATAATATTTCCTAACGCCTGTTGCCTTCTGTTATTAAATACAGCAATTTTCACTTCATTTAAAATTTTATTATATTCCTTAAGAGGTAGAAAATCCTCAATATATGAAACATTTTTTATCGGATTATATTTTTTGATATATTTTTTGTAATCTTCGATTCCATAAGAAAAGGGTACTATGATATCCTTTGGAGGTGTTTTGAACTCTTTTATCTTTTCCAATATATCTAAATGGTTACCATTTGGAAATCCAGAATGTCCAATCATGATTTTGTTTTTATTCAGGATTATTTTGGATTCTATGTTGAGTATTTGTTCTAAGGAATAATAATAAAATTCGAATAGGGGTCTTTGATATCCGAGTGTTTTGGATAGATGTTGGCATTCCTCTCGATAAGACGTTCCCCAAAAGTTAATGCGTTTGAGTTGTTCTATTTTTTTCTTCTTTTTTACACTAGCTTGTTCTCCATGCGTAAGATAGAGCTCTTTTTTAAATAGTCGTAAAAAGGGGAAAATTTTTGTTTTTATTTTGTCTTTTATCTTATCTTTTGGGTATTCTTTTTTAAAATGTTTTTTTGTTAATCGGTCTAATAATATATTTTGAGAGTATAAATTGTGATCTCCATAAATCTCGTAACCAAATTGTAGCCAAACAGTTGTAGCAGATTTTGGTAATAAATGCAAATAAGAGATAAGATATTCAGGAAGAGAATGGAATATTACCAGACTATTTTCAGGTATTTTTTTGAAAGACTCAGGGATAGTGTCGATAAATGAAAAATCTTGATTTACATTGATATGTTTTGTTTTTTGATTTTCACAATCATAGATATAGAAATGATTTTTTTGAGGGAATAATTCATTAAATTGATGATAGCTAGAGTTGATGAATTTTTCATCTTGGCAATAATGTATGATACTATTTTCTATCATCGTAAAACAATTTAATGCGGTTAATTATTTTGGTCTGTTCCTCTTCGCTAATTTCGTAATAAAAAGGTAATCTTAAAAGGTGGTCTGTAAAAAAATCAGAATTTTTAAGATCTATTTTTAAGTTATTTTTTAAAAAGTAATCACTCTTATTTAAACTTAAATAATGAAACACGGCATGAATGTTTTTTTCTTTTAAGAACTCGATAAGTTCACATCGTTCATCGTATGATTTGCATAAAATATAAAACATATGCCCGTTATTAGAAGCGTAATCGGGTATTAAAGGTAACTTGATTTGGTTGTTGTCTTCGAGTGTTTTAAGGCGTTTATAATAATTGTTCCAAATGCTAACTCTCTTTTTTTGGATTTCCTCTAAATGTTCTAATTGACCATATAAAAATGCTGAAATTATTTCCGATGGGAGATAGGATGATCCTAAATCAACCCAACCGTATTTATTCACTTCCCCTCTAAAAAAAGCACTTCTATTTGTCCCTTTTTCTCTTATTATTTCTGCACGAGTGTTAAATTTAGGATCATTAATTACCAACATCCCTCCTTCTCCTGATATGATATTTTTAGTTTCATGAAAAGAGAAAGTAGAGAGATGTCCTATTGAACCCAAGGGTTTTCTGTCTCCATTAGAAAAGGTGTAATAACTATCAATCGCTTGTGCTGCATCCTCCACTACATAAAGTCCATATTTATCTGCTAATTGCATTATTTTTTCCATATCACAGGCTACACCAGCATAATGAACAGGTACGATTACTTTAGTTTGAGGAGTAATTAATTCTTCTATAGCATCTGCATTAATGTTTGGATTATCTTCATAAGAATCTGCAAAAATGATTTTCGCACCTCTTAAAGCAAAAGCATTGGCACTAGAAACAAAGGTGTAACTTGGTACGATTACTTCATCTCCTTCGGAAATGTCACATAGTATTGCTGCCATTTCAAGGGCATCAGTACAAGAAGTGGTAAGTAATACTTTTTGAAAGTTATACCTTTCCTCAAAAAAATGATGACACTTTTTTGTAAAAGTTCCATCTCCTGATATTTTTCCGCTATTTACGGCTTCTGTTATATATTGATTTTCTTTTCCTATTATAAATGGCTTATTGAATGGTATCATGTTTTTATCGTATAAATTTTACTGGATTACCTACATACAACCCTTGTTGAGGAATGCTTTTTATGACAACGCCACCACCACCTATTTGTACTTTATTAGGTATTTGGATGTTGTCTATTATGGTAGAGTTTATGCCTAGAATACACTGTTTCCCAATCTTCGTGAATCCTGCTATAGCAACACAAGGTGACAAAAAGGAATGGCTGTCAATTATAGTATCATGGGCAATAGTACAAGAAACATTGAGTAAAACATTATCATTTATTTCTACAGATTTATCAATGACACAACGGGGATATATAACACATCCTTTGCCAATTTTTGCTGTAGGGTCAATATGTGCTGTAGAATGGATAAACGTGTACAATGGTATTACTCCGTCAAATTCCTCGAATAATTGCTTTTTAAACTCCAAGTGTTTGTAGCCAATACCAATAATAATGCTGTCAAACATTTTTTTTTGATAGGCTACTTTTGTCTCATTAATTTTTCCTAAGACTGGTAATGACTCCACCATGGCACCTTTGGTTTGAAAGTCGTCAAAGTAACCGACAATTTTGTCTGGGGTGTCATTAGATATATGATAGGCAATCTGTTGACCCAAATGTCCCGCACCAATGATTGCTATTTTTTTCATAAATGAGTTTTTACATCTCCAAAGTTACGAATTTTATTTTTTACATTTGGATAAAAATCATCTCTATCTATGAGTAGAGAATTAAATCCAATTTTTGTAGCAGGTATAATATCTAATTTTATAGAATCCCCTATATAAAGTATCTCTGATGGTTGTACGCAGTGCCTTTTTAATACCATTTTATAGAAGTCAATAGAGGGTTTTCTTATACTCTCTTTTTCAGAAACAATAATGTCAGTAAATATATTATCACCAATAAGTTTTGTGAGAAGATTTTCTAAGGTGTTATTGAAGTTAGACAAAACGACTTTAGGAATATCTAATTTATTTAGTTCTTTAACATCTTCAAATACTTCCCACGGCAAATATGAGCAAGAAGAAAATAGGTCTTTTAAGATGTCGTTATTAGGTAAAACGCCTAAACTTATTAATAATTCAGAATTGAAATAATTGTAAAATTCCTCATCTGTTCTATCTGGGAAATTGATAATTTCTGAAATTAATTTATGATGATACTTTAATTTTTCTAAATTTATTTGAAGGTGATGTTGATTAAAAACCTCAATTATCTTAACCCATAAGTTTGGCTTATGAATAATGGTATTTGCGGCATCTAATAATAAGATTTTAGTTTTCATTGTTTAGAATATAAAAAAGTTAGATTTATTATTTTCTTTCTCCTCAGTTTCGGTAGTAGAAGGATATATTACATCCATTAAAATACGCACTGCTGAGCCATTTGTTATAATTGGTGAAGAAGGTTTTTTTTGATAGAGGTGCTCTTCTAATGAATATTTCACGTCTTCAAAGCCAAAATTTGAACGAATTGAGTTGGTTCCAGAAATACGACAATTAATTTCAAAAGGTATAATTCGATTATCTTCAGTAACGATCGACTGTAAGTTTATTCCCCCTGAAAATTCATTATAGGAGATGATTTTTTTTATGATTTTTTCTAGTTGGTCATCATAATTTCTATTTACAAAGCATTCGTTGGTTGTTCCATTTTCTAATTTTCTTTCTAAATTGATGAATCCGTGTAATTTATTTTCTTTGTTTACATAAAATGCCGTTGTAATTTCTTTTCCTTCTATGAGTTCTTGCACGATATAAGAATCATCATAAACAGATAAATCTGATGGGTTGATATGGATGTCTCTTGACCCTCTTCCTTCTCGTGGCTTCACAATATAATTGCTAAATGTTCCTGCTATATAATCTTTGGGTAGGTACGAAGTCGCAAAGGGTAAATGATGTTTTTTATGATGTAGGAAAGTAAGGTATTTATCCAAGTAAGTTTTGGTTGTTTGTAAACTACTCACTATAATATTACAATTAACTTTATGTTGATTTTTAGAAAGATAATAGATTTCATAATCTGTTGATGGAATTATAAGATCTACTTTTTCTTTTTCAATAATATCATTGATGGTATCTATATAGTTGCTTTCCATTGCATAGGGTACTTTATAAAATGAATCGCATAAGTGATTCCCAGCGGAAAATGAAGTTACATTACATCCTATTCTTTTTATATTAAAATTGGTTTTAATAATATTACGTAAGATGCCTTGACCGACATTACCTCCTATGCCTGTTACTAATACTGTTTTATTTTGTTTTGAATCCATTCTTTTATTCCTTGTTCCATAGTTACAAATTGATGATTTAAAACTAATTGGTTGTGTGTTTTATATTTTACTGAGCGTGTTAAATCTTCCCCTTTTTTATTTATTTCGCATCCGAGTATTTTTTTTATAATATGTGCAATTTCCAAATTAGTATAATTTTTTGGATGTACAGTTAAAATTACTTGGTTTTGATTAGATGAAGCCAATTTATATGCCAACTTTGCTACATCGGTGACATGGATATAGTTTTGAGTTCTACTTCCATCGCCAAAAATAGTGATATTATTATTATCTAATGCATTATTAATGATTTTAGGTAAAAATGTATTTTCTTTCATTCCAATTCCGTATATCGAGCTTATACGAATGATGCCGAAATTTGAATTTTGTTGCACAATTTTTTCTCCAAAATATTTACTTATCCCATAAAATGATTCAGGATATATTTTTGTGCTATCGTCTATTGTGCCACTTAGAGCTCCATCGTAAATAGCAACTGAAGAAAAATAGATTATTCTACTGTTTTTATAGCTTTGGGTTATTTTATGTATTAAGTTGATATTTACTTCACATAGTTTTGCTATGTCGTTGTTGTTTAAAGATGCGCTTAATAGGTAAACAATATCGATTTCGCGTTCTATAGGATTGTTAATCAAATTGGTTAAAGCCACTTGTTGGTATTCTTGGCTTAGCATTGGGTTCGGTTTTGAATGAAAGGCTATAGTTACTTGGTCGCCAATTTCGCTATGTATATCTGCTAATTTTGGCGTGATGATACTATTAGCACCAAATATTAAAATACGTTTCATATATTATAATTTTTCTACCTTTGGTATATTAATATGGTATTGATTATTTTTCCATTCTACTTTTCCAATAGTTTTCCATGGTTTTTGAATTTGTTTTTCTAGGAAATCTTTTTCCCAATTTTTTGGGGTGTCTATTTTTTTTAGTTTGATATAAAATGTTGCGTCATTAAGATTTATATTATTTTTGTTTGCCCAAAAAGCAGTAAAGTCTCGTATCCCTGTTTCTAATTGTTTTTGGTTTATTTTGTTGTGATTCGTCCTAAAAGACCATTTTGCCCAAATAGGTCCTAATAAATAATTATCAGGCATACCTTTTTTGTCAATTATTGGTAACCATTCTTCCTCGCCTGTTTTCGTTTTATAAGTAATTGCTAAATCATGGTTGTATTCGCTAAAATGGTAGTCCATAAAAACACCATGTTTTGCTATACCTAAGTAAATTTTAGTCTGTTGTTCTAATTTCTTGGATATGTTTTCTATTCTTTTGTTTAAAACGCTATTTTGTATTCCCATTTTATTGCGGACAGTTTTATTTAAAGGGGAATTATAAGAAATGACAACTTGTAAAATAATGAGTGCAATTATTCCTAAATAGCTAAATTTTATTTGTAAATCCTCTAAAGTTAGTGTTTTTAGTATTTTAATATCTTTTGGTTTTGAGGGGAGTGATGGTATGGTATAACCACATGTGTCTTCAGTGCAACGCTCTGTATTTCTGTTATTTGCAACAAAAGCGTAGATGCGTTTGCAAATATGGTAAATACCAGGTATACGAAGTACCCAACTGATAGGAGCCAAGAAAAATATTGCATTGAGAACTTGAATATAAGTATCCACTCCTACATATACTTTTTCTTTTTTTATAGAATGTATATTATCAAGTAATTCATCTTTTGTATATCCTTTGAGAAGGTTGTTTTTTTCTGCGTCGAATTGTACGGTTTCAAAACTTATAGCATTTCTGATGTCAAAATGTTGTATGATGATTTTTGTACGGTTACATAAAGGACATTCCATATCGTAGTAGAATATCATTGAAGGTGTTTTTTTGGTGAGATAGGTTTTTATTTTCTCCCAAAAACTTACTGGTACCATTAGTAGGTACAAGGCAGTCATTCCTAAAGCAAACCATGGTATCGGATAAGCTACCAATATTCCTAAATGCAATCCCATTCCAATAATTAATAATGGTAGTCTCCACTTTTTTCTAAAAAAAGTAAATATAAATATTGTTTCAAAAGCTATGGTTAACCAGCTTAATGTTTTTACTAAAATTTCATTATTTAATAACCAAGTGAGATTACTATTTGCAACATTTGGGACAGATGATGGTAGCCAAACCCCTAATCCCTTTTTCCAAAAATTGGAGGTGGTTTTAAAAAATATAGAGTCAAAATAAACAAGTGCTATTGCTACGAAAATAGGCAAAAGATAATTAATGACACTGACCTTTTTAGGAGGAATATAATTGAATGTCGTATTAGAGTATTTTAGTTTAATTAATAAGCGATCCAAAGATAAATTTTGTGATATAGGTAGAAATAACATGATGAAACTAATGCCTATATAAACATAAAACATATGATATTCATAAGTTTTTATCGAGCCTATCAATATGATAGTTAATAGATAGTTAATGATTTTAGCATAATTAGTAAATAAACCTAAGGTTAGTAACACTACAGATACGCCCCAAATAAAAATAGGAATACTGAAATCAATTTCTGCGGGAGATAAATATGGAATTTTGTCATAAATTAAATGCCTGAACCAAAACATTTGTATTATTTCTCCAAGATAAACAATCCCAAAAACAATTCTAAATATTCCAAGTCCTGTCCCTGATATCTTTTTTAAATATAGCTTTTTAAAATAATTCATTATATTATATTAGCTTTTAATAATAGAGAGCTACCAGATCTAATTTTTTTCCCGCTGTTAAAAAAATCAGATGCTAAAACAGTGATATTAGTAGCGTTAATCAGTACATCGCAAAAATCTTTTTCATTTGTGGTCTGGTGAGAAATTTGATAGGTGAAGAAATAATGCTCAGGTCTCAAATTAAATTCAGGTATTTGTAAAGTTATTTTATTACCATTATTTTTTATTGAAAAATTCATTTCATCAGAAATCCAAGACACGATTTTATTATCATATTTGTCATTGAAACCACACGCTATAATAAGCTCATTAAGATTTAGATTTGCATGATTAATAATATTGAATTCAATATCAAGAGGATCTCCAGATAGTATTTCTGAAGTTGGAAACCCTTTTTTATTGAGGAATTTAATATCAATAACCTCGACTTTTTTATTACCAATCTTGTCTAACCTTCCTTTTATTGAAGAGTTTTTATCACCTGAGCTATCTGAAAGGTATTGAGATATAGTGTCTTCCATTTTTCCAGAATAATGTAGGGTGCCATTTTTCAGGTATATTCCATTATTACAAAGTTGTTTTACAGAACCTAAATTATGACTCACAAAAAGTACCGTTCTTCCTTCCCCTTTACTAACATCTCCCATTTTTCCGATACATTTTTTCTGAAACTCTGCATCTCCAACGGCCAAAACTTCATCTACAATTAATATTTCAGACTCTAAATGGGCTGCTACCGCAAAGGCTAACCTTACATACATTCCACTCGAATACCTTTTTACAGGCGTGTCAATATACCTTTCTACTCCTGCAAAATCAACAATTTCATCAAATTTACGGCTGATTTCTTTTCTTTTCATTCCGAGGATAGCACCGTTGAGGTAAATATTCTCTCGTCCTGTCATTTCTGGATGGAATCCTGTTCCAACTTCTAATAAAGAGGCAATTCGTCCATTGGTTAAAATTCGTCCTGTGGTGGGTTTGGTAACTTTACTTAATAATTTTAATAGTGTAGATTTTCCTGCACCATTTCTTCCGATAATACCAACAGCATCGCCTTGTTCAATTTCAAAATTAATATCCCTTAAAGACCAAACGAAATCGCTTTCTCCTTTAGAGGTTCTATCATTGGCTTCGCCAATTTTTAAATAAGGATCCTCTTTTCCTCTCATTTTTGCCCAAAAACGATTCAGGTCATGAGATAAAGTTCCTGTTCCTACTTCTCCTAATCGGTATTGTTTGGATATATTTTCCGCTTTTAATGCTAACATTTTTTTTGTTTGTTTAACTGTTGAATTATTTAACTGTTGAGTTGTTTAACTGTTGAGTTGTTTAATCGTTGAGTTGTTTAACTATCTTAACACCTTAACACCCTTACACCGTATCCATAAAGGATTTTTCAACTTTATTAAATATAATAGTTCCTATAGCTAATATAATGAAAATGATAATGGAGCTGATGATTAACATCGTTAAAGAAAAATCTCCAACGCCTAACCAACCATATTTAAAGCATTCAAAAATTCCTGTTAATGGGTTATACATTGATAGTTGTTTGAAAATGCCGTTGAGTGAAGATACAGGATAAATGACAGGAGTTGCGTACATTGCTAAGCTTACTCCAAAGCCTAAAAGCATTTGTAAGTCTCGGTATTTTGTTGTTAATGCCGAAAAAATCATTCCCATCCCCAAAGCAAATGAAGCCATTAATACAATTAAAAATGGAGTAGCTAATACCCAGATATTAGGCTGAATTTCTCCTTGAACCCAATAATAGATAAAGAAAACTAAAAATAACCCAAACTGAACACCAAATTTCATTAGGTTAGATAAAACTATAGAAATGGGCATAACCAATCTTGGGAAATAGACTTTCCCAAAAATATTAGCATTACTAGTGAATGTTGATGATGTTTTGGTTAAACAATCAGAGAAATAATTCCATAGCGTAACTCCTGCTAAATAAAATAAAACTTGTGGCGCTCCATCTGTGGATAATTTTGCGATTTTTCCGAATACAAAAATATAAACGATGGTCGTGAAAATAGGATTGATAAAAAACCAAATAGGTCCTAGAATGGTCTGTTTAAAAGAGGAAACAAAGTCTCTCTTAATAAACATTAAAACCAAATCACGGTATTCCCAAACTTCATTAAGTTTTAAGTCGAACAAAGAATGCTTGGACTCTATTGTTTCTGTCCAAACTTGTTTTTTTTCTGACATGTGTTTTTATTATTTAACATACAAAGGTACAAATTAATTTATAACTTTTGATTTCGTTTTGATGGAAAAATCACCTATCAAAATACTGCTAATAAATAAAGGAATATACAACCTTATCTCATAGACAATTCCTGTATAAAAGCACATTAAAATATAAGGCAAGGATAAAATATGAAACAAAATAATCACTTGTCGGTCTTCTTTTTTGGAAATCAATAGGGTGAAACTTAAAAATATTAAACTGAAAAACATTCCTAAATAATTCTTTAGTTTGGTTAAATTTTCCATTAATAAATTACCATCATTGGTCGTAAAACTTCCAAAATAAAGTCGCATTCCTACATAAGTGGCGATAAAAACACCTGCCAAGGTAAAAATAGGAATAATCGTTTTTTTACTTAATCCGTTTTGAAAATAAAGTAAACTCCCAGCCAAAGAAAGTGATAAAGCCGAAGATTCTCTATTGAAAGTAGAAATGATTAAAATCAGTATAGACAAAGCAAAATGCTCAGTTTTGTTGGTTTTTAAATATTTTGAAAACCAATGAAAGAAGAGCAGAATGAAAAAATAACTACTCACGTCATAAGGCACCAAAATAAACTGTGAAATGATAATCGTAAAAACCAAAGAACTCATTAATAATAGCCGTTCTCGTTGGGTTTTGTCCCTGAAAATATAAATCACTCCGCCCGAAAATAAACAAAGAAAGATAGAGTTTACAATATAATAGGATAAAAGCATATTTTTTTCGCCATTATCATTCCATAAAAAGAGTTTAAAATAAGTGCCGAGATTCAAGGAAGAAACCAAATCGTGTATTTTGAGCAATAAAAAAGTACTCAAATAACGATACTGATAAATGCCATTGGTATATTGCTCTATAAAATTTTCATAATTAATAGAGGTTGACGAATAAACATTTGAAAATGAAAAATATACAAATGTATTCACAATCAAAGCGAATACCATTGCGTAAACGATTTCCAGATATAATTTTATTTTCATCAGGTTATTTTTAGATTATTTTTTTTAAATAACCGCCATAGCCACTTTTTCCATATTTTTTAGCAGATGCTAATAATTGTTCTTCATTGATGAACCCTTTTTTATAAGCGATTTCTTCAATGCAAGAGATTTTAAATCCTTGTCGTTTTTCCAAAACTTTTACAAATTCAGAGGCTTCGTGTAAAGAGTCAAAAGTCCCTGTGTCTAACCACGCCGTTCCTCTACTCATTACGCCAACTTCCAATTCTCCTTTTTCAAGGTAAATTTTATTAATATCCGTAATTTCCAATTCGCCTCTCGCTGATGGCTTTAAGTTTTTAGCATATTCAATCACCGAATTATCGTAAAAATATAATCCTGGTACAGCGTAATTTGATTTTGGTTCTAATGGTTTCTCTTCAATGGAAATAGCCTTTTTATTTTCATCAAATTCTACTACGCCATATCGCTCTGGGTCGGCTACTTGATAAGCAAATACGCAACCACCTTTTACACTAGTTTTGCTTTCTAAAAGCTCAGGAAGTCCTGTTCCGTAGAAAATATTATCTCCTAATACCAATGCCACAGCATCATCTCCGATAAATTCTTCTCCCAATACAAAAGCTTGTGCCAATCCATCTGGGCTGGGTTGAACTTTATATTCAAATTTACAACCGATTTGTGAACCATCGCCTAATAATTTTTTGAATGCTTCTTGGTCGTGTGGAGTGGTGATGATTAAAATCTCTCTTATCCCTGCTAAAAGCAAAGTGGAAAGAGGGTAATATATCATCGGCTTGTCATAGACAGGCATTAATTGTTTGCTAACGGCAATGGTAAGTGGGTACAATCTCGTTCCCGAACCTCCTGCTAATATTATTCCTTTCATTGTTTTGTGTTGTTTTTTGCTTTAGGCAATTTAATTTGTAGCCTTATTTTTTTGTTCTAATAACTTATCTACTTTTCTATTTATCATAGAAGAATAATTTTTTATAATAACACTATTGTTTAGAAATAAGTCATTCAAGTCATCTGTATTCTTGTATAGATTAATGAGTTTTTTTAAGTCGTTTTCAGAAACAAAAGAAAAAGCATTATAAATACTCCCTTTTTTAAATCTTTCAAAATCTATACTATTAATAATGTCTCGTCTTTCTTTTTGAGAGATATTGTATTTTCCATTTTCATAAACATGCATTCTGTCAAAAATTAAATGCATACCAAATTTCTTTAAATTTTGTTCGTAATTTGAAACTTTTACAAATTCATCAATCAATGCTATTTGATTTCCTTTCGGTTTTGCCATAGATGGTGGACCTTGAGAAAATAAAGTGGTTGACATACATAGTAAAAATACGAAATAAAACTTTTTCATAATTAATTATATTGTTTTTCGTAATACTTCTGATAATCTCCACTGGTTACATTATTCAGCCATTCTTTATTGTTTAAAAACCAATCAATTGTTTTGGCTAAACCTTCTTCAAAAGTTACGCTTGGTTTCCAACCTAAATCTTTATTGAGTTTAGTTGCATCAATGGCATATCTTTTATCGTGTCCAGGTCGGTCTTTTACAAAAGTGATTAATTTTTCGGAATGACCTTTTGGATTTCCAATTTTTTCATCTACTTGCTTGATTAGTTCTTTTACTAAATCGATGTTTTGCCATTCGTTCCAACCACCGATATTGTAAGTTTCTCCTGTTTTAGCCTCGTGGAAAATTTGGAAAATTGCTTTGGCGTGGTCAATTACATAGAGCCAATCTCTTGTGTATTTTCCATCACCATAAATTGGTAAAGGTTTTTCATTGAGAATGTTGTGAATACAAAGCGGGATTAATTTCTCAGGGAAATGATTAGGACCATAATTATTAGAACAATTAGAAATAATAAAAGGTAATCCGTAGGTGTTTCCATAAGACCGTACCAAGTGGTCGCTTGATGCTTTACTCGCCGAATAAGGCGATTTTGGGTCGTAAGGCGTTTCCTCGGTGAAGAATCCTGTTTCGCCCAATGCTCCATAGACTTCATCGGTAGAGATATGATAGAAAAGATTTTTTCGTTTTTCATCAGGGAAGTTGCCGTGGGTATGTTCCTCGTTGAGTGTCCACAATTCTTTACAGAAATTAAGCAGATTGGCAGTTCCCATTACATTGGTATTGATAAAAGCATTAGGGTCGGTAATACTTCTATCCACGTGAGATTCCGCAGCGAGATGAACCACGGCATCAGGTTGATGTTTTTCAAACACTCGTTTTAAATCTTCTGTCTTTGTAATATCTGCTTTTTCGAAAAAATAATTAGGTGCATTTTCAATGTCTTTTAAATTTTCGAGATTTCCTGCATAGGTTAAAGCATCGAGGTTGATAATATTGGTTTCAGGTAAGTTTTTTACAAATTCCCTTACAACATGAGAACCGATAAACCCTGCTCCGCCTGTGATAATGATGTTTTTCATTGTTTTTACTTTAATGACCAAAAAAAGATGTTTTATGGTACGCAAATATAATTAATAATTTCTATTTATTCGGGAGAAAATGTTTATAAATAAGTCAAAAGCACTCAATAAATAATGAAAATGGTATTTTTTAGCATTGGAAACAACAAAAGTTTAGTTGATAGGGTAATGTTCGATGTTTTTTTGTTTCTATTGATTATTTTTAACTAAATTTGTGGGAGATAACTTTAAAAAATAGGACATGAAAAAATTATTTTACATTTTAGGACTTTTTATCAGTGTGATGATGTTGCAATCTTGTAATATTGATTCTGAGGTGATTTACCATAAAGACAAAGCGGTATCTGTGAGAATGGGATTTGATTTTAAGCAATTAATCGACCAAATTGATGAGATGAAAGCCAATAATCCTGATAATAAGGCTGAAGAAAAGCAGGAAGAGAATAAGTTGGACAAAATTCCACTTGAGTGGACAAGTTTTTATGAGATGGAGAAGCAAGAAGGAAAAAAACTGCCTACCTCTCCTGATTCTATACGAATGTATAAAAAGATGTTTGTCAAACGAAAAGTAAAAGAAGGAAAATCTGTTGGGATGGATTTTAAGATGGAACATTTTACCAAAGAAGATATTGCTCGTTTCAATAAAAATAGAGCTGGTCGTAAGAAGGGGAATTCTATTTTATCCACCAATAATATTGAGCGTTGGGATGGTAAAAAATTAGTGATTAATACCAAAGAGTTAAATTTTGATGGTCTTGAAGATTTAGGAACAATGATGAAAGATGAAGGAGACGAGGAAAATAACGAAAAGACAGATGAAGGCAAGGTTTTAAATCAAATGTCAGAGTTCCTCAAGATGATAAAAATGAATTATGTTCAGACACTAAGATTTGAATCTAAAATTAAGTCTATTAAGGGGAAACACGATTGGGTAAAGCAAGTTGATGATCATACCATTCAGGTTTCTTTTTCCACCGAAAAAATGAATGATGGAACAGTTCTTCAGTATAAAGATGATGAAATTATCGTGGAGGTAGAATAACGCAAGTTTGGCGTGTGAATGAGTTGAATTTACTCCTCGCACGCCTTCCAAATACTATCTTGTGGCACGGGAGCAATAACCTTAATCTCTTTTTTGGAAACAGGATGGATGAATTCTAATTTTCTGGCATGGAGGTGAATGCCTCCATTTTTATTAGACCTTGAGGCTCCGTATTTTAAATCTCCTTTGATACTCGCTCCGATTTTTGACAATTGAGCTCTAATCTGATGATGTCTTCCCGTTTGTAAATTGACTTCCAATAACTGATAGTGGTCTAATTGCTTGATGATTTCATAAGAAAGCGTTGCTTTTTTAGCTCCTTCGGTTGGTCGAGGAAAAACAATGGCTTTATTATTTTTTTGATTCTTTTTAAGATAATGGGTCAGTTCTTGGTGTGTTGCAATGTCCTTTTTTTCAACGACTGCCCAATAGATTTTCTTAATTTTTCGGTCTTTGACCATTTGGGTTAATCGGGACAGTGCCTTGGAAGTTTTAGCGAAAATCACTAATCCAGAAGTCGGTCTATCAATCCGATGAACCAATCCTAAATAAACATTAAAGGGTTTGTTATCTCGTTTTTTAATAAAGTTTTTGATCAACTCTAACAAAGAAAGGTCGCCCGTTTTATCTCCCTGAACGAGTTGCCCCACCTTTTTATTAACAATCATAATATGATTATCTTCATAAATGATTTGAGAAGCGTCGAATTTTTGCATTTAGTAAGATTCGTTTTCGTTCGGGAAATCGGCGTTTTTGACATCTTTTACATATTGAGCCACAGCACCTGTAATTTCGTCGTATAAATTCAAATATCTTCTTAAAAATTTAGGCGAAAAATCTTTGTTCATTCCCACCATATCGTGATAAACTAAAACTTGCCCGTCACAATTTACACCTGCACCAATCCCAATAGTAGGTATGGCTATACTTTCGGTTACTCGTTTGGCTAAATGAGCAGGGATTTTTTCCAAAACAATCGCAAAACAACCTAATTTTTCTAATAATTGAGCGTCTTTAATCAGTTTTTCTGCTTCTTCCTCCTCTTTGGCTCTTACTTTATAAGTACCAAACTGATAAATACTTTGAGGCGTTAAACCTAAATGTCCCATGACAGGAATACCAGCATTCACGATTTTTTCTATCGAGTCTGCCACTTCCGAACCTCCTTCTAATTTAATGGAATGTGCTTCGGATTCTTTCATAATTCTCACCGCCGATTCCAACGCCTTTTTCGGATTCGATTGATATGTTCCAAAAGGTAAATCTACCACTACCAATGCTCTATCTATCCCACGAATAACACATTGAGCGTGATAAATCATTTCGTCTAAGGTGATGGGTAAAGTGGTTTCGTGTCCCGCCATTACATTAGAGGCAGAATCGCCTACCAATACCACATCTATTCCTCCAGCATCCACCATTTTTGCCGTAGTAAAATCGTATGCCGTAATCATTGAAATTTTTTCTTGGTCAAATTTCATTTTACGCAAAGTTTCGGTCGTTACTTTTTTTACTTCTGAATGTACTGACATTGTTCTTTGTTTTAATTTATAGGTTGGCGTGAGAAATACGCTTTAATGTTTTTCTATCAATAAGTTTGATATTTTTTCCTTTGGTAACAATCATATTGTCTTGCTTGAACTCGGAAATTAATCGAATAGCACTTTCTGTAGCTGTCCCAATTAAATTAGCAATTTCCTCTCTGGTAAGCACAATATTGATAAAACCTTCATTGTTGACACCTAACTTCTGTTCTAAAACCAACAAAATCTCTGCCAATCTTTCTCTTACGGTCTTCTGAGCCAAGAAAGTGATATTGTTAGAAGCTTCTCCCAATTCGTAGGCTAATTTTTGCAACATGGCAAAAGACATTTGGTTATCAACCTTTAATAAATGAAGAAATAAATCTTTGGGTAAAAAAGTAGCTTCTACTTCGGTAAGGGTTTCTACTTTGGCCTGATATTCTTCACCTATTAATATAGAGCGATATCCAATTAAATCACCTTCTTTGATGAATCTAAGGATTTGATCTTTTCCGTAAACTCCACATTTTGAAAGTTTTGCAATCCCTTTGTTGATGAAGTAAACCCCTTTGGCATCTATTCCATCTTGGAAAATGCAATCTCCTTTCTGATAGGATAATTTTTTACTTTCGTTTTTATAATCGTTAAAATCGGCTTCGGAAAGTCGTTTTTCAAACGCTTCTTCACTGAAAGTGTCAATTAACTTATCCTCTATTAATTCCTGCTTCTCTAAAGACATTTTATGATATTTGTCAGCAAAAATACTACTTTTTTATTGAAGGACAATTTTTTTATAGCGTTTTATTGAAATCAAGTAGGTTGAAGTAGGCGAAAAGTTTAATTATAGTTTAAGGTTTAATATGGTTCAATATTTTTAAATCCTAAACCTTCATTCCTAATTCCCAAATAAATATTTTGTCTTACATTTGTGAAAAATAAATTTATCGTGTCAGAAAAATGTTTTCATTGCGGTCAGCCTATTGAGAAGGAGAGAATTTCGTTTAACGAAAAATTGTTTTGTTGTAATGGTTGTAAATCGGTGTATGAAATTCTTAATATGAATGATTTGGGGAATTTTTACGAACTGAATACCAATGCAGGCGTTAGACCCAATGATACTACTCAGTTTGATTATTTAGACACCGAAGAGGTTTTTGAAAAAGTAGTTGATTTCTCAGAAGGAAACACTACGATAGTTACTTTTAAAATCCCTGTTATCCATTGTTCGTCTTGTATTTGGCTTTTGGAAAGTCTGCACACTTTGAACGAAAACATTAAGCACTCTCAGGTTAATTTTACTAAAAAGACATTGCAAGTTTCATTTAATCATAATGCTTTGCCTTTGAGTGAATTGGCGAGTTTTTTGGCGAATTTAGGTTATGAGCCTGTGGTTAATTTACAAACGAGCGAAAAGAAAGAAGAGTTTTTGGATAAATCCTTATTGGTGAAATTGGCGATTGCTGGTTTTGCATTTGGAAATGGAATGTTTTTCGCCTTACCCGAATATTTAGCAGATTATGTTTCTGGATACAATGATATGTGGATAGAAAAATACAAGGATTTATTTAGGTTCATAGGCTTTTTATTGGCTACGCCTGTGGCGTTTTATTCGGCTTCGGATTATTTTAAATCGGCTTGGTACGGACTGAAAAGTAAAATCATCAATATTGATGTGCCCATTGTTTTAGGGATTTTGGTCTTATATGGGAGAAGTATTTATGAAGTGGTAACCGACTATGGAGCAGGTTATTTTGATACGCTTTGTGGTTTGGTGTTTTTTATGCTTTTGGGTAAATATTTCCAAAAAAGGACTTACCACGCTTTGTCTTATGATAGAGATTATAAGTCTTTTTATCCGATTGCCGTTACTAAGGTCGATTTTAATGGAGCGCAAAAGCATATTTTGTTATCCGAATTGAAAGTGGGCGATAGGATAATGGTCAGAAATCAAGAAATTATTCCTGTTGATGCCATTTTAATTAGTGGAGAAGGAAATATTGATAATAGTTTTATTACAGGAGAAAGTTTAACCGTTCCGAAAAAGGCGGGCGATAAAATTTTCGCTGGAGGAAAGCAAATGGGGGCTGTTTTAGAATTGGAAGTGGTAAAAAATGTTGATCAAAGTTACCTGACGCAATTATGGAATAAGGAGGCTTTTAAAAAGAAAGAATCTGGATTGGATAACTTGACGAATAAGATTAGCCAGTATTTTACTTTTATTATTTTGGGAATAACACTTGTGGCAGGAATTTATTGGTCGAGCACCAATTTTGAAACCATGTTTCAAGTTGTTACGGCAATTTTGATTGTGGCTTGTCCTTGTGCATTGGCGTTATCGGCACCATTTACTTTTGGTCATATTATGAGAGCGATGGGTAAGCATAAGTTTTATGTAAAAGACGCTTTCACGATTGAAAAAATGGCAAAATTGGACACCATTGTTTTTGATAAAACAGGAACAATTACTTTTAATAAAAAAAATAATATTTCCTACGAGGGAAAAGAAATTCCCGATTTTGATTTACGAAACATTAAGGTTTTACTAAAAAACTCCAACCACCCATTATCAAGGGCTTTGTATGAGTTTGTTGAAGTGGAGGATGAGCATTTTCCTATTACCGAATTTGCGGAGATAGCAGGAAAAGGCTATCAAGCGAAGGTGAGGAGTCATTTATATAAAATAGGTTCAGCATCTTTTAATGGACAAGAGGGAACCGATTTAGAAACGGCGGTTTATCTGAGCAAAGGAAATGAGTTTTTGGGGAAATTTATTTTTAAGAACGAATATCGTCCTCATTTGACAACATTATTTAAGGAGATTTCTGACTATGAAGTCCATATTTTAAGTGGAGATAATGCCTCGGAGGAAAGTAGATTAAAAGAGATTATTCCTAATGTTACCCAAATGGCATTCAATCAAAATCCTGAAAGCAAATTACAGTACATTAAAAGTTTGCAAGATAAAGGAAAGAAAGTCGCCATGGTAGGTGATGGGCTAAATGATGCGGGAGCATTGAAACAGAGCGGTATAGGGATTGCTGTGGCGGATAATCATAATTCCTTTACGCCGTCTTCTGATGTCATCATGAATGCTGAAAAGATTTCGGCACTGCATCAGTTTTTGGCGCTGAGTAAAGGAGCGATGACAATTGTGAAGATTACTTTTATCATTAGTTTGTTATATAATATCATCGGATTGAGTTTTGCCATTTCTGGAAACTTATCGCCTTTGGTAGCAGCGATTTTAATGCCGATAAGCTCCATTAGTGTTGTGATTTTCACTTCGTTGGCAACTTGGATTTTGGGGATTAAAATATTGAAAATTAAATAATTAAAAAGTTAAAGAATTGTTACACTGTTACAATGCTACACTATGTTGATGCTCGGTTTTCGGCTCTTGATTCTTGGTTTTGATTATTTAGAAGGGTTTTAAATTAAGGTATTCTGATTAAAATCAGTGTTTGTTAGGTTAAAAAAATCTTAAAAAAGGTTAATTTTGTGGCGTTGTTATGGATATATTATTTTTAATGATCGTGTGTAGTGTGTCATTGGCTGTGGCTTTTTTGGTTATATTTGTCTATAACGCAAAGAAAGGGCAGTTTGAAGATGATGAATCTCCAGCAATAAGAATGCTTCTTGATAATGAAGAGGTAGAAGAAAAAGAAGAAAATAATAATAAAAATTAGAATATGGAAACACAGAAGTTTAGCTATGATAACAGTATCGTGCGAGCGTTCCTTTATGCTACCATCGCCTTCGGGATTGTTGGTTTCATTTTGGGGTTAACAGCTGCGGGGATGTTATTTTATCCAGAATTACCAGAAACTATTTTTGGAACAGATGATCCTGAAGTAGCCAATATCTTTTCGAGAGATATTCAAGGGCTTATCCAGACGAAAGGTGCCTTTGGTTTTGGTAGAATTAGAATGTTGCACACGAGTGCTGTGATTTTTGCCTTTGTAGGTAACTGTATTTTTGCAGGGGCTTATTACTCTATGCAAAGATTATTGAAAACAAGAATGTTCAGTGATGTACTTTCTTGGGTTCATTTTTGGTCTTGGCAGATTACGATTGTGGCGGTGGTAATTACTTTCTTTATGGGAATTAATACTTCAAAAGAGTACGCAGAACACGAGTGGCCAATTGATATTTTAATTACAATTTCTTGGGTGATTTTCGGATTAAATATGTTCGGAACAATTGCTAAAAGAAGAGTAAGACACTTATATGTAGCCATTTGGTTCTATGTTGGTACTTGGGTTGCGGTAGCAATGTTGCATATCTTCAATAACTTAGAAGTTCCGTTATCATTTACAGGTTGGAAATCTTATTCTGCTTATGCAGGGGTGAAAGATGCATTAGTACAATGGTGGTACGGACACAATGCCGTAGCATTCTTCTTGACAACACCAGTGTTAGGTTTAATGTATTACTACTTACCAAAAGCAGCGAAGAGACCAGTATTCTCGTATAGATTATCGATTATCCACTTCTGGTCATTGATTTTCGTGTATATTTGGGCTGGTCCTCACCACTTACAATATACGGCTTTACCAGCTTGGGCGCAAGCATTAGGAACAGGGTTCTCTATTATGTTGATTGCACCATCTTGGGGAGGAATGTTGAACGGACTTTTAACTTTAAGAGGAGCTTGGGACAAGGTAAGAGAAGATCCAATCTTGAAATTATTTGTGGTTGCCGTAACTTGTTATGGTATGGCGACTTTTGAAGGTCCTTTATTAGCGACTAAAACTTTAAATAAAATCGGACACTATACCGATTGGGTAATTGGACACGTACATATTGGAGCATTAGGTTGGAACGGATTTATCGCCTTTGGTATGATCTATTACTTAGTTCCAATTATGTGGAGAACCAAATTATGGTCAACGAAAATGGCGAACTGGCATTTCTGGTTAGGTACATTAGGAATTATCTTCTACGCAGTACCAATGTATATTTCAGGATTTACACAAGGTTTATTGTGGAAGCAGTTTAATGGAGATGGTACTTTACAGTGGAAAGCTTGGTTAGATACCGTTACAGCGATTATTCCTTACTATAAAATGAGATTTGCAGGAGGTATTTTATACCTTTTAGGAGCGATATTAATGGTAGTGAATGTAGTGGCTACTATTAGAAAAGGTTCTTTCTTGAAAAATGTTCCTGCGGAAGCTCCTGCTTTGGCAAATATTGGAACAGGAAGAAAAGAAGGAGAAGGTGCTCACCTTTGGTTAGAGAGAATGCCATTATATTTTGGAATTTTATCTTTCGTTGCGGTAGCAATTGGAGGTCTGGTTCAGATTATCCCAACGCTTACGGTAGAAGAGAATGTTCCTGAAATTGCGGCCGTGAAACCTTATTCTCCGTTAGAATTAGAAGGAAGAGATATCTATATTAGAGAAGGTTGTAACTCTTGTCACTCACAGATGATTAGACCTTTCCGTGATGAGGTGGTGAGATTTGATAGTAAAAACGGACAGTACTCAAAAGCAGGAGAGTTTGTATACGATAGACCTTTCCTTTGGGGTTCTAAAAGAACAGGGCCAGATTTACAAAGAGAAGGAGGAAGAAACCCTGATGCTTGGCATTATAAGCATATGTTGAATCCAAGAGAAACATCTTCAGGTTCTATTATGCCTCGTTATCCTTGGTTGATTGCTGATGATTTAGATAGAAGTCAGATGGTTGATAAAATTAAATTAATGAAAGATGTTTTCGGTGTGCCTTATACAAAAGCACAAGTAGATAGTACAGAGCAGTGGGCAGATAATCAAGCGAAGGCAATCGTTAAGAGTATTTTCAAAGATGCATCTGATTTGAAGAAGTTGTATGCTAAAAAGCCAGAAGGTTATTTAGAGAAGAAGGAAATTGTAGCGGTGATTGCTTACTTACAAAGATTAGGTACAGATATCAAGACTACCGAAGTGAAAACAGCTAGTAATAATTAATAATAAATTATCTTTTAAAGGAGTATTATGATACCACAAAGTTTTAAAGACATTGTATCTAATGTAGATAATGCGGGTTTTTTCCAAAGTTTAGCATTAGTGATTTTTATGGTATTCTTTATTGGAATTGTTGTATATGTTTTTAATAAACCTAAAAAACATTACCGAGAACAAGAGAATGCTCCTTTACAAGATGATGATGAACCTTTTAATTTATAAAAAAATATCGTTATGAAACAAAGAACGCCAGTATATATTAATATACTTTCAATAGTTACCATATTATTTGTAGTATATTATATGTTTGTAGATAATATGTCTTTTTTATCTTCTCCATATTTTTGGGGTACTGTGATTATTAGTGCTATTTTAGCAATGATTCATGGAGCTGTAGGAGATTTGATAGAAAATGCAAAATTCGAGAAATTAAGCGAAGAGGAGAAAAAGGCATATCTCGAAGAGAAGAAAATTCCTTATCTCCAAAGGGTTTGGAAGAGTGCCTTTAAGAAACAAACGGTTAAAGAAGAAAAAGACATTCTTATTGACCACGGTTTCGATGGGATTATGGAGTTGGATAACCAATTACCAAAATGGTGGTTAGGATTATTCTGGTTCGGTGTGGCTTATTGTGTGGTTTATACCATTTCTTTCTTTACAACAGATTTTGCTCACCCAGATGTAGAATATGATGTAGAGCACAAAGAGCAAATTGCAAGTATCGAACAATGGATGAAAGATACTCCTCCTCCAACAATTGACAATGCGGTTTATTCTGCAGATAATATTGCAGCAGGGAAGGAAGTATTTAAAACCAATTGTGTTTCTTGTCACTCCGAAGGTGGTGCAGGAGGTATTGGTCCTAACTTAACGGATGATTATTGGATCAACCAAAAAGAGAAAACATTATTTAAAAATGTATTCTATATGGTACAAAATGGTAGTGATAATAAGGCAATGCCATCACTTGGTAAAAATGGGGTGATTAATGGTTTTGATATTCAAAATGTAGCAGCCTATGTTTACTCTATCAATCAACAAGAAGCTCCTATTACAGTAGAACAAGGTGGAGCAGCACCCCAAGGTACAAAAGCCAATTGGGAGGCAAGTAAGTAATAAAAAACTTCTTAAAAAAAATGTTGAAATCGTTATTCATTTATTCGCTCTTGTGAAATATGAATAACGATTTTTTTAATCTTTAATTTTAAATTAAAATAAATAAAACTAATGTCTAGTAAAGAAAAAATGCGTGGAGGACAAGGGCAAGTTTTAGACCCTGAAACATTTAGAGATTCAGTTAGTACAATAGAACAATCGGGGAAAAGAAAGTGGGTTTATCCTAAAAAGCCAAAAGGTAAATTTACCAATTATAGAACTTATGTGAGTTATTTTTTATTGGTTGTATTTTTTGTTTTGCCTTTTGTGAAAATTAATGGAAATCCATTCTTGCTCATTAATATTTTGGATAGAGAATTCTTTATAGTAGGACAACCATTCTATCCTCAGGATTTCTTTATATTAGCTTTGGGAGCGATTACTTCCATTGTATTTGTGATTTTATTCTCGGTGGCTTTTGGTCGTATTTTCTGTGGATGGATTTGTCCACAAACCATATTTTTAGAAATGCTTTTTAGAAAAATAGAGTATGCTATTGAGGGAGATAGAAATAAGCAAATCAAATTAGATAAACAAAAATGGGATGCCGAAAAAATTAAAAAAAGACTCTTAAAATGGTCTATTTATTTAATTCTTTCGTTATTGATTACCCATACTATGTTTACTTATATTGTAGGCTATGAAGAGGTTTTAAGAATAATGAAGGGTGGACCTATTGAGCATTTCACTAATTTTTTGGTAATGCTTATTTTTACAGGATTATTTTATTTTGTTTTTGCTTGGTTTAGAGAGCAAGCTTGTACCATTGTTTGTCCTTACGGTAGATTACAAGGGGTTTTAATCGATAAGAAAACCATCAATGTATTCTATGACCATAAGAGGGGAGAAGGTAAAAATGGTAGAGCAAAATTCAGAAAAAAAGAAAATAGAGCAGAATTAGGGAAAGGAGATTGTATCGATTGTAACCAATGTGTGGTAGTTTGTCCTACGGGAATTGATATTAGAAATGGTCAGCAGTTAGAATGTGTAAACTGTACCGCTTGTATAGATGCCTGTGACGAGGTAATGGATAAAATGAAAATGCCAAGAGGCTTAATCCGTTATGCTTCAGAGGACGAAATAGAAAAGGGCGAAAAGTTCAAGTTTACTTCTAGAATGAAGGCTTATACTGGTGTTTTGGTTTTATTATTAGGAATTTTAGTAGCTTTGCTTTATCAGAGAGGAGATTTTGAAGCGAAATTTATCCGACCAGCAGGAAGCTCTTATTATGCGAAAGAGGGTAGAGTTGCTAATACCTTTAATTATACTCTGATTAATAAGAAAAATGCTCCAAGATTGGTAACCATTAAGGTGGTTTCGCCTAAAAATGGAAAAGTGAAATTCAGTGGAAGTAAGGAGATAAAAATCCAAGCTGATGAAATATCAAAAGGAACGATTGATATTAGTTTCCCTGAAAATGAAATTAAAAGAAGTAAGCAGTCTATTGAAGTAGGGGTTTATAATAAGGAAGGTAAACTATTGGATACTTACGAGGTTTATTTCCAAGGACCTGTACAAAGCGTATTATAAAAAAAAGAAATGAAAAAATTCACTTGGGGACACGGTATTGTGTTGGCGTTGTTATCGTTTATTGGTTTTATTTTGTACATGATATTTGTGTTTTCGCACGGTCAGCAAAATTCGGAACTGATTACCGATAATTATTATGAGGAGGAATTGGCTTTTCAAGATGTGATTGATGCGAAGAATAATGCCGATAAGCTAGAAAATCGTCCAACTTATGAACAGAACGAACATCAGATTGCGGTTGTTTTCCCAAAGGAATTTAATAACGAAAATACTTCGTTTTCCATAGATTTACATCGTTCGGAAGATCAAAAATTAGATGTAAAAAGAGAAATGAAGTTAGACGCTTACAATAGAATTGTCATTCCAGCAAAAGTCCTAAGAAAAGGAAATTATGTGCTGAGAATGAAATGGACTAAAGCTAAAACCAACTATCAGATTGATTATGATTTGGTATGGTGATGGTGAGTAACCAGTGATGTCAGTAGTCTAGTAATCAGTTGAAGTACTTCTATTACTAGACTTCTGATTACTGAATAACTGAATATGGAAAACACACTCATTATATCGGCACTTGTATTAGGATTTACGACGGGTTTCCATTGTTTGGGAATGTGTGGTCCTATTGCCCTTTCTTTGGGGATTTCCAAGAAAAAACAGGTTAATTTTTTATTGCAAAACCTCATCTATCAGTTGGGGAGGATAGCGACTTATGCTTTTTTGGGAATGCTTTTAGGGTTGGTTGGTAAAAGTTTTGAAATGGCTGGTTTTCAGTCTTATTTAAGTGTTTTTGCAGGGGTAGTTTTAATTTTAATGGCGATTTCTTCTTTTGGAGGAAGTGATGTTGCTACCAAAATTCCGTTTCTCAACTCATTTTTATTAAAGGTGAAAATGAATCTAGGGAAATTATTATCAAAATCGAATTATTCTTCAAGGTTTTTAACGGGGGTTTTAAATGGCTTTCTTCCTTGTGGAATGGTCTATGTAGCGCTAACTTCCAGTTTAGCAACAGAGGGAGTTTGGCAAAGTGCTCTGTTTATGGCGTTGTTTGGTTTGGGAACTTTTCCGTTTATGTTTTTGGTTGTTTTATTTGGAAATTTAATCACTTCTGCAACCCGTTCATTATTTTTGAAATTCGTTCCTGTGATGATGATTATTTTGGGAGGAATGTTTATTTTGAGGGGTTTAGATTTGAAAATTCCATATATTTCGCCACCTAAAAAAGCACTTCAGCTTAAAACTAAAGGATGTTGCGATGCTGAAAAAATTGAAAAAGAACCTGCATCTTGTCATTAGCCTATTTTGGGATTAGACTTTATATTTTTGTTAAATTGAATCTTCATGGCGACTAAACAATAAGTCTTCAGTGAGTGCTCTCTTGTTTTATACAGATGAAGGTAGACACCGAAATCACTTGAGTTGATAAAAACATTACTCGAAACCTAAGCTTATCTGCCCTAAAGAATGACTACCATCCACCAGAAGCTCCACCGCCGCCAAAACTTCCGCCACCACCGAAGCCGCCAAAACCACCAGATGAACCACCAAAACCTCCTCCGAAACTTCCACCACCGAAGAAACCTCCTCGATAAGAACGCCTTCCTCGTCGGGAAATGATAACATCGTCATCGTGAAAACCTCCACCACGATTATTTTTATTGATATTCGCAAAAATGAAAATCAGTACAAAAACCAATATGATAAAAAACAACCAAGGGAAATCTTCATTTTTTTGATGTTTTTCTGCTTTAAAAGTGCCATTAAGGGCTTCTATAATAGCATTCGTTCCATGGTCTATTCCTTTGTAAAACTTCCCTTTTTTAAATTGTGGAGCGATAATATAATCAATGATTTGTCCTGCCGTAGAAGCGGTTAAATATTGCTCCACCGCTCGACCTTGCTGGATGGACATTTGTTTGTCTTTGGTCGCGATTAAAAGAATAACTCCATTATCGATGTCCTTCTGTCCAATTCCCCATTCTTCTCCAAACCGAGTGGCTAAAAAATTAATATCTTCTCCTTTGGTAGATGGAATGATGATGACTTCTATCTGTGTAGAAGTAGAATCGGAATATTTAATGAGTTTGTCATTCAGTGCATTCTTCTCACGCTTGCTCAGTAAGCCTATTTCATCAAAAACAGGATAAAGAATTTTGGGTTTTTTAGGCAGGTGGTATTGTGCAATAACCGATTGGAAACCGCATAATAAGAATATTAAAAATACTTTAAGAAAACGAGATTTCATTCGGTAATTCGTTTGGGTTTTCTCCATTAATTGGGAAATATTTTTTGAGTTCTACACCTGTTTTTAAAATGCCTTTTTTCAGAGCGGTAAAGTATTCTCCATGAGTAAAACCCTGTGTGATTTCTTGATACAATCCATCCCAAAAGTTCTGTTTCACTTTTTCATGAATCCCTTTATCTCCAATGATGCTCAGGTGCTTTTTATCAAAATGAACATAAAACAATACAGCATTTCTTTCTTTGGTTTTGTCCATTTTCAGTTTTTTGAAAACGGAAAAGGCAACCTTGTCGAAATTTTTTTGGGTATTAGAATCGATATGAACTCTAATTTCGCCAGTGGATTTCGACTCTGCTTCTTTGATAACTTCTACCAAAGCATTTAACTCTTTTTCTGTAATGAATTTCATTTTTTATTCTGTAAATACATCAGGTGCTTTTTCTGTTCCTACTTCTGCTTTGAAACTTGGTTTTTCGTGGAATCCTGTAAAATTAGCCACAATATTCGCAGGTACTTTTCTTACCGCATTATTGTATGCTTTCACGGCTTTGTTGAAATAAACTGTCTCGGTTCTTAGACTATTTTCTATCGCAGTATATTCTCTTTGAAAATTAATATATTGTTGGTCTGCTTTCAAATCTGGATAGTCTTCTACTACCGCCATCAATTTACCCAATGCTCCTGAAAGTTCGCCTTGTGCGGCTTGAAATCTTTGTAAATCTTGTTCGGTCATATTACTTGGGTCAATGGTTACTTTGGTTGCTTTTGACCTTGCTTCAATGACTTTTGTTAAGGTTTCTTGTTCAAATTTAGCATAAGATTTTACTGTTTTTTCCAAATTAGGGATTAAATTGGCTCTTTTCTGATAAACCGTATTTACATTTCCCCATTTTTCTTTTACATTTTCGTCTTGAGAAATAAATCCATTATAGATGCTGAATCCCCAAAAACCAACGATTGCTAAAATAACGATTAAAACAATTCCTCCTTTTTTCATAATTTTTAAATTTAATAACTAAAACCAAATGTACGAAAAAATATTTAAAAACTTATAATTTCAATTTGCTATTCAACCCATAAAAACAAATAAAGGGAAGGTGTAAAAAACATTTGTGCTTTCCGTTTATTAATATTAAATTTGTTGCAATTTTTAACATAAATTAATAACAATGAAAAAAATCCTGCTATTCTTATCTTTTTTATTGACGATGGCTTTAAATGCCCAAAGTGAAGGACATAAAAGAATAGAATTCAATTTAAAAGATGATTTTAAGAACTATAATGTCTGCCAATTTGGTGATAAAGGGCTTGTTGTTCTTTCTGAAAGCAAAAAGTCAAAAAAAGGGAAGCGTCAATTAAGAAGTCAGTTTTATGACAAAGATTTGAATTTAGTAAGTGAATTTACTGATGCCCGTGTCCCACGAGGTGGAAAGGTTTTCCAGAGTTTCATCAAAGATAATGTAAGTTATTCTTTAGTAAGGCATCATAAATTTATGAAAAACTTTTTCTCCATTATTATCGCTGATAACAACACCCACAAAACAAGAGTTGTAAATGGTGAATTTTCACGAAAGAAGGCAATGATATCTATGAAAGCAAGTGGAGACAAGGCTGTTTTTAGAGTGGCAGGAAAGAAGCACGATATTATTATTGTTGATTTAAAATCAGGAGTTGTAAAAGAGGCTTCACTTAAAATAGATGGCATAAGAAGAAACAATTTAATCGTAAAAAGTTTTGATATTGTAGATAATGATATTTTCGTTTTCTTGGCTACTTATAAAAATAGAAATACCAATTATTATATTTGTAAATTAGACTTAGAAGGGCATCAGCAAGAATTATATCCTGTTGATATGAAAATAGACGCTGGTGTTGACTTCAATATTCTCTCTACAAAAATTAAAAAAGATGGCAATAAATACATTATGTCAGGAAATTTTTCCATCAAACGAGTATTCACGCCACAGGGAGTGTTTATTGCTGAAATTGAAAATAAAAAGTTAAATTACTTTAAACCATATAGTTTTTTGGATATCAATAACTTTACTTCTTATATGAATAAGTCTCAACAAAAAGGAATATCTAGAAAACAAAAAAGATTAGAAAATAAAGGTAAGGGACTTCTAATGAGCCATAATATGAGGAATCGTCCTTTGCAAAAAAATCAGGTTGGTTATCAGTTTGTAGGAGAATGTTATATAGATGTTTATGGAATGACAAAAAGTGAAAACCCTTTTCGAGGCTACCTATATACACATGGGATTGTGATTCAGTTTGATAAAAAAGGAAATGTTTTATGGAGCAATACTTTCCCAATTTATGCAAATAAAAAAGGGTTAACTATGACTCTACCAAGGCATTTAATACAAATTGTAGATGTGAAAAATGAGGAAGATAAGGTTAAATTAGTGTTTGGAGGTGTTCACAATGTTAATCTAACGACTTTAAATGCTCAGACAGGAGAATTAGAAAACCAACAGACCAAAAATATTCATACTCTCAATAAAGGTGATGAATTGAAGAGAAGGTCAGTTGAAGAGATTGTGAAATCTAGACATTGGTATAGAGATACCTACCTCAATTATGGCAAGCAAAAGATTATAGGAAACGAAAGAAGAATGGTGTTTTTTATAGAAAAACAATTAATTAAATAAATATGAAAACTAGATTATTAGCCTGTTTAGTATTGGCATTGAGTTTATGGAGCGTATCATTCAATGCACAAGCGTATGATGGTTATGCTGACAGAAAGATATTTTTAGGATACTCTAATCTTGGAGGAGCATCAGGTGTAGAATTTCAATATGACATAGGATTAAGTGATTTGATATCATTCGGAAATATGACATCTATTTATTTTGATCCCAAAAAGAGAGTTAATGAATATGGAGATGAAGTATCAAGACCTTTTAATGAATTTTTTAACTTTGAAGGTTTTCTTAGATTTCATTTTTCTTCCACATTTAATTTAGGAGAAAAGATAGACCCTTATCTTGGGGGTTCGTTTGGAATGAGGGGATTAGCGATTCATGGAGGCATCAAATATAATTTCTCTGAACTTGTTGGTGGCTATACCCAGTTTAAACAAGAAGTTGTACAGAGTCCTCTTTCTGGAGATAACAAGAGTGAAAAAATGGGAACATTTTCTTTAGGATTGACATTTAATTTATACTAATATGGCTACGATTATCGTTGCAATGGGTAAAAATAATGAGATAGGTAAAAACAACGAACTCCTATGGCATTTACCCAAAGATTTAAAGCATTTTAAAAATTTAACTTCAGGGCACCCTGTGGTGATGGGAAGAAAGACCTACGAAAGTATAGGGAAACCGCTTCCCAATCGTACGAATATCGTTATTTCGAGGAAGAAAGATTGGTTCGAGGAAGGTATTTTGATTGTAGGAAGCATTAAAGAGGCTTTAAAGTTTGCCAAAAAAATTGATAAAGATTATTTCATTATCGGTGGTGGAACAATCTACGAACAAACGATAGAAAAAGCCGACAAACTAGAAGTTACCGTAGTAGATGCTACTTTAGATGCAGATACTTACTTTCCCAAAATAAATCCAAAAATTTGGAAAAAAACCAATGAAGTATGTCATCAAAAAGATGAAAAAAACAATTATGATTTTTGTTTTTTAACCTACGAGAAACGCTAAACAATAGGATAAATCCTGAGTGAAAACTCAGGGTTTTTGTTATATTGCTGTTTGTTTTATTACCTTAGCCATCTTCAAAATACTTAACAAAAATGGACACTATCAAAACGATTACTGGATATCATCAAGGGCATTTCTATACGCTTTTTGAACCTATTGATACGGAAATTAAAGGTACGGTACTCGTTCTTCACGGAATGCAGGAACATAGTGGACGCTATCATGAACTTGCCAAAATTTTAGCCCAAAACAAATATTGCGTATTGACTTACGACCATTTAGGACATGGAAAAACAGCGAAGAATGAAGCAGATTTTGGGTTTTTCGCCAAAGAAAATCCTGCGGATAAACTTGTCAATAATGCTGATACAATGGGCGATTTTTTACATCAAAAATATCCTCACCTCTCTCATTTTGTGATTGGACATTCGATGGGGTCGTTTGTTACCAGATGTTTGTTACAAAAGTCTTTTTCAAAATATAAAGGAGCGGTTTTAATAGGTACGGGCGATGCTGTCATCGGTTCAAAATTATTGATGACTTACCTTTCGTTACTTAATAATTATGCACCTAAAAAGAGAAGTTCTTTCGTCAATAATTTGTTTTCAAAAATGAATAATGTAAAATTCAAAAATGAAAACAATGCAAGCTCAACCAATTGGTTAAGTGTCAATGAAGAGAATCGAAAAGCCTTTGATAACGACCCTTTATGTGGTATTCCTTTTACCAATAACGGATTTTACACCTTATTGAAAGTGCAAATGAAAGCAACTCATTCCAAATGGGCAAGTCGCATTTCAAAAGATTTCCCTATGTTGTTTTTGAGTGGAGAAGATGATCCTATTGGTGATTTCAATAAGGGAATAACCAATATTATAAACACCTTAAAAAAGAATAATCACAAAAACATCAGTGTTAAAACATATCCTAAAATGCGTCACGAAATTATGCACGAAGACATTAAAGGAGAGGTTTTTCAAACGATTGTTTCGTGGCTGAATGAATTGTCTAAATAAATGAAATAATACAATTCACAAGTGGAAGTTTTGTATACGTCATTCACAATGCTTTTATTCTTGTTCGTTTTGCCTTGAAGCAAAAGAACCAACTGCGAAGCACATCATGAATACCAATGAATAATAAAATGATATGAATAAAAATTCAAGGCTTTTATAAGGCGATTACTCCGTACCGTTCACGCTTCCGTTTCGTGCTTTTTTGTTGAAAAATCAAAACAAAATTACACCTTATAATTTTTCAACAACCGCATCTCTCACTCAGCGTTTCACTATCGCTGGATAAAAGCCAAGTGTGTGTTAAAATATCGCGTTATAAAACAATTCCCTAAAACTCAAACTCACCAATTAACACGCCTTTTTTATTTCGTGTGCTATTTTTCTTTTTATCGCTTTGGAAAACCACAATTTTTCGCTCTTGATTTCCTGAAGCGTAATCAATGAAAATCTCCGCCATTAAGGTCGTTGGTCCCGAAACGGAAACCTGTCTTTCTCCATAGAAATTGGTTTCAATTTTATATTTCCCTTTGATGGCTTTTTTCAATAAAAACTGCTCAGGTCCAAAACCTCCTGTAAAATCTCTGCTTAAACGCCCACCGATTTCGGTTCTGTTATGGCTATACATACATTTCTCGCCTCGTGGGTCGGTTACCCAAAGGTCAATATCGGTATTGTCTTTGTTCCAATTTAAAACCACACGAATATTCACTGGTAAATCAGCGATTAATTTCGGATTGATTTCACTAATATCCAATTGCGATTTTCTTCGGCTAATCAACTGATTAAGTTCCATTAAAATCGTTTCTTCAATACCATTATCTCTCATTGCGATTTCCTCGCTGTATGATTTCATTAAAACTTTATACAAATTACCCAAAGCCTTTTGATATTCGCCGTTATCTTCCAATGCCAAGGCGTAATCTCGATAACTTTGTGGGTCAAATGGTCGCCAATCCAACACTTTTTTGCTAATCCAAAGTTCTTTAGAATAAATTCCCATTTGCTTTAAACGATAAGCGAGAAGTTCATATAATTCGGCGTTTTCTAAACCTAAATCCGCAATAGAACTCAATACTTTTAAGGCTAAATTTCTATCCTTTTTCCATAAAACCTGAGCCACATCAAAATAATAACTCGGTGTTGTTAGGTAGTCTTTTCGATGTTTTAAATAGGTCTTATAAATTTCAGTAGTCGTTTTTCCTTCAAAAAACTTCATATATTCTTGGTCAGATTTCACATCAACCACCGTTATTTTTCCTGATTTTTTGGCTTTACTTTTAGATTTATTGTAACCTCTTATTTGTACGCTGTCTGTCGCTCCCGGTTGTCCACTAATTCTAACTCTTGCTACTTGATCTTGTACAGCATTAGTAGCAACCACTTCTGCAACTTCTTCCTCTGCTTCTGCGTCTGGAATAGCCAACAGATCCACTTGGATTTCCTCTTCTTTATTCTTCACTTTCGGATAGCGTTTTTTAGGTTTAAAATCCGTGTTCCACCATTTTTTCAGTTCCACCATCATTTTTTCAGCGTTTTGCATAATGCCTTTTCGGTTTTCGGTTAGACGCTCCAAATTGGCTTTGGTGATTTTATTATACTCATCCTGTAATGCTACTGGTGGCGAAATTTTATATTTCACATAATCTTGCACACGCTCCAAAACCATTAAACTCGTATTATTCGTCACGATACCAAATTGCTTTCCTATATCCTCAATTTCAGATTGATGATTACCCGATGCTCTTTCTAATGCTGCGACTTTATATTGTGCCCAAAATTTAGAAATGTCCCAATTTTGAGTTTTATTTTTGTGTGAATTTAGTTTTACGGTTTCAATAACACCATCTCTAACACCGTTTAAATTATTATAACCGAATTTTAATTTTAAAGTAGTTTGCGGCTGATGCAAAATTCCCGCAATCGTCAAATTTCCATTCGTAATAGTCGTTGTGGCAGAGACCACCTCCGAAACGGCAGGATTATTTTCAATACCGAGAAATCGCAAATTTTCAAATACCATATTTTTCAATAAAACAGCGGGTGTATTTTGATTCAAGTTTAAAACCGTTCCATTTTTAGCGGATAATTTTGCTAAATTTCGGTAGTTCGCTTTCACGGAAGCAATAATGCTGTAAATGCGTTGATTGATACTTGGTTTAAAATCTCCAAAAGAGGAAATTCCGTCCGAAAATAATAAGACTTCTTGCTCCGAAATATTTTTTAATCGTTCAAAATCCGTTCCTCCATCATATTGAATATTAGATAAGTAAGATTTTAAATTAGACCAATTTCCATTTTTGATTTTGAATTTTTTAGTTTTTGCAAACGAATTACTTAGCGTATAGACTTGTACTTTTACATTGCCAACCCAAGCCAAATACTTTTCTAATAATGCGAACTCTTTTTCGTGATTTCTATTCATTCCGCTGAGTGAATTATCCCAAACCAAAGCAATGCTTTTCGGCTTGGCTTTCTTTTGTATATTTTTAGGAATGCTGATATTGGTCAAGAAATAAAAACTATTCTGTGAGGCAGGTTGAAAAACCGTTTTAATCTCTTTATTTTTCTTCGGAATACGAATGCTTAGATTTTTATTGGGCTTAAAATTTTGTTTGCTGATTTCGGCAGTCCAAGTATTTCCGTTTCGTTGAAAATTGAAATTCCCATCTGGTGTTTCGGTAAGTTTTGGCGTTTTAATTTGATCAAAAACCGATACTTTGAGCTTAAATTCAGGGATTTTCTGCTCGGAACTCGTCAATAAATGATAAATAAAATCCGATTTTTGATTTTCTAACAACTGATTATAAGTGATTTGAACCGTTCTCGTTTGGTTCGGATTAATCGGATAAACTCGTGTCCTAAAATTATTTCCTTCGACTTTTTCGATAATACCTGGATCCACGCGTTGTTTTTCGATGCTTTCAAAAACTTCTTTGGCTTTTGTCTTGGTAACAGGAACGGCATTTCTCAACTTTCCATTGATGTCTAAAGCATAACCGCTCACCGTAACACCTTCTGGTAAAGGGAAAACTACTTTTCCTTCTAAAATTCTATCGCCTTTATTTTCTAAAACAATCGTAGTCGTAGTGGTGGACAAATTACCCACGATTTTCACTTGTGTATCGACTGATTTAATCCTTACTTTGTTGACTTTCTGTGATTTTGTTTTTTCTAAAATTGGAATTTGTGCATTGGTGAAAACCGACCATAAAACAACGAATAATAAAAATAACCTTGACTTTTTCATACTGAACTCATTTTGCCTGTTGTAAAAGTAACAAAAAAATAACAAAACCGAATGACTTTTTTAATATATTTGCCCAGTTAATCCGTTTATATGAAACATTATTTATCATTCGTTATTTGTTTTTTCGGTATTTTAAATTTCATCTCTTGCACTAGCGAAGAAGAAAAACGCCAAGAACAAAATTTAATCATCGAAAATACCATTTCTGCTTTCGAAAAAGCCTTATTAACAGAAGATTTGAATGCTATTTTTGATAAAAATAAATTCAATGGTTCAATTTCGGTCATGAAAGACGGAAAACTCCTTTACGAACGAAGTAATGGATTAGAAAATTTTAAAACTCAAGCCGAATTAGATAGCAGTTCTATTTTTGCCATAGGTTCTATCAGTAAGCAGTTCACGGCTTCCTTAATCCTTTTAGAACAAGAAAAAGATCAGTTGAATATCAATGATAAAGTGTCCGATTATTTGGAAGAATTTAGAACCGACCAATACGGAAACATCACCATTCATCAGCTATTGAATCATTCTTCTGGGATAACAGATTTCGGTACTTCGTTGAAGTTTAAAAGTGGAACTGACTTCCATTACTCTAATAAAGGTTATCGTTTTTTAGGAGAAATTTTGGAGCAAGTATCCAACCAACCTTACGAAAATCTAGTTCAGTCACTTTTTGAAAAAGCCCAACTGACTGACACTTACACACCTCAAGATTTTCAAAACCAAAACTTTGCAGGTGCTCACATTGGCGACCAATCGAATTTCACTAAGGTGGAAAACATGCCCGAAAGATTGACTAAAAAAAATATAAGTGTTCCCGCAGGTGGAATTTTATCGACCGTTTCCGATTTACACCGTTGGAACTTCGCTTTGCATCAAGGGAAAATTCTACAGCCTACTACTTATGCTCTATTGACTAAGAAATCTATTAACAGAGACCATTTTTTATTGGGCAAAGTAGGGTATGGTTACGGAATAATGAGTAATCTCGACAAGCCAACGGCTTATTTTCATACGGGATATGTAAAAGGCTCACCTTCGCTTTTGATTTATTATCCAACCACCAAAACTTCGGTAGTTATCCTGTCCAATATCGCTAATGAAATTAAAGGTATGGAACACCTCTTTTCTCCTCACGGAAGCATTAAACATACTTTGGATAATATCGAAAATACGATTATTAAAGTAAAGAAAGAATTAATAAAAAAAGAAAAAAAGTAATTTAAAATCTGCTTAAAATTCCCCAATGAATTTTGGTTTGTTTAAATTGAATGGCTTGGGAGAACTGACTTCCATTGGAGATTTGCAAACTCATCAACCCAATCGGTAAACGAAAATGAAAACCAAATCCAAAGCTGTATAATTGCGGATTTTTAACCAAATTTTTGTTTTGTAATTGCCCGTACTGACCAAAAGCATCGAAAAAAGCATCTTGATTAATTAAATAACGGTATTCCAAATTTCCATAAAAATACGAGTCCGCCAAAAGCGAATTTTCATTAAACCCTCGCAAAGAATTCCAACCTCCAAAACGCAGTTTTTCGTTCTGTGAAAGTGGGTTTTTGGTATTCATCAGCGTGCCTTCTCCTTTTAAATTCAAATAATGATTGCGGTACAAAGGGAGATTGTGTTCCAAGTACACCGCATAATTCTGTTGAGTATTCGATGTGTTTTTAAAGTCGTATTTCGTTGTAATAATATCTGCCGATAACCGAATTAAAGTTTGATGAATAAACAGACTAATCTCTGTAGGTTTTTGATATTCATAGGTTAGCCCTATTCCTCTTTTGGTGAAATCATCTGCCTGAGTGTAAGTTTCATCTAAAACAGTAGAACTTTCGAAAATTCCTCTCACTCCGATTTTTTGACGAAAATTCAGCCGATAATATAAACTTGGAATCAGTTTTACATTGGCAAAAAGCGTGTCCTGTCGGTAAATGTGAAGCGAATTTTCGGTTCCGATATTGGTTTTAAAAAGGTAAGGAATATCAGTATCCAAATTAAAAGTCTGTCCCTTATCTGGATTTCTTTGCCAGTACACTTGAATTTTTTCAAAGCCATTAAAGAGGTTGTTAAATATTAAATTCAGTGTTCCATTGAAGGCGATTTTGTCTTTATCATTGTTTCCAAAACCGATAATCCCATCAAAGGAATTGGCTTTTTTCTTTTTGGAAAACAGAAAAACCTGTGTGGAGTCTTTTCTAAAAAGCGTTTGAGGAACTTTGGTGAGTTGAATAAACGGATGGTTTTGAAAATTTTGATGAAGCTTTTCGATATTTTGAGGGTGATACACTTTTCCTACAAATTCATTTTCGATGTTTTTAATAAATCGTTTGGGTAACTTTTTATAACCTTTGAAAACTAATTTATCAATGGTTCTTTGGTTGAGTTTTTTGACCGAAATTTGGAGCTGTGGAATATTATTTTCAATGCGAACCACTTTTGTTTGAACCCTATTAAAAGCAAAGCCTTTATCAATATAAAATTGATTGATTTTCTTTTTAAGCGAATCCAGATTTTTCGTAAAAAGTGTTTTTGGCAATTCTAAATCTCGCTGAATATCATTGGAGAAATAAATTTGTGCTTGGTGGTAATCTATTCCTTTATCAAACTCGATTTCAACAATTTTTCCTTTTTTCTGAACCTTTTTTATTTTGGTTAAAAAATAAGCCGATTGAGCCAAAGAATCTAAAAAACGCACTGCCGAAATCGAATCTTTCACGACTTTTTTTTGATGCGTAACCACATCAATCAAATGGAATTCTTTTTCCTGAGCATTGCTGAAAAACATCACCAAAACACCCAATAACAAAAAGGTTTTGGTGATTATCTTTTGGAAATCATGATATTGAAACAGCCATTTATTCATCCATTTTATTATATTTCTTCATCAAAAATTCATAAAAATTTTGTGGCAAAATCCACTTTAAAGGAACGCCTATTTTTTGACCAAATTTCCCAAAATAATAATGTGCCTTCCATTTGTTTTTGTGGATTAATCGGTCGATATAAAGAGCCACTTCATCAGGTTCATCGCCTTTATCTACATGAGCGTTCATGAGTTGGTAAACTTGCTCAAAAGTTTTTTGATAAGGTTTGGAAACTTGACTTTTCACTCGATGGTCAGCGATTTTGGTTTTAATATCGCCCAAATGCAAGGAGCAAACTTCAATATTCCAAGTATTTACTTCGTAACGCATCGCTTCAGTAACTTTATCCAAAGCCGATTTTGAGGCGGAATAAAATCCTCTAAATGGCAATCCCATTTCTGAGCCTATGCTCGAAATATTAATGATTTTTCCACTCTTATTTTTCCGCATATTCGGTAAAACGGCAGTCATCATTTGCACAGAACCGACTACATTCAAGTTGAATAATTGTAAAATTTCGTCCTGTTGAGCATCTTCCACAGCCCCTACCATTCCCATTCCTGCATTATTGATTAAAACATCAATTTGCTTTTCTTGGGCTAAAATCGTTTGCATTGCTTGGTCAATCGATGCTTTGTTGGTGATATCCGTTGAAATGGAAGTGAAATATTCATTTTCGATGGTTTTTCGGCTAAGTCCATAAACACGATGTTTTTTCTTACCAAAATATTCCGCCAAAGATTTCCCTATTCCAGAGGAAGTTCCTGTTATAATGATGGTTAAAGTTTTCATTAATCAATTTTTGTTATTGTATTTAAATCCTCCCAAAACTGAGGATAAGATTTTTCGACTACGCTTTCGTTTTCAATTTCGATGCCATGAAGAAGACAAACGGGAGCAAATGCCATTGCCATTCGGTGGTCGTTATAAGTTTTAATTTTAATTTCCGAGTTCATTTCCTTAAAACGAATAGAACGAATACTATCATCGGTAATTTCGGTCTGACAGCCTACTTTTAAAAGCTCATTTTGTAAGGCTTGAAGTCGGTCGGTTTCCTTGATTTTCAAAGTTTTTAACCCTGAAATTTCAAAAGGTATTTTCAATAAACTTGCCGTTACACAAAGCGTTTGAGCAATATCTGGGCAATCGTTCATATCCAATTTTATTTTTTGAGGATAAATAAAATGAGGGTTAATCATTAATGATAATTCGTTTTCACTAGAATCAATAATAGAATTAACGCCAAAATATTCCCAATATATTTTTTGAATAACAGAATCGCCTTGTAATGAATTGAATTTAAAGCTTTTAAGATTGATAGTTTTCTTTCCTATTGCACAAAGGGAATAAAAATAAGACGCTGAACTCCAATCACTTTCAATATTAATATATTTAATTTTAGTATCTGATTTTCGTTGATGTTCAATCAAAATTTTTTGCCCTGAAATGCTATTTTCAACACCTATTTCATTGAGGATTTCCGAAGTCATTTTAAGGTAAGGGAGTGAAGTTATTTTTCCCTTTAATGTAATTTGCAAACCATTATTCAATTTTCCTCCAATGAGCATTAATGCGGTAATAAATTGGCTTGATATATCAGCAGGAATTTCCACATTACTTTTAACAATTTTGTGCCCTTTAATTTTTAAAGGTGGAAAACCTTCTTTTTCTAGATAATCAATCTCTGCACCTAAGTGTCGCAAAGCACTTACCAAGGGCGCGATAGGTCGTTCTTTCATTCGCTCTGAACCTGTGAGAATGGTGGTTTTGTTTTCCATTATCGAAAAATAAGCCGTTAAAAATCGCATACAAGTTCCTGCGTGATGAACATCAATAACTTCCTCTTTAGAGGAAAGAGCAGTTTGTAACAACTGAGTGTCTTGCGAATTAGAAACGCCCTCTAAACGAATGTTGTTAAATAATTTTGCTAAAACTAAAAGACGATTGGATATGCTTTTTGAACCACTTATTTCGATGGTTGTATGAGCGATAAGTTGTCTTTTGTTGAGTTTCATTTTGTTTTTTTAGAAATTAAAAGATTAAAAGATTGAAGGATTAAAAGATTGAAAAATTACATACGCTCTAACTTCTAACTTCTAACTTCTAATATCTAATTTCTTAATTTCACATTATTTTGATGTCTATCTTTATCCCTTTCGGTTTTGATTTTCATTTTTTTATCAAATGCCTTTTGTAGGTCGGTGCCCGTTTGGTTTGCCAAACATAAAGTGACAAATAAAACATCTGCCAATTCTTCCCCTAAATCCTTATTTTTGTCGCTTTCCTTTTCGGATTGTTCGCCGTATCTTCTGGCAATAATTCTCGCCACTTCGCCTACTTCTTCGGTTAGCATTGCCATATTGGTCAGTTCGTTAAAGTACCGAACGCCAACGTTTTTTATCCATTCATCTACCTGATGCTGTAATTTTTCTATCTCCATTGGATTCATTTTTATTGATACGCTCCTAAACTCGGATTATTCGTTCTGTCTTCCCCAACAATATCAAGAGGAACGGTATTGGCAATTGGTGTGCTTCCTGCATTTTTAGCAGGAGAATTCTCCTCTAAACGGAAATTCATTTTACCGATAGAAGTATTCATTAATAAAGGGTTTTCATTAATGATACAATTGGAAATAGAAGTGTTATTTTCTACCTCAAACTGAGCCAAACTACTTTCGTGTTGTAATAAACAATATTCAATAGTGTAATTAAAATCAGCACTTTCATTTTGATTCAATACAACAGCATTATAATTGGTATTATATAAAATCGAATTCCCAATATTCAGTGATAAATCAGAAGATTGAATTTGGTCGTTGTCGTCTTTCCATTCGTTACTCGCATAGAGTGCCAACGGAATTGATGGACTTTGGTAACCCCAATCGTTGAAAATGGTGGCTTGTTTAATCATATAATTTCCGCCATTATAGATCCCAAAATTGGCAATTCCACAATTGTTCATCACTAAATTTTCTGCGTTAATCGTTGCATTAATCGCTTGGATTCCGTGTTCTTCAAAGGTGTGAATAATGCTATTTTTAATTGTAGCATCAGCATTTTGAAGCTTTAAACCATTTGTTCCACCGAATAATTTGGCATAATTCATATTCAGATGACTATTTGGACTAAATTCTATTGCATTCCAATTTTTAGGTAAGGTATCGTATCTCGCATCGTTTCGGTGCCCTCGCAAAATAACCTCTTCGCCCAATTCTCCATTGATGTTTAAGGTCGCATTGTTTTTTACTTTCAGTCCACTTTTATTAAAGAAATAAACTTTCGTTCCTTTTTCAATATTGAGAATTGCATTTTCGTTGAGTGTTAAATCGCCAAAAATAATCTTTGCTTTTTCATTCGTCCAAGTTTGCGTTCCAGAAAGGGTATTTGGATTGGTATCGGTTTTAATGAAAAATTCAGCGTCTTGAACCACCGACAACAGAGTAACTTCTTGATTTTTTATTGGGCTCGAAAAGATGATTTTATCTTCCTCAATCGCCTCTGTTGCATTGGCTACAGGAGCGATTTCTATAAAAATATAAAGGCTGTCTTTTTTCCTTAGTGGAATATTCTGAAATGAGTATCCCGCCTCACCATCTACATTGATTTTATATAAAGACCGAGTTCCTTTTTGCAACGCTATTTTAGGGATTAAAATATCTTTATCCTCGTTATTATAGACCTTAACGGCATAAGTTTCGGAGCGAATATGATGATAAACCGTATCGCAAAAAACCGTATCTGCCGAAAAACGGAGTGCTTGACTTGGTGCATCAAAACTGATATCATCTCGGTTACACGAAACGAAAGAGAAAAACCCTAAGGCTATCAAAAAAAAGACGGACTTAATATTCATTATTACAATGTTTAAACTTCAAATTTAATGAAAAATAAATTGTCGGAGAAAATTTTAATTAAACTTTTGTTGGTTTTAAAATTTTTCTTACATTTGCAGTCTTAAAATTTACCAAGATAAAGTGTCCATTACCATTTTATCATTAAATTATTAATTAAAGATAAAGAATTAAAAGTTATGAAAACAGGTATCCACCCAGATAATTACAGATTAGTTGTATTCAAAGATATGAGTAACGACGAAATGTTTCTTTGCAAATCTACTGCTAATACAAAAGATACTATTGAGTACGAAGGACAAGAATATCCGTTAATTAAAATGGAAATTTCTTCTACATCTCACCCATTCTACACAGGAAAAGTGAAGTTAGTAGATACAGCAGGTAGAGTTGATAAGTTTATGAACAAATACAAAAAGTTCGCTAAAAAATAATCGAACTTATTTTTTACAATATTTTAAAAGTCTTTCAGTTTTTGGGAGACTTTTTTGTCGTATATTTGGGGAAATAAAAAAAAGAAATTATTATGCAACTTGTTTTTTCTGATGCTCAGTTTTGGGCAGACTTTTTACCATTCACCTTTACAAAACCTATTGCTGAATTGCGATGTGGAATTTTAACCTTTAAAGAAAGGTGGCAAAAACTTCTAAATATTAATGAATGTTCTTACCTGACCGAAGATTATTTACAAAACAAATTTCCGAAACCTCAGCCCAAGGAAAGTCTTTTTATTGTTCCGAATTTTATTCCGTCGGATTCGCTTTTGGAGCAAATTAAAAACCTGAAAAAGGGCGAAGCCTTGGTGTATGAAAATGAACTCATTGCTACTAAAATTGATATGCAGAATTTCAATCTTAATCAAATTGAAAAAATGACTGATATTGAGGAAGACATATTGTTTTTCAAACATTCAACGGACTTATTTTCAATGAATGATAAAGCGATTGATTTTGATTTTGATTTATTAACGCAAGGGAGAACGTCACAAAAGCTATCCTCCACGAACCAATTACTGGGAGAGGAAAAAGATATATTCATCGAAGAAGGAGCGAGTGTAGAATGTTCCACACTAAATACCAAAACAGGAAAGATTTACATCGGTAAAAATGCCGAAGTAATGGAGGGAACACACATCCGTGGTAGTTTGGCTTTGTGCGAAGGAGCAAAATTGAACCTTGGAGCGAAAGTCTATGGAGCGACCACTATTGGGAATTATTCCAAAGTAGGCGGGGAAGTCAATAATGTCGTGATAATGGGTTATTCCAATAAAGGACACGATGGATTTTTGGGTAATTCGGTGATTGGGGAATGGTGTAATTTAGGTGCGGATACCAATTCCTCTAATCTGAAAAATAATTATGCTGAGGTTAAATTATGGGACTATAAAACAGAAAGGTTTAGGAAAACAGGATTGCAATTTTGCGGTTTAATGATGGGTGACCATTCCAAGACTGCCATTAATACTCAACTCAATACAGGTACGGTAGTGGGTGTTGCTGCTAACATTTTCAAATCTGGCTTTCCGCCTAATTTGGTAGAACATTTCTCTTGGGGCGGAATGAAAGGAGATGCTAAGTTCAAGTTAGAAAAAGCCTTTGAAGTCGCGGAAAAAGTAATGGCAAGAAGAAAGGTGGCATTCACTGAACAAGATAAAGAAATCCTTGCTTTTGTGTATGAAAAACAAGTATCGGTTTAAGGTTTAATTTTGTTTAAAGGGTTAAATTATAATCCTCTTAGATTGCTAGATGGTTCCATTTTCAAATTACCAAATTCATCTTGGTTTTTGACTCTTGGTTCTAAAAATAAATCACATTAATATTTTAGTATTTCAATTAAATAAACTAATTTTGCAAAGAAAGGGAATATGTCAATACATAATAAGATTATAGAGGAGGCAATCACATTCGATGATGTTCTTTTAGTGCCTTCATATTCAGAGGTTTTACCTAACCAAGTTTCATTACATTCAAGATTAACAGATAAGATTACTTTAAAAGTACCTATCGTTTCAGCGGCAATGGATACAGTTACCGAAGCCGATTTAGCGATTGCTTTAGCGAGAGTAGGAGGTTTAGGGTTTATTCATAAAAATATGACGATTGAAGAGCAAGCAGCTCAGGTCAATAAAGTAAAGCGTTCTGAAAATGGAATGATTTCTGACCCTGTTGTGTTATCTAAAAATCACACGCTGAGAGATGCTAAAGCATTAATGGCAAGGTTTAAAATTTCTGGACTTCCTGTGGTGGATGAAGAAGGTAAATTAATTGGTATCATCACGAATAGAGATGTGAAATATCACGAAAATTTGGATGGTAGAGTAGAAGATTTAATGACAAAAGAGAATTTAATAACTTCTGATAAAAACACAACTTTAGAAACGGCAAAACAAGTCTTACTTGAAAATAGAGTAGAGAAATTACCTATCGTAGATGATGAATTTAAATTGGTAGGATTGATTACGATTAAGGATATTGATAATCAATTAGAATATCCAAATGCTAACAAAGATAATAGAGGAAGACTGGTTGTAGGAGCAGGAGTTGGTGTTGGAGACGATACCATAGAGCGAGTAACAGCTTTGGTAAATGCAGGCGTGGATATCATTGCGATTGATTCGGCTCATGGTCATTCTAAAGGAGTATTGGATAAGATTGCAGAAATTAGAAAAACTTTTCCAGCTTTGGATATTGTAGGTGGAAATATCGTTACTGCCGATGCAGCGAAAGATTTAATAAAAGCAGGAGCAAATGTCTTAAAAGTAGGAGTAGGTCCTGGTTCTATTTGTACTACGAGAGTAGTAGCAGGAGTGGGGGTTCCTCAATTATCTGCCATTTACAATGTATATGAATATGCGAAATCTCAGAATGTAGCAGTTATTGCTGATGGAGGAATTAAGCTTTCTGGAGATATTGTAAAGGCAATTGCATCGGGAGCAAATGCAGTAATGCTTGGTTCTTTATTTGCAGGAACTGACCAAGCTCCAGGAGATGAGATTATTTTCCAAGGAAGAAAATTCAAATCTTATCAGGGAATGGGAAGTTTAGCAGCGATGAAGCGAGGAGGTAAAGAAAGATATTTCCAAAGCGAAGCGAAGAAATTTGTACCAGAAGGAATTGAGGGAAGAGTACCTTACAAAGGAAAGTTAGAGGATGTAGTTTTCCAATTGACAGGAGGATTAAGAGCAGGAATGGGATATTGTGGTTGTGAAAATATCGAAAAACTACAAGAAGATGCCAAAATGGTAAAGATCACAGGAAGTGGACTGAAAGAATCACATCCTCACGATGTAATCATTACGCAAGAAGCACCTAATTATTCTGTATAGTATTATTGAAATGAAAATTAAATCGCTTGAAAAGTAATTTTTTCAAGCGATTTTTTTATATATTTGTGTAAAATAAATTACTAATGAGAAAAAAAATTTTTGTATTGGCAATAGCTTTGTTTGCTAATATTCAGGCGCAAGAATTTTGTGCAACAGATGCAGTTCAAGTTGAACTAGAACGAAAAAATCCAGAGGTGAAAAAAGCAAGAGAAGAGGCAGAAGCTCGATTGAGTAACACCGATATTCTCGCTTATTTAGAAAAGAGGGGAGCTGTCGCTAGAAATAATGGTAATTATACAGGGACTATTTATGAAATACCAGTGGTGGTTCATGTGATAGAAGCGAGCACTGGTGATGCTCAATTTAGTATAACAGATGCGGAAATAGAAACTTGGATAGAGAATGCCAATAAAATGTTTGCAGCAACTTATACTGGAACATCTTCAAATTATGATTTTTTCCCAGCAGGTAATGGGATTGATGAATCAGCAGTTATTCCTTTCAAATTGGTTTTGGCTAAAAGAGATCAACAATGTAGCTCGTTCTCAGGGATTAAAAGGTATAATGGAAATACTTTGCCAGGCTATACGCAATATGGAATAAAAAGGTATGAAAATAATGGACCGAGTGAAGCTGATGTGAAAGAATTGGCACCACAATGGGATGAAAGTTCATACTATAATATGTATATCGTTGCCGGTTTTGATGGTAATTTTACTAATTATGGTTTAATGGGGTATGCTGGTTATCCTACTAATCCAGATACTCATTTTCGTACTGTTATGAAAGCACCTGTGGTTACTAAACCGAATAGTAAAACATTGGCTCACGAGTTTGGACATTCACTCGGATTGAAACACACTTTTGATGGAGCCAATTCTAATGGTGGAGAATGTACACCCAATAATGGAGATTGTACGCAGGATAACGATAAGATATGTGATACGGAATATAGCCAAAGTGCTTATGGAATGAACCCTATTCCAACAAATGATGAAATTAACCCTTGTACAGGGCAAAATTATCAAGGAGTACAATACAATGTGATGAATTACACTAAACGGGCTAAAAAATTTACATCAGGTCAAAGAACCCGTGCATTAGCAATGTTTTTAGAATATAGAGGAAATTTAACAACATCTTTGGCTGGAACACCTCTTGATAATAATAATGAAACACTTACCCAAGCTAATTGTACGGTAACGGGCATAACAAATAGTAGTGGCTATGGAATAGGTCCTAAAAAAGTGGTTTTAGGTAGTATTAATAATACAAGTTCAGGGAATAGTATTTATGCAGGGTCGAAACATTATGTGGATTACACAACAAAATCGTGTTTGAACACTGCTTTTTCAACCGATATTCCAAAAGATGAGGCAAGTGTTTTAAAAGTTTCTATCGGTGCTAATAATCAGCACATTAAAGCGTGGATAGATTATAATGATAATGGAACTTTTGAAGACAATGAAGTCATTGCTAATCAGGCGAGCTCAACAGCTAACCAAGAGCATTCATTTAGTTTTACACCTCCTGCGAGCGCCGTCGTAAATACCAATTTGAGAATGAGAGTTGCTTCGGATTGGGTAGAGCCAAATGCCTGTGGCGTTTATCAGTATGGTCAAGCAGAAGATTATATTGTCAAAGTGATAGATGGGTTAAGTGTAGAGGATGTTACTAATACTGCTGAAAACTATACTGTTGTTTATCAGCCTAAAGATAACACTATTCGTTTATTAGATACGAAAGAGAATTTTGGAGCATATCAAATCTTTGATTTTTCAGGGAAACTCATTCAAAAAGGAAAGGTTAGTCAGCAAACAATTCATTTTAATAACACTTATCCAAAAGGTGGATATATTATTAAATTCACTCACCAAAACAAGGAAGTGAGTGTTAAGTTTTTGAAGTAAACAATAGAGTCCATTAAAAAAAACGCCTAAAAAATATTTGTTTTAGGCGTTTTTTTATTTTACTTTTTATACATTTGACATTTAAATAGGATAAGCAAATGAAAAATGTATTAGTAATACTATCACTTTTGTCGGTGTTTTCTTGTAAAACTCAAAAGTGTAAGAAAGCAGCAGAAGTAAAAGAAAAAGCAGATGTATCAATGAAGAAACCATCGGAAAACCTAAATACTAAATTTTTTGTTGGAAAGTGGAAAAAGACAAAAACCGAATTTGTATATTATAAATCAGCGGATAAAAAAGTGGTAACCAAAAACCGTGATCAATGCGAAGACCAATCTTATTGGCAATTCACTTCTACATCCGATGGGGTTGTTCAAACTCGTAAAACGGCTGTTAAAGATTGCAACGCTTTTATTTCTACTAGAGCGTCTAAAATAAGATTTGAAAACGGTAGATTGATTTACTTTGTAGATGATGTAGGTTATGCTCTTAAAGTTCAAAAACTAAATGACAATCAGTTTATGACAACGCAAAAAGAGATTATTGGAACAGATCCTGTCATCATGAAAGTGTATTACCAAAGAAAATAAATAGCCTTTGTACCATTTAAAGACGAAATGGTATTCTATGAAAATAACTAATCCCTGACTCTGTCAGGGTTTTGTTTTAAGAAGCTGTCCCAATTCGAATAGGACTTTCCTGCAACGGTTTTTCCCGAGTTATAATGATGACAAACCGCCACTGCTAATCCGTCCGAAGCATCTAAATATTTAGTAGGAAAGGCTTTGAGTTTAAAAATATTTTTGAGCATTCCTGCCACTTGTTCTTTACTGGCATTTCCGTTCCCTGTGATCGCCATTTTTATTTTTTTGGGAGAATATTCTTTAATCGGAATATTTCGAGAAAGCGAAGCCGCCATAGCCACTCCTTGAGCTCTTCCCAATTTGAGCATACTCTGTACATTTTTTCCAAAAAATGGAGCTTCAAGGGCAACTTCATCAGGGTTATATTCATCAATGAGCGCCAAAGTTTTATCAAAAATATATTTGAGTTTGGTTTCGTGATTGGGATATTTTTTTAGGATTAATTCGTGCATACAAATAATCTCCATCTTTCCTTTTTTCACCGAAATGATACCAAATCCCATAATCGTCGTACCAGGGTCTATTCCTAATATTATTTTTTCTACTTCCACGATACAAAAGTAAAAATTTAAAAATTCTTGGGCAATTGTTTTAATACCTAAGAAAATTATGCATATATTTGCAAGGTATTAATCTACTCAAGATGGCAAAGAAAAACGCATTATATAAAGGAACGCTCCAAAATATTATTTTAAAACTACTGAGCAGACATATAAAGATGTACGGTTACCAGATGACGCAAGAAGCAAAGGAGCTTACCAAAGGACATCTGAAAATGACCGAAGGAGCTTTATATCCTATTTTGCACAAATTGGAAGGTGATGGATTAGTAGTTTCTGAAAGTCAGAAAATCAATGGGAGAATGAGGAAATATTATCTTTTATCCGATAAAGGCAAAAAGGTGCAGCAAGACCAGGAAGCGGAAATGAAAATTTATCTTCAAAACTTACAAGCGATATTTGAAACGAATTAAAAGATTAAAAGATTGAAAAATTAAAAGACTATAAAAACTAAAACAGCTAATACCTAAATACAATGAATAACCAAGAGCAAAAAGAAATCAGAGATTATTTACAGACTAAAAAACTATCTTTAGAACTTTTTATAGAGGTGGAAGATCATTTTTGTAGTCAAATACAAGGTTTAATGTTGGAGGAGGATTTATCCTTTGCTCACGCTTTTGAAAAGGTGAAATACTTGTGGAAAGACGAACTGAAAATGACTTGGGACGGAAATATAGATTTGGAAGATCGATGTAATTTGCAACGAAAAGATAGAAAAGCAAAATGGAAATCATTTTTAAAACCAACTTTGAAGTATGGTACAATTATTTTTGCATTTATTCTGTTGATTTACTTTTTATTACCTGAAAATTTAAGGCAAACTTATCTAAATGTATTTTTTGTAATAGCGGGAGTTTTTCCTTTGGTTAGTATAATTTATTACTGGAAATCATTTCGCATTTTGAGAAAACATCAAGTGGTTATTTCCGAATATCAATCTGTTTGGGGAATTTTAGCATTTTTAATTCTCGTATTCAATTCGCCTATTGATTTAATGACCAATTGGTTCGATTTTTTATTGTCAGGTGAAAAAATTGAATTCAGAGCCTACCCTTTTGCTTTTATTGTGGCTAAAATAATTTTCTTAACATTCGCTAATACAATGTTTTATTTTGTACAAAAGAAATTATTTAAATCAGCAAAGGTAGTCGAGTATTATATGAGTGAATAAATTTAATTCATCCCTAATCCCCAACACCCAATTCCTAAACACAATGAACAACCAAGAACAAAACGAAATCAGAGTTTATTTACAGTCTAAAAAACTACCTTTAGCACTTTTGGTAGAGGTAGAAGACCATTTTTGTAGTCAGATACAAGGTTTAATGTTGGAGGAAAATTTGTCTTTCGTTCATGCTTTTGAAAAGGTGAAATATTTGTGGAAAGACGAATTGGAACTATCGTGGAATGGAAGTTCGGATTTGGAAGATAAATGTAATTTGTTGAGAAAATACCGAAAAAATCACTGGAGAAGTTTTTTTCGGCTGGTACTTAAATACGGAATATTCGTATTTTCTATAATAGCCATCGTTTTGTTTTTGCTTCCTTTAGCGTGGAAAAAAATAGCTTTGAACATTATCTTGATAACCGCTTTTTTATTGCCATTTATTCATTATGTTTATCATTGGAAAACCTTTCGATTGGCAAGGAAGTCAGGGGTTAATTTTTCTTTTTATCAGGAGTTCATGTCTTTGTTAGGGAGTTTCAGTGGTGGTTCTGTTTATATTGTTTTTAGTATTGTAAGGAGTGAAAGCGTATTTTTTATTTGGGGAGATTTCGCTCTTACTCATCTCTTGATTTTATTGGTGATTGGAATATTGATAACCGCAAGTATAGGAATGCTAATCGCTCAACTAAAACATTTGGAGTCGATTAGGAAGTTGAGCGATTATCAGTGATTCTTAAGGACTTACTTTATTTATTGTTAATTAATTGGATTCGCCTTTCCAATAATGAACTGATGGTTTTTATCAAAATACTTTTTCTTGATATTACAACTTGCTTTAATGATGGAGTTGGCTACATCTTCACCAAATATAAAATCATCAGTATTAAGAAATTCTACGAACTTTTTCTCTTCACTTGTTAAATATTCACCGATATTATGAAAGACCTCAAGCATTTGATATTCAAAAATACGATTTAACTTTCCTTTGTCAGCGATAATCCATTCATATGAGTCAATATGAGAGTCAAAATAGTAGTAGTTGACTCTTTTTTTATTGATTGATATCAGCTGTTCTATCCATTTTTTATTATTTTCGAAGATGCTATTCTCAGAATAGATGAAAACCCATCCGTTTACCTGATGACTGATTATAACCTTGAATGTTTTTTCAGTTTTCTTTGAATTATTTTCTCCATTATAAAGATATCGGAATGCTTCTGAACACTTTGCTTTTTGAATAACTTTGATATTTAACACTTTGATAATTTGGTCAATGTCTCCATCTTCTATCGCAAAATAATGTCCATTATTTATGTGATGTTTATTTCGATTACTGAATGTAAATATTTTTGACCACATTTCCTGAATAAGTAATTAAGAATGAAGAGCCAAATAATCAGACTTTAAGATCTTATTATTTGGCTCAAATATCATATTTTAGAGTTTTGATAAATCTCTATTTTCAATTTTAATAAATCATTCCTACACCTATTTGTAAGAAATTGTTTTTCATTGTTATTTCGGAGTAGTCTAAAATATCACTCATTCCGATATTGTATTTGGTTGTTACAAAATATTTCTTTTTAAACCAATATTCTCCACCAAAAGAAAATGAATGATTACCTGTATTAAAATCTGTGAACTTTACTTTTTCTCCGTTTTGTTCTCCCAAAGCCGTTCCAATAAAACCAAGATTAAATCCTCCTGAAAGCAATATTTTTGGTGTTAGATTGACTTTTAAACCAACAGGGATTAGAATTGTAGTTAAATGAAGCGGAGAACTTCCTGTATCCAACTTAATGTCATTTCCTCCTAAGGCTACGATACTCAACCCTGTATAGGCGGATAGATGTTTGTTAAAACGATAATCAATAGGTATGGATACATAAAGACTATGTTTAGGAGATGTGGGCTCTTTTTGGTTGAGAACCGTAAAATCTAGAGTAGAATAAACATAGCCCAATTCAAAACCACCATTGAATTTTTGAGCATTTAAACCTACACAAAATAAAATCGAAAACAATACAAGTGTTTTTTTCATACGTGGAGTTTTTTTTAATGTTTAAAATTTCCCTCTTTTCCTCATATTAGGATTATGCATGTGTTTTTGCATATTAGGGGCTTTAAGGTGATTTTTCAGCATTTTAATTTGGTCTGCCATCATATCTGCGGAGTCCAATTTTTTAGCTTCTTCTAATAGCTTTTTTCCTTCTTGCCTTCTCCCTTGTGCAATCGCCACTCCAGCCAAATTAAGTGTTGCCATGGCTCTGTCTTGTTTCATATTTAACCCATATTCCAAGGCTTTTTTCATGTACATTTCGGTTTTCGATGGACTATCTTGTGCCACGGCTAAACCTTGCAAATAATGGAAGTAACCATATTGAGATTTGTGCAATTGAGTTTTGTAATTCGTGATTTTAGATAACCATTCGGTTGCTTTTGGCATATTCTGCTTTCTGAAATACCAAAACGAAAGTAAGATGAATTCGTGCTTAAAATATAAGAAAATAGGAAATGCCGATAATAAGAAAATGACAATTCCCCAACCGATTTCCCTCGTGAAGAACATCATATAAATTCCCAAGGCAATCATTAATCCCGCAACAACAAGTTTGATATTTTTATTCATAATCTTTTTATTTTGTCCTGCAAAGATAAGTATTCGTGGTTAATTATTCAGAACTGATTTCAACTTTTTTAATCGACCGAAAAAAATGCTTTTCAGCTTTCTTTCAAATCTCTTATCTTTAAACGAATTGATGTCCGTCCAAAAGAATGGAGTTGGGCGGATTTATCTTTTCTTGTTGTAAAATTGCAAAGAAAATGTTGTTAGGCATATTTTTTTTACTAACTTGCTCTCGGTTAACCATTCAGGTGGATGATAAAAAACTAAACTTTATGAAAATACTTAAAAATACTTTTGCCTTTGTCTTTGTTTTGTTGAATATTTTGAGCTTTTCACAAGTAAAAGACACCATTTATTATGACAAAAAATGGAATAAAACAGATAGGGGAAATCATCAATTTTATAGAGTGTTACCCTTAAAAAAGATAGGTAAACTTTCATTAGTGATAGACTATCATAAAAATGGAAAAATGCAGATGCAAGGGTATGCCTATACTGATAATTTGAACAAATATGTAGGAGAGGTGTATTGGTATGATTCGTCTGGACATGATACTTCTTATTCATCTAACCAAAATAAAACCAATACAACATTAAAATATTATCATCACAATGGCTCTTTATGGAAAGCGGTGCCTTATAAAAATGCTCTAAAAGAAGGAACATTTAAAGTATATGATAATCAAAGCAGACCTAGATATGTTAAGACGTACAAAAATGGGAAATTGCTCAATGAGATGAATGATTATTTGGATAAAGAACAAGGTTCGTACAGCAAGACTAATGTTTTTATCTCGCATTGGCTTGATTTAGATAAAGTAGCTAAAAGAATCCATTATTCAAAAAATGGAAGTATTTTAAAAGAAGAAGTCTATTCCCAAAGTGGACGTGTATTAAAAACGTATAAAGCAGCTGATTTTATCAATAATAAGCCTAAAAATGGTATTTATTACAAAGCGAAAACAAACAATGGATTTGTGGTTGGTTTTGAAAAGGTAGTCCATAGGGGTTTCCAAAGTAAACTCATCGAAATAAATGATATTGATGCTATTAATACAGGGTATTTTAGCTTTATTAAAACAGGTGAGTCGGACATTAGTTACCGTTGTCATTTATATTACAATAATAGTATTCCTGAAAAAACATTTAAGATAGCTCCCATAAAATGGAAACAGGTCAAAAAATCAAAGTTATTATCGGTTAAAAAAATCAAAAAACAGTCAGTAGAAGAACTCATTGCGAGTATTTCAACAAAGCAATGGGAGTCGGTTTTTAAAAGAAAAAAAGAATACCCCAAAGGTTTTGTTCAACATAAAACTATTTTTAAACCCTTCAATAAATCGTTCTTTGTTGAGGTAGCATTAGAATATACCAATCGTAGAATGGGAGGTTTTGGGTCTTACTATGTAAACGATGATGATGAAAAGGAAAAATGGAGGGTTGATGAAGCGAAATTGTATACAATCAATATTATTGTTATCAACAAAAATAGACCAATAATCGTACTTAGTGATGAAAATCATATTCAATATTTTATTGTTCCCTTAAACGATGGTTCGTTTTATACCAATTATCAAAAGGCTAATTTGGTATTAAAAAAACATTCGGTTTTGGATAGGGATATCGTTTTAGATATGATGAGGGATAAAGATGCTAGAGCCTTGTATGGTGTTGTTAATCAAAATAATAAAAAATATATTGCCAATGAGTTTAAGGAGATTTTGGTGAATCAACCTTACGATTCTATCAGACGGGTAAAACAATTTATCATTGCCAAGAACGCCAAAAATATAGATGTATATAATTTAAGGTTGCAAAAGTTGCCTTTAGAGCATGTTCGTGAGGTATATTTTGACAGAACCCATTTGCAGGTACTATCTAAGAATGCTATTTTTTTCATCAATTCGTTAGGAGAACAAACGCAAAGGCAAAAAATTCAGTATTCATTTTGTGGCACGGTTAGTCGCACTAAATTTTTAATTGAGGATACTGTCAAGCAACGCCCAATGATCAAAATAAATCATGGGGGACTAGCTCACCATTTGTATCAAAAAAAGATCATTTTAACGAATTTAAAAAACAAACAGGAGATTACTTTTTTACATAAGACGAAGCAACATTATCGCGATGGAAATAGTCGATTTGTAGAAGGTTATGTGGATAGAACTCAAACACTTTTAGTCAAAAATAACCATAAATTTGGGTTGTATTCTTATCCACAAGATGTAAAATGTGAGCTTGAAAATATCGATAAAAAGAAGGCTAAAGAAATTCAACAGGTTATCCCTGACTGTGTTGTGGAAACAAAAGCAAAAGAATTGCTTCCAATAGAATATGATAATATAGCATTAAGAGAACCTTTTATTATTTTGGAAAAAGATCATCGGTTTGGGATATATAAAGATAAAAATGGATTGATTTATCAATATTTAGGAAAGGTGATGGTCAATTTTATGAGATACGAGAAATTAAATGGAGAAAAGGGTTGGTTAGATGTTAACAACTTTCAACATTATGCTGATGAGTAGAGCTCATCAAACGATTTGAAATGAAATTTTTCGTATAGCGCTATCAATAAGGTGTTTTTCAAAATGATCTTTCATCTTTCTCTCAAACACCTTATCTTTGTGCGAATTTATGACAAAGAAGATTTTAATACTGGATAATTACGATTCGTTTACCTATAATTTGGTTCATTATGTGGAGGAGATTACGGGCAGGATGCCTTTTGTCTATAAAAATGATGAAATTACTATTGAGGAAATTCAAAATTACGATGCGATTATCTTATCTCCGGGTCCTGGCGTTCCCAGCGAAGCAGGAATATTAAAAGAGGTGATACAAACCTATGCAGGAAAAATCCCTATTTTGGGCATTTGTTTAGGTTTGCAGGCGATTGTAGAGGTTTTTGGTGGAGAGATTGAAAACCTCAACCAAGTTTTTCATGGCGTTGCGACCAAAGGAATGATTACCAATCCAAACACTGTTATTTTTAGAGGTTTACCTTCAGAAATTGAAATTGGTAGGTATCATTCTTGGGTGGCTTCCAAAAAGCATTTCCCCAAAACATTAGACATCACTTGCGAGGACGAAGAGGGAAAAATAATGGCGATTAGACATCAAAAATATTTTATTGAGGCAGTTCAGTTTCACCCTGAAAGTATTTTGACGCCGCAAGGAAAAACGATGCTAAGTAATTTTATTGAGGCTCTGGTGTAGTTTTTATTTGATAAGACGTAACTTCCTATTGATTTGTTGAGTTTTAAAATTAAATGGAATAACAATTTCAGAAAAAAGAAAACATAGTATCATTGGAGCAACGGTGAAAAAACTGAATGCTTAAATTGATTGAAAATACGTTTAAATTCTTATACTGTTCAATTCTTATATTGCTCTATCGGTAAATTGTCTTGGCACTTGATGCTCGGCTCTTATTTCCAAATAATTTCTTACCTTTGACTATTCAAAATAGAGTAAATTATGAGTCATCAGCCAATTCAAGGGTTTTCAAAATTATCGAAACAAGATAAAATCAATTGGATTATTAAAGAATATTTGCAAGATAATCAGGGTTTTAATTCGGTTATTCAGCAGTATTGGAATAGCGATAAGGCACTTCAGAAATTACACGACGAATTTTCGGAAAATACCATTTCCAATTATTATATGCCGTACGGAATTGCCCCTAATTTTTTAATCAATGAAAAATTATACGCTTTACCAATGGCGGTTGAGGAAAGTTCGGTAGTGGCAGCGGCGTCCAAAGCAGCGAAATTTTGGTTAGATAAAGGAGGTTTTAAAACAACCATTATCAATACCGAAAAATTAGGACACACGCATTTTATTGCTGAAATTGCTCCTGAAAAATTACAAGCATTTTTTAATACTACTTTAAAGGCTAAATTATTCCAAGCGACAGAAAGCATCACTGCCAATATGAGAAAAAGAGGTGGTGGTATTTTGGATATTGAACTGATGGATAAAACGGCAGAATTAGAAAATTATTTCCAAATCAAGGCAAGTTTTGATACGGTAGATTCTATGGGAGCTAATTTTATTAATTCGTGTTTGGAGCAGTTCGGAAAAACGCTCAAAGAGGAAGTGAAAAATGCTGAAGTTTTCACTGATGAAGAAAAACAATCTTTGCAAGTGGTGATGAATATTTTGTCTAATTTCACTCCTGATTGTATCGTTAGAGCCGAAGTTTCTTGTAAAATAGAAGATTTAAAAGATGATTCTGGAATTTCGCCAGAGGAATTTGCGTGGAAATTTAAACAAGCCGTTACCATTGCCGAAATAGAACCTTACCGAGCAACAACGCATAACAAAGGAATTATGAATGGTGTGGATGCGGTGGTGATTGCTACGGGAAATGACTTCCGAGCAACGGAGGCTTGTGCCCATGCTTATGCAGTGAAAGACGGACAATATACTTCTTTAACGCATTGTACCACAGAAAACGGAATTTTCAGATTTTGGATAGATTTACCTATTTCCATCGGTGTTGTAGGAGGACTGACTAATCTTCACCCATTGGTGAAACTCTCTTTGGAACTATTAGAAAAACCTTCTGCAAAAGAGTTAATGGGAATTTTAGCTGTTTCGGGATTGGCTCAGAATTTTGCCGCTTTACGTTCTTTGGTAACGACAGGGATTCAGAAAGGACATATGAAAATGCACCTTTTAAATATCCTCAACCAATTGGGGGCAACCGAAGAGGAAAAGCAATATTTCGTGGAGTTTTACAAAGATAAAACGGTAAGTCATCACGAAGTAATTAATGAATTTAATAAAAAGAGAAATCAATAACCCTGCAAATAAATGAAAAAAATCATTTTCATTTTGCTCTGTACATTGCTATCAGGACAACAGAAAGAGGTGAAAATCACTCACCTCAATCCAAAAACGGAAAATTCTATTTTCCCATTTGTTTCTTATGATAAGCATACTCTTGTTCAAGAGAAAATAAATACTTTTTTACAAGTGTCTTTATTAGAAAATATTCCTAATTCTAATAAAAACCCTTTCGATAAAGTCTTAAATGCGAGAGCTTCGCATCAAAATTATATTTCCTTTTATGATTGGAAAACATGGGCTACTCCTCAAAATGTTTTATCCTTACAAATTTCAGGAGAAGCTACTGGTGCCTATTCGGAAGTTTTTTTCACCTATTATAATTTTGACCTCCGCAATGGAAATTTAATTGATATCAAAGACGTTTTCACAAAACAAGGATTAGACTTTATTGTTAAGCGATGTAATCAAAAAATGACTAAAGATATCAATGGTTTATTAAAAGAATTAAAAGGCTCTACATCCACCGTTCAAGAAGATAAAAAGCTTATATCAGCACAAATTGATATGTATGAAGATTGCCTTTCTTGGTTTGATAAACATGATATCAGTTGGTTTAAATATTATTTTGAAAAAGAACAGATGACATTCATTAGAGGAAGATGTTCTAATCATGCAATGAGAGCAATAGATGATTTAGGTGATTATCATATTGCGATTTCATATCAAGATGTAGAGCCTTATTTAACTTCTTTTGGGAAAAGTCTTTTATTCAATCGCCCCAAAAATGTAGAAACTAACAACCCAAATTACAAACTTTATGTAGGGGAAATAGGTGGATATCCTATTCATTTTTTAATCAATAGAGTAGAAGAAGACCACTCTGTTTCAGTTGCTTATTGGTACGATAAATATCAAGAGTTAATTGATTTGAATGGTACATTTTTAAATAACCGCTTTTCATTGATAGAAGAGGATTATCATGATGAAAATCTTAATAAATGGATTCCAAAGGCCAATATACAGTTGGAGGTAAAAGGAAAAGAAATAATGGGCTTTTGGGAAAATTATAAAACGAAAAAAAAATTAAAAATCAAATTAAAAGAACAATAATATGAAAACAATAACACTTATTTTTGGAGGACTTTACGGGATGTTATCCGTAATTCTGGGAGCGTTTGGAGCTCACGCATTTAAGAAAATTTTATCTGTGGAACAATTACAAAGTTTCGAAACGGGCGTACGATATCAGATGTATTCTGCGTTTTTCTTACTGATAGTAGGTTATATTTTAAAATTTGAAACAGGAATGGAAAAATGGATTTCTATCTTGATGATTTTAGGAACAATTTTCTTTTCTGTAAGCATTTATTTTTTATCATTTCAGGAAACTTGGGGAGTAAGTTTGAAATTCTTAGGACCTATCACACCGATTGGTGGAATGATGATGATTGTAAGTTGGGCGCTTTTGATTTATTATTTTGTGAAAAATTAACAATTTAACAAATTATTGCATTGCTACATTGTTACATTGCCACACTCTTACATTCTTATATTGTTAAATTAGCTGATAAATTTCAAAAATTGCATTTCAAATTTTCGCATCTACAAAAGTTTTTTTAACTTTGTCAAACTTAATATATAAAATAAATACTAAAAGAATATGAATCTTCACGAGTATCAATCCAAAGAGATTTTAGAAAAGTATGGCGTTAGAATCCAAAGAGGTTTTACGGCTAACAATGTAGAAGAGGCAGTGGAAGCTGCTCACAAATTGAAAGAACTTAATGGCAACGAAGGTTGGGTAGTTAAGGCTCAGGTTCACGCTGGTGGTCGTGGAAAAGGTGGAGGAGTAAAATTCTCTCCAAATATCGACAAACTAAAAGAAAATGCAGAGAACATTATCGGGATGCAATTGGTAACGCCTCAAACTTCTGCGGAAGGGAAGAAGGTGAACTTTGTATTGGTTGCAGAAGATATGTATTACCCAGGAGAAAACGAACCAAAAGAGTACTATGTTTCTATTCTTTTAGATAGAGCATTAGGAAAGAATACTATCGTTTATTCTACAGAAGGAGGAATGGATATTGAGGCTGTGGCAGAAGAAACACCACACTTAATTCACAAAGAAATCGTAGATCCTGCGATTGGTCTTCAAGGTTTCCAAGCGAGAAAAATTGCTTTTAACTTAGGTCTTGAAGGTGCTGCAATGAAAGATTTCGTGAAGTTTATCTATGCTTTATATAGTGCTTATGAAGGAATTGATGCTTCTTTATTTGAAATCAACCCTGTGTTGAAAACTTCAGATAACAAAATTGCTGCTATTGATGCAAAGGTAACTTTAGACGATAGTGCTTTGTTCCGTCATAAAGATTTAGCAGATTTAAGAGATACAAGAGAAGAAGATCCTATGGATGTAGAAGCTGGAGAGGCTGGTCTTAACTTCGTGAAGTTGGACGGAAATGTAGCTTGTATGGTAAATGGTGCTGGTTTAGCAATGGCAACAATGGATATTATTAAATTATCAGGTGGTAACCCTGCTAACTTCTTAGATGTAGGTGGTACTGCGGATGCTCAGAGAGTACAAACTGCATTTGATATTATCTTAAGAGATAAAAATGTAGAGGCTATCTTAATCAATATCTTTGGAGGAATTGTAAGATGTGATAGAGTTGCTCAAGGGGTGGTAGATGCTTATAAAGCAATGGGAAGTCTTCCTGTTCCATTAATCGTAAGATTACAAGGAACAAATGCTGTGGAAGCGAAGAAATTAATCGACGAAGCAGGTCTTCCAATTCACTCAGCAATTACGCTTGAAGAAGCAGCAAACAAAGTAAAAGAAGTTTTAGCGTAATCTAAAACACTTATTATACAAAACGCTCTTGAACATTCAAGGGCGTTTTTCTTTTGTACTAAGTAAAATGCTATTGATAACATATTGCGATTTCACCTATTGCATTATCAAAAACATTACCCACTGCTAATGCGAGTATCTTGCTCATACCCATAAATACTACGCTCTAACTATTAATGAAAAAAATGTATATTTGTATGGAACGAGGACATAAGCGGTGGTTTCAACAAAAGGATAATATAGAAAAGTAGGTGATTGGGTTATATTTAGGGATGTCGTTGTATTAGGTAGTTTTCTAGGTAATAAGACTAATGTAAATCCAAAAAACATTCAAAAAATAGTAGACTTTTATGATAAGATATATAATTCCTTAAATACCACAAATCAAAGCGGGAGGAAAGTAAATAAATATAAAAATGAACTGTATAGAAAAGTTAAAGACCATCTTATCATTAACCATAAAATCAAATAATGTTTATATAATAGTATTATACTGTTGTGTTTTAGTGTTATTTTCTTGTAGTAAATCCAAAAATAGCGGTAATATCAATGATGGTATTACTCATGAATTAACCGAATCAGATACATTAAGTATAGAGAACGGCTTTAGTCATGCTACTATATTGACCAATAAAGAGTTTGATTCTTTGACTCAAGAGTTATATCAAAAGGGTGATAATAATGCATTTGGTATATTATTGAGCTATTATGCATATCGTAAAGATGAAAAATCTATCATTAAAATAGCTAAATTTATGTCCGATAAATATAATGATGCTTATGCTCAATATTTAGTGTATAAGAGTATGGTATTAGAATATGGTTTAAACCAAAAATGTAACCATGAACCTTTGGAATGTATGTCAGTAAAACATAAAAGACTAGCAATAGAGTATCTTAAAAAATCTGCATATAACAATTACGGTATAGCAATAGATGAGTTAGCAATGTTAAAAAATAAGGGGATAGTGAAGTGAGGTAATGTATCAGAAATAGTGTTTTGTGTTTAATAAAGTGTAAATAATTGTTTTACAGCATAAAACGAAAATAAAGTAATAAAAACAAAGATGGTTTTCTAAAAAAAAAGGTATATTTGTGGTAGGAGTAATGTTCATCAAAGCAGGCGAAACTAGCTAATAACTAAAGAAGTAACTTATAAAAATGGAAATAAAGTGGAGTAAAACAATGTTATTTATTATCTCTGTGATTTGTTTCTTTTTGTATGGTTGCAAAAAGGATGAAATACTTGGGTACAAAAACACAAATTCAAAAAAAATTGAAGAAATAAATTTATTTCAAGGGAAAACTATAGCAAAGAAAATAATTTTCTTGAATAATCCCTACAAATTTAACCGTAACAATAAAGTCGTTCTGTATATTAATGAAGATGCTGTTTTCAAAGGATGTTTTGAAAAGAAAATTTCATTAAATATTCCTGTTAAGTATGTTAACAATGGTTATATTTCTCCATTATTAGTTGTTTATATAGATGAGAAAAATTCATATAGTTTTTTCCATAAACAGGCGATTGAAATAAAAGAAAGTGACTCTCTTTTTGAGGTTACCTTTTATGAAGATGCTAATATAAACGATGCAGCACAAATTAAAGTGAAATAGGGCAATATATCAGAAATGCTATTTTGTATTTAAGCAATCGTGAACACTTGTTTTACAAAACAAAAACAAATCTGATAGTTTAAGGTATATTCAAGAAATGAATAATCAGACTCACTTATTAAATCAATGTTAAAAAGATGAAAAACCTATTAATTTTCGTAATTTTTTTAGTTGCTTTTTCTTGTGAAAAAGAAAAACAAATAGTCAATAGAAATACTAATCAACAAAATACTATGTTGACAGATAGTATTAAAAATTTCACAAAGTTTGACAGTAAGGGTAATTTATTATTTACTGGTAAATTTCAAAAAGATAAGTTAGTTGATACCTTGTTTATATATTCTAATAATACATTAGATTTTATAGTTAAAATTGATAGTTCAGATAAAAATTATGTTTATGGCACATATATATCAAAATACTCATCAGGAAAAAATGCTAAAATATCTTTTTTAAGATTTGAGAAAGGTGCTAATATTGATAGTGTTATATCTTCCTCTTTACTGTATGGTAAGGAAACTATTTATAAGCCTAATGGGTTGAAATCAGCAGAAAGGTGGTACGAAATTCATGAAAAAACTTCTGTACTGGTAAAAGAAAAAACATATGATGGATGGTAAATTGGTAATGTATCAGAAATGCTATTTTGTATTTAAGTATGTGTAATCGCCTGTTTTACAATTCAAAAATAAAGTAATGAAAACAAAAATGGTTTTCTAAAAAAAGGTATCTATCAATAAAAATAGTTTATAAAAGTTTTAATTATATAAAAAATAAGTAAAATGAAAAAAGGTATATTTTTTTTAATAGCAGTTTGTTTGTGTTTACTAGCTTGTCAACAAACTGAATTAGAAAACAAATTAACAAAGAAGGATTCTTTTTGGTATATTTTTGTGCCAACTGAAGAAGTAGATTTATATGAGAACTTTAATTATGGATATAAATTTTTTCCTAATGGAAAATTAGACTATATGGGTTTTAACTTTAGAACTAAAATGTTAGAAAGTTATAGGGATGATGATGTGATATTTAATTCAACATGGGAAGATAAAGGACAGAAAAAAATAAAAATAAAACACCGTGAGTATAATATTATCAAAGACATAGCAGATACTTTATTTTTAGAAGATATCAAAATTAATAAAAAACTAATTTTGATAAATCTTAAAAATAAAAACCCAGAAATTTTAAGAATTTATAATGTTCGGTAATGGGTAATCTATCAGAAATGGTGTTTTATATTTAAGCAAGTGTAAACACTTGTTTTACAATATAAAAACAAAAATAAAGTAATAAAAACAAAGATGGGCTAAGGTTTATCTTTGTTTTAGTGAGGTGTTTACAATAATTGGAAAAGGCAGTTATTTGAAAATAAAAAAATCGGCTTCCATCTGATGGAAGCCGATTTTATTTTAAGTGAGAATAGATTACGCTTCTTGCGATGCAGTGTTTTCTTCCTCTTTTTGTTCTTCTTGGATGGATAATGGGGTTTGGGTTAATTCTGGATCCCATTGTCTTTTTCCAAAAATATTCTCCAAATCTTCTCGGAAAATCACTTCTTTCTCTAATAACTTTTGAGATAAAGCCTCCAACTTATCTTTGTTTTCCGTAAGAATCTGAATCGCTCTATCGTATTGATTTTCGATAATCTTAGAGATTTCCTCATCAATCATCTTAGCCGTTTTTTCAGAGTAAGGCTTACTGAAACTATATTCCGATTGCCCTGAACTGTCATAATAAGAAATGTTTCCTATTTTTTTGTTCAGTCCGTAAATCGTTACCATCGCTTGGGCTTGTTTGGTTACTCTCTCCAAGTCAGATAAAGCTCCCGTAGAGATATTTCCAAAAATCACTTGCTCCGCAGCTCTTCCTCCCAAAGTAGCACAAATTTCATCGTGCATTTGTTCGGTAGTGGTTAAAGACCTTTCCTCTGGTAAATACCAAGCGGCTCCTAACGACCTTCCTCTTGGAACAATCGTTACTTTTAATAAAGGTGCAGCGTGTTCTACCAACCAAGAAATGGTAGCGTGTCCTGCTTCATGATAAGCCACTCTCTTTCTTTCTGATGGTTTAATCGCTTTATTTTTCTTTTCTAATCCACCGATAATTCTATCTACGGCATCTAAGAAATCTTGCTTGGTTACTTTCTCGTGATTATTTCTTGCCGCTACTAAGGCTGCTTCGTTACAAACATTCGCAATATCTGCACCACTAAATCCTGGAGTTTGTTTTGCCAAGAAATCTCTATCTACACTATCATCAATTTTAATTTTTGCTAAATGAACATCAAAAATTTCCTTTCTCTCATGAAGTTCAGGCAAATCTACATGGATAGAACGGTCAAATCTCCCTGCTCTCATCAATGCTTTATCTAAAATATCTGCACGGTTGGTCGCTGCCATTACAATGACATTGGTATCGGTACCAAATCCGTCCATTTCGGTTAATAATTGGTTTAAGGTGTTTTCTCTTTCGTCGTTTCCTCCTGCTAAACCTCCTCTTCCTCTGGCTCTACCGATGGCGTCTATTTCATCAATGAAAATAATCGCTGGAGATTTTGCTTTTGCCTGAGCGAATAAATCCCTTACCCTTGATGCTCCTACTCCCACGAACATTTCCACGAAATCTGAACCCGAAAGCGAGAAAAATGGCACATTCGCTTCTCCTGCTACCGCTTTGGCTAATAAAGTTTTCCCTGTCCCTGGAGGACCTACCAATAATACTCCTTTTGGTATTTTACCACCGAGTTTAGTGTATTTCTCCGAGTTTTTCAAGAAATCTACCACTTCTTGAACTTCTTCCTTAGCTCCTTCTAATCCTGCAACATCCTTGAAGGTTACTTTCGTTTTTGTATCATCGCTAATCAGTTTGGCTTTTGATTTTCCAATAGAGAAAATCTGTCCACCTGCTCCTCCACCTGCTCCCATTTTTCTGAACAAGATGAAATAAATAATAGACAAGATTATCAATCCTACTAAAATTTGAATTAAAATATCTTGAAGCATAGAGCCTGCCATTCCTACTTCATAAGTGGTTTTAATCTCAGTATTCTCTGCCTTTACTTTGTCTATTTTTTCTATCAATAATTGTAGAGAACCATATTTTAAAATATAATCTGGCTTAGGAGAATTATCAAATACCGAAAGAGGATTACTGTCTTTCTTTTTAACCATTTGATTTTTGGCATCTTGATTTAAAAAGACATCTGCCTTGTAGTTGTCTCGATAAATCATCACATTCTGAACATCTCCACTTTTTAGTAGTGTTAAAAACTTTTCCTCTCCTATTTCGTTCTGGCTAGGTTTAAACAAAAAATTAGACCCAAATAATAAAATAAGGGCAATTATTGTAATAGGAAAAAACCAGTTAAATCCTTTGTTATTCATTTGGTCTTTGTTTTAAATATTTTCTATTGTTGTTATTTTTGCATCTCCCCAAAGTTCCTCAATATTGTAATATTCACGGGTTTCTTTTTGGAAAATATGCACGACTACACTTACGAAATCCATTAGCACCCAAAGTGCATTATCGGTTCCTTCCACATGCCAAGGTCTTTCTTTTAAGTTGTTTCTCGTTTGTTTTTCGACATTTCCTGCAATAGCAGAAACCTGAGTATTAGAGTTTCCACTGCAAATAATAAAAGTATCCGCCACCGCATTTTCTATTCCACTTAAATCGAAAATTTTAATATCTTCTCCTTTTGTATCCTGAATAGCATCAACAATGGTAAGGATTAATTCTTCCTTTTTATTTTTGTTCTCCATTTATTTTATAATATAGTATGCAAATTTATTCTTTTTTCTTTACTTTGTCCTATTAAAAAGTGCTAAAACTTTCTTAAATGACAGGTTTATTTTATTTCAATCAATGTTTATCGACGAATGACGAGATTATTCCGCTATTAAAGACTCAGCCCAATCGCCCAATCGCCGTTTATACTTTTCATCAAACCAAAGGTAGAGGGCAGTATGGTAACACTTGGGAAAATTCAAAAGACCAAAATCTTGCCATTACACTCAGTTGTAAAAAAAGTGAATTTGATATTCCCCATTATCTCTTCAATTATTGTACCGCAATTGTCCTGAGAAATTTCCTTGCCATTTTGACTGATGAACCTGTTTTTATTAAGTGGCCTAATGATATTATCATTAAAAATAAAAAAGTTGCAGGGATATTAATCGAAAAAGTGAAAATCATCGACCAAGACTATTATATCGTGGGGATTGGTATTAATGTACTTCAGCAGAATTTTGGGAATATCACTACCGCAGGGTCTTTGTTTACACAAACACAACAAACTTTTGAATTACACGCTTTTACGGAAAAGTTTTGGGAATATTACAATCAAAACATTCATAAAGTGGTTAAAACCCAAAACATTATCAACACATTCAATCAGCATCTCTTTAGGAAGAATGCTATTAGTGTTTTTGAAATCAATGGACTCAGACAAAATGGCATTATTTTAAAAGCTGACAAAAATGGACAACTCCTGATTGATTTAGAACAAGACGGTAAATCTTATTTTGCCAATCAAGAAGTGAAACTCCTCTACTGATTAGCCCTTTTCCAATACAAATATCCTGCAATTGGTGCGAAAACAATATTCGGTAACCACATTGCCAAAAGTGGCGATATTACTTTTTTAATGGAAGCGATTTTTAAAGCCTCAAATGAAAAAATAAAAGTAAATGCCAAGGTAATACCAATGGCTAAATTGATTCCAATTCCTCCTCGTTTTTTCACCGAGGATAATGATAATGCCAAAATCGTCAAAATCATAATGGATACAGGCATCGAGGTTCTTTGATGCAAATCATTCAAATAGGTATTCAGATTGCTACTGCCTTTATCTTTTTCCCGTTGAATAAACCAATACAATTCGGGTGTAGGCTTGTTCTGTCCGAGTATATCATCAGGGAAAAGCTCTTTAGGAGGAAATTTAAAATCTTTCGTCATAGAGGCTCCGTGCTGTAATTTTTCAGTATTATTTTTTCCAATTTTTTTATCGTAATAATTATTGAGTTGAAAGCATTTTTTATCTTCAAGCCACTTGATATCCGAAGCGATAATCTGATGTATCAATTTTTTATTTTTATCATATTTTTGATAAATAAATCCAGAGCCTGTATTTTTACTTTTATTATAATTATTAATGAAAATAAATTCCGCCTTTGTCAGTTGCGTAGATATAGGCACACCACCTAAAAATTCTTTTCTTTTCTTTTTACCGAGGGTATAGATTTCTAATTTATTCTTTTTAACATTTGCCCAAGGCAATACAAAATGATTAAACCCTAATGCAAATATGGCAATGAATAAAGAGGTGATGAGATAGGGCTTTGCAAAACGATGAAAACTCGCTCCACTACTTATCAGCGCTACAATTTCTGTATTATTAGCTAACCTTGAAGTGAAATAAATCACCGAAAGAAAAACCAAAATAGACATGAAAGTCATGATTAGATAAATCATCCAAAATGGATAAAAATGCACTAAGAAATAACTTATCGTAAACCCACCTCCTTCAATACTAGGTTGTTTGGCTTGGATATCAACAACTAATACAATAATCGTCAAAATCAGCAACATAAAGAAAAATGTGCCTAAAAACTTTTTGATGATATAGCGGTCAAATATTTTCATAGTATTGAGGTTAAGGTTGAGACTGAGGCTGAGGCTGAGGGAGAAGAATATCTCTTAGCCTTAACCTCAATCTTAGTCTAAACTTTAGTTTACAATCTTTGTTTTAAAATAGGTAATATACTTTTTTTCCATTCGTAGAAATCTCCTGCTACGATATGCTCTCTTGCGACTTTCACTAAATCCAAATAAAATGCCAAATTATGAATCGAAGCAATTTGTTTGCCCAAATATTCTTTAGACACAAATAAATGACGGACATAAGCCTTAGAATATTCTTTATCCACAAAACTTACGCCTGTTTCGTCCAATGGCGAAAAATCATCTTTCCATTTTGCATTTTTAATGTTCATTACTCCTTGCCAAGTAAAGAGCATTCCATTTCTCGCATTTCTCGTTGGCATTACACAATCCATCATGTCAATTCCTAAACCAATTGACTCCAAAATATTCCAAGGTGTTCCTACGCCCATTAAATAGCGAGGTTTCTCTTTCGGAAGTACATCGGTTACTTCATCTGTAATGCGGTAAAGTTCCTCTTCGGGTTCACCTACGGAAAGACCACCAATGGCGTTTCCAGCACAATTAGCCTCAGCGATAACCTCAGCAGATTGTTTCCTTAAATCCGAATAAGTAGACCCCTGAACAATCGGGAATAAATATTGCTGATGTCCATAAATTTCTGGATTTTCATTGCACCAATCGATACATCTTTTTAGCCAACGATGGGTCAGCTCCATTGATTTTTTAGCCTGATTATACTCACAAGGGTAAGGCGTACATTCATCGAAAGCCATGAAAATATCCGCTCCAATTTGCCTCTGAATTTCCATTGATTTTTCAGGAGTGAATAAATGATAACTTCCATCAATATGCGATTTGAACTTTACACCTTCCTCGGACATCTTTCGAGTATCAGACAAAGAAAAAACCTGATAACCACCAGAGTCCGTCAAGATTGGTTTTTGCCAATTCATAAACTGATGCAATCCACCTGCTTTTTGCATTACTTCCATACCAGGGCGAAGGTAAAGATGATAAGTGTTCCCCAAAATAATCTGGGCTTTGATGTCTTCATTCAGTTCCCTTTGATGAACAGTTTTTACCGACGCCACCGTGCCTACGGGCATGAAAATAGGCGTTTGTATTTCTCCGTGTTGCGTTTTTATTTTTCCTGCTCTTGCTTTAGAGTCGGTTTTTTTTTCTATTTCAAAAAATGGATTCATTTAATTCTTGATTTGAATTTTTCGTTGATTTTATCTTTCGTTGGTTGTACTTTTCGAGGTGGCAGTTTTGGAAAAACACCTTTGGGCTTAGTTTTTATAGGTTTTAAGTCTTGTGTTTTTACCGTGTCCTTTTTAGATTTCGTTTGTTTTTTATTCTTTGCTTCAATTGGGGTGATGTTTTTCAATTGCTCGGTCAATTTCATATCATCTTTAAACAAAGGTTTTCCTTTTTCGTCCAATTTTTCCTTTAACTCAGGATATTTTGTAAGCATCTTTTTTTGAGCATTGTCCAAAATGCCTGACAAGTCTTTATTCAAAGTGTAATATTGATAACTTTCCATAAAGTTTTTCGGCTCTACCTGATGTTTTTGTAAAACAAAACGAGTACCTAATTCCATATTAGACTCTGGATTAGCGATATTACTTTGCTCATTCATAGCCAAATCAATTAAAATATCTTCCATTTTATCTTTATCGATTAAATGGTCTGGTTTTTCAATCAATTCGCTACAAGAAAAGCATATGAAAACGACGAAAAGGTATAGCATTTTTCTCATAATCTGTTCATCATTGATTTCCATTTTAAATTAATCACTCCTAAAACGGCTTCCCCAATAATTCCACCGTGCATCTTGCTTTTTCCTAATACTCGATTGGTAAAGATAATCGGTACTTCGGCAATTTTAAAACCTTTTTGTAAGGCTCTGTATTTCATTTCGATTTGAAAACCATAGCCTTTTAGTTTGACTTTCTCTAGACCGATATTCTCCAAAACTTTTCTGGAAAAACACACGAATCCTGCTGTTGTATCGTGAATGGAAATCCCTAATACAAATTGCACATATTTCGATGCGAAATAGGACAAGAACACCCTTTTAAAATCCCAATTAATCACATTAATTTTGTTATTCACATACCTTGAGCCAATACTCATGTCGGCATTTTTACAGGCATCAACGAGGAGTGGTAAATCTTTTGGATTGTGCGAAAAATCGGCATCCATTTCTATCATATAATCATAACCTTTGTCCAAAGTCCAAGCAAAGGCGTCCAAATAGGCTTTCCCTAATCCTTCTTTTTGGGGTCTTACCAAGAGGTGTAATTGATCCGAAAATTCGTTTTGCATTTGCTTAACGATATCAGCCGTTCCATCAGGAGAAGAATCATCTACAATCAAAATATGAAAACCCTCTTCCAAGCCAAAGACAGCGGAAATAATCTCACGAATATTTTCTTTTTCGTTGTAAGTAGGTATGATGACGATTTTCTTCATTGGTAATAAAGTGCAAATATAGTTTAATTTAATTTTTTCGTTCTTAGAACTTATCATCTTTTTAATAAAAAATGTATATTTGGGCAGATAACTCAATGTGAACTTATGAAAAAATTACTTTTACCTCTATTTTTAGGAGGAAGCATATTCGCCAACGCACAAGCTTATAATTTTAATGAAATTACTGATATAGAACATCAAAATGTCATTAGCCAAGGAAGAACAGGAACTTGTTGGAGTTTCTCTACCACTTCTTTCATCGAAGCGGAAATCTATCGAATGACCAAAAAAAATATCGATATTTCGGAAATGTATAATGTGAGAATGACCTATCCCGAAAAAGCCCAAAACTATGTAATGCGACAAGGGAAGGCTCAGTTTTCAGAAGGAGGATTGGCTCACGATGTGATTAATTCGGTAAGGAAATATGGGTTGGTGCCACAGCAAGTTTTTACAGGTTTGGTGGGGCAACAAAAAACATACAATCATAAAGAAATCGTTCCGCAAATCAAAGAAGTTTTAGACCTTGTTATTCATAATAAAGGAGCCATAAAATATATCGACTGGAAAGGTTACACCAACGCTATCTTGGATGAAAGAATTGGAAAAGTTCCTCAATCATTTACTTATAACGGAAAAGCATTTAACCCAAAATCTTTTCAAAAAATGGTGAAATTTAAGCCTGATGATTATATCACTTTAACTTCATTTACGCATCAGCCTTATTATACCAACTTTATTTTAAACATTCCGGATAATTTCTCTTACGGAACTTTCTACAACCTTCCTTTAGAGGAGTGGGTGGAGATGACCAAAAAGGCAGTTCAAAAAGGGTACTCGGTAGCTTTGGATTGTGATGTTTCGGAGAAAACCTTTTCCGCAAAATATGGCGTTGCTTTCTTACCCGAAAACGCTTCGGATAACGAAAAAGGACTAACGGAAATCGTGAAAGAAAAGAAAATTACTCCAGCGTATAGGGAACAAGAATTTAACCTTTTCAACACCACAGACGACCACCTTATGCACATTGTAGGTTGGGCAGAAGATGCGAAAGGGAATGGTTATTTTAAAGTGAAAAATTCTTGGGGCGGAAATAGCGAAAGAGTTGGTAATAATGGTTATATCTATATGAGTGTACCTTATTTTAAAGCCAAAGCCATTTCGGTTTTACTGCATAAAGAGGTGGTTCCGAAAAAATATTGGAAATAAATTTTCCGTATTTTTAGAGTCTATCATAAAATCTTTCTATTTTTGTGGTTTAATAATGAGTTATGAAAATCATTTGTATCGGAAGAAATTACACCGAACACGCCAAAGAATTAAACAACAAAATCCCTGAAAAACCAGTGGTTTTCATCAAGCCAGATTCTGCATTGTTAAGAATTGCTGATTTTTACACCCCTGATTTTTCAAATGAAATCCATTACGAAACCGAAGTAGTGTTAAAGGTTTGCAAAGCAGGAAAACATATTCTAAAGCAAAACGCCCACAAGCACTACCGAGAGGTGGCTTTGGGAATAGATTTCACGGCGAGAGATGTACAAACCAAATTAAAATCCGAAGGCTTGCCTTGGGAGCTTGCCAAAGGCTTTGATGGCTCGGCGGTGGTAAGTGATTTTTTTGACAAAAAAGAGTTTGATTTAGAAGATTTAAACTTTTCTTTACTCAAAAACAAAGAAAAAGTACAAGAGGGCAACACCCAAAATATGTCTTTCAATTTTGATGAAATCATTGCTTTTGTATCGCAATTTTTCACTTTAAAATTAGGCGACCTCATCTTTACAGGAACACCAAAAGGAGTAGGAAAAGTGAATGAAAACGATATTTTGGAAGGGTATTTGGAAGATAAAAAAGTGATTGATATTAGGGTGCTGTAACGAAATAATAATGCAATGAAAATTGAAGAAATACTAACAAGTACGCAACATCGACCTTGGAATCTGCCTAATGAAAAATGGCGTTTTTATCAAGAGTGGAATCATGCCATATTTCTTCATTATCAAGTGGAATTATCCGCATTGGAAAAATTCGTTCCCAAAGATTTAGAAATAGACCTTTTTGAGGGGAAACCTTGGGTTTCTATCGTGGCTTTTACAATGGAAAAAATGAGACCCAAAAATCTACCTTCGTGGTCTGTTATTTCCAATTTTGATGAAATTAATATTCGTACTTATGTCAAATTCAAAGGTAAATCTGGCGTTTATTTTTTAAGCATTGAAGGTGGTAAAAAACTATCCTGCCAACTTGCCAAAGCCATTTCCGAATTACCTTATCGGTTTTCAAAAACAAAAAGAGCTGACGGTAAATACTACGCTAAAAATCAAATATTGAATGATAGCCTATCCATTGATTTTACAATAGGAAACCCCTTAGAACAAAAAGAAGCATTAGACCTGTGGCTAACGGAAAGATATGCCTTATTTCAAGATACCGAAAATTTCATCAATGCGTTTGAAATTCATCATTTGGAATGGGAAATCGACGAAATTGAAATCCAAAAATTAGAGCTCGATTACAACCGATTTAATGATTTATTTAGCAATAAACCCGAAAAAACGCATTACTCCAAAGGCGTAAAAGTAATCGCTTGGGGAAAACATAGAACCAAAAAGCAATTTTAATCAACCCTATTATGTTGTATATCCTCTTTTCTCTGATTTTTATTTTTCCTGTGTGGATAGGATTTGGAAAAGCCATGGAAAAGTTTCATGTCCCTTTTTTTAAGGGATTGTCAGCGAGTTTATTAATGGGTATTTTTGCCATTACTACACTTTGGTGGTTGCTTTCTTTTTTCTTCCCCCTGAATATCTATACGGAAATCATAACCGTCGTTATCGGTTATATTTTGTTTTTTGGGCAGAAAGGCTATCGTGATATTTCCACTTTTATTGAAAAAAACAAGTCAGTTTATTTTGTAGTAATATTCCTTTTTATCCTTGGTATTGGCAGTTGCTATCCGTATATCTTGGATCATTTTGGTTATTATGTTCCGAGTATCCAATGGCTTTCGGAATTTGGATTGGTGAAAGGAATTGCCAATTTGGATTTGATTCTTGGGCAGATGTCTGTTTGGCATATTTTTCAGGCAGGGTTTTCCAATTTTTCTGACCCTTTTTTAAGGATGAATACTTTGGTGATTATCGTTTATCTGATTTACATTTTCGAAAAAAAACAATGGTTTCAGATTTGTTTCATCCCCTTTTTGGTGGCTTTCTCCCAATCGCCAAGCACCGATTTACCTGTAATTGCTTTTTCATTAATTCTCCTAACAGAAGTGTTTCATCAAAATAAAAACCTCTCCTTTATTTTTGGATTTTCAGTATTGATTTTCAGTATTAAACCAACGGCAGTTTGGTTGCCTTTATTCTCTTTTTTATACGGCATTTTCGTCTTGAGAAAGAATATAAAATTTGTGGGATTAGGTGTCCTATTGGGTGTTTTATTTATTGGTAAAAACCTTTGGACTTTTGGCTATCCCATTTTCCCAATGGCTATTTTTGATGTAGATTTAGCATGGAAAGTTAGCCCAGATTTACTCAAAGATTCGTCCAAATTTGCATTATTAAAAACTTACGATTTACAATATACTTATCAGGAAATTCAGCAGTTTAGTTTTCAAGAGCGTATTATCAATTGGTTTACACTGAAAGGCATAAAAGGTAAAATTCATCTTATTTTCATTTTAATAGTAATGATTTTCGGCGTTTTCAGTTTATTAAAAAAAGAGAAGATGTATCGTTTATTATTCATTTCAATACTCATTAAAACCGTTTTTGTTTTGATTTTCTCTGCACAATATCGTTTTTTATTAGATGTGATTTTGGTCGCAATTTGGGTAATGTTCGCTCCCATTTTCACGGCTAAAAGAAGTTTTTGGTTGAGTTTGCCTTTAGGGATTATCAGTATGATTATTTTTATTCTTCCAAGTTTTATTCAGAAGGCAGTTCCGAGTTTCAATTTGGGTTATATGATGAAAAAGCCCGAAATAAAGCAGTTTTATAAGCCTTCCAATTACACTTATTATCGTTATCAATCTTTTGAATTAGGCAATTTAAAATTCAATGTTGTGAAAGATTATCCTTTTAGTTTTGACACTCCGCTACCTGCCATTTCTCCATCGTATTTAGAGGATTATTTAAAAATGGGCATTTTCCCTCAGCGAAGTAAAAATGGTTTTGTTTGGAAAAAATTAACCGAAAAAGAGAAAGAAGAGTTAAAATTAATATTAGAAAAATAAATCCCTATACACTCATAATATCCATCAGTATGAATCTTTTCAAAAAAGTAATTTAAGAAAAATTTTGTTTTAAATATTATTTGGTGTAAATTTACACCACTAAAAATAGAATGATGATAAGACAAAGTATTTCCTTAACAGAACCGAATAACAACTGGTTGAAAAACCGTGTTGAAAGTAAAGAATATTCAAGTAAAAGTGAACTTGTAAATGATTTAATCAGACAAGCAAGAAATCAGCAAGCAGAAATAGATTTAATTCGTTTAAAATTAGAGAAGGCAGAAAAAAGTGGTTTCACAAATGCTTCAAAATCAGAAATTTTAGAATTATCAAAGTCCTTGTTAAATGGCTAATTACAAGTTAAGTAACGAAGCAAAAGATGATTTAATAAGAATTCATCACTATGGTGTTGAAAAGTTTGGTGAAAAACAAGCGGATAAATATTTCAATGCTTTTTTTGATTGTTTTGAGACTATTGCAGAAAGACCATTCTCTTTTCAATCAGTTGATTTTATAAAAAACGCTTATCGGCGTTGTCCTTGTGGTTCTGATAGCATTTATTACAGAATTGTTAATGGTATTGTTGAAATAATGGCGATCATAGGAAGACAGGATGTAAATATATTATAAATTTGATATACAAATAGATACAGCATTCATGTAAATTGTAAAGAAACTCAATAATACACTTTACCAATACTAATACCTCGTTTATACCTATACAAATATACATTTTTTTAACAAACCTTTTTTTTTCGACTAATCTATTAATATAGAATTAAAATAAGTTTTAAAAGCCATTTATCACCAATAATAATTCTTACCTTTGCCCTATGTTCAAACTTGGAAATTTTCTAACGCTCTCTACTTTTGGCGAAAGCCACGGTGATGCATATGGCGGGATTATTACTAATTTTCCTGCAGGTGTAGAAGTGGATTTTGAGCAAATTCAAAACGAACTCAATCGTAGGAAACCTGGGCAATCTACAATTGTTACCCAAAGAAAAGAAAACGATGAAGTTCAGTTTCTTTCAGGGATTTTTGAAGGTAAAACCACAGGAACGCCCATCGGTTTTTTAATTCAAAACACCAATCAAAAATCAAAAGATTACGAGCATATTAAAAATCAATATCGCCCAAGTCACGCCGATTTCACTTACGACCAAAAATTCGGTATTCGTGATTATCGAGGTGGCGGAAAATCTTCGGCAAGAGAAACCATCAATTGGGTAGTCGCAGGAACATTGGCAAAACAACTTTTACCCAAAGTGGAAGTAAAAGCTTTTGTTTCATCGGTGGGAGATATTTTTTGCGAAAAGCCATATCAAGATTTAGATTTTTCATTAATAGAAAAAAATATTGTCCGTTGTCCCGATCCAACAACTGCCGAAAAAATGATTGACAAAATCAAGGCCATTAAAAAGGAAGGCAACACGATTGGTGGAACAATTACTTGCGTAATTAAAAACCTTCCCGTTGGAATTGGCGAACCTGTTTTCGGCAAATTACAATCCGAATTAGCCAAAGCAATGCTCAATATCAATGCTTGTAAGGGATTTGAATACGGAAGTGGATTTTGTGGAGCGAAAATGACAGGCAAGGAACATAATGATATTTTCAACGAAGATTTTTCTACTCAAACCAATCTTTCAGGAGGAATACAGGGCGGAATTTCCAACGGGATGGATGTTTATTTCCGTGTGGCATTTAAACCTGTCGCTACCTTACTTCAACCTCAGGAAAGTGTAGATAAATCAGGGCGAAAAATCACCCTCGAAGGAAAAGGAAGACACGACCCCTGCGTTGTTCCAAGAGCTGTTCCCATTGTGGAAAATTTGGCTAATTTTGTCCTGGCTGACTTATTTTTAATTAATAATATGAGAAAGGTGTGAATAAAAGAGCCAAGAATCAAGAGTCAAGATAAATTTGAGAATGAGATAATGTAATCGTTTAACAAACTAATCATTCAAAACTTTAAACTTTAAACCTTGAACAAAATAAACAAATCAACAATTAAACAACTTAACAAAAATATAATGTAACTTCGGTTACCGAATAAATTGAAAATTAATTGGAATTTTGCTGAGTCTTAAAAGAATCAAGATAAAACAAACGACTTAACAACAAAAAGTAAATAAGAACATGAAAAATTATTGGGAAAAAGCCATTTCATTTGACGAGTATATGGCAACGACAAAACAAAGGTTAGAAAACCCTAAAAACCAAGAGGAAACGGATAAAAAACAGTATTATGAATTAGGTTTGCAGAGAATGGAAAGAAGTTTAAAAACTTTCAAATTCATTCCTGAGCAAGAAGAATTGGTGAAAAATAAAAACTTTAATGGTAAAATATTGATTATCTCTGAGCCTTGGTGTGGAGATGCAAGTGCTACCGTGCCTGTACTTAGCACTTTCTTTAATAAACATAATATTGAAACCAAAGTTTTCCTAAGAGACAATGACCATAGTCTTATCGATCAATTCCTAACCAATGGAACGCAGTCTATTCCAAAAGTAATTATCCTTAATGAAGATTTTTCGGTAAAAAATACTTGGGGACCAAGAACGGAATATGGAACGAGTTTATTGAAAAAATTCAAAGCCAATCCTGAAGAATACCCAAGAGAAACTTTCTATAACGACTTGCAAAAATATTACGCCAAAAATAGAGGTAAAGATGTCATTGCAGAGATTTTAGATTTGATATAAATTAGGGTTTAGAAGTTAGATAATAGGAGTTAGAATTGCATAGATAATTCTAACTTCTATTTTTTTTGGCAAAGATTTTGATAATTAACTTACTGAACAATTAAACCATTAATATGAAATATTCAAAAATAGATTTAATCAAAGAAGCAATTAAAAACAAAGGATTCATCAAGAAGATTCCTGATATTTTCAGAATGATAAAGCTCTGGATGAAAGGAGAATACAAAACTAAATTTATGAGTTTGTTTTTACCTTTATTAGGAATCGTCTATGTTATTTCTCCAATCGATTTAATCCCCGAAATTACCATTCCTGTGATTGGTGTCTTGGACGATTTAGCCTTACTGACGTTCATTATTCCTAAATTCATCAAGGAAGTAGACCAATTTTTACTTTGGGAAGCACAGAGAAATAATGCGAATATCATCGATGTCGAAATTGTAGAATAAATTGGTACAAATCAACCATTTTCCTTACATTTGTAACACTAAATAAATATAATGGAAGCAAAAAAATCTTTTTTTTTAGAATGTTACAAATTAGGAATTATTAAATTCGGAAAATTCACCTTGAAAAGTGGCATCGAAAGTCCTTTTTATGTAGATTTAAGACCTTTAGCGTCTGACCCAAAAATACTAAAAAATTTATCTCAATTTTTATTAGAAATACTTCCATTAGACCATTTTGATTTAATCTGTGGTGTACCTTATGCGGCATTACCAATGGCAACAGCAATGTCTTTGGAAAGTGATATACCATTAATTATTAAACGAAAAGAAGCCAAAAAATACGGAACTAAAAAACTGATTGAAGGTATTTTTTCAAAAGGGCAAAATTGCCTTTTAGTGGAAGATGTTATCACTTCTGGGAAATCTCTATTGGAGACCATTCCTGAGGTGGAAAATGAAGGGTTGAAAGTAACAGACATCGTGGTCGTTTTGGATAGACAACAAGGCGGAAAAGAATTATTGGAAAATCAGGGTTACCGAGTGCATACCTTATTTAATATCACAGAAGTTTGTCAAATGCTTTCCCAAGAAAAAATGCTTGGAGAGGAGGAAGTTCAAAGAATTAATGACTTTTTGGCAGGAAATAAAGTGAAATTTGAAGAAAAAAAACATATTCCTTACGAAGAGAAACTAAAAAAAGTGGAACATCAGGCAGCGAAAAAATTATTAGAAAATGCCTTGGCGAAAAAGTCCAATTTAATCGCTTCAGCAGATGTTACCACGACGAAAGCCTTATTGGAATTGGCAGAACAAGTAGGTGAAAATATCGTTGCCCTTAAAACGCATATTGATATTATCACTGATTTCGATTACGAAAAAACAATTGTTCCATTACAAGCCATTGCAAAGAAACACAACTTCCTATTGATGGAAGATAGAAAGTTTGCGGATATTGGAAATACTCAAGAAATGCAGTATAAATTTGGAACTTACCGAATTTCCGAATGGGCAGATTTAATCACTTCCCAAGTTATTGGTGGAGCTCCTTCCTTGGATTTCTTTACCAATTCAGGGGTGATTGCGATTTTGAGTATGTCCTCTAAAGGTACTTTGGCAGATGGAGAATATTTCCAAAATGCACAGGAGATTGCGATTGAGCATCCCAATGTTATCGGTGGAGTTTCTCAAAAGTCAATCGCTGATGATTTGTTATTATTCACACCAGGGGTCAATTTAGACACGAAAGGCGATGGGAAAGGTCAGCAGTATAATACTCCTGAACTTGTTTTCAAAAAGTTACTTACAGATTTTATTATTGTTGGTCGAGGAATATACAAATCTGACAACCCTCAACAAGCTTCAGAAAAATACAAAAATGCAGGCTGGGAAGCTTATCAAAAGGCTTTATAAAATAAAATAGTATAAAAAAACACAGTATTTCAAAATGCTGTGTTTTTTTTGGACTTATTTTTTCTTTTCTAACTGTATTAATTTTTCAAATTGAGTCAATAATCTTTTTTGTTCTTCCAAAAGATAGTCTGATGCGAAAGGAGAACCACAATCTTGGTTGTTTATTTGATGTAAGAGTTTTCCATTGGTAAAGTAACTCCTATCTTCTATAATTTCGGATTTATTAAAATCGAATACTTCAGTATCGTTGTTATCTTCTTTGGCTTTTGAGTCCCAATAAAAGGGTCTGTTGTATTGATATAATTTTTCGAAAACAAATGATAACTCTCCATCTAATAGATAATATTCTGTCAATTTTTGGGCGGTTTCTCCAAAATGACGAGTAATTATTTTTTCCAATTTATTCTCTTGAAAATAAAAATTCGCAAAACTACCCTCAGTTGATTCCGATGTATCAATTTGTTTGATTTCTATCCAATTTTTAATTGAATTTATCCGTTTGAAATTTTCTCGAATTGGGGTTAGTTGTTCAATTAAATATTCATTAATTGGTTCATCCGTTTCGTTTTCAGAATTTTTTATTTCTGTTACATTTTTTACTTTTTCACTTTTGTTTTGGCAAGAACCAATGGCAAATGTTAGGAGTACCAATAGCAAAGAGATTAAATTTTTCCACTTTTTCATCGTTTTTAATTCAGCTGATGTATTATACGAATATACACAATTTCCATAAATTGTCAAGGCTTTAGAAAACAACCTTTGTTATGAATCTTGGTTAGTCCAAATTTCCCAAGCTTTTTCTGCTTGTTGGTGGAGCATTAACAAGCCATTGATGGTTTTAGCGCCTGATTTTTCTGCATTTTTCATCAGCTGTGTTCTCTCAGGATTATAAATTAAATCAATAACAAGGTGTTTTTCTGTTAAAGCCTCAAAAGGAAAATCTAAGCAATCGGTAATATTGGGAAAAGTTCCCACAGGTGTGCATTGGATAATGAGCTGATGCTCGGAAACGATTTTTGGAGTTAAATTTTTAAAATGTAATGCTCCTTTTCGGCTGACGATGATAAAAGGAATTTGATGCTGATTTAAAACATATTGTACCGCTTTTGAAGCGCCACCATTTCCCAAAATAATTGCTGAGCGATGATGTGTTTCTTGAGTGGCATTCAGTGTTTTTTCAAAACCAAAAGCATCGGTATTGTATCCGATTTTTTTACCATTTCGAATGTGAATCGTATTTACTGCACCTATTTTTTCGGCTTCATCACTGAGTTCATCAAGGAAATCAATAATTTCAACTTTGTAGGGAATGGTCACATTTAGACCTATGATATTCTTGTTTTCAAAAATGCTGTTGATGTCATGTTTTTTAGCAATATCAAAAATTTCGTAGGAGAAATCATTGAGGTTTAATTTTTTAAATTTTTCTTCAAAATATTTTTTAGAAAAAGAATAAGCGATATTTTTTCCGATGAGTCCGAGTTGTTTCATTTTTCAAAAATAAAAAAAAGACTGAATATTATTCAGCCTTTTTATAGATTATTTAGTTTCAATATTATTCAACAATAATTTTAGTGACACTCAGTGGTGTTTGTAAAAGGTAAATTCCTTTCGGAAGTTCATGGATATTGATATAATTTTTCGTTTTGAAAGGGTTTTGAATCGTTTTCAATATGCTTCCAGAAAAACTATAAATTTTAATCCATTCTATTGATTGGAGATTTTTCCCTTTACCATAAATTAAACCATTTTTCACAGGATTTGGATAAAAGATAAAGTCGTTTTCACGGTTCACTTCATCTGTTCCTAATGAGTAACAGTTCCAGCTTAAATCATCAAATGCTATTCGATTGTTTCCGCCATTTGAATTATTGGTGATTTCAATGGTGAAACTTCCTTCAATATTAATATCCTCGATTGTTGTTGTTTGTTCGGTATTGTCATAAGGAATCGTTCCAACGGTATTTCCGTTAATAACTAAATCAAAAGTTCCTGAAGAACCAGAGAATTTTCTTTGGGTAGTTATGTATAGAGAGCCAATACCTCCAGTAATAGTAGAAGAACTCAATGAACCATTGCCTTTAATGGTAATCGCTCTATTATTGATGCTCTGGTCGGTTCTTGAATGGGTTGCCGTCCAAGTAATGCCGTTATTTGTCCAAGTATTGGTTTGGTAGCTTGAAGAATTGGAAGGGATGTTTTCAAAATCTTCGATTCCACATTCTCCTGTTCCACCTCCTGTATTATTTTCAAGAGTCGTCTCTGAAGTCGTATTACTAGCAGCAGAAGTATTTCCTGCACTATCTTTTGCTTTTATATAAAATTCGTAAGTGGTATTAGGTGTTAATCCACTAATCGTTGCCGAGGTGGTATTTCCATTAACTGTAGAATGTAAAGTGCCATTAAGGTAAATTTGATACTCCGTAACACCGATATTATCTGTCGCTGCTGTCCAGCTAATATCAATGCTATTTGTTGTAGGATTATTGGCTATTAGATTGGTAGGTGCGGTCGGATTTTCTGTATCAGGTGTGTAATTCCAGATTAAATTTACAAATTCTGGATGGTCGATAAAAGGATTTCTATTACCTTGATAATTATAAGAGGCATTATTCCTTGCGATTTCATAATTGGAAACAGGGTCTTGGTTATGCCAGTCTAACAAAACTTCTAATTCCCAAGTTTGTAATCCAGGGTAAGCTGTTCCGCCCAACATGGTGCTACTTGTACCATAATTAATGAACTGGCTCAATTTATTTTCATATCGTGTTACAAAATAAAAAACCATTCTTGCCACATCTCCTTTAAACTCATCAATTGGTTCAAATACCGTTCCCGAATATCCATTAGAAATAGAAGAACCTAACTTTGACCCATTGGTAGAAGTGAAAGATGCTGACCCTACTTCTCCAAAAGGGTAGTGGCTTCTTTTTCCGTTCACATAACCATCTGTTGGACGGATAAAATGGACATCACTTCTCATCGGATATTTCTTTTTAAAGAAACTTTGAGGGACGATATGCTCCCTGTTGTAACAACTTCCTTCACCTGAATAGCTTCCGCATTGGTCGCTTCCGAATGTATATTCATAAGCATCTGAAGTATTTGGTTTTTCGGAATAAATGTCTAAAATACTACCATCATTTTCATAAAAGTAATCTCTATCTGTCGTCTGATAAGCTGACCATAAACCATTGTATCCATAATCTATATGCCCATTGGTAATGATTTGGCTCAACTCTGTTTTTAGTGTAGCTCCTGTTAATCCATCGGTTCCGTCATAATATCCATTAGGAATCTGACCTAAAGCCCATTGGATACTCAGTAAGGTGAGCAAAATTAATTTTTTCATAATATCTTGGTCTTAAATTACAATTGAACTTTTGTACAAATTTATGGAACTTTATTTTAATCGTTTTAGGAGGGACAAAAATTATACCATTTTGTTTTAGAGGTTATTAGAATTAAAAGGTTCTAATAATTCATAATGTGATTTTTGTCAATCTTTGATGAAAACCATGCGACACTGATTCCTAAAACCAAACTAATTGTTGCTACTGTAATATAATTGAATAGTGTGATTTTCACAGGGAAAACCCAATTTTCTCCTCCTTTAAAATAGCCTGTTTGGATTTGAAAATAACAGATTAAAGAACCGATTAAAAGCCCAGAAATAACCCCAATGGCTACAATTAAAACTCCTGTATTAAAATAAATTTTCCTTAATCCTTGCATCGAAACGCCTAAGGAAACTAAAGATTTGTTTTGTTCTTTTTTATCTAATTTTAAAATCACAATTGCTCCTGCCAAATTGAAACAAGTAATGAATATCAATAGTACAAAAACAAGATAAATGAATAATTTTTCCATCTTTATCATTTTCCAAAAAGTAGCATTTTCCTCCGCTTTTGTAGTGATGATGTAATCCTGATGAAAAGATGATAATAATTTAGTTTTCACTTCATTGGCTAAAGAAGGGTTTCGGAGTTTTATTACGATTTGATATGCCGAATTTTTAGGTAAATTCAGTAAGTCTTCGGTGAGTTCTATTGGAGCGATAATATAATTTTTTAAATCGCCTCCATCGGTGAAAATACCAGTCGTAATAATATTTCTTTTATTAAAAATATCACTTTCTTTTTTGATGAGCCCTTTTCCTGCTTTGGGCATCAATAAAGTTGCAAAATCTGCACCATCTTGTACGCCTAAGGATAGGCGCATATTAAGTTGGCTTTCCATTGCTACCTCGTTGGAATATTCAAAACTTGGATAACTTCCAAAAACAATTTTTTCATCAATTGGGTTAACGAAAACATAGGCAGAATCTACACCTCTTACAAAAGCGATATCTCCTTTGTCTCCATAATTAATGTAGGCTTTTTCCTCTATCACCCTTGAATAGTGCAGGATTTCGGGATTGTTTTTTAATGTTTTTTGTATTTTGTCAATGTGGTTCAGTCTCTTCCCCGATTTACTTTTAATCGTGAGGTCTGCATGAAGATCTGCGATGATTTCTTCGTTGAGGTCTTCCAAACCAGAAAAGACAGAAATGATAATGAACATCGCCATTACTGCAATGCTCATTGCTCCTACTGCCAACCAAGTGATAAAGGTAACAGCAGTGCTTCCTTTTTGAGCAAAAAGGTATCGTTTAGCAATATAAAAAGAAGGTTTTTTCACGAATTATAAAATAGGATTATCGCCTTTTCCGCTCAGTTCTTTTTCTATTCTTTCCACATCGTCCAAAGTAGTATCTTTGTAGAAATTAAGTTCAGGAACTACTCTCAACTGCTTACCTATTTTCTGACCCAAATAGTTTCTATAAGAAGATTTGTTCTCTTGGACTTCTTTCATAATGGCATCACGATATTCTTGAGGGAAAACGCTCAGATAAACTTTGGCAATTCCCAAATCTGCGGTAACCTTTACATCGGAAACCGTAATTAAAATTCCTTGCTGACTATCAGAAGCTTGTTTTCTAAATAGTTCGGCAAAATCTTCTTGAATAATTTGTGCTACTTTTCTTTGTCTATTACTTTCATTCATAGGTGCAAATTTAGTGATTTTTATTTTCTTGACTTGAGGAGAGATGTAATTATTTTAAAATTAAGTCATTAAAATCAAGTCAATTAAAAATAGGGGTGGTAAAAATTCAATTTTTATTTTTTTGAATTAAAAAAATATTTATATATTTGCAAACCTAATGATTGAAACACTTGTTTTAATCGGTCCTATAGCTCAGTTGGTTAGAGCACCTGACTCATAATCAGGTGGTCCTTGGTTCGAATCCAAGTGGGACCACTACTAAAAATCAAGCACTTACAGAAATGTAAGTGTTTTTTATGTTTAGGGGTCGAACATAGGTCGAACATTTATTTCTATTTTTTTTTCTTAAATTTACAAAAAAAAGATATGTATTTAAGTTTGTTTTTATTATTAGTTTTGATTGGTTTAGGATTATTAGGAATAGGTTTATCAATTTACAGACTTGTTCCAGCATTTGGAAGCTGGTATAGTATGGAATTATCTAAGAATGAAACTAGAATTGAATTTCGACGAGTTTGTACAATATTAATACTCTTGTTATTTAAAATGACTTTTATTCATGAAGTTTATAAAAACTTTAATTGGTTATTATTTATTTTAGTCTCTGTGGTTTCTGTCCTAGTACTTTTTTTGATTTATATTTTAGATGCTAAAAGTTTTCAAATTGGTTTTAAAACTGGAGTCTACCCAAAACGAAAAGGGACAATTTCTAGAATATTGAACTTGTTTACAATATTTACATTTAATAAAGCAACTTCTGAAAACGATAATAGTATTTTAGTAGTAAAAGAAAAGGTTACTTTTAGTGATTCAAATGAAAATGTTTCTATTGTTAATGAGCGAAAAAGAAACATCCAATCTACGTTTACGTCACCATTGTTTACTCTACTTAGAAAATATGAATATATATTACTTGATGATGATTTTGATTATCAAAAAGTAAAAGCAATAATAATTAACTCAGAGGAAAGTGTTTTTCGATTCAAGAATTTACATGAAGCTAAAATGTTCTATAATCTTGTTTTTGATTACTCTAATAGTAAATTGGAAGATTATATTAGAATATTTGGTTATGAATATAATTCGTTCAAATACGACCCTAAAGAACATAAATTTTCGTCTAAGTTTAAAGAATTTTTAATGGAGTTAGAAGATCTGAAATTTAAAAAAAATAACATGTAACAATTTTTTTCTGTACATCTGTGTACATATATGTACTATGTATATGAATGGCATTTTTTTTAAATAAATAATTAAATATTTGCATCTCATTCAAAAAGAAAAGAAATGCAAACAACCAAATTTGATTTCAATCAAAAAGAAATCTACACACTTCAAGAAGCTTGTATATATATGGGGATATCGAAATCCACCATGTACAAGCTTACATCACAAAGTAGAGCAATTACTTTTTTCAAGCCCTCAGGTAAATTAATTTATTTTCGGAAAAAAGATCTTGATGATTTCATGCTTAGAAATATCAACCTTTCAATTGAAAAGCAAATGGAGGATAAGTTTAACCAAATTAAAAAAGCATAGTCACTTCCATTGACTATGCCTAATTCTCTATTATCTAACGTTTCCGTATAAAATCCAAATATACGGAATTTAAAACTTTTCAAAAAATGAAAGAACTAATTCCTTATTTGCGTGTAGGAACAATTTACTATAAGCAAGTAGAAAAACCTCTATTATCTGGAGATAGTGTTACATTCTTAGCTAGATGGAATAAAGAAACTATTATTAATGACCATGGAAAAGAGTACTTTAATTCTATTCCGAAATATGATGGATTTACTTGTATTCCGAGTCATTTGAATTATCAACAAGTGATTGATAATTTTTATAATACCTACAATGAACTTCCTCATGAAATAATTGAAAACATTAATGCTGAAAAAGTCCAAGATGAAATCACTTATTCTATGCGTTTCATGTACCATATATTTGGTGAGCAATTAGAAATAGGACTAGATTATTTAAAGATTCTTTTTGAAGAACCTTCACAAATGTTACCTATTCTTTGTTTGGTCTCTAAAGAAAGAGCAACAGGTAAATCCACATTTATTAAGTGGTTAAAAGAGATTTTTAGCTTGAATATGACTTACATCAAAGGAGATTCATTTGGTAGTCAATTTAATGCCGATTGGGCTTCAATGTTAATCGTTGCAATTGATGAAGTATTCTTTGATAAGAAAGAGATTACAGAAAGATTAAAGTATCTTTCTACGACCAATAAAGATAAACTAGAAGCAAAGGGAAAAGATAGGGTTGAAATTGATTTTTTCGCCAAATTCATTTTATGCTCTAATAATGAAGAAAATTTCATTCAAATTGATGAAAATGAAATTCGATTTTGGATTCGGAAAGTAAATACTATTTCAGTAGAAAATACAAACTACTTAAGTTTACTTATTAAGGAGATACCTTATTTTATTTATTTTCTAAAGCAAAGAAGTTTTTCAACTAGAAAAAAGACTAGAATGTGGTTCTCTGCTGATGAAATAAAAACAAAAGCACTACTGAAGTTGATGTATAAGAACAATAATCAGCTTGAATTACTTATCATAGAATCTCTTTATGAATATTTTCAAACTTCAGATAATGATATTATTCAAGCTGTTCCAAATGATTTATTAAACATTGTTAAAAGGATGTTCAATAGTGCAATTTATTCTAGAAATGATGTTCGGAAAATTTTGAAATCAAAATGGAAATTTGAACCGAAAAATAACGCATTAAGCTACGTTCGATTAGATATTGATTACTCAGGTAATTTCTGTGAAAATAATTCAACAGGAAGATATTACACGATTCATAGAGATTTTATTCTTCAAAAATTTGATGAATTGTTGAATTAAAATGTAAGTTGTAGTAAATCAATTAGTTATTTTTCAACAAAACCCTCAACAAACTTTTTATCCCCTAATTTTGTTGAGCATTTGTTGAGGAGAAAAATTCAAGTTTGTTGAAATGTTGAGCGTTTGTTGAGGGGATAAAGTGATGATTATTAATCGTTTATAGCGTTTTTTCAACAATTCAACAAAAAAAACAAATTTTTTAAACCCCTGTGAACCCCACGTATGAATTGCAAACAATTTAACTCCATAAAGTTGGAAGAAATCCTTATGAATTTAGGACACCTTCCAACAAAACAAACGGAAAAAGAAGCTTGGTTTCTTAATCCGTTTGCTAACGAAACCGAAGCGTCTTTTAAAGTAGATATTAGAAAAAACCAATGGTTTTTATTTTCTGAATTTATTGGTGGAAATAATGTTGATTTTATCAAAAAATATTTTAAATGTTCCATAAGTGAAGTGTTATCTTGGGCGAAAGAGCAAAATTTTTCTTCTTTTCATAAGCAAATACCTGTCAAGAAAGAACTAAGTTATAAGATAACAGAAGTGACTTCACTTCAGAATTGGAATTTAAAGAAATACCTAATAAGTAGAGGTCTTTCACAAAAAGTATATGCTTATTTACATGAAGTGAAATTTACGATGAATACTAAAAAATATTACGCCATTGGATTTAAAAACAACTCCGATGGATGGGAACTTCGAAATTCATTTTATAAAGGAGGATTATTAAAAAAAGACATTTCATTAATATCTAATAATGGTAAGAGGATTTGTGTTTTTGAAGGCTTTATGGATGCACTATCTTATATTGAACTGAACGAAATATTAGAAGATGATATTTTAGTTTTGAATTCGATTGCATTATTGGATAAAGCGAAAATAGTATTGCAAAACTATGATGAAATTAATCTGTATTTCGATCATGATAGAGCAGGCGAAAAAGCAACACGAGGACTTATTTATTCATTTCCAAATGCGAAAGATTGTTCAGGAATATATCAAGAGTATAAAGATTTGAATGAATTTTTACTAGCTGAAAGAAGTAATAATATAAGAGGATAATAAAGCGAGATGTGTCTTCGTGCCCACAATTTGTTCCTCATTGGGGCACTTCAACAATCTCGCTTTTTCTCCCGAAGGTCGCAAAAGATGAAAAAACAATTTATAAAATTAAGAGTGAGTTCATTAGAAAAAAAGATTATTCAAAGAAAATCAGCTAGCGCTGGATTGACAATTTCAGAGTATTTAAGACGTTTGGCTTTTGAAAAAGAAGTTAAAGCTCGCTTAACAGAAGATGAAATTACATGTTATCAAAATTTATCAAAGTATGCGGATAATTTTCGTAGAATCTCCAATTTATTTAAGCAAGGAGATGTAACTAAAATGAAAGAAGAAATGCTATTAACTTCTAAACTGATAAGAGAACATTTATCCAAATTTCAAAAATAAATAGAATGATAGGATTAGCACAATCATGTAAAGGTGGAACAGCTTTAGCAAATTATGTAATGCAAGATGAAAAAGGGTATGAACTATGTAGAAATAATCTATGTGGAGAAGCTCCAACAGAATTACTTCAAGAAATGCAAATTATTCAAGATTTGAATCAAAAGGCAACTAATAAAACTTTTTCAATGGTTATATCCCCTGAAAAAGAAGATGGTAAGTCATTAACAGATAAAGATCTTGAATCTATCACTAAGGATTTCATGAACAAACTAGGTGTAGATCCTGAAGAGCAACAATTTATTGCTTTTGTACACACCGAAAAAGAGCATAAACATATTCATATTATTGCGAATAGAGTAAAAGCTGATGGAACATTGATTAAGGATAGTCATATTGGAAAACGAGCTCAATGGGTTGGTCATGAAGTCGCTAAAGAAAGAGGATTGGTATCAGCAAAAGAAAGAATGATAGAAAAAATTAGAACCATTGAATTAGAGAAAGATACAGATAGGTTGATAAAGAATCAGATTTTCAAAAAGCATCAATATGTGATGAAGCAAAATCCACAGTCTATGGAAGGATATATGAAGATGATGAAAAAATTGAATGTAGAAATTCAACCCACTATCAATAAACAGGGAAAAATACAAGGGCATCGAATGTTAGATTTGGCAACAGGTAAAAACTTTAAAGCTAGTGAAATAAATCGAAAACTAGGTTTAAACAACTTAATGAAACAAGGTTTACCATTTAAAGGGAAAGTAGAACTAACTAATGCTTTAGCAAAAATACAACCTATTGCTATGCGTGTTGTAAAGAAAATGGTTAAAGAAGTAATTAAACATAGTATGGGGAGGGGAGGGATGAGTTATTAATTAATCAATAAAGTGATATGAATGCAAAACCAAAATTACAAGACACTTTAGAAGTCTTTATAGAAGAATTAGAGAATATTAAGGATCAACTTAATCAATCTAAAGAAATTCTACCTATGATTGATGATAGAGTCCGTGAAATGAAAGAATGTGAAGTTAAAGTGGACACTAGAGAACTCAAATATTTACATTCAGGCTTTCGTGATGATATAGTCGAAAAAACAAATGCTTTAGATATAACTTTAAAAACACATTTAGAAAAAACGAAAGAAATTTTAGCTCAACAGAGAAGTGATAGAACTAGTTTTTATATGTTTTCATTTCTTTCTTTTTTCATTGGCATAATAGCGGTGTTTTTTGCAGTAAACTTCTATATGAAACAAACTAAAATACAAGAACGATTAAAGATTAAAGAAGAGCAAGTCGATACGTTTAAAGCCTTTATCTATGATACAAAACAAGAAAAAATATTTAAAAAATGGTATAAAAAGTATAAAAAATAATATTGTTTATTTTATATTCAAAGCTTTGTCTGTTGGCAAATAAAAAAAATTATGTGGAATATTAAGATTTTTTTTAAATATAGTCTTTGTACACAGAATTTAGATTGTTAAAGGTCAAATTAGATTAGTTGTTGCTTACTAAATTATTTAGTGTTTTTATTGGTATTCTATAAATTATTGTTTAAACTACATTAGCTAATTTTATTTATAAGTAGACATGTTGTCAGTTACTTAAATCAATATTAGACATGTTGTCGTAGATTTAAAAAATTAAATTATTTTATGTAATTGGCATAAGTATTGACCATTATAGAATATAAAACTTAAAATTATGTCTACCGATAAAAGTAAACACTTACAACAAGTTCTCGATACTCATAGAATGTCACATATTCAAAATTTGCTTGATAAGCATAAGGGAAAACGAGATGAAATCAAAGAATATTTAGAAAAACATTATGGAGACAAAATATATAATCCTATCAATTCGGGGTCTTATGCGAAACATACAGCAATAAATACTAAATTCGATTTAGATATTGTAGCACCTTTTAAAAGAAGTTCTTTTGATACTCTTGAAAAGATGTATGAAGATGTTTATGAACTACTTTCTGAAAAATTTGGAGATGAAGCTAATGTTCGAAAACAAAAAGTATCTATTGGAATTATTTTCTTCGAAGATGATGATGGAGATAAAATAAATATAGATGTCGTTCCTGGGCGTGAGTTAAGTAAAGATTCATATAAAGATTCTAAAGACTTAAACCTTCATTTTAGGGAAAGTCATTGGGGATTTGAGAAGGGTTCTCATACTAAAACAAATATACAAGCACAAATAGACCACATAAGTGGACGTAATAAAGAAAGAGGAATTATTAGACTTTTAAAAATATGGAAAAATCAAAATCAATATAAAGAATATAAATCTTTTTTATTTGAGTTAATTACCATAAAAGCATTTGAAAAAGAAAACATATCAGGGACTTTGTGGGAACAATTAAAATCTGTTATGGAGTATATTAGAGATAATGTTAATGTAAAAAACTTCACTTTAATAGACCCCGGTAATAGTAATAATAATGTAATGAATACTTTGAGTAATGACGACAAAGAAAATCTATCTCAAAAAATGTCTAATATGATTGAGAGGATTGAAGAGGATAGTGACAATATTAAAACATATTTCAAAATAAATGAAGAGTTCGCAGAAGAAGATTCTGAAAACAAATATGGATTTAAAGATTCCTCGTTAAATGCTCCAATTATTCCTAAAACTCCTCAAAGATTTGGGTAATGGTATTTTTAGATGTTGATAAAATAAATTCAATAATTGAACAAATTCCATATGTTGAATTAGTCAATAAATTTGTGCAAAATGGACATTTAGGAAAGGGTATTGTTTTAATTTCAAATATCGAAGGATTAGAAAAATCCTTAGAATTTGAAGTTGAAATTCATTCTCAGTATCCTTTAAAACATCATGATACAGAAACAATCAGGTTTATCAATAAAGATTTGCTTGAATACAATCATGTTATGGAAAATGGTTCTATCTGTATACATACGTTGCATAGCCCAAATTTAGAAAAAAAGCTGATATACGATTTTAATTCCTTAAAAAATTGGATTATTAAATATTATATCAATAAAGATAAAGATGTTCATTATGAACATATACTCATAAATGAAAATGTTATTGATAATATTTATTACTCTTTTCAATTTACAGAAGTTGATTATTCTTTTAGAAAAGGAGAATTTGGAATAGTAGATTTAATTCATTTGAATAATGGAATTTATAAGAAAAAAAGAATTGAAAACTTTTTAGTTAAATCTTTTATATCAAATAGGAATAATACGATAAATTGTTTGTGGAGTGATTATTATATGAATCAGAAAAAACGAACAACAGGATTATTTGTTTTTGTTGAAGATACTCCTGCTTTATACAACCGTTTTGCTTTTAATAATTGGGTGGAATTAAAAAATTATTTACCTCAAGAGTTTCTTAATTTATTAAATAAATTCAGGGATAGAAATAAAAAACTGAAAAATTCCTTTGTTCCTGTGTTTATAGGTTATACAACTGTTGACAATGAAATTCACTGGATTACGGCACTTGTTAATTTAAAAGATTTTCCAACAAAAGGAATTCCTGTTACAAACTCCAAAGGAGAAAAAATAAAAGGAAAGTGGCAAAGTAAATTAATTGATAAAAAGATAAATTGGGCAATTACTCGAAATTCTTCACATAAGTATTTTTTTGGTCGAGGTAAATATTCTGACAAATTAGTCAATAGTAAAATACTTATTATTGGAGTTGGTGCTGTTGGTAGTATAGTAGCTAAAACTTTAGTAAAATGTGGTGTAAAACAAATTGATTTAGTTGATTATGATGTAAAAGAACCTGAAAATGTATGTCGGTCAGAATATTGGTTTTCTTCAGGTTTGACAAATAAAGTTGAAGAACTAAGAAATATTTTAGTTGCCAATTCACCATTTGTAGATGTTGAAATAGGTAATGAAGAATATTTTGAATCTATAATAAAAGTATTTTACAGAGAAAAAGAGCATAGCCAAAATTTTGAAAAATTATTATCAGAATATGATATAATTTTTGACTGCACGACAGATAATGATTTAATGTATATACTAAATTCGTTAGACTTTAATAGTGATTTGATAAATTTATCAATAACAAATCACGCAAAAGATTTAGTTTGTGCTTTTCACCCAAATGCTTATGATTTTGTAAATAATCAATTTAATAATATATTAAATAATGATGTAGAAGATTTATACAATCCTACAGGATGTTGGAGCCCTACATTTAAAGCATCGTTTAACGATATAAATATATTAGTTCAGTATGCTTTAAAACAAATTAACTCTATCTATGAGAATAATAAGTTGAAAAACAATTTTACAATTTCCTTTGATAAGGATAACAATATAAAATTAAGAGAATATTGAAACTAGGAATAAAAAATAAAATGCTAAAATTATTTATTGATGATGATTTATTAAATAAAATTTTATCAATAGCAATGCAGTTTTATCCAAATGAATTTGGTGGTTTTTTAGTTGGGTATTACTCTAGTGACCAAAAATCACTTACTATAACAAACTATATTTTACCTACTAAATATCAAAATGGAAAATTCTCTTTTGAAAGGAGTAGTGAAGGTATTGAAAAAGAATTTTCTGATTTTTTTAATAATGAGGTAAGACAATACTATGTTGGAGAATGGCACTCTCATCCTAATAGTTCAACTGATTATAGTACTACTGATTTAAAAGCAATGATTAATATTGCAGATTCTGAATCAATAAGAATAACTAACCCTGTACTTTTAATATTGAACATTAGTAAAAATAAACTAAATAATTATGATTTCTATCTTTATGATAACAAAAAACTTTTTAAATATGAAAAATAAAATTTTATTAACCATTTTACTTCTTTTATCTATAACTGCTTATTCTCAAAAGAAAGACAGTATAGCATTTGAAAAATTAAAATTTAGAGTTGAAAAATTAGAAGGCTTTCAATCTAATATAAAAGATGCTTTGAATAATAAATTTGAAGAACAGCGAAAAAAAAATCAAGATGATTATAATTTATTGAAAAGATTTGGAATAACTGCTTTAGGTTTAACTTTTTTTTCAATAATTGGTTTGTGGTGGCGAGGTTCAAAATATATTGACAAACAATTAAAAAATAAATTTGACAATATTATAAACCAAAAAGAAGGTAGTATTTTGGATATAATAAACAACCAAGATGAAGAGAAAAGAATACTAAAAAATAAAAAAATATTAGTGCTTACATCTGAAAATGGAGATGACAGTTTTTTAAGAAAGTTCTTTAAGCAAGTTGACTTCTCTATAGGCAATGTAAAATATATCAAAGAAAACTCTTTTGACAAATCTTATTTAAAAGATATAGATCTTGTTTTTGCAAATAATGAAAAAGGAGATTTAGATATTGAGTTAATCAAAGAATACTTTTCAAATTCAAGTTCAAAAACAGTATTATTCTATTTCAATTCAACTCAAAGACATTACAGACAAGACAATGTTTCAAACAGGTTAAGTTTTGCAAATACAAAAACTCAAATCTATGGAAACCTTATCAATTTACTTAAATATCAAAAAGTACTTTAAAAATTCGTGTAAGATATCAATGTTTGCATATAAGATTTATCGTGAATGTGGTATTACTTTACAAAACATAAATAGCAGTAAATAAACCCTTACTGCTATTTTAAGTTTTCATTCTCAAACGTCTCTTTCAAAACGGCTTGCATCAACATATTAGCGTTTTGTACACTTTTAAAACCTTTTTCTCAAAGCTTTATATTTTCCCATTAATGTTTTTACTTTTTTTGAGAATGGCTATCTGTTAAATTTCAGGAGGACGAGGTAAGATAAATTAATAATTTCGAAATGAATATTATTTTGAATTGTGGCTGGTGTAAATTTTTTAATTTTTGTTCTATAAAATATTACGATTGAATAATTAAAATCATATAGTTAAACCTACTTCACTATTAGTGAAAATAGGTGCCAATAGTTTAAAAAAACTATTTGTACAATATTTACTGTAATCGTAATAAATAATTCTACTTTTTTTCATAATTGAGTTTGTGTTAATTCTGTTTCTTATATTATAATAAAATAAAGTATCTTTGTTGCAAATTTGTTTAAATGATGTCAAAAAGACTTTATTCTTTAGTATTTACATTCTTATGTTTAGTGTTTTTTAATGCAACTTCTTTTGAGGGTATATCGTCATTAGGTACACATAAAGTCAATACAAAAATTTCCAGTTTTTATGATTTTGGAGACTTATTATCTTTAAATAATGATCCAGAAACAGATAAAGAAATAGGAAAAGCTATTGGAGCTTTTAATAAATTAAATGAAAGTGGAAACTTTACCAACACAATTAATCCTAATGAACTTACTGAGTTTCCAATAGGTATTAAAGAAAATGTGTCTAATGTAGAATATGGTTTAGTAGTTACTAAAGCTAAATTTACCCCAGAATATGCAGTAATAAATGTATATGCAAGAATGGTTACTCCACAGTCTGGGGTGGAGGGAGGAAAAAAAATACTATATTTTGGTGCAGAGGGAATTAAATTATCTTATAATGGAAGAATAATTGGAGATGCTAAATTGTCTTTATTAGGAAATGTTCATATCCCTTTTAATAAAAAACAATGGATGTTAACTCTTGAGGGAGGAAATATCAATAAGTCTAATGGAGAGAGTGTAAATCATACTTATGTTTCTATAGATTGTGATGGGATTAAAGAACTTTCTTTGAAAGGAAATGTACAAATATCTAGAAAAGTATTAGTTCCTTTAGATGCAACAGGTAAAATAATTCCAGGTGATAAGAACAGGGTAAGAGGTGATTTTTTAGTGAAGGGAAGTGATTGGAATGATATATTAGTAAATGTTAGTATTTCACCATTTGCGATAACTTCTCAAACAAAAAATAAGGATAAAGGGTATTTTTCATTTAATGTAAATAATGCAGTTTTAGATTTGAGTGATCTTAGAACTGATCCTAGTGTGGTTTTTCCTCAACGATATAATGATTTAGGTTATTTAGTAGCTGGAAGAGAATCATGGAGAGGTCTGTATGTTGAGACTCTTTATGTAGGTCTTCCTGAAGAAATTAAAACCAAAAGTGAAGTTGATACTAGGGTTTCATTAGAAGCGCATCATTTACTCATAGATACATATGGAGTTTCAGGAAAGTTCTCTGCTAATAATGTTTTTTCCTTGGATGAAGGAATTACGAGCAAGAAAAATGCTTGGAATTATTCGTTGGATCATATTGGGGTTGACTTTGCTGCATCTAAAATAGTAGGAGCTAGTTTATCGGGAAAAATACAATTACCTATTCAAAAACTTGAAAAGAATAATTCGCAAGACTCAAATAATGTGAGCCAGCCAATCGCCACAAATGATTCATCACAGACTGAAAATACTATAGCTACAAATACTACAGCGTCTCAGGCTAATAGGAAGTATCTTTCTTATCAGGGTCTTATAACAGAGAAAGAATATATGATTAGTATATCTTCGATTGATAATCTTGATTTTTCTATATGGAGTGCAAAAGCCACTATTGATAGTGGATCTTCCATAGAATTAAACGTAAAAAATAGAAGATTCTTACCAAAGGCAATATTGAACGGTAGTCTTCAAATAAGGGCTAATAGTTCTATCGAGGATGATAATGAGGATGATGCAAATAAAATAGCAAAATTTGATGGTATCAGATTTGAAGGATTGGTTTTACAGACCGAAGCTCCTTTTATTACTGCAGACTATTTTGGTGTTGAAGGTGAGCAAAAATTAGCAGGTTTTAATGCAAGTATCAAAAATATCTATGTGCAGTTGGCAGAATCTGAGGCAAATCTTGGCTTTGAAATTACAGTGGGGTTACAAAAAAATCGTTTTTCTGCATCTGGAGGTATGCAGATTAATGGTGAAATTAAGAATGAAAATCGTGCACAAAAATGGCGTTATAAAGGCTTTCAATTAACTCAACTTGGTTTTCGTAATGTAGATGTAGGAGTTGCTAAGATTTCGGGAGCATTAGAGATAATGGATAAAGACCCTTTATATGGAAAGGGATTTAAAGCTTCTTTAGAAGCTAAAGATATAAAAGGTCTTTCTGGAGCAAGTATAGGAGTTAATGCTGTATTTGGACGTAGTACATTTAGATATTGGGGGTTTGAAGGATCTGTTAATAATCTTAATATTTCAACTCCATCAGGTGTTAATATTACTGGCTTTACAGGAGGTGCTTTTTATCATATGCTTCCTGATAGAGAAAAAGGGTTATTGAATAAAAATAAAGCATTTGTATTACTTCCTGATGATACTGTAGGTTTAGCATTAAGAGGGGGTGTTTACGGAAATGTAAGAACTGATAAAGTTGCTTCTTTCATGGCAGCTTTTAATGTATCTACCAATCCTAATGGAGGTATAGCAAATATTGGTTTTTTGGGTGAAGCAACCATTATGTCAGATTTATCATCCATATTTTCAGGTGGGGTCTTTCAGAAAGTACAAGATAAATTTAGGGATATTACAGGGAATTCTAATTTCGTGGATGATTTAAGGATTAATGATAAAGTCAAAAAAGTGGCGAAATCATTTTTAGATATTGACGATGTAAATGAGCAATATCCTTTGGAAGAGTCTATTAATTCTGCTATTTATGCTAAAATGGCAATGAATTATGATTTTAATAATAATGTTTTTCATGCAACATTAGATGCTTATGTGAATGCAGCTAATGGAGTTATTAAAGGTCTTGGCACAAATGGTAGAGCTGGTTGGGCGGTATTACACATTGCTCCAGATGATTGGTATATGCATATTGGTACTCCAACTGATATGATTGGTTTACGAGTTGGTTTTGATAAGTTTTCATTAGAATCGGGTAGTTACTTTATGGTAGGAAACCATATCCCAGCAAGCCCAGCACCTCCTATTGAAGTAGCCACTATTTTAGGGGTGGATTTGGATGATATTGATTATATGAAAAACCTTAATACCCTTGGTGAAGGAAAAGGGTTTGCATTTGGAACACATTTGCAATTTGACACAGGAGATATGAGTGCTTTATTTCTCTATGCAAGATTTCAGGCAGGATTAGGCACAGACATTATGTTGAAAAATTATGGTCAAGAGGCAAAATGTTCTAACCGTGGTGGAGACCAGATTGGGATTAATGGTTGGTATGCTAATGGACAAGCGTATGTATATCTTCAAGGAGAATTAGGAATTAAAATTAAGTTATGGTTTGTTAAAAAGAGGATTCCTATCATAAAAGCAGGAGCTGCAGCATTATTACAAGCGAAGGGTCCTAATCCATATTGGGCAAGAGGATATCTTGGAGGGCATTATAATCTTTTAGGAGGAATGATTAAGGGTAAGTTTAGATTTAAATTAGAATTTGGAGAGGAATGTAAATTAGAAAATGAATCTGTTTTAGGAGGAATGAAGATTATTACCGACTTAACCCCTGATAAAGGAGATACTGAAGTAGATGTTTTTGCGATTCCTCAAGCTACTTTTGCATTCAATGTCAACCAACCTATTGTTATTCCAGAAGATGATAGAGATCATACATATAAAATAATTGTAGATAAAATGACTATTATAGATGATCAGGGTAATGAAGTGGTAGGAACTATTGAATATAATAATTCAAATGATGTAGCAGAATTTGTATCGGAAGATATTTTACCCCCTAATAAAACAATGAAAGCTATTGTAGAGGTAAGCTTCATGGAAAAAATCAATGGGATTTATCAAGTGGTAATGGTAGATGGAGTTAAAGCAACAGAAAGGGAAGAGCGAAGTTTTACAACAGGTACAGCACCTAACCATATTCCTTTGACAAATATTAAATATGCCTATCCTGTAGTAAATCAAAAGAATTATTATAGAGAAGAAACGAATAATGGATTTATTAAATTAAAAAGAGGACAGGACTATTTGTTTGAAGATGATAATTGGACAACATCTTCTCAGTTTGTCAATGAAGATAATGAAATACCAAGTGGATTTAGTTATAATCAGTCGACAAATATGGTGAATTTTGAAGTACCAAATTTATTCAAACAAAAAGAATATACATTCTCTATTATAGCTAAAAATAGTAAAGCAAATACGGACACATCGTCCGAAACAGTTACTGAAAAAGAAGAACAAAATAATGGAGCAGATGGCTCATCGATAACAACAGAAAGAAAAACTAAAAAGGCGAAAAATGTATCTAAAGACGGTGTTGTAAATCGTTTAAGCTATACATTTAGAACCAGTAAATATAAAACATTGGCTCGTAAGATTAGTGCAATTAATTTCAATACATTATCTCTATATGTTAGTTCTGATGTTGTCTCTCTTCAGAATAATATGAATATGGATGAATATTTTGATACCACAGAATTAGTAGGCTCTAGATATACAGATAATCAACCCTTAATACAATTAACAGCATTAATGGATGATTCTTTTGCGAATAAATTTAAGACCTTATTCTATAATAATTATCCTATAGATGGATTGGTTTTAGATAGAGCAGATAGTGAAGAGGATACAACAGGAATACCACCAAATAATGCATTTCCATTATTTACTTCTTATCTTCTGTATTTAGATGAACAAGATGGAAACTCTTTATTAAAAACTGTTTTTCCTTATAAATATGACTTGTTTAGATATTACAAATCAGATTGGTATGATTTGATTTCTAAAGCTGCTTCTAAATATGTAGATACACCTATTAGTGCTAGACCATCAGCCATTAATCAGTTGTTACAATCTACTTATGGAATAGCTCCTAAGCAAAAATATAAAGTAAAAGCTCAATATATATTGCCAGGAAAACAACAAGGATCTGAAAAAGAATTTAACTACCAATTAAAATAATGAATAATTTACACCATACTCTATATCGTACTGCTTGTCAAAAGATTATCAACATTAGAGCAATTTCCCTTGCATGGTTGATGCTATTGTTTTTTGGTTTAACTAGTACTTCATTTAAAGCCCAGCAATACCCTGTACAGATAATTCCTGTTGTCACCCCGCCTTATAGTGTGCGATTGGTTGATTATGCTACGAGTAGTGATGAGAAGGTACAGTTAC